>Ga0209048_10000048_pt1 | contig 111585 bp, 118 predicted proteins | sample FrelakmetCRP12CR_FD_187146 | JGI IMG/M metagenome (GOLD analysis project Ga0209048, IMG submission 187146) | Freshwater lake sediment microbial communities from the University of Notre Dame, USA, for methane emissions studies - CRP12 CR (SPAdes)... | ecosystem: Environmental > Aquatic >...
CGATCAGGGGTATATGGTCCGGTAAAACCGTAATCTCCCCTTCCTTGGTAGGAACGGTTATCTGGGTCACCTCTTCTTTGAGCACTACGCGCTCCGGAGTGACGATTTCAAATTTTATGGTTTTTTGATCGGACATAATTATGTTTACCCCCCTCTTAGTCTCCCCCTTGCCAAGGGGGAGTAAATTTCTTACCTCCCCTTGGCAAGGGGAGGTGGCCGATTAGGCCGGCGGGGTCTTACTTCCCTACTTCCTCTATTCCGCCTTTCATATAGAAATCGCCTTCGGTCTTAGAATCGTGTTTGCCGTCCAGAATTTCCTTAAATCCTTTGATGGTGTCAGCAAGTTTCACATATTTGCCCGGATGGCCGGTGAAAGTTTCAGCGACAGCAAACGGCTGGGAAAGGAATCTCTGGATTTTTCTCGCGCGGCTTACAGCCGATTTGTCTTCATCCGACAATTCTTCCATTCCCAGGATGGCGATAATATCCTGCAAGTCTTTGTATCTCTGCAAAACTTTCTGCACTCCGCGAGCGACTTCATAGTGCTCCTGCCCGACGATTTTCGGATCAAGGATGATTGAGGACGAATCCAATGGATCAACAGCCGGATAGATGCCGAGTTCGGTCAAACCGCGTGACAAAACGACAGTAGAGTCCAGGTGTGCGAAAGTAGTAGCCGGAGCCGGATCGGTCAAGTCATCAGCCGGCACATACACGGCCTGAATGGAAGTGATAGAACCTTTATTGGTGGAGGTGATACGTTCCTGAAGCTCGCCCATTTCTGTGGCTAAAGTCGGCTGGTAACCCACGGCGGAAGGCATGCGGCCGAGAAGGGTTGATACTTCTGAACCGGCCTGGGTGAAACGGAAGATGTTGTCTACGAAAAGCAGAACGTCCTGGTTCTGTTCGTCGCGGAAATATTCAGCGATGGAAAGTCCGGTTAAAGCGACGCGGGCTCGGGCTCCTGGCGGTTCGTTCATCTGGCCGAAAACCATAGCCAGCTTGTCTATAACCTTAGCATCTTTCATCTCATGATATAAATCATTTCCTTCGCGGGTGCGCTCGCCGACTCCGGCGAACACGGATACGCCGCCATGCGCTTTAGCGATATTATTGATAAGTTCCTGAATAATAACGGTTTTGCCCACTCCGGCTCCGCCGAACAAACCGACTTTGCCGCCCTTCAATATCGGACAGATAAGATCAATGACCTTGATGCCGGTTTCCAGAATTTCCGCCTTGGTAGACTGGTCGGTAAAAACAGGTGCCGGCCGATGGATAGGATATTTTTTTAGAGTCTCGGGAGTCGGCTGGCCGTCAACAGCGTTGCCGAGCACATCAAAGATGCGCCCCAAAGTTTCTTTGCCGACTGGCACGGAAATCATAGTTCCGGTATTAACTACTTCATCACCGCGCTTAAGCCCGTCGGTAGAAGTCATAGCGATAGTCCTGACGACGTTAGAACCCATATGCTGCTCTGTTTCCAAAGTGATTTTTTGGCCCTTGGACTCAATTTCCAAGGCCGTAAAAATCTCCGGAAGATTGCCGTCAACAAATTCCACATCAACGACAGCGCCGATGATTTGTTTTACTTTTCCTATTGTTTTTTTTATTTCTGACATAATATTTAAATATAAATTATATTTATTTCAATGCATTCGCTCCCGCGCTGATTTCTGCAATTTCCGCTGTAATGCTCGCTTGTCTGGCTTTGTTATAAAAGAGCGTCAATTCTTCTACCATTACTTCAGCCGCATCCGTGGCCTGATGCATAGCGGCCATGCGGGCGCTATGTTCGCTGGCATTGGATTCTAGCAACGCCTGAAAAAGCTGCACTTCAATCAGCCTGGGGATTATTTCATCCAGCACTTCTTTGGGGCTCGGTTCAAAGATATATTCATTAGCGCCGCCGTCTTTCAAATGCTTGGCTTCTTTTTCTTTTACAAATTCTTCGCTTAATCCTACTCTGGTGTCTTTGCCCACGATGCCCAGGTATCTATCCTGAGCTTCTACGTCAATCGGAAGTATCTGTTTGATCCGGGGAAGCTGTTTGGCCGGGCTCACGAAATCGGTATAAGCGACCATGATCTTGTCATATTTTCTGGCCAAAAAATCCGCTATGACCATTTTGGCTATCGGCATCACTTCGGTTATTTCAGTAGTTAAATCCTGTTTATTGAATTCCGCGACTATCTCATGCCCATACCGATGTATGCCCGCGCCTTTCTTGCCCATTAAGATGAATTCGGCCTCTACTTCCAGGCGTTCTCCCTTGTGATGACGCTTCTCTATGGATTGGTTCGCCTTGTTGATGATAGCCGCATTGAATCCTCCGCATAATCCCCGATTGGAAGTTATCAATATTATCCCGACTTTTTTGATCGTTTCTCTCCTGGACAAAAGCGGATGCGGAGCTTCGCTTTTTTTTATGGTCCTGGACAAATTCAAAACCGTCTCCCAGCTTAAGTTGGCATAACTCCTGGTGCGTAATACCGCTTCAATGGCTTTACGCATTTTGGCTGCCGACACCATTTCCATGGCTCTGGTGATTTTTTTGGTGTTGGTAACCGATTTTATCCTGCGTTGTATGTCCTTGGTTCCGGCCATATATATTTGTCATTGCGAGGAGCTCCGCCAGCTGGCGGAGCGACGCGGCAATCTTTAATAGCTTGTGGAAAGTATTATAGATTGCTTCGCTAATCGCTCGCAATGACAGCTTACAATGTTTTTTTATAGTCATTAATTAAACTCTTCATATTTTCTTCAACAGCCGCGTCAAATTCCCCTGTCTTGTTTATAGCATTGATTATTTCTTTTCCGCTGGTCGCGGCATATTTATATAATCCTTGTTCAAACTCGGAGATTTTTTCCACTGCCACGTCATCCATATATCCATTAAGAAGCGCGTAGAAAATGATGACCTGATTTGCCACAGCGAGAGGCACATACTGGTCTTGATTGAAAATTTCGGTAATCCTCTTGCCTCTTTCCAGTTTAGCTCTGGTTTCTGCGTCCAAGTCCGAACCGAACTGGGCGAAAGCGGCCAGCTCGCGGTATTGCGCGGCTTCCAGACGCATCTTACCAGCTACTTTTTTCATAGCCTTGATCTGTGCAGCAGAACCGACGCGGGAAACTGATAAACCGGCGTTTACTGCCGGGCGGTTGCCTTTATAAAACAAATCCGGTTCCAGATAAATCTGGCCGTCCGTTATGGAGATGACATTGGTCGGGATATAAGCGGATACATCGCCGGCCTGGGTTTCTATAATAGGCAGAGCGGTAATAGATCCGCCGCCGTATTCTTTACTTAATTTGCAAGATCTTTCGAGTAACCTAGAATGCAGATAAAAAACATCCCCGGGATAAGCTTCGCGTCCCGGCGGCCTTCTCAATAACAATGATACTTCGCGGTAAGCCACGGCGTGTTTGGATAAGTCATCATAAACGATCAATACATCTTCGCCTTTATCCAAAAAATATTCGGCCAATGCCGTGCCGGAATAAGGCGCGATATATAAGAGCGATGACGGATCAGAAGCACCGGCCAAAACCACGGTGGTATATTCCATGGCGCCGGCTTCTTCCAGCTTGGCTACGATGCCCGCAATCTTGGATTCTTTTTGTCCGATGGCCACATAAATGCATTTCATTTCCTGTCCTTTCTGGTTGATGATGGTGTCTATGGCAATAGCGGTCTTGCCGATCTGGCGGTCGCCGATGATGAGCTCTCTTTGTCCGCGTCCGATAGGTATCATGGCATCAATGGCCTTGATGCCGGTCTGGACCGGCTGGCGCACTTTTTGCCGAGTAATGACTCCTGGAGCGATTTTTTCAATCGGGTAAGATTTAGAGGCTTCAATTTTTCCTTTGCCATCCAATGCTTCGCCCAACGGATTGATGACGCGACCGATAAAACTCTCTCCTACCGGAACTTCCAAAATTTTCCTGGTCGCAAAAGCTTCTGTGCCTTCTTTAATTTCGGTAAAATCGCCTAAAATGATAGCGCCGACAGAATCTTCTTCCAGATTCAAGACCACGCCGAAGACTGAGCCTTTAAGAGTCTTAAATTCCAACATCTCGGACATCATACAATCCGAAAGCCCGGAAATGCGGGCGATACCGTCGCCGATCTGCGTAACTACGCCCACGGTTTGTTTTTTTACATCTGCCTTAAAATCAGCGATCTGCTGTTTAAGCTGTTCTACTATAAAATCTTTGGTTATTGACATAAATATATAATTTAAAATTATAAAAAATTTATTTCACCATCTGCTCTTTCAAATTCTTTAATCTGGTTTTCAAACTGCCGTCCAAAATCTGGTCTTCGTATTTTATCACCACCCCGCCTAAAATATCTTTATCAACTTTTTGGCTGACAATCACTTGTTTGGCGCCGGTGTGTTTGGCAATATAACCAGTAAGCAGTTTGACGGTTTCTTTGTCCAGCCCCTGGGCGCTAAAAAATTCCGATTCCACTATACCATTTTCCGTGTTCCACATCTTCAAAAATTGATCAATGATTTTATTCATCTGGCCGGTTTGGTTGTTAGCTACAAGCACGTCAAAAAATTTCTTCACCGCGGCTGAAGCTTCTTTATCTTTCTTGCCTTTTACGGATTCAAATAAACTGATAGCGTATTGTTTCGAGGTTATTTTCATTTTACTGGATTATTTTCTTAATTACCTCTTTGTCTTTTTTAACATCAACTTTTTCTCCTAAAATTTTTTCCAAAGACAACGTCACCAAGTCGGCTACTTCTTTCTTTATCTCTTTCAAAGTGTTGGACTTTTCTATCTGCATCTGGGCTTTTTCTTTATTTATCACCTGGCCGATCTCTTCTTTAACCTTGGCGATCGTTTCCTTTTTCTGGACTTCGGCGACGGCATTGGCTTTTTCCAATATCTCATTCGCGTCTTTCTTGGCTTGGGCGATGATCCCGTCATATTCCATCTTGGTCTCCCTGAGCTTATCTTCAATGTTTTTGGCATCTTCCAGGCTCTTTTCAATCTTTTTGGTTCTTTCGCTCATTATTTTAGCCAACGGCTTCAAGGCGAAAAAATACAACACTGCGAATACTATCGCGAAGTTGACGGCCTGGGCCAGCAATAATCTGATATCAATGTGAAATGTTTCAATGATGGATTCCATAAAATAAATGTTAATAATCTAACCACTATCCCGATTACTCGGGACAGGACGCCAAATTATTATTTGATAGAAAACGCGATAACCAAAGCGTAAATGGCGATAGCTTCGGCGAAGGCGATGGCCAAAAACATGATTGATAAAATTTTTCCGAAAGCTTCCGGATTGCGGCCGGTGGCTTCCAGTGCCTTTGCGCCGATGAGGCCTACGCCGATACCGGGACCAATGGCGCCGATGCCTATGGCCAGCGCTTTAGCTAACATTGTAAAATCCATAGTTTAGGTTTTTGGTTTTAGGTTTTAGGAATCATTTCTTGAACCGAAAAACTAATACCAATATGTTAAATGTTAATTGTTAAATGTTAATTGTTATATGTTGTTTAGTGTTCTTCCTCCGCGGTCATCATAGATAAATATGACAAAATCAGAATGGCAAAAATCAAAGCCTGGATCACCCCGACCATCACCTCTAAAAACATAAAAGGCAGAGGCAGGCCGAAAGCTAGAATTGCCGACATAGAAGCCAGGAGCACTTCGCCGGCGAAAACATTGCCGAAAAGACGGAAGGACAGGCTGGCGATTTTAGCCAATTCGCTGATTATTTCCATTAAGCCGACTAAAAATTTAATCGGATTGACTAAGATGATCGCTGGATCCTCTTTTATCTTGCCTGGGATTTCCAGAAACGCTTTTATATTTACGAATTTATTCAGATATTTCCAAAAACCGAGCGCCAAAATACTGACAATGTGGCTGGCGACCACGCCGATGGTGGCTAGGGCCAAGGTAGTGTTAAGATCAGCCATCCCGCCGCGGAAATATGGGACAAAAACATGTTTTCCGCCTTCCGCTACGACTTGGCCGATTGTGCCCACGCCGGGAAGTAAGCCGGCCAGGTTGCACAAGATTATAAAAACAAAAAAGGTGAAAACGAAAGGAAAAAATTTGGTGGATTTTTCGCGGGAACCGGTGATGGAATCAAACAAATCGAGAAAAAAATCAATCAAAGCTTCCATTACGTTCTGTAGTCCGCGGGGAATCAGATTTGTCTTGCTTTTAATGCGCCAGGATAAGATTATAATAACCAGGACCACCAGCCAGGCAGTCAGCAAAGAATTGGTCACTGCAAAATTGCCGATATGGAAGACCGGTTCAGAATAGATAGTATTGTCGTAAACTATTTCAGTATTCAATTGTCCTGAAGCTTGAGCCATGGAAACTAAGATTATTTTTTATTTTTTTTCATATCATCTGTTATTTTGCTTACTCTCTTGAATTCATCAAAGGTGTTTTTTATAAGCCCAAGCATGGAAAAAATGAACGCCACGCCGACAGAGATCAAAAACAACCAGGGGTCGTTGCCGTATTTCTTCTCCAGCCACTGTCCGACTAAGGCGCCGATGATTATCGGGACCACTATCCAGCCGGTAAGGCGGGCAAACATCATAAGTGCCGGCTTCAGCCAGAGCTGCGCATCTTGCAAAGATTTGTTTTCCTTGTTATTTCCGCCCTCTCCCATATAAACAAAATAAACCTGCCGGCAGGCAGGCAGGCAAGACTTTTAAACAACGGTATGATACCGCGTTTATTCAAGATTATCCACATGGATAAACCCACCTATATTTTACTATTTTTGTGCTAAAAGTCAATGCTTTTGAAAAATAAAGAAAAAACCGCCCTGAGGACGGTTTTAATTTTCTTGACCCTATTTTTCTTCGCCATTTTCATCTCTCGCAATCCCTCTGCCAATATTACCCCAATCTGGTTGTTTCTTTTTTTCTCTAGGAACGGTTCTTCCTTTTCCGTATTCCTGTAAAATTTTATCTATTGCGGGAGTGAAGTACGTTGTGTACCCGAAATCTCTCAGCGCCGTAGCGATTTTAGCTTCCAAGGTTTTATATTCATACTGAGAAATAGAATGGTCGACAACACCCTTTTCCATCAAATCCACTACTATTCTTGAGAAAAAAGCCAACGATGGTTTGAATTGGCCATCAGGCGCGGGCAAGGCTTTCCGCAAACTCTCTTCAATAGCTTGGTTTGAATCCATTTTTTCCTCCTCATTGTTATTTTTTTCTACTGGCCTTTTTAAAAAATCCAATTGTTCATTCATACGATTGATAATCGAATATTGCCACCGCCTTTGGCGGGGTCCCGCCTTCATTAAATTAATTATGCGGCGGGATTAATTTATCTTATGCCTCCAACTCTTTTAATAATTCTCTTTGTTTTCTATTTAATTTAACCGGGGTTTTGACAGTCACCGTGACCATCTGGTCGCCGCGGCCGCCTCCATGGAGCCGGGTTATTCCCCGGCCTTTTAATTTGAAAACTGTACCGGTCTGCGTGCCATCCGGTATTCTCATAGTTATAGGTCCGTCAATGGTCTCCACTTCTATTTTATCACCTAAAGCGGCCTGCGCAAAGCCGATTTCCGCCCGGGATAAGATATCAAAACCCTGCCTTTCAAAACGCGGATCTTTTTTGACCCTTACCCGAAGGTAGAGGTCCCCTAACGGTCCGCCTTTGACCCCTGCTTCACCCTGGCCTGATAAGCGGATGGATTGGCCGTCGTCTATGCCAGCCGGAATTTTTATTTTCATTTCCACTATATCCTTGATGACGCCGCTGCCGCCGCACTGCGAACATTTATGGCTATAAGTCTTGCCTTCGCCGCCGCATTCGGAACAGGTCATCTGCACCTGCATCTGTCCGAAAATAGTCCGCTGGACCCTGGTCACCTGCCCTTTGCCGCCGCAGGTCCGACAGGTTTCCATCTTGGCTCCCGGTTCCACTCCGTTGCCGCGGCATTTGATGCAAAGGATACTTTTATTCAATTTTATTTCCTTCTCTGTGCCGAAAACCGCTTCACTAAATTCTATATTAAGATTGACTTCTATGTCACTTCCTCTTCTTGAGCCTGATTTTCCACCCCTGGTCCTGCTGCCCGAAAAACCGAAAACATCCCCGAAGCCGCCAAACATATCTCCCAAGTCTTCCATATTCATATTGAAACCCTCGGCGAAATTAGAAAAGTCGCGGAAGCCTTCAAAGCCCTGGTAACCGCCGCTGGCTTGGCCATGTTCAAAAGACGACCCGAACTTATCATAGCTCGCACGCTTTTTTTCATCGCCTAATACCTGGTAGGCTTCATTGATTTCCTTGAATTTTTCCTCGTTGCCGTGCTTCTTGTCCGGATGATGCTCGTGCGCCAGTTTCCGAAACGCCTTTTTGATTTCATCCGCCGAAGCGCCCTTGCTTACGCCGAGAATTTTATAATAATCTTTGGACATTTATTTTATGCTTTAAAACCGATTTCTTTCTCTATGTTTTCCACTTCTTTTATCGTCCCGAACCGTTCTTCGTATTTTTTTACGTTGTCGTTCATGGCCGCGACCAGCCTTTTGAAATGGCCGGGAGAAGTTATTATTTTGGACACTACTTTCCCGGTATTGCCGGAAACGTTAGTGAACGCAATATGGAACTCATCTTTGTTCGGATGGTTTATGTAGGCAAGGTTAGAATATTCCGCGCCTAGAATATTATCAGAGATTTGAATTTCCTGCCTGCCCGCGGGCATGGCGTTGGGTTTGTTGTTGGACATAAAAAATTATTTAAATTTCTAATTTAAAAATTAAGGGGAAGTGCATTCCCCTTTTGCGTAGTGCACGGTTCAGGTTCTGATGATCTTTTCTTTATGCGACTTATACAACATAGCGCCTATCACGATGGATACTGCAAATATTCCAAAATAAATGCAGACAAATACTACGATTGCCTGGGTGCTGACTTGCTGGACTTTAAACCCTTCCCTTGAGCTCACCTCCCATACTATGTAAAAATTGATGATAAAATAAATTATCATGATGCATAATACTGTCTCAAATGGAATGTGCATGGCACGCATCCTCCTTTTATGTTTTAATGTGCTTAATAAGCTGCCCGTTCTTTAGGACGGGCAACTGATAAACATACTAAAATTATTTTTTGTCATCAACCACTTCGCCTTCAACCGTACCCTCGTCTTTTTTCTGTTCACCGCCGGTCTGCCCGCCTGCTGCCGAAGGTCCGCCTTGAGCGGATTGATACATTGCCGTACCAATCCTTTGCGCAATCGTATTCAATTCTTCCATTTTCTTTTTCATCAAATCAATCTGATCGGTGTCTTTGATTTTTTTCAAATCCTCAACTTTGTCCTGTAATTCTTTAAGATCTTCCGGTTTCATCTTATCCCCGGATTCTTTGATTAATTTTTCGGTAGTAAAGACAACCGCATCGGCCTGGTTCTTGATTTCCACATTTTCTTTTTTCTTCTTGTCTTCATCAGCGTGGAGCTCGGCTTCTTTTTTCATCTTTTCCACTTCTTCTTTGGAGAGTCCTGAAGAAGCGGTGATGGTTATTTTCTGTTCTCTGTTGGTAGCACGGTCCTTGGCGTGCACATTCAAGATGCCGTTCGCGTCAATATCAAATTTTACTTCTATCTGCGGGACACCGCGTGGCGCCGGCGGAATTCCGTCCAGCATAAACCTGCCCAAGGTCTTGTTGTCTGCCGCCATCGGGCGTTCGCCCTGGAGCACGTGGATTTCTACGCTCGGCTGATTTTCAGCCGCGGTAGAAAAAACCTGCGATTTAGAAGTCGGTATGGTGGTATTCCTTTCAATGATCGGAGTGGCTACGCCGCCCATAGTTTCAATGCCTAAAGTCAACGGAGTAACATCTAATAATAAGATATCTTTCACATCGCCCTGAAGGACTCCAGCCTGCACAGCCGCACCCAGAGCCACTACTTCGTCCGGATTGACGGTCAGATTCAATTCTTTCCCGAAAAATTCTTTGACTTTCTTCTGCACCAAAGGCATTCTGGTCATGCCGCCGACCAACACCACTTCATTGATGTCATTGACTGAAAGCTTAGCATCGGCCAAAGCCTTCTTGCACGGTTCAATGGTTTTTTCCACCAAATCCCCTATAAGCTCTTCCAGTTTGGCACGGGTCATTTTCATCACCAAGTGCCTGGGGCCATCAGCGCCGACCGTAATGAACGGCTGGTTGATTTCGGTTTCCATGGTAGTTGATAATTCTATCTTCGCTTTTTCCGCGGCTTCTTTGATCCTTTGCAAGGCCAGGGTATCCTTAGAGAGATCTAGCCCTTGATCTTTCTTGAATTCATCCAATATCCATTTTAAAATCCTCTGGTCAAAATCGGCTCCGCCCAGATGGGTGTCGCCGTTAGTGGATTTTACTTCCACGGTATCGGCGGAAATGTCCAGTATGGAAATATCAAAAGTGCCGCCGCCCAAATCGTAAACCGCGATCTGTTCGCCTTTTTTCTTGTCAAAACCATAAGCCAGAGCGGCTGCAGTCGGTTCGTTGATGATGCGTTTCACATCCAGACCGGCGATTTTCCCGGCGTCCTTGGTCGCCTGCCTCTGGGCATCGTCAAAATATGCCGGAACAGTTATGATAGCTTCGGTTATTTTTTCTCCCAGTTTGGCTTCGGCATCAGCCTTTAGCTTGGCGAGTATCATGGCGGAAATTTCCTGCGGAGAATGTTCTTTGCCGCCCATTTTCACTTTCACGCCCTCTCCGGCCTGAACAATCTTAAAGGGCATAACCTTTACGTCTCTTTGCACCTCAGCATCGGTAAAACGTCTGCCTATCAATCTCTTCACTTCAAAAACGGTATTTTCCGGATTGGTCACGGCCTGGCGTTTAGCAGTCTGCCCGACCAGTCTTTCCCCGCTTTTGGAAATGGCTACTATTGAAGGCGTAGTACGGTTTCCTTCCACGTTTTCAATGATTTTCGGCACGCCTCCCTCCATAATGGCCATCGCCGAGTTGGTTGTCCCCAAATCAATTCCTAATATTTTTCCCATAGTATTCTTTATTCTGTCATTGCGAGGAGCGGAGCGACGTGGCAATCTATAATAGGTTGTGGCCAGTATTACAGATTGCTTCGCTAATCGCTCGCAATGACAATTATGTTAATTTATTTTAAATTTATAAACGGATTCTCCATTTCAAATATCTTATCCCCCTTACAACCGCGCAATCTTGTGGCATCAGCTGAACACAGGGGAGGAAATCCTAGGCGTCCAACAAACCGAAAGAATTGCGCAGTTGTAAGGAGGGCGGACCCTAAAGAGTCCGCGTCCGGTTATTTTTTAGTCTCTATTTTTATCTTTTTCGGTTTAGTTTCTTCCGCTTTCGGCACTGAAATCTTCAAAATCCCGCCGCTTGCCATAGCCTTTGCCTTGTCGCCCATTACGTGGGTCGGCAGAGGAATGCTCCTGTAGAAGCTGCCGCGCCTGATTTCCTTACGGTAATAATTCTTATCTTCAACTTCGCTCATTTTCTCGCTCTCGCCTTTTATGGTAAGAACGTCGTTCTCGATGGAAATGTCCACTTTTTCCGGATCAATGCCGGATAATTGCGTCTCCACAATGACATTGTCTTTATCCTCGTACATATCTACGGCGGGGACAAAGCCCTGGCCCCGTGTTGCCGTGGGCATAAATTCATTAAACATCTTGTCCATATCCTCAAATGGTTCAAGGAATGGAGTCCATTTGATTAGTGGCATATATTTATCTATTCATCCCACTTCCTGATATTAGGAGTTAGGAAGAATTTAAATTTAAAAGGCTAAAGTCTAATTTCTAAATAAAGTATAAATTCTAATTTACTAAATTTTATTACTTTATAATTTAGCCTTGCTTTAGACTTTAAAATTTAGACTTTATACTTTCGTTAAATTTAATGACAGGTTATTTCTTTAACTCGTATACGCTTACCCTCGCCGCTTTTATCACTTTTCCGTTCAATTTATACCCGGCTGATAATTCTTTAGCTACATTTCCTTCTTTTCTCTTATCATCAGTTTCCTCCTGGCCCACCGCTTCCATGGTATTATGATCAAATTTTTCTCCTTCAGTATTTATTTCTTCAATCCCGAGATTCTTTAGCGCATCCGCGAACTGCTTGATGACGTACTTTATGCCCTGGGCCCAGCCGTTCTTTTCCGTATTTTCGTCAATATGCGCCATGGACGTTTTCAGATTATCGTAGACCGGAAGCATTTCCAGGATCAACTGTTCGTTGGCGTACTTGGCGAATTCCTGTTTTTCCTTAGCTGTCTGCTTCTGTAAATTATGGTAATCCGCTAGAGCGCGCTTATACTTGTTTTCCATTTCCTTAAACTTATCCTCCAGAAGCGATTCTTTCTTGTCGTCCTTATGCTCTTCTTTATGTTTTTGATGTTTATTGTGCTTTTCGTCAGTCATATTTTGATATTAAGCCTCTTCGGTTAATTTTCTATTAATATATTTAATCAAAGCCAGATTTTTTTCGTAGTTCATCCTCATAGGCCCCAAAATCCCCACCAGCCCGGTGTTATCTTTGGTTTGATATTTCAGGATTATGGAACTGCAGTATTTAGAAAAAGGATTGTCAGAGCCCAAAAGTATCTGCTCCCCCACTTCCATGCCATCAAAATTCTTTTCAATAATTTCATCCATTCTGTCTATGATGGCCGAAATGTCGTAGATCAAATCGTTTTCCAAGAATTCCGGCTGAGACAGAAGGTTGGAGATTCCCGTGTAATATAAATTATGGCGGTGGAAAGCCCAAAAAACCGCGTTATGGGAAATCTTAGCTATTAGTTTCGCCGCTTGCTTAAAAGCTGTTTCATTTTTTAATTCAAAGGTCTTTTCCAGTATTAAAAACTCATCTTCGTTAATCTTTTTTTCGCTTAAATCATTAATGTAAAACCTATAAGCTTTTTCCGTGGGTATCCTGCCGGCGGAAGTGTAAGGCTGTTTGATATAACCTTCTTCTTCCAGCTCGGCCATATCATTCCTGACCGTTGCCGGCGAAACATCCAGTTTATATTTATCAACCAAAATACTTGATCCTACCGGAACGCCAGTTTTTATATGCTCCTTTATTATTGTCTTGAGGATTAGCTCTTTTCTCTCGTCCATATTCATATAATTCATTTTATACTATTTAGCACTCCTGTGTCAAGAGTGCTAAATACAAAAAATAGTCCCAAAATACTGCAGGACTATTTTTATGTATTATTGGCTATTTTTTTGATTCCTGTCTACAAAATACCATTGTAAGAAATCCTTGGCTACCGGCACGCAAACCGTACTGCCCTCATTGCCGGCTTCCATTAAAATAGTGAAGGCTATTTGCGGATGGTCGTAAGGCGCGAATCCGGTAAACCAGGCATGGGGCGGTTTTTTCGTGGACCATTGAGCGGTTCCGGTTTTACCTGCCACTGCCACAGGCAAAGTGCTCAAACTTCTGGCACTGCCGGCCGTAACCGTCTGCCGCATGCCGCTTCTCACAATTTCCACATTATTATCGCTGATAAAATCTTTTCTGATGATTTCGGGCTGTACCTCCTTCACCGGTTTGTCCTGGCTGTCTAAAATTTCTTTTACGAAATGCGGCCGGTAAAGCGTCCCGCCGTTGGCGAAAAAACTGGTATACTCGGCTATCTGCAGCGGGGTCACGGTTATATCCCCCTGCCCTATGGACAAATGGTAGGTATCGCCTATATACCACTTTTCTCCCTTAACTTTTTCTTTCCATTCGGCTGATGGCAAGAACCCATTCGCTTCTCCAGCCAAATCAACGCCCAGGGGCGCGCCCAGATTAAATAATTTTTCATATCTGATGATCCTGTCCAAACCGAGTCCCTTGAAATCCTGATAACCGCCTCCGATATAATAGAAAAAAGTATTGACCGACTCGGCCAGAGCTTTTTTTACGTTAGTTACGCCATGGCCTCCCGCTTTCCAGTCGGGAAAAAACCACTCTCCGACCTTGAGTCCTCCGGTGCTTAAAACACTGGTGTTTTCATTAATAACTCCCTCCTGGAGCGCGGCCGCGGCCATGACCGGCTTAATGGTTGATCCGGAAGGATATTCCCCGCTTTCTGCCCGGTTGAATAAGGGCTGATCAGGCCGGGCGATCAGATCTGCGTATTCCTTGGCGTTAATGCCTTTGGCAAAATCATTATTATCATAAGCGGGCAAACTCACGGAGGCTAATATCTCTCCAGTATTCGGATTCATAACCAAAGCCACTCCCTTTGTGAGATGATTTTTTTCCAACGCGGCCATCAAGAGATCCTCCATCTTTTTCTGCACGTCAATATCTACGGAAAGCACCAGGTTGTTTCCGTCCTGTTCCTGAGTCTGGCCGAGAATTTTTTTCTCTTTGCCTAAAGCGTCAACCTCTATCTGTTTTTCGCCATTCGCCCCTCTTAAATTATCTTCATATGAATATTCAATGCCTATCTTGCCGATATAATCTATGGGCAGATATTCATTGCCCGCTTTCTTTAATTCCTCGTCGCTGATTTTTCCGGTATATCCCAAAATGTGGGACATGGACTGGCTGCCCGCCAAATCATACTGGCGCCTGGTTTTATTGGACAGCACCACGCCCTTCCAGCCCGCCGATTCTAAATAAAGCTTTAGGGCTTTTTCATACTCTATATTGTCGGCGATAAACAAGGGCTGGTAGGCTTCCAGCGATTTTCTGTTTACTTTGGAAATTTTTTCCATGATATCTGCCGGAGTCTGGTCTCCCAGGATCTGGCTCGTGCGGCTGATAATGCCGTAAAGCTCATTGTTATCGGCCGGCAAATCCGCAGGAACGAAATACAAGAGGAAATTGGCGACGTTCCTCACCAACGGCTTATGATTGGCATCGTATATGATACCCCTCTGTGCTTCTACTCTCTCAATGCGTATGCGATTACCTTCCGCCATGGAATAATAATAGCTGCCCTTCACGATCTGCAGCCATGCGGTCCTGGCCGCCAGAATAAACATGAAAAAAATCAAAACCGCGGATACAAAATAAGCCCTCTTAAAATCAAAGGTCTTGCCCAAGGTTTCTTTCCCCTGCGTGCCGTGGATATAGGTATCCTCTGTCCAGGTTTGGCGGTAAGAAAAGTTTTCCAGATTACCGAAGACTCCCTCTTTTATGGAAAAAGGGTCTCCTGACTCCCCGTTTTTTTTGAATTTATGATATAGCATTGAGGTCCCTGTTTATCTCACGCTGTTTTCCCTGATTAAAAAAACCGGTTTTAATCGGTTGCTTATGAAATTAAAAGCGTAAAAGACTGCCAGGGCTCCGGCTAAATTCAAAAAAATATGGTTTAGCTCTCCTAGCCAGAAAAACCTATCTAAGATCAGCATTGTTTCCTTGCCCATGATGGCATTGATGATGTAACTGGTGAAATGCATGGTAAATTCATAAATCAGTGTGCCGAAAAAAGTCAGTGCCAGAAATGAATAAAGAGACCGGTTGGTAAAAAAATTAACCAGCAGAAAATTAAGGATGATGATTGTGGCGGTCAGGCTGATCATATATACGCCGAAAGGCAAAAAAGAAAAAACGTCCAAAAATGCGCCCATGCTGACAGCCCACCACAAAGCCAGGTCGACGCCCCTTATGCCCAGGGTATAAATAATAATGATAAGAACCAGGTTGAAATCGCTTATGGCGCCGGGGAGACCTCTCAAAAAAGCGAGTTCAAGCGTGGCGAGAATTATTATCAAAATAAAATTTACAAAAATTTTTGAATACATAATAAGACTGCCTTAGTCCGGCGACAGCACGGACACTATTGATAAAGTACCGGGGTCAATGAGCGGCTCTATAGTAGCGTTCTGCCATAGGTTATTATTTTCCTTGTCAACTTGAGACACAGACCCTATGACCAGGCCGCGAGGGATGTCCTGTTCCAGGCCGGAAGTGACTATAATATCCCCGACTTTTATATTTTTGGTCTGCGGTATAAAACCCATTTTTATGGTGAGCCCCAAATCTCCTTCTGCTATGCCCGAGGTCTTGTCCTGGTTCTCTACGGTAGCAGCCAGTTTGCAATCCCGGTTAGTGGTCAGGCAGGCTTCCGATAGATAGTCCTTGACGTTGGTGATTTTTCCGATGATTATGCCCTGGCCGCTGACGATTGCCAGCCCGGCCCGGATGCCGTCCTTGGACCCTTTGTCAATAATTACGGTCTGCCCGGAGCCTTGCGAATCCAAGCCGCCGACAGAAATAATGTCAGCCATCACGTAATGCAATTTATTTTCTGATAAAAATTTCAAATACTGGCGCAAGGTGGCATTCTCCTCTTCTAAAGATGCGGACTTGGCATTCTCGAACGTCAGGGAGTCAACTTTAGCCTGCAAATTTTTTATTTCTCCTGACAGATCGCGCTTGCTGGTTTGCTCGCTGTAAGCCTGGCGTATATAAAAACTGGCTGAATAAATTTTTGAAAAAACCGGACGGGAAATCCCAGTGATTACGGACTCTGCCGGAACCAATAATTTTGAATAATGCAAAAAAATAAGCAGCACGATAACCGCCGCTGCCGCCAATAGATTCCTTCTGCTCTTTGTCGTTTTTAACATAATATATTAATAATCAAAGCTCTCTCGCTCCCGGCGTAAGCACTTTTGCCAGTAATTCCGGATCGGAAAGCAGTATCCCCGTGCCGCGGGCAACGCAAGTCAGCGGATCGTCCGCCACTCTTACGGGAATCTTGGTCGCTTGGGCGATTTCCTTGTCCAAGCCGCGCAAAAGCGCGCCCCCTCCTGTCAGTACTATTCCGTGTTCATAAATATCAGCCACCAGTTCCGGGGGCGTAGTTTCCAAAGTGATCTTGATATTTTCAATTATCTGATTGATGGTTTTAGCCATTGCTTCTCTTACCTGGATATCGGTAATCATAATGGCTTTGGGCAGTCCGTTTATCAGATCGCGTCCCCGGATCTGCATTTCCATAGGTTCTTTCGAGGGAGAAGCGGATCCGATTTTTATCTTGACCATTTCCGCCAGCTGTTCTCCGATAAGCATATTAAATTCCTCGCGGACGTATTGCATGATATTATTATTCAGTTCATTGCCGGCCAGGCGCAAGGTTTTCCAAGTTACAGTTCCGCCCAGGGAAATGACCGCGATTTCAGTGGTGCCTCCTCCGATATCCACTACCATGGTGGCCCGAGCTTCCGTAACCGGCAACCTGGCTCCTATGGCCGCTGCCATAGATTCTTCAATCAGATAAATCTGCCTGGCGCCTGCCGATTTAGCCGCGTCTTCCACGGCCTTTTTTTCCACTTCCGTAATGTCTAGCGGGATGCCTATGACCACTCTAGGGCGGGGAATCAAAGTAAAGCTTTCGTTGTGGACCTTATCAATAAAATATTTGAGCATCTTTTCCGTCACCTCAAAATCCGAAATCACGCCATCCACCAAGGGCCTGACCGCGCGGATGTGGCCTGGAGTTTTGCCGATCATTATTTTCGCCTCCTCGCCCACGGCTAAAATCTCATCCGTGCGCATATTAACAGCCACGACCGAGGGCTCATTGATGACAATGCCCTTATCTTGAACATAAACTAAAGTAGAGGTGGTGCCCAAGTCTATGCCCAAATCCTTTGAAAATTTTCCCAATATTTTATTAAACATTAAATAAGTTTATCAGGTTTGTAAAGTTAATAAAGTAAAAAGTGAATTTAATCAAACTTTAGACTTTAAAAACTTTATCACTTTTTGAACCGACTAATTACTTCCTCTGATTTTATTATTTTAACCTCATCACTATTTCTTCTCTTGACCTCCGCACCTCCTAGGGTTAAAGTCTTTTCGCTTATGACTACGCGATAAGGGCAGCCGATCAAATCTGCGTCGGCGAATTTTTCTCCGGCGCCTATTTCTCTATCGTCAAAAAGCACTTCTATATTCGCCCTCACTAAATCGGCATATAATTTTTCCGACATTCCTTTAACTTCCGGCGCCTTGCTTTTCAATTGGATCAAATGCACTTTGAACGGTGCAACTTCTTCAGGCCAAATAATGCCCTTGTCGTCATGATGTAATTCCACAATAGTGCCCATCACCCTGCCCGGACCCATGCCGAAGCATCCCATGATAACATCTTTTTTTTCTCCCCTTTCATCATCATAAATCAGGTCGAATGGCTTAGAAAAACGATTGCCAAGTTTGAAAATATTGCCCACTTCAATGGCTTTCTCTATTTTTAAATCCTTATTTCCGCATTCCGGGCAGACCTTCTGTTCATCTATGATTTCCTGATTGACGGCGACTTTGCATTTATCACAGACATGGATCTTATCTTCTCCGGCTTCCGAAACAGTCTGGAATTCGTGGGAATACTTAGAGAAAGCGCCGCCAGTAGCAAACGTCAATATGGTTTTTTCGCCCAAACCGCAACGTTTAAAAATCTTGAAATAAGCATCTTTGGCGATTTCATAATATTTGTCCAGATCTTCCTGGCTGGCATGGAAAGAGTAAAGGTCCTTCATGGAAAATTCGCGACCGCGCAGAAGTCCGGCCTTGGCGCGGAGTTCGTTCCGGAATTTAGCCTGGATCTGATAAACGTAAATCGGCAAATCTTTATAAGAATTTATATGGCTTTTAACCAACGGGGTGACGATTTCTTCATGAGTCGCGCCCAAAGCGTATTCTTTTTTATCAGCACCGACCAATTTGAATAGCGCGTCAAAATTTTCCCAGCGTCCGGTGGTTTCCCAGACTTCCTTGGAAGTCAAGGCCGGCATAAAAATCTCCTGTCCGCCGATAGCATCCATTTCTTCTCTGATGATTTTTTTTATTTTTTCATGAACTCTATGTCCCAGGGGCAGAAAAGAATAAGCTCCGGCCATTAATTTATCAATAAAACCTGCCCGGATTAAAACCTGTGCATTGTAGCTGGTTTCGTCTTTAGGCAGTGTTTTGGTAGTTTTAGTGAATAATTTTGATTGACGCATAAACAATATAAAACCTTAAAGAAAGGTTTTTAAAGTATCTTTATTTTACCCGAAAGATCATTCTTTGTCAAAAATTAAGGGGAAGTTGATTCTTCCCCTTAATTTAATAATTTTATTTGTCTAGGATAAAACTAGCTCCTATTCCCCCATTTCTCCCAAAGCACCAATAACGGGGAAGCTACGAATATGGAAGAGTAAGTTCCGATGAAAATACCGATGGTCAGAGCCAAGGCGAATGATCTCACGGAAACTCCGCCAAAAATGATGATAGCGATCAAGGTAAGCAACACAGTCAAGGAGGTGTTGATGGAACGCCCCAAGGTCTGATTGACGCTAGTATTGACCGTGCCTTCAAAATCTTCTTCGCTCTTGGGCAGATTTTCGCGGGTGCGGTCAAAGACCACGATAGTATCGTGCACAGAATATCCGAGAACCGTGAGAATAGCCGCGACAAAAGGCGTATTTATTTCAATGCCGAAATATTTTCCCAATATGGCGAATACGCCGATGGTGATGATAACATCATGAAACATAGCTATTAAGGCTGACATGCCGTACTTCCAGGAAGTGACCGGCTTGGAAACTTTGGCAAAAGCGATGCTGATATAAACTACGATGCCGATCAAAACCCACAATATAGCCAGCAATGCCTTTCTCTTCAGCTCCGCTCCGATAGAAGGTCCCACGGCATTATATTGGACTTCTTCCAGCTTGTTGGCCGGGTCGCTTTTTACCATATCATTTAACTTCGCCATTATGGCCTGCTCTTTTTCTCTGGAAGGGTCCTGGAATCTTAAGATCATATTGCTATTGCCGACTGGTTGGACGCTCAAACTGCCCGCGTTCAGACTTTGCAGTTGATTTTCCACGGCGGTAACTTCGGGTCTGGTTCCGGAAAATTTCACTTCTATAAGGCTTCCTCCCGTAAAATCAATGCCTAATTTAAGACCCCACATTAACAATGCGGCTATGGCTATCACGAACATCGCTCCGGATATGGTCAGCCAAACGTTTCTTTTTTGGATAATTCTATAATTCATAATATTTGATTAGTTATTTTTGTTCTTCTGTCTTTTTTACTCCGATAAGCCAGTTTTTATTTTCTAGCCAGCTGGCGGGAATCAGCCTGAGGAAAGTTCTGGTAATCACGATAGCCGAAAACATGGAAGTGATAACGCCGATGATCAGAGTCACGGCGAAACCCTTCACCACGCTGGTAGTAAAGAAAATCAAAATCAGGCAGGTAATTATGGTGAAGGAATTGGAGTCTCTGATTGAAGGCCAGGCGCGGTGGAAAGCTTCTTCCAAGGCCAGGCCCAAGGGACGGCCTCTATGCAATTCTTCCCTCAAACGGGCGAAAATAAGGACGTTCGCGTCAACTGCCATGCCGATGGACATGATAAAGCCGGCGAGACCTGCCAAAGTCAATGTTACCGGCCAGAGCTTGAATATAGCCAATACCAACAAGCTGTAAATCAATAGAGAAAATACGGCCAAAAGTCCGGGGAATCTGTAAAATAAAATCATAAATATGGCGACCAATAAAAATGCGTATAAGCCCGCTTTAAGGCTCGCTACCAAAGAATCGTGGCCCAGAGTGGCACCGACGGTCTGCTGGTTGATGAGTGAAATCGGAACAGGCAGGGCGCCGGCATTTAACCGCTGAGCCAGGAGATTGGCTTCCTGGATGGTGAATTTTCCAGTGATGACCGCTTTTCCTCCGGTTATCTTTTCATTCACCGTGGGAGAGCTGATCGGATAATTATCCAGATAAATCGCTACCTGCTTGCCTACATTGCGGGCCGTAATGTCTTCAAACATCTTGGCGCCGTCGCTATCAAACTCCAGAGAAACTTCCGGGGAATTATCGCGTGAAGAGAATTCTACCGAAGCCCTGGTAAGGTTCTTCCCGGTCAGTTCAGTATTCACCCAATCGCTCTGTTTGCCGATTATATCTTCCGCAGATTTTGTCTTTATGAATATGTGGCTTACTTCATATTCGTAAACAAATCTTTCATCTTCTTTATAAATCAAATGATATCCGAACTGGGTTTTGACTATATTAGAGATCGTACCTTTGGCCATCGGGAACGCGACGTCTTCAAATTCTTTAACCATCTTGCCACGCCCGAACCAGCCGAGTTCTCCCCCGGTATTGCGCGCTCCGGGTTCAGTAGAATTATTTTTTACCAAATCGGTAAAATTTGCCGCAGTGGCCTGAGCTTTTAATTTGGTGATTTTATCCAAAGCTTCCTGCTCGGAAAGTCCGCTCGTGCAGCCGTCAATTCCGTTATAACAGATCAGAAGATGGGCGGCTTTGACTTCTTTTTCCTGCTGATTATCATTGAATGGATCGGACTTGATCCTGGCGTCTGTCAATTTTACAATTTCATATCCGCTGCTGGTTTGGGTCAGGTCTTTTGTGGTATCTCCAGGCTTCAATTTGCTTGCGATGCTGACGATGTCCGGCTGTTTGCTTGCGTCTATCCAGCCTAAATCGCCGCCATTATCCTTGGAGGCGCTATCTTCGGAAAATTGCTTGGCCAGCGCGGAAAAATCTCCGCCCGAAATAACCTTGCCCAAAACGTCAGTGGCCCTTTTTTCTGCCTGTTTATTATAATCATCCAAAGATCTCTGTTCATCGGCAGTCAAGGCTCTCTTCTGGGTATTCTGTTCCTTGAATTCCAATAACGGAGTTTCTCCCAGCATCTTGATAGCCTGATTGATATCCTTTATGCCGGCCAACTCCACGATGACCTGGTAATCCCCGCCGGATCTGTTGGTGGTCACTACCGGTTCGCTTACGCCGAACACGTTGACACGGCGCTCAATGACATCGCGCACGCCTTCAATAGCGCTGGTCCTGTCTTTATCGGCAACAGCCGAAACATCAGCTTTGTATACCAGCCTGCTTCCTCCTAATAAATCCAGGCCCAATCTGAAATCAAAAACTTGGGCGTGGGGAAGCAAGATGACGTCTTTGGTTTTTGCGGCCAATTTATCAACTTCTTTATTGTAGTATGAACCGCCGACTACCAGTCCTCCTAAAGCGGCTAAAAATAAAATAAAAGCGAACATCCACCATAATTTACCGCGTCCGCCGGGCTGTAAAATCCTTTTTAAAATATTGTCTGGCATAAGATAATTTAAAAACCTTTTTTGAAAAGGTTTTTAACATTTTCCAAAATTATAATGTATTAAATAAAATCTTATGGCTGCAGAGCTTTGCTCGCTATAAGATTTTATTTAATCAAAACAAACCCTCCACAGGTGTTTAGTAATTATAAAAATATTTTAAACTATATTAGGCAAATAGGCAATATTGACAAAAACGGGATAAGATTTTGTGGTAAAGAAAAAGGCTTGATATCATCAAGCCTGATTTTTTTCCGCAGCCCTGATATATGATCTAGCCATCCTGACCATATAGTCAAGCATTTCGCCGATCAACGTGTAGGCATCGCTATAATCCAGGTAGATTCTCCTCCCATCTTTTAGCATCTGTAAAACGAACTTTCCCGTGTCTTCTATATATCTTTTGAGCCTTTCGGTGCTTCCTGCCATTTCAGCCAGATGAACCATGGTCGCCATGTTGTGCAACCTGTCTGCGCCCTTGATTAAGATCGTTTGAGGTCGCTTTGACACCCGGTTGCTATATTCTTCGTTGGATTCGCCGTCTCTTTTGGTTACGGCATCAACATACGCAAAAACGATTTCACCGAATTCTGCTTTAAGTTCCTCGGCGCTGACTCTTTTATCCTCAATAGCGTCGTGAAGCAACGAGGCCACGGCCACTTCTTCAGTGACAATTTTGGGATTATTAAGGGTCAAGAGGGTATTACACACCCGGAGAGGATGTTCAAAATATTCGCTTCCGTCATCCCTTTTGTGGCCCTCGTGCCAATCATGAGTTTTGGTCACGGCTTTCATTAAAAGCTCTTGTTTTTTTTCTCCTTTGGCTAGCCCATACAAAAATACAGCGCGCTTATGCATCTCATCACCCCTTTCTTTATTTAAAATGAGCAAGTTTCCGTTTAAGTCAGCTTATATTATATATTGAAAAAGTCAAGCGCTTCTGGCCTGACTTTTTATATTATGCTCCGCAACTTTTTTTATCACCAAAACAATCAGCAACTCCTTTGTAGCACGCTTGGCATAAATGAAACTTTTTAACCAAGCCTTTCTTGTCCGGCGGGCTCAATAGAATCCCGCCAAATTCTTTCAACTCCTTTTTACATTTATCACACTTTGGTTTGATAGCCATATTATTTTCCGCAAGCGAGTAAAACGACTTCGTTGTCACGCGCCGCAGCACTTTTTAAATTTTTTCCCGCTTCCGCACGGACAAGGATCGTTCCTGCCTATAGTCTTGCCTTCAGCATCTTTCGGTTTCTGCTTTGCGATTATCTGAGTACTGTTGCTGCTATCCATCTCTTTCGCCGGTGCGCTGAAATTCTTAGCCATCTCTAAAAGGTTCGGGCCGGCTATGGTTTCTGCCTCGCCCACTTTGAAAATGCTATAAACCACTTCTTTCTGGATCAAATTATTGAGTTCGTTGTACAAACGATAAGCTTCTTTCTTGTATTCAATGAGCGGGTCTCTCTGGCCGTAACCGCGCAAACCGATGCCCTGGCGCAGACTATCTATCGCTTCCAAGTGCTCCATCCACAGGGTATCAATGGAGCGCAAAAGGATTGACCTTTCAATTTCCCGCCAATTCAGGCTGGCTTCAGCCGCATGTTTTTTCAGCTGTTCATATTTAGCATCGGCGGTCTTCACCAGATATTCACATATTGCCGTCCTAGCCTTGGCTTTGTCCAGTTTATCGCCGTCTTTGATTATTTCATCCAAATCCTTTTTAATGTTTCCATTTACGGGGAAAATAGATGATACCACTTCTTTAATCTCTTCCAGGTTCCATTCTTTGATCTCTTTGGATGCGGTATGGAAAGTCACCACCTGGTCAATCTCGCTATCCAGCATCTCCATCACTATCTTTGAAAATAAGTTTGAGTCAATATCGCCGGTTTGTTTAACATTCAAGATTTCTCTTCTTTTCCTGTATATCGCTTCTCTGTGCTTGTTCAAGACATCGTCATATTCCACCAGATGTTTCCTGATGTCAAAATTATTGCCTTCCACTTTTTTCTGCGCGGTCTCAATGGATCGGGATATGAGCCGGTTTTCTATAGGCATATCTTCCGGCACATTCAGGGTGGTCATCATCCGTTTCATCCTGTCGCCCCCGAAGATGCGCATCAGATCGTCTTCGGTGGAAACATAGAACTGTGATGAGCCTGCGTCGCCTTGTCTGCCGGCCCGGCCCCTGAGCTGATTATCAATACGCCGGGATTCATGCCTTTCGGTGCCGATAACGTGGAGTCCGCCCAGCGCCAAAACTTTTTCGTGTTCAATTTTCCATTCCGCGTATTCTGGCGCTTCTTTAGACGGCTCTTTGCCGCCCAGCATGATATCCACGCCGCGGCCGGCCATATTAGTGGCTATGGTTATGGATCCGACCTTGCCGGCTTCAGCGATTATCTGCGCTTCTTTAAGATGGTTCTTGGCATTGAGTATCTGCGGCCGGAGTCCTTCCCGCTCCATCATTTCGCCTAACACTTCATTTTTTTGTATGGAAATAGTGCCGACTAATATAGGCTGTCCCAGGTCGTGGCGGCGTCTCACCTCCGCGACTACCGCCTTGAACTTCCCTTCTTCGGTCCTGTAAATCAGATCATTTAAATCATCCCTGACCATCGGCCGGTGCGTAGGCGTGCTTACGGTTTCCAGATTATAAATCTTGGAAAATTCTTCCGCTTCCGTCATCGCCGTACCGGTCATGCCGGCCAATTTCATATACATCCTGAAATAATTCTGGAATGTAACGGTAGCCAGGGTTTGCGATTCTCTCTGGATTGCCACGCCCTCTTTGGCTTCAATGGCTTGATGCAAGCCATCGGAATATCTGCGGCCGTACATCAGACGCCCGGTGAATTCATCAACGATAATCACTTCTCCTTCCTTAACCACGTAGTCCCGGTCACGCTTGAACAAAACCATGGCCTTGAGCGCCTGCTCAATATGATGCACCTCGCGTATGCCCCCGGCGGTATAAATATTCTCCACTCCTAATAATTTTTCCATCCTGGCGATGCCGTTTTCCGTCAAAGTGGCGGCGCGCATCTTTTCATCCACGTTATAATCATCATTTTCTTTCAACTGGCCCACTAATTGCGCGAATTTATAATACTTGTCGGTTGATTCTTCCGCCGGCGCGCTGATGATCAAAGGCGTGCGGGCCTCGTCTATCAAGATGGAATCCACTTCGTCAACGATGGCATAAAAAAGATCCCGCTGCACCATCCGGTCCAGGCTCGGCGCCATATTATCGCGCAAATAATCAAAGCCGAATTCATTGTTGGTGCCATAAAGTATATCGCAAAGATAGGCTTCGCGGCGCGCGCACGGCCGGAAATGCTTCATCCGTTGATCATATTGGGAATCGTCAGTGTATTCCGGATCATAAATTAAAGCCGCATCATGGATGATTACGCCGGTGGTGAGTCCCAGGAAATGATACACCGGAGCCATCCAGCCTGCGCCTACGCGCGACAAATAATCATTGACAGTAACCAGGTGCACGCCTTTGCCGGCCAAGGCATTAAGATATAAAGGCAAGGTTGCGACCAAGGTTTTTCCTTCGCCGGTCTTCATTTCCGCAATCTGGCCGCGATGCAAAATTATGCCGCCGATCAATTGCACGTCGTAGTGCCTCTGCCCCAAAACCCTCTTGGAAGCTTCGCGGGTCAGAGCGAAAGCTTCGGGCAAAATTTTCTCCAATCTGCTCTTCAACCCCTCTTTATCCAATTTTTTAAACTCCTCGGTATCAGCGCCGATCTTATTCTTCAAACCAGCGGTAATGTTCTTAAACTCCTCGTCTTTAAGAGCGGAAAAATTTTCCTCTAATTTGTTAATTTCAAATATCTCAGGCTCCAAATTTTTAACCACCTTCGTGTTCGGATCACCGAAAATCTTTGTAAATATAGACATAAAATATGAATAACAAGCTTAATGTATTAATTAATGAATCTTTTATAGTATAAAACCTTTAGTTAAAAAAATCAACCCCTGATATCAAAAAAACGCCCGGAGTCCAGGCGTTTTTAAATCTAAAATCTTAAATATTTACACTCCCCTCCTCTTTTCCTTATACTTTTTGATTATGATTTCCATATGGTCTTTTACCTTATCAATAGCCTTATAAATATCCTCCTCGGTTTTTTCCACCCGCAGCAGTTCTCCCGGAACCTGTAAATTCAATTCTGCGCGGTAAATTTTCCCTTTAGCATGGTGTTCGGTCATTTTTTCTACTTCAAAGTCCGCATGGACCGCGGGAAAATCACCCAGATATTTTTCCAGCATATTAGTCTTTTTTTCCACATAATCTTTGATCTTCTGGTTCAATTCCAGCTTAGTAGCTTTTATTTGTACGTTCATAAGTTGATTTTTATTAAAAGTTTATTTTTAAATCTTACTAGATGTAAATTAATTTCATATTAACCCGCGATCTTGTTCCACAGCATCATAAAAAAGCCTCCGCTTAATCTGGCTATATCCCGATAAGTGACCGCTAAAATCAAGACCATCAGCAGGGTAAACCCTATATTATGTATCACGGCTTCTACTTCGCGGTTGACCGGCTTGCCTTTGATTTTTTCTATAATCAGAAAAAGCACCCGGCCTCCGTCAAGCGCCGGAAAGGGCAAAAAATTAAGAATGGCTAGATTGATAGAAAGCATGGCCGCGAATTGTAATACATAAACCAGACCCATCCTGGCTGCCTGCCCGGTAAGCGATGCTATGCCCACCGGCCCGGCCAAGTCGGCGCTTACTCCATGGCCGAGGATTAAATTTTTTAAAAGCTCGTAAAAAGCGACCAATATAGCCCAGGTCAGAAGAACCGCGGTCCTTGTCCCCTCCCAAATCGCCCGGTACCAAGCGTATCTGACTATGCCGGTTTCCACTATGCCCACCCCGATCCCGCCTTTTCCGGTTTCTGCCATTATTTTAGGGGTGATCTTCAAAGTCAAACTCTGGTTCTGCCTCAAAATCTGATAAGCGAGCGGCTTATTGACATTCTGATCTACGAAATTCTGCAACTCTCCATAACCGGAAAATTGTTTTCCATTGATTGAAAAAATGGTGTCGCCCAGCTTGACTCCGACATGTGCCGCGGGAGAATCCGGCAAGACTTGTGAAACCTGGATTTTCCTGTCGCTTACTTGCGCGCCCGGGCTTAAATCGTCCGTAGGTTGCGGCATGCCGATCATAAACCCCAGGGAAATGAGAACCGCCGCCAAAACCACATTCATGGAAACTCCAGCGGAAAGCATTATGGTCCTTTGCCAGATTTTTTTGGATATGAAACTGTCCGGATCATTGGAGTCCCCGTTTTCACCTTTGATTTTGACAAAACCTCCCAAAGGCAGCCAGTTAAGCGAATAAACGGTGTTTACGGCATCGGTTACTTCTTTAGATCCGAATACAGTCTGCCATTTGCCGTCTATTTTTTTATAGATGCCCACGGCCCTCGGAGGGAAGCCGAATCCGAATTCTTCCGCCCTTACGCCGAATCTTCTGGCAGTCAAAAAATGCCCCAGTTCATGGGCAAACACCAAGACGCTCAAGACTAATATGAAAGTGATTATGGTTAATAGCATCAGATTGTCATTATCTCTAGCTCCTTCTTATCTCTGATGCCCTTCAGCTCTTCGTTTTGTTTTTTCACCTCATCTTCTAATTCTCTTAGAAACCTGAATTTATCGTCTTCGCTGATCTCTTTGGCCTTTTCCACGGCTTCTATATCACCCTTGATTTCATCGCGCACCTGCCTGATGCTGACGCGGCCTTCTTCCATCTTTTCATTTAATCTCTTTACCAATTCTTTCCGGTTTTCTTCGGTCATCATCGGCAAAATCAGGCGGATCTTGTCGCCCTCGTTAACAACGGAGAAACCCAGACCGGCTTCCACGATGGATTTTTCTATATCTTTCAAAATGCTTTTATCCCACGGTGATACTACCATGCTCCTGGCGTCGGAAACACTTATGCTAGCGAGTCCGGAAAGCAGGGTTTTTGTTCCGTAAGCCTCGGCCACGACGCCGTCAAGGATACCGGGGTTAGCCCTGCCAGTGCGCAAAGAGGAAATTTCCTTCCTGAAATGTTCTTGTATCTTTACGAATCCTCCATGTTTTGATTGTACGTATTTATTCATAATATTTTTTGTCCCGCCACGGCGGGATTGAAAAAAATTTTTAGCTTATTTATCTTTTAATAATCTTGACTCCCAGATAAACCAAACCTGTATCCACCCGGTCTACTATCACCCGGTATCCGGATCTGGCGGTGGGAAGTTTTTTCGTGGTCCAGTCTTTCCCTCCGTCCAATGAACGATAAAAAGTCGTATTGGTTACGTAATATATTTCGTCCGGATTCTTCGGATTCAGGGTCACAGCGTTTATTGTAGCTTCTTTTTCCGGAGTAATCAATTGTATAGCGGACCAGGTGTCTCCGTTGTCAGAGGATTCGATAAGCCCGTAGGTATTGGCCAGGATAAGAAAGCCGGGCTTGGATGGGGATACGGCCAGATCCTTGAAATTTACCGCATCAGCGAAAGCCCTTAGATTATTCGCCAGGCTTGACCAATTATAGCCATTGTCCTTAGAGCGGAAAATCCCCTTCAGCCTGGTGCCGGCGAACATCATGCGGGTATCGTTCGCTGAAATAACGATTTTCTGGACATTGTCTCCCAGCCTGCCCACTGTCTGCCAGCTCGTCCCCCTGTCCACGCTCTTTAAAATTTCACCCCTGGATAGGCCTAAAAATATATTATTGTCGTTGTAATTATCCACGGCTACGGTATTTACTACCACAGTCGGATCATTATCAAAATAAATCTGTTGCCAGGTGCGGGAGCAGTCGGCGGATTTATACGCTTTATTGTCTGAGGTTACATAAATATTGCATTTATCTAACGGATCCACAGCGACTGATTTTATGTTTATCTTGCCCAGGCTGACAGCGATCTGCCAGGAGTCTCCGGCGTCATAGGTGTAGAATAAGCCATTGTCCTGGCTCGCGAGATACAGAGTCTTATTGTCGCTCGGATCCATCACCAAGTCATTGGCATCAATGCCGGCAATGCTTCTCGGGCTTCCCGAGGTGGTGGGGATCAATGCTTTTTGCGACCAGGTGTTTCCCTGGTTGGAAGAAACCCAGATACCGCCGTTGTTGGTGCTATTTTGTGTAGTGCCTCCGAAAGAAATAGTGCAACCGGACAACAAGAATGGAACCGCAAAAAAAGTAATGATAAATTTTATTTTGTGTTTAGACATAGATTTAAAATATGATTACTTATAGAAAAATGACTAAATTCTAATTCGGGATAAAATCCTACGATATATAGAACTAAATACTAACGGCCACTTGCTCTAATGCCAATTTCGGATTCATGTTAGCCCGAATATATTGCTCCGCTCTTCTTATGCTGTTGGCAGCCCTGATAATGGCTAGCGTCTTCACTCCCGGGTTGACCGATTCCAATTCTTTTTTCATCACCTCATTATTGATAAGATCCCGCTGGTTGAATTTTATCAAAAGCAGGTCCCTCGCTATGCTCCGCCATGCGCCCAAGATATCCCTTGCCCGCTCTACGCTTTCCTGGCCTTTGTTTTTTTTCCCTATGATATTTTCAATGGCCAGAAAACGATTATTCAGATCGGATCTGAAAAAATTCAAGAATGTTTCCGCCTGCACGATATGCTCATCATAATAAGTTTTGTCCTGAAAAAATTTTAAGGCCAAAGCCGGACGACCGGCAGCCAGATGGGAAAAATTTTTCGCGGCGCTCCTGCTGGCTTTATACTCGTCCACCAGGTACTCGTAAATCACATCGGTTTTGACCAATCCGAATTTCAATATGCGGCTGCGGGAAATTATGGTCTGGGGCAAAGCTTCCGCTTCCCCGGTGATAAGAATCACTACCACCTTATTCCTGGGTTCTTCCAGGGTCTTTAAAAGCGCATTAGCCGCTTCCGTACTCAAAGTTTCAGCATTGCGGATTATCCCGATCTTGTACGAATCTAAAAAAGAACTGAGGCTTAATTTTTTTATTAGCTCCCTGACTTGCACTATGGAAATATTTTTTTTATCATCCTCTTTATCAATCACATACAAATCGCTATGCGCAATCCGCAAACCATTATCATCGTCACCCCGGTTGGAAAATTTTCTGCAGGAAGGGCAGGCGCCGCAAGCTTCGCTTCCACTAGTTTTTTTTCTCTGGCAAAGCAAGACTTCGGCGAAATGATAGGCCAATGTTTTTTTGCCCAAATCTTCAGGGCCGCAAAAAATATAGGATCCGTAAACCGTATTGTTTTTTATATGTTTTGATAAAAATTCGGTTATATTCTCATTGCCGACCAAGGGCCAGCTTTCTTTTTTCTCTTTATTCGGCATACGCTTATTATATCAGAATATTAGCAAAATTGGCAACCGCGGGAGTTAAAAAAACAACAAAACAAGAAAGCAAATAAACATTTAAGCAATAAAACAAATTGTTTTCTTGTTTTATTGCTTTTTTGTCACAAATCCAGTATATTATACTTATGGAAAAATCACAGCAACTGAAAAAAATCATAGTTTTATCGGGCGATATCGCTGTTTTTTATCTGTCGCTTTATCTCACTCTGGCCATAAGGTATATGGGTATTCCTACAGCCAAGCTTTGGGGCGATCATTTTTGGCCGTTCACCGTCATATTATTCGCCTGGATAATCATATTTTATATCGCTAATCTCTATGACCTGCACTCTGCTGTAAACAATGCTGAATTTTTTTCTATGATCAACAAGGGTATAATTGCCGCAATCATAGTATCTCTCATATATTTTTACGCCGCTCCCCAGATAGGCATAGCTCCTAAAACCAATCTTTTCATCTTTATAATCATTCTCTATATTTTATTCTTTTTGTGGCGGAGGACTTTCAATTTATTGCTTAAATCTTACCTGCCCAGGCAGAACATCGCTATCATAGGCTATGATTCCCAGGTGAAAGAATTGTCGGAAGAAATAAGTTTAAAGCCGCATCTTGGCTATGTGGTATTATTTATCATTAACGATAAAACGGAAAAGCTCCCGGAAAAGATAGACAATATTCCCGTATTTAACGGCATCAGCAATCTGAAAGAATTAGTGATAAAAAATAATATAGCCACTATTGTCATCAATTCTGATCCGCATCAGTCGCCGGAATTGCGCAGTTCGCTCTTTAATTGTTTGCCCTTGAAAATAAGCTTCATCAGCCTGCCTCATCTATACGAAAACATCACCGGAAAGATACCGATAGAAACCATCAGCCAGATGTGGTTTTTAGACAACTTGAGCGAAGGCAATAAAAGCGCCTTTGACGCATTCAAGAGATTTTATGACGTAGTTCTAGCTTGCCTGATATTCCTGGTAACTTTCATACTCTGGCCGATAATCGCTATCGTTATCAAGCTGGAAAGCAAGGGGCCGGCATTTTTTATCCAAATCAGGGGTGGAAAAAACAACCAGCCTTTCAAGCTTTATAAATTCCGGACGATGCGCGAGGAAGGAAACGACCGGACTCTGACTAAAGCCACCGATAATCGCATTACCGGCTTCGGCAATTTTTTAAGGAAAAGCCGCATCGACGAGATACCGCAGGTTATAAATATTATAAAGGGAGAAATGAGCTTTGTCGGACCCAGGCCGGAACGGCCGAGATACATAGAGAAATTGGAAAAAGCTATACCGTTTTACGCTGAACGCACCTTGGTCAAGCCGGGCCTTACCGGCTGGGACCAGGTTTCCGGGGAATATCACTCCCCCTCGCTCGATGACAGCATCAAGAAATTACAATACGATCTGTATTATATAAAAAACAGGTCCATATATATGGACCTGTCGATAATCTTGAAGACAATAGCCACGGTTATTTCAAGACAGGGAGTCTGATATGATCAATAAAATCTACGGATTTTTAAAAACAATAAATAAAGAATTTTCCAAATATTTCATAATCGGCGTCAGCGCCGTTGTTTTGGATATCGCCAGCCTTTACGTATTCAAGGAATTTTTATATTTGAAGCCTGTCTTGGCCGTGGTATTGAACCAGCTCCTGATGATTAATTACGTTTTTTTCCTGAACAAGCGGTGGGCTTTCAAAGCCGCTGGCGCAACTCATAAGCAGATGGTCAGGTTCTATGCTCTGGCGGGTTTCAATTATCTTTTCTCCGTCGCCTGGATGCTGGTCTTGAACGAATATTTTTTGATCAATTATTTGTTGGCCAGATTGCTAAATATCATATTATCCGTTTCCTGGAATTTTATTATCTATAAATATTGGATATTTACCGAGAAAAAAATTGAGGCATTTTAGAAAAAATCCTGCGGAGTATGAAAAACGCCGGGATGGGCAGATTATTCAAAGCCCATCCTTTTTTTAATTCTTGCCAGCCTAACAACCTATTCTTAATGCTTTTTGAACTCGCTCCTTCATTTCTCATAAATACTAAAGGCTCATTCATATATCCGATCTTCATCTTATTTACCTTCAAGCAACGGAGTATAAATTCGTAATCAGCAGCCAATTTCATATCGGTCCTGTATAATCCATATTTATCATATACTTCTTTACGGCAGAAAAATGCCGGATGCGGCGGTATCCATCCGTTATTTATTTTTTTTTCAGCATATTCTCCGGCGATCCATTTACGCACTATTTTTTTCGTATCATCTTTATCTGTATAAATCATGTCGCCATAGCAGGCTTCGTTATCTTCTAAGCAATGGGCGACTTTTTGTAGTACTGAATCGTTGTAATAAAAATCATCAGAGTTGATGATGCCGATGATATCTCCGGTTGCCGATTTGACTCCTTTGTTCATAGCATCATAAATTCCCCTATCAGGCTCAGAAATAATTTTCGCGATCCTGCCTTTATATTCATCTACTATGGCCAGCGTTCCATCAGTGGATGCGCCGTCCACGATTATATATTCCAAATCAATCCCTCTCTGGCTGATTACGCTTTGTATCGTATGCCCGATCGTCTCAGCGCTATTGTAACTGGGGGTAATTATAGAAATCTTCATATGTTAAAAGTTTTATAAATGTCAATCGTTTTTTTAACAGTATTTTCCCATCTGAATTTTTTTGCGCGTATAATGCCAGCGGCGATCCTTTCGGAATTATCTCTTGCCAAATGACCAAAGGAATCGGCAATGCTTTTGATGCTCTTGGGGTCAAAGAAAACCGGTATATCGCCGCCTATTTCCCTAAAAACGGGGATGTCTGAAGCCAAAACAAGCGTTCCTGAAGCCATAGCCTCCAAAAGGGGCAAGCCGAATCCTTCATAAAGAGAAGGGAATATAAAAGCATTCGCACAGGAATAGAAGGAAATCAATTCGTTGTCTGAAACAGAATTAAAAGATAAAATTTTCTCTTTTAAACCTAGTTTTTCAATTAATTTTTTTTCTTCTTTGTTAATCGATCCGCCGCCTGCTAAAACGACAGAAAAGCCGTCTTTCCCGGTCCAGGACGCAAAGGCTCTGATAAAACTATCAAAATTTTTATATAAAGATCTGTTCCCCACGAATAATATATATGGTAAAGCGATTTTTTTGCTATTGAAAAAAACGCTTTTATCCAAATTCCTGTTTTCTAAAAATTTTTCATCAACACCGAGCGGAACGACGAATATTTTTTTGCTATCTATTTTGTAGCATTCTTTGAGATCGCTGGCGGTCTGTTCAGAAATGCAAATGACCGCATCGGCCGATTTTATCGCCATCTTCTTTTTATAAAGCATCATCTTATCCTTGAGCTTCTTAAAATAAGACAACTTTTCGTGCATCATGTCATACACGCTTATGATTTGGGGAATTTTCAAGCCGGAATAAGCAGTATAGTAAGTGGAGTGTAAAAGTCCTTTATCTATGGATTTAAAATATCTTTTTGAATTGACAGAATCCCGAGGATAAAGCAAATATTTGAACAATTTATTGGAAAAATCTATCCCCGGATCGCCGTTAACATATTGAATGGAAATATTCGCGGCGCGAGGAGGTTCGTTATGATATTTTTTATGCATCAAAACATTAACCTCGATATTTTCCCGCGCCAAGCCTTCAATCAGCTCGTCAGTGTAGCGGGTTATTCCGCCCCTCTTCTGCAGGCTGTAAATCAGGCCGTCAACGTAAATATTCATAATCTTATATTATTAATGATTCTTGCAATTAAAATTTATTCCTATAGATAAATGTCAGCTTATCAAATACTTTTCTAAAAAATTTCCGCTTATAAACATTGTGATAATAATATCTGTCCGCTTCTTTGTCCACGGTCAAAGATGAGGGATGTACTAAAGCCCCCATGGCCTGCCTTGACTGGTTCTCTATTTTCTTGTGGAATGTCTTAGTATGGGTCGCATCTCCTCTGAAACCGATATTGGAGACCATATTGACATTAGGGATGATGGACAAACCGTTATTCGACCAGATCGTATATATCCATTGGAAATCCCAGGTGTCTATCTTGTTATCATAAGCTAATTGGAAATTCTTAAGCCAATGATCCTGCATTTCTTTATCATCAAAAACTTCTTTTATTCTTCCTGTATTGACGAATTCTGGAAAGGTTTTCATTTGCAAATCATATAATTTCCAGGCTCTCCTCCAGGTAGCCCAACCCCAAATATGGGTATATCTAGATAAATAGTAGCTGCCATCTCCCCTGATTTTCCCGTCTTGGAAATTAGCCCCTCCGATCATCATCACTTTCTTGTTTTCTCGATAATATCTTAATAATTCCCGGCAATAAGGGAAAAAGGAAATATCGGGCACGCAATCATCTTCCAGGATGATGCCCTCTTCCACATTTTCAAAAAACCAGGTGATAGCCGAGCTTACTGCCATTTTGCAACCCAGATTCTTGTCCCTACTAAGGAATTTTTTTTCACACGGCCAGTCAATCATTTTTTCAACAAGCCGTTTCACTTCTTCCACGACTTCAGCCTCTCCTTGCTTATGTTCTCTGGCGCCATCAATAGCGACGAATATTTTTTTAGGGCGCACCTCTCTTATGACAGCCAAAACTTCTTTGGCCGTGTCAGGACGGTTGAAAGTCAAGAATAATATCGGGATATCAAATTGATCAGGCATATTTATCTATAATTTTTATTTTTCAATTCTAAAAGAAACCGGATGAATCTGGCCAAACAATATTCCGCCGGATTAAGATATCTTTTTAATACCTGTTCGTAATTTTTATTATTTTTCTCGCGGTTGGCAACACTGGCAGTTTCTGATTCTTTCCTTAAGCCATAATTACTGACTACGATACCGCAAAATGACCATTTTGTATTATTGCAAATCCTTAGCCACATATCCGGATCCATTGCCGAACTTAAACTCTCATCAAAATAACCGAATTTATCAAACATTTCTTTTTTTATAAAAACCGACTGATGGGGGATATAATTATAAAATTTCAACAAATATCTACCCAACTTATCCTTGTTACTATTCTGCCATATTTTTCTTTCCGGGAACAGGCCTAGTTGAATTCCGCTTTCGTCAACTACATTTATCTTGCCGTAAACCCAATCATAATCATTATCCTTTAAAAACTCACGAACATCCAACAAAACCTTACCATCGTAAAGACTATCGTCAGAATTAAGGTGAATCAAATAATCGCCTGAGGCATTTTTTGTGCCGATGTTCATGGCGTTGGATATACCCTTGGGTTCTGCAGAAAAAAGCTTTACTTTGTCCGGAAATTCGCTTTGATATTTTTTTATCAAAGCTACCGTATCATCTTTAGAGTTCCCATCGACAAAAATATGCTCAAAATCGCCTAATGTCTGGCGCTTGACGCTGTCAATATTTTTCTGTAGGAACCCGGCGCTGTTGTAGGTGCAGGTTATGATTGAAAATTTCATATTTATCGATTTTTAACGCTTCCCAATACCCAGCTGAATTCCTTGATTTCAAACCCGCGCGTGGGGTGTATGTCGGGTAGAGTGAAACGCAACTCTCCGCTGGGAATGAATAGATATTTTTTATCAAAAGGCAAAGTATCTATAGCGGAAAAATTTTTTACAGCCACTAAAGTTTTTTCTGTCAATTTCACCTTATCCCCATAAATTATGTTTTCGCTATCCAACAGATTAGTCAGATATGGAGCATGGGAAGAAAAAAAATCAGCCGGAGCCAGGGTGCATATTTCCTTGTTCAATCCGTCCACTTTATCCAGCCAGACGCTCAACTCTATGATATCTTCCATGGTTACCCCAGAGCCTTGCATGCATATCTGATCATATTCGTTTTTGTGGCTGACGAGATATCCGAGCAGATTACTTTCTCCGATACGCATGCCGTAAAAACGGATGGCATGGAAAGCGGAAAAGAACAAATTTGACGCGAATACCAAGGCAAGCATCGGAATAACGATTTTTTTCGGCTTGAATCCGATAGTTGAAAAAAACACTATATAAAAAAACACTATAGATGGGACCAGATAACGGTCAGCCGGCCCCCAGGGCAGATAAACAACAAAACTCCAAAAGGCCACTAGGGCGAAAAAGGCTATCAAATAATCATTTTCATCGCTAATCAGCTTTTCTTTGCTCCTTAATTTATTATATAAAACAACCAGCAAATACAAAACAGCCAGCCAGTTAAAATTTATCATCTTTATGTAGCCTATCATTGTGCCGATGACATTGCCGAGCGAGTAACCCCCAGAAACGCTTTCCTTAATAGAGGTGTTGGCAAAATAAAATGCCGCCAGACAGACCAGGCTGAAAAACAGATAGCCCGCATTGATGACCAATTTTTTTTGGTCCTTGCCTACGAAAAAATCATAAACCAAAAGGCTCAAAAAAACCGGAACAATAAAAAAATTAATTTCCTTGGTAAAGATTAGAAAAAGCAAGATCAGATAACTCGATATCGAGTAAAAATAAAACCGCGATCGGCTTACAGCCCTGCTAGAGATGATTGCCGGATAAAACAAAAGAAAAAAGAATAGTAATAATAAGGTTATGTGGTCCTGGGTCCCCAGTTCATAAAAATTAGTAGTTATGGCTGAAGTGAACAAGATGAAGACCGCGCCAAGCGCCGCCATGCTCTTGCTCTGATATCTGTTTATGAAATAGTAGGTTAAGAACAGAAGCAGAAGCAATTCCAAAAACCTCAGAAAGATGATCCCGCCGATATGGTAATCCGCCAGATGATAGATTATGTAGGTAAAAAGCCAGGTGACGGGTATGGAACGCGCTTGCATATTGAAAAAACTTTCCGGGTGAAGCAGGCTCAAATTTTGGACTTTTTCCATGAATACGCCGTCATCCAAAAGCCCCCACTCTGGATTAAACAAATAAGGAGCATAAAACAAAAAGGCTAAGCCGGAAATAAGCAGTAAATATAAATAATTTTCTTTTAAGCTTTTTACAAAATTGTTCATATTACTTTTTTTTGAGCACCGCCACGATGGATAATCCGAACGGCAGATCTGTAATCCTCAATAAGTACTTTTCAGCTGAAAAAATTGCGGATAATAAAAAATTGATGATCTTGCCTCCATGAAAATCATCGGCTTTACCGGTTTTCAGATTAAATATTTTCTTTATCAATCTAACGGCAAATGCAGGCAAAAAAAGGAATAAATTAAAATAACTGATTTTTAGCATTTCTAAACCATCGATGTCCGTAATAATCTTTTTTAATTGTTTGATTGAATACCGCCTTTTATGATGGAGTATTTCATCATGCTCCGACCATAAATAATCGAAAGCAGGAACTGTCAATACGGCTATTCCTCCAGGAGCAAGGAGTTCTGATATTTTTTTAAGTCCTTCGACGTCATTATCTACATGCTCAAGTACGTCAAACATAGTAATCAGGTCAAACTTATCTTTTGGAGCGTCTATAGGAAATACGCCTTTGATAATATTGAATTTTTGCCTGCTGTTTGAAAATTCAATTGCCTCTTCCGACGGCTCTAGCCCCCTTATATCGGAAGAATAACGGCTCAGCCACAATAGGTTATATCCTGTGCCCGAACCTATATCAAGAATTTTACCTGGCTTTCTCAACCGAAATTTATCAATGAGATTGGCGACAATTTCCCTCCTGCCCCGAAACCACCAATGTCCGCCCTCATCTTCAAACATTTTTTTGTAAGCTTCTTTTTCCATAATTATTTTCCCCAGTGCCCAAAAACAATCCGGACCAGGTCTATTACCGATCGGAAGGTTTCTTTTAAGGCGTTTAGGCGGGTATCTTCATCGTTTTTCCAATTCACCCCCGCTTCTCTTATTTCGTAACCATATTTCTTAGCCAGATACAAGGCCTCAGTATCCCAAATCCAGCGGTCAATAAAAGCTTTAATAAAAATTTTTCTTCCCGCGTCTCTAGAGAATAATTTGAAGCCGCAACCGAAATCTTTTATTTTTAATCCGGTGACAGCCATGGCGAAAAGCGCATAAATTTCTCCCATCTTCTGCCGATACCAAGGCTGCTTCTTTATTAGGACGGCTCCATGTTCTTTCCTCGTGCCGATGATAACCGGAATTTTTTCCTCCATAAAGGAACGGAATTTACCCAATTCAGTAAGAGGAGTAGACATATCGGCATCGAGCATGAGGCTGTATTCGCCTTGCGAGGCAAGAATGCCCTTGCGGACAGCGTAACCCTTGCCCATATTTATGTCATAACTTATCAACTTGACCAAGCCGCCCTTACCCGCTGCATATTTTTCTATGATAGTTTTAGTAGAATCCTTACTCCCGTCATTGACAAATATTATCTCTAAATCATAATTTGCGCTTTCGCGTATCATAAAATCATCAACCTCGCGGAAAGCCGTCTCTAACCTCTTTTCCTCGTTATAAACGGGAATGACTATACTTAATTTTATTTTATTTTTTTGTATGTTACTGCTTGACAGCATAGATTAAACGCTCATGATCATTATAAACTAACTTCCCGATCTTAGGCATAAAATCCGAGATTTCTATTACTTTTACGATTACTTTATCCCGGTAATCATTAGCTGCCGGGTCATCGCTATTATACCATTCTTTCATTATTTTATCCTGAGCGGACTGATTGAAATCGACGACAAAGCTGATGTCACTATCTTTCAAATATCGCTTGAAGGTTTCTACATCAAATGAGGTTCTGCCGTTTATATAATTATGAAGAGAGACAAAGGTATTGCTGTCATCGAGAAAAGAACCGGTGTCTTCGCTCCATAATTGCAAAAAATTTGTACTATTATAGTTCTTGTTGATAAACTCGCTTAAATAGTAAATATCGCCCATTCCCCTGTCTTTATAAAACTGTCCTTTGTCGGCAATGCCCGCGTCATAAGCTAATTCAGCTCTTTTAACCTTGAAGAAATAACCATTTTTAGCTGTGAATATGATGCCTACGCCGACAAACACTATAATAATAAGAAGCGCTCTGGTGATTTTATTATCAAAAAATCTCTGATAACGGTAATAAATCTTACTGAGGACATAACCGCAACAGATCATTAAAAAAAATATGCTGATAATGGCAAACCTCTTTTGATGAGAGATGAAAAAAAACCAAATTGTAAAATAACTAAAAACAAAAATTAGAATATACCGGAAAATCCTGTCCTTAGCGACCCAAAAAAAACCGAGCGGCAGAGAGAGGAAAGCTAACAAGCTGGTAATATAATACTTGTCTTTGAAAAGGATAAATGGAAATAGCAAAAAATTTTTAAGTGTCCGGGGCCGGAATTCTTTGATGGCCGTACTGGCCATTTCAATTTGCTCTTTAGTGAAACCAGGGTGGGCAAAAATAAAAGGGTAAAAAGGATTTCCGAAAAGCATCCAATTTTTAATATACCAGAATCCGGAAAATAAAAAGACGGGGATGCAAAAATAATAAATATCTTTGATCGTATTTTTCACACTTCTGCTATTGGTAAAAGAAATATAAACTATGAACGGCAATATCAGGAGTAAAGCGTATAAAGATAGATATTTTATCGATAACGCCAGGCCGTAGAGCAATCCGGCTCCTGCCAATAGATTATTGTCTTTATTTTTGGCCCATATAAGGACCAAAATCATACTGGCTATCTGGTAAGCGGCCGTGGCTGCGTCAACATCTGCACTAGTAGCATTAGTAAAAACTTCATAGAGAGTAAAAATCAAGGCTATGGAAATCTGGGCGCTCAATTTTCCGAATTGTTCACGGGCAAAATAATAAATAACTAATAAACCAGCCAACAACAATTGATAATGGACTAAGTTTATCAGAGTGTAACCAGAGATGGTGTACGCCAAGGAATACAGAGATTCCATTAAGAGAGGCATATTTGCATAATAATTGCCTGCTTGACTTAATTTGATGATTCCATTTTGGGCGATGAATCGACTGATCGGCAAATGGTAGGCAAGCGAGTCGGTCTGATATGGTGGTACACAAGCGGAAGTCAGATAAAAAACGAAGAGGAGTAAAAAAATGTATAAGAAAGTCTTATCGGCAGCGCTATAATTTTTCCAGCCTATAACTGCATTTTTTGCTTTATTGTACAGCAAGGCAATATCTTTCCTTCTTAAACCTAATAATAAAATCATCAGTAAAGCTATAGGAATGGCTTTGAGCGGTGCGAAAAAAGTCCATGCGATAGTCGCATATGCTAAAATTCCGTAACCTAATAGTACGGAAATGCCAACTGTCAGCAAACTGATATTCTCGAATATCTTTATTTTTTTCAATGCAAGAAAGCCTAGGCAATAAGAGACCAATAAGGTCATTATTGAACATGACAAAGGCAATAATATATTATAAAAAAATTGCGCCATATAAGTGCTACAATGTCTTAGATAAAAAAGTTTATTTTTTAAGCAAACGAGCCGGAACGCCGATGTATGTACCTTTTTCCTTCAAATCCTTGGTAACCACTGCTCCGGCGCCGATTGCAATATCCTCGCCGATATACACCCCGCCCATAATTATAGCTCCACTACCGATGGTCACGCCTCTCTTGATCAAAACTGGACGGAGCTCCCAGGTTTTATTCAAAGTTTTTTCCATTGATGGATATTTATCGTTAATAAAAACAACATTGTGGCCGATAAAGACCTCGTCTTCGATCGTAACCCCTTCGCAGATAAAAGAATGGGACTGGATGCGGCATTTCTTCCCAATCTTAGCACCGCGCTGGATTTCCACAAAAGCGCCTATCTGGGTATCATCTCCAATCTCGCATTCATACAAATTAACGAAGTCATAAATTTTTACATTCTCACCAACTAACACGCCTCTAATGCTTCTTTTCGGCTCATTGATATTAAGAATTTTCTTTGTTTTTTTCATATTATAGATAAATTACGGCTGAATTGCTATCTAAAGATTCTTGAATGGCGGCGGCAATTCTTACCACGGCTAAGCCGGTTTCACCATTAGACAAGGGTTCCTTATCTTCTATTATACTTCTTATAAAATCATTAAATTCCTCCTTAAGCGGCTCTTTGTTGTCAATTGAGGGGACAATGACATCTCCCGCATGGATAGCAATCTGATATTCGCCAAAATTCACATCTCTTGACTTCTCGATTATGTTGGCGTTTTTATTATAAATCTTGATTTTTTCAGTAGGGTTTACATCGTCAAACAGGATCATTTTCTGTTCTCCGACAATAGTCAGATCCCTGATTTTCACAGGGTCGATCCAGCTAAAAATCATGTTGGCCATGACATTGTTGGCAAATTTGATACTGACCGATACGATGTCATACATTTTTTCCCCTTTATTATCCTGCAGATACGCCTCGCCGGAAGCGACAACCGACACTGGTTGGGCGTCAATGAAATATAAAGCCATAGATATGTCGTGTGGAGCCAAATCCCACATCACATTTACATCCTGCCTGATCGGACCAAGATTGCGGCGTTGAAAATGCAGGTGCCGGAGCTGTCCGAGCTGCCTGCTATCTATATATCGCTTAATGAAATGGACGGCCGGGTTAAACAAGAAAGTATGGCCGACCATTAATTTGACATTGTTTTGTTTCGCTAAATCTATCAATTCTTGAGCTTCTTTTGCCGTATAACAAAGCGGTTTTTCGACAAACACATTTTTTTTCGCCTTAAGGCAATCTTTAACTATCTTATAATGGGTTTTTGTCGGCGTCGTAATTATTACCGCCGACACCTCGACATCCTTTAAAATCTCTTTATAATCGTCAGTTACTATGGTTCCGGGATATTTATCTTTTACTTTATTAAGATTTGCCTGGTTCAAGTCGGAACAATATTTAAATTCACACATATTAGATTCGGATACATTGCGAGCCAAATTAGGCCCCCAATACCCATAGCCGATCAATCCGATCTTAATTTTATCTTTGGTCTTTTTAGACATATCGCTCATTGTCAAATCTTCTCCCCGATAAAAACTTTTTATTGCGCCGACCACCTGCCAGATCTGCTCTTCTGAAAGTTCCGGAAACATGGGGAGAGATAATATTTCTTTAGAAATTTTTTCAGTTACGGGAAAATCTTCTTTTTCCCAACCATTAGATGCATAAGCTCCTAGCGAATAAATAGGCACGGGATAATGGATGCCGGCTTGTATGCCTTTATCGTTTAAATATTTGAGCAGTTCGTCTCGCTTTTTGCACCGGATGACATAAAGATGAAAAACGTGATCAGCCGGGATCGACGGGGTGACCACTTCTGCTACTCCTGACAATCTTTCATTATAAAGACGGGCATTCTTAAACCTCGCGGCATTCCAGTCCGGCAAATATTTCAGTTTGACATTAAGGATGGAAGCCTGGATAGTATCTAGACGGCTATTATAACCTATTAATTCATGATAGTATTTCTTGGGCGATCCGTAATTCCTGAGCATCTTCAATTTTTCATAAAGTTCGGCATCAGAAGTTACAATAGCTCCGCCATCTCCATAGGCGCCTAAATTTTTCCCCGGATAAAACGAAAAACACCCCATAATGCCGAATGAGCCGACTTTTTTTCCATTCCAAGTAGCGCCATGAGCCTGACAAGCATCTTCTATTATTTTAATGTCGTGTTTTTCTGCCAAAGCCAGCAGTTTACCCATATCAACCGGTCGCCCATACAAATGGACAGGAATAATAACTTTAGTCCGGGGTGTAATTTTTTTCTCGATTTCCCTGAAATCGATATTGAAAGTAGCCTCTTCAACATCAACCAGGACGGGGGTGGCTCCGGTATAGGAAACAGCAAGTATGGTCGCTACGAAGGTATTGGCCGGAATAATGACCTCATCGCCTTGCCCGACTTCAAGCGCTGTTAAAGCCAAGAATAAGGCATCGGTGCCTGAAGCGACTCCAACGCAATATTTGGCATCGCACAATCCAGCAAAATTGATTTCGAACCGTGTTACCGGTTCACCGAGTATAAAATTAGTTTGCGATAGTACTTGCCGAATAGCCTCACTAACCTCGCCTTCGATTTTTTCATACTGTTGTTTTAGATCTACAAATGGGATCATAAAATTATTATTTTTTAATTCTTAATTTTAAATATAAAACGGGTTTGGCAATACGCCACCAATCTAAGAGAGGAATCATTTTTGTATATCCTTCCTTTATGTGATAAATTTTTGTAACCGGCGCCTCCGTAACTTTCATTTTCAATGCTATCGCCTTAAAAAGCAGATACGGCTCTAATTCATAAGTGTTCAACCAGGTCTGGTCAAGATTTATATTATCCAAGATTGAGGTGCGGAATGCGCGGAATCCATTAGTTCCGTCGGTAAAATAAAAACCTGTAAAGATCCGCAAATAGATGGCATACAACTGGGTTGTAATCCTTCGGAATAATGGTATATTCTCCACTTTGCCGCCTTCAATCCAGCGCGACCCTTGTACCAAGTCAAAACCATCTTTTATGATCGGCTCAATCAAGCGTGAGATTTGCGCTGGATCGTCCTGATCGTCTCCGCCCATTACTACTATAACCTCCATACCATCTTTTTTCGCACGCACAAAACCGTCTCTTAGCGCGGAACCTACTCCCATATTGACCTTATGACTTAGAACCGTCGCTCCCGCCTCTTCTGCCGTTTTCGATGTTTGATCGCTTGAACCGTCATCGACAACATAAACAGCGCTGATGTCTGGGTTTAGTTTTATTTTTTCAACTACCGTTTTAATATGAATTTCTTCATTAAATGCCGGGATTACTACGCAAATTTTCATAAAAATATATTATTATATTATATCCATGAACAACTTTTTATTTACTTACAAAAAATTTTAACAGCATACTATACTTTAGCTAAAATAAAATTTCTGATTGCTTTTTTTAGTTTAGCCATAATTTTCAAATTCATATCAATATCTATTTTGTTAATTCTTTCATCCAATAATTAATCACGTCAGTAAGGCTTTCGCGTATAGTATGTTCCGGCTTCCACTTTAGTTCATTTTTAATCTTTTCATTTGAGCCGATTATAATATTATTGTCTGCCGGCCTGATTAATTTTTTATCAACCCGGATTTCAACATCGATATCTAAGATTTCGCACATTATCTTGATTGCTTCTCGGAGAGTTATGCCTATTCCGCTGCAGACATTATATACTTCACCCACTTTTCCGTTTACTAATAATTTATAATAAGCGTCAACGACATCCCTGACATCCAAAAAATCCCTGATTATGGAAACATCACCTGCCACGATATTGCCCTTGCCGCCGTTTAATTTTATCTGGCAGAGCTGCTTAGCGAAAGAAGAGATGACGAACATATCTTTCTGCCCCGGGCCGACGTGATTAAACGACCTGGTCATTATTATATTAAGTTTGAATCCCGAAGCATATACCTTGGAAATCAATTCCTGCGATACGCGGGCGACGGCATACGGGCTGACCGGATAAAGCTGGTGGTCTTCTTTCAGCGGAACGTCATCGGGAGAGATATCGCCGTATTCCTCTGATGAACCGACGGACAATACCCTGGTATTTATCTTCTGGCTCCTGACGGCATCAACCAGGTTTAAAAAAATATTCGTGTTATTCTGGAAACTGAAAACCGGATCCTGCCAGCTGGAAGCTACGCTACTAAACGAGGCTAAATGGAGAATATAGTCCGGCTGGAATTCATTAATGACGCTTTCCAAGCTCTCTTTTTCGAAAAGATTTAATTTTTTGAAATTCATTCCTACATATTTATAGTTATCCTTTTCTATCTCAGTATCGGAATAGTCCACGCCCAAAACAGCTGCCGGAATCTTATTTTTTTCCAGATAAGCAACAAAGTGTTTGCTCACGAAACCGGAAAATCCTGTGATTAGAAATTTGTTCATAATATTAATTCTCCCTTTTTACCTTCTTATAAATACTCCTGACAAAATTAAATAGTTTTATTTTTTTCAAAAATAAAACAAACAGTAAAAACAAGAAATCTTTAATCCGCAATAAATTCTTTATTTTTACTTTTAAACCGAAATTGGCTGGTGCGATGTTTTTATTATAGATTGCTATGTTCTTATAGTAGTGGCGCCATATTTCATCTTGATATAGGAAATGCCTCACTGGATTTTTATGTCCCCAAGAAGCGTTATCCGCTCTAAACAAAATCAATGATTCGCCGATGATATTAGTGCGATAATCTATGCCAGAATAAAATATTAATATAAGAAACGGGGATAAGTCTAATCTTTCATCGTTATATATATCAAATATGTGCTTCGTCTTATCATAAAAATCTTTTTTCAAGATCCAATTTGAACAAAAAGTGGTATAGTAATCTATATCATAATAAAATTTGGTATTCAAATAAGTGAAAAACTCTTTTCTGTTGGCAAAAAAGTAATCCGAAGAATCTTTAAAAAGATTTTTTCCATAAATCCTATCTTTATCTATAAAACTATCAATATTGCATATGACTAAATCCGGACGATTTTGTCTTACCTTATAAATGATTTTTTTTAAAGAACCCGGATACAGTTTATCGTCATCGGAAAATATCCAGGCATATTCATCATTAGACAAAGATGCGGCCTTAATAAGGCCCTTAGCCATCCCCCGCCTTTCTGAATCTTTCACATATTTAACATTGGGGAAATGATTAACGAAAAAAGTGGCTACCTCTTCAGTGTCGTCATCGCTTCGATTATCTAAAATGGTAACATTGACATTCTCGGCAACTTCTTGGTCATTAAATTGCTCCGTAATACTATTTAAAGCTTCTTTTAAATATTTTCCCCGATTAAATGTGGGTATACAGATTCCTATCATGATAATTTTTTATATTTTAAATACTAAACTATTTCTATTTTAGGCAAAGGAAAAATCAAATGACCACCCTGTTTTAGATACTCTCTTTCTCTATTAATGATATTATCCTTAAAATGCCAGGGCAAAACTAAAAAATAGCCGGGGTTCATTTTTTTTGCGCCTTCTTCTGAAAGTATGGGTATATTAGAACCGGGCGTTAACCGGCCATACTTATATTCATTAACTTCAGCGATATAAGGAATAGTATTTGAATCAAGATTACAATACTGAAGTATCACATTGCCTTTAGTAGAAGCTCCGTAGCCGAATATTTTCTTGCCGGATGATTTTAATTTTGCAAGCAACACAAGAAGGTCCTTCTTGTGTTGCTTCGTCATTTCGGCAAATGTGCGATAAATTGCCAAATCATTATAACCTTTTTGATTTTCCTCATTTAGGATCCTCTGTATTTTTACAGACTTTTGTTCATAAAAATTATTATCTTGGGAAATAGTAACCCTAAAACTTCCTCCGTTAGCGCCATTAAAATCAACATCAACAATTTTTAGCCCCACTTTTTTTGCCATCCAATCAATCTGCTCCAGCCCATAGTATTCTATATGCTCATGGCATATAGTATCATAAGAGGTGTTTTCTATCATAAACGGCATATAACTCTGTTCCATCACCCACAGGCCGTCATCAGCCAAAATTTCCTTGATATGACCCATAAACTTCAGGGGTTCTTCTAAGTCATAAAATACGGCCACGGAAGTGATTACTTTCGCTTTTTGCTTGAATCTTTTTTTCACGGCTTCGCTTGAAAAAAATTCTGGCACTATGGTTACGCCTGCGGGATAATATTCCTTGAACTTTTCGGCTGTCGGATCTATCCCCATGAATTGCAGACTACGATTGGCATAGGAAGCCAATAAAACTCCATCGTTGCTGGCGATATCAACCACTAGGTCGTTGTTTTTTAATTTGACCCTGTTCTCGACCTCTTTAACTAAATCCTGCAGATGTTTGACCATTGAAGAGTTCAGCCCGGAACGGTATCCGTAATTATCTCCGTATAGTATCCCCAAATCATAGGTGTGTTTAATCTGGACCAATCCGCAATGACCGTCGTTTCTATTGCCCGAACATTTAACTAGCTCCAACGGACAAGAGTCAATCACTTCGCCAGGTTTAGGAAAAAATCCTGTTAAATACATTTGCCCCAGATTTATAACTGTTTCTAAATTTCCATTACCGCATATCCTGCATTTCTTTATTTCCTTATAAATCATAATAATGTTTTAAGATGCAACATAACATCTAAATATAAAAAATTGAATTATTTATTTTTTAAAATTTCTCTTTTATACCAATCTACATATTCGGAAATTCCTTTTTCCCACTTAACTTGTGGTTTCCATCCAGTTTGAGAGGCCTTCGTTATATCCGCCCAAAAATGCCTCGGATCGCCGATCCTAGTCTCGCCGTTGAATACAATAATTTTCCCGCTACCCAATAAACTTTTGATTGTAGCGATCGTAGCCTTAAGAGTAAATCTCTCAGCGCTGCCTGCATTAAGTATGCAAAATGTCTGTTTAACTGCCGTAAGGTGAAAAATAAAATCGACGGCATCGCGAATATTAAACCAGTCTCGTGTTTCTTCGCCATTACCCCAAAAAACCGCTGACTTCGAAGTTGGGTCGGTTAATTTAGAACAAGCGTCCCACAATAATTGTTTCTTTAACCCGGGTCCGTAAAGCGAGAAAAAACGTATAACAGCTACCGATAAACCGAAGGTCTTGCTATATAGCTCACACAAATTTTCTGACATCCTTTTATGCGCACCATAAGGCGATACCGGGCGTAGTTCCATATCTTCATAAAGCGGCACATCTTCCTGTACGCCGTAAACTGTGGCCCCCGAAGAATAGATCAGTTTGCATTTTGGATGTTTTTGTCTCATATAATCTAATACTACTGCTGTCGAACCAACGCAATCATTAAAATCTCTCAAGGGGTCAGCAAAAGATTTGCCTACCGCACTGCTTCCGGCAAAGTGAAGCATTACATCTAAGTTATCAGTAATCTTTTGAAGGTTTTCCTGATTCACTTCGCCATTAATGCATTGATCCAGAACCTTATCTAGCCCAGCTGGCAACTCGCTACCTCGGCCAAGGCCGATGATTTTCCAGCCTTCTTGTTTGAATTTTATAGCTGCATTTCCCCCAAGAAATCCGTATACGCCGGTTATTAATACTGTCTTCATATAATTATAATTTTTCTAGTTGATTATTTTTTACATTAATAACGGGCATCCCCTTAATAGCGGCCAAACGATCACTGCCGGTTTTATAATTTAAATTTCCATTTTCATCGCGGCTATCCCTGATTTGCGAATCTACATAACCATCTTTAGCAGAAATCGGTTTTAAGTTTCCAATCTTATCCTTCCTGATGAAATAAGCGTTATTACCGGCGCTGTTGCTGCCGATGAAACAATACCCTTTAGTTTCTGCCAGGTGACACAATGCCGGCAGTGAAGCGCCCCAATACAGGTGGCTGAAATGGGCCTTACCTCGGATAAAATTTTCATCATAAGGAATGGTTATCGGCTGATCTCCTCCGAAGACGCTGTTATATTCTGCGATCACAATTATTGGATTAACTGCAGTCAATTTTTCCCAAACCCAATAATCATTACCATCAATATCAATGCTCAAAATACCGATTTCCCCGCTTATTCCGTTTTCGGTGAGCAGATTATTTATATTGTCTCTGGTAACGAACGCTTCTACGGCCTTCAGGTTATTACGCCAATAATATTCCTGCCTCTGTATATATGAAATGTGCTCGGCTGACCCGTCCATAACCATACCCGACCAGTTATTGTTCATTAAAAGAAAACGGGTATTTGATTCTTGATAATTTTCCACCCCGAACTCAATGAAAATGGGCGTGCTGATGGCTAATTTTTTTATCAAATACTGGATTATGCCGTCATCTCCGAATTGAGAAAAAATCTTGAATTCTACCTCTGACAAATTTTCAATCTTTTCTTTCTTTATTAGTTGTTCGCCTAGCTGCCTGCCGATCAAAATTGATTGTGTTTCCACCTGCCTTTGCAGTGGGAGAAAAGCTTGCGCAACCCTTTGTTTGATTTTTTTAAATATAAGCATATTAAATATAATTATAAATCTAACATTTTTATTACCTTAGCCGGATTTCCAGCAACAATAGTATGCGCGGGCACATCCTTAGTAACCACGCTTCCAGCCCCCACTATAGCCCCCTGCCCGATCTTGACACCTTTTAGAATAGTCACGTTAGCCCCTACAAGCACATCGTCCTCAATCAACACGCTTTCTTCTTTAAGGTCAACTTCTTTGGGCTGCCCGGTCTCAATAATATTTTTAAAATGCTCATGGCGCATTTTTGGATCCAGGGGGTGCGTATCATTATCAAAAATATTACAATTATGGGATATGAGTACCCTATCACCTATAACAATTTTTAAAGCTGACCAGATATATGTATTTCTCCCCACGTAGCAATAATCGCCTATAATAATACTCCCGCCATGGCCGAAAGTAAGCAACTGCCCTCTGATATGAGTATTGTTACCTATAATAATTCGTTCCCTGATGCCAAAGTTATTTATTATTTCTGCCTCATCATATAAAACAGAGGACTGTCCGACAATACACAGAGAAAAGAGTCTTTTTCGTAAAAATAATAAATTTATGTATTTAATTATTTTTTTAATCATAAAAAATCAATTTAATCGAAATTATAAGTTGGCTAATAAGAATTTAATAAAATCACGTATTCTGGATTCAAAATTATTGGATTCCAATGTTCTTTTTTGTCCAGCTAGGGCTATGCTTTTCCTGATGTTTTCATTTTGAAGCAGGTACTTTATCTTATCGACGGCTTCCGGGATTGTTTTGTAAATCACGATTTCTTTGTCCGGCTCGAAAAAATTACCGATATTCTCCTTCCAATCTGTCAGAAGGCAAGAGCCGACTCCAGTCGCCTCAAAAAGCCTGAAATTACCCGACTTACCGCCCGCTGAATCAATATGACTATTTAGAGTTATTTTTGAATCAGCTAAAACTTGCAGCATTTCTAGCCCGAATAGTTCTCCCCTGTTGATATTAATCAATCTCTGAATATCGATAAAATTTTTAAATTCCCCCTTTAACAACCTTTTGACCTGTCCCCAAGAAAATAAAGATTTCGGCAGTCCCGAAGCCCAAAGATCCAATTTGGTATTTTTTGATAATTCAACTAAGAATCTCAGCCGCCCGATGTGGAAATTCCGACCGACAAAAACGGAACCGACAAAAGAAACATCGTAAATTGGTTCTCGCTTTATAATTCCGTCTAAAACAGAGCTTTCGAACGCTAAAGGAAATTGATAAACCCTGAATCCTTTTTGTTTATAATAAGCAACGACATGTTCTAGGGGAGAAAGCATTATATCTATATGCGAGAATTTTTCGGCGTTATTTTCCGCAACGCCATCCCAACCAATTATCAATTTGATGGACGGGTGCTTTGCCCTAATTTTCTGCCTAAATTCTGCCGTGATAAAACCGGCAGTATTATCAAAAATTACATCCGGCTCAAACTGTTCTATTTGTTTTTCTAAAACATCCAAGAGATCATTGGCTGAATTATAATCAATCCCATTTTCTGTCGCCCATATTCTCTGTAATTTATCAGCATTAGCAAAAATTTGTTGAACGATAAAACCTCCGCTCCTTTCTAAATTTTTTTTCCAATAACCAGACCACCCAAAACCGCAGTCTAATATTTTCTTATATTGCGATTCGTAGTTTTCTCCCTTAAGTAACGGGGCTGAGTCATATATTTTTTCTAAAACTTTAGGATAAACAGTTGCCGCGATAAAAAATTTTATTTTATTCATATTATTTACAAATCATATTTCCTATACGCACGATATCTTCTTTGCTTAATTCCGGGAACATCGGCAATGATATTATTTTTTTAGATACTTCATCGGCGACGGGAAAATCAGCCGTTGAATGATTAAGATAAGAATATGCTTTTAAAAACGGCAACGGAGTGGGATAATGGATGCCGAATTCAATATTATTTTCTTTTAATATCTTTTCAATTCCTTCTCTTTCTTTAACCTTGACAACGTAAAGATGATACACGGGGACTGTTCCGGTTTGCGCCTTGAATATTTCAATTTTTGTATTTCTAAACAATGAATCATAGATTTCTGCGTTTTTTCTTCTTAATTGGTTCCACTCATCTAAATATCTTAATTTAACATCTAAGATAGCTGCCTGTAGCCCGTCTAAACGGCTATTTCTGCCCTCTATTTCATGCTGATGTTTCACTATTTGCCCGTGGTTGGCGATCATTCTGGCTTTATTCATAATCTTATCGTCGTTAGTGACCAAACATCCGGCATCTCCGTAGGCGCCCAGATTCTTGCCGGGATAAAAACTGAACGTACCAATGTGGCCGATAGTTCCTACTTTCTTGCCTTTATATTCCGTGCCATGCGCCTGGGCTGAGTCTTCAATAACGAGAAGACTATATTTTTTAGCCAATTGCATAATCGCATCCATATCTGCGGAAAAGCCATATAAATGGACCGGAATGATTGCTTTAGTCTTTTTATTTATTTTTTCTTCTATTTTTCTGATGTCAATGGTGCAGTCTGATTTGCTGATATCGACAAACACCGGTTTAGCGCCGACAGCACTCACGGCTTCAGAAGTGGAAATCCAGCTGATAGCCGGAACAATCACCTCGTCGCCGGTACCCACTCCTAATGCTTTTAAGGCGATCTCAATAGCATCTGTACCATTGGCACAGCCGACACAATATTTGATATCCAAAAATTTTGCAAAATTTTCTTCAAATGATCTGACATATTTATTGTTATAACCGCCGACAAAAGCCAGGTCTTGGATAACATTATTTATAGCCGCATCAATTTCATTTTTAAGTTTTACATATTGAATATGTAAATCAGCAAAAGGTATTTTCATATTTTATCTTAATGCTGAAAGCAATGACCTTATGTCTCTGATGACATAATCCGGTTTTAATGCCTTCATATTAGTTATATTATTTAGCCCCGAAAGTACTCCAAAGGTTTTGAGACCTATTTTTTTACCACATTGGACATCCGCTCTCGTATCGCCGACCAGGATGTCGCCCGTTTTGACATAAGATCTGATTGCCTTAATCTTGCTTTTATAGTTATCGCCAGACTTCAAATCCTGTTTCTCTACCAACAATAGATCGAAAAGTTCTTTTAAGCCGCTTTTATCCAATTGTTGCATCAACTCACGTTTATTACGACGTAAAGTTACTAATATAAGTTTAAACCCCCTGCTCTTCAGCACCTTTAGGACAGCTTTGGCGAATGAGAACGGGTGGTCATACTTAAGATATCCGGCCGTTTCAACTTTTCTTATAAAAAAATCCTTGAATTCTTCTGCTAGGCGCTGGTTATGGATTAAAAATTGAATATCCTTTTTCCCTTTCTTTATTTTCCAGAAATTATCCTTCGCCATCGGCCGGACTCCTCGCTCGGTCAAAAAATCAAAATATATCCTATAGTATTTTCCCGATATATCAAGGATAGTACCGTCTAAATCAAAAAAGATGTTATGTTTTCTTGATTTTTTTATATTCAATGCAACAGTCATTTAATTGATTGATAAAATTTTGTTCTTCCTCTGAAGAACTGGGCGCTTGATTGCCATGGTAAATGCTCTCAATTATTTCTTTGATCCTAAAATTTCTTATCCTTATCCCCTTGAGAGTAATAATGCCTTGCTTTAATGAATCATCGGCGATTTCTTCTGCCACATCCTCAACGTACGCATATTCACGAATATCGTCCGAGCTGACAACGCATGGCTCTCCAGAATAATAATGTCTTATCAAGCGAGGAATAAGCTTGTCCTGTTTTTGGTTTGGGCCGAACACACTGGGCAGTCTTATAATAAGATTATTAACATTTCTTTTAACCAGTTCTTCGGCTTTTAGTTTTGTGGCGGCATACGCCGTTAAAGGTTCTTTCGATACATCCGTAGTGGAAATATAAACTATTTTTGCGTTTGGATAAGCCGTTATTATGTTTTCAGTTCCTCCGATATTTACTTTTTCCAAATGACCTTCCGACCACGTTTTTTTGTGGGTGATCAATGCGGCGGAATGGATGATTATGTCAAAGCTTTCCTTGGGAAACGTCTCTAAGTCTGTCACATCGCCGGTAAAACGTTCATAAACGATTTTATTTTTGTCATAATATTTGCACAGAGCCTTTCCGATGAATCCATCGGCTCCTGTAATTAATATTTTCATATTTCTGTTAAAATTTCCTTATACTCGCGATTTTTTTCTTCCAACTCTTCATTTGTTATCAGTTTCGGTAGTACATCAACTCCGCGAATCCAATTTAAACCTGCCTCACATGGATTAATCACATCATACTTCCCGGAATATTCTCCAAATGCGAGGGAACAAAATATGTCCGGCATATTACAACCGGCTCGCGTGATAAAATGATGGGTTGTAAAAAACTTGCCGATATTGATCTCCGTGGGATTTGGGATGCCTTCTTGATCATAAGTAAAATCAACACTGAATATCCCATTGGGCGCCTTGTCTACAGACAGAATGCATTTTATAGCTAAATCAGCGACTTCCGGATTATTGTCAATCCTTCCAGTCCCGGTAACCCCTGTTACACCCGACTGAGTGCGGTTAGACATTTCCCAATATATCCTTTCACGCCCTTGTCCGACAACCAGCTTGCCCTTATGCCATAACGATTGCCATGTCGTAGTCCTTTTGGTTAAATGCTCAGCTGCAACGGTATTACCCCAACCTTGACGATGATCAATCCATGCTTTTGCTAATTCATAACTCGGATTAGACAAAGAGCCTTTCCCAGCAGCACCAACGGTTTCCCGCAGCCACAACTTTCCTTTAAACGATTCAAAGGCGCGCTTGAGATCATTTTCGGCATCGATTTTAATATTTTTAGGCACTCTTAACCCGGCTTCCTGCCATACATTATATGACTTAAACTTGTCGCGTAAAATTTCAATCGTTTCTTGTTTCGGCATAAAAACGACACATCCTGTTTCCTCAATTACCTTGCGATTTCCCCCGACTACATAAACCTCTATTTCGGGCTGAGTATGTATAAGATCTATTTTTTCCTTCTTAATAATCTTAATCAAAAAAGGAATGTACTTTGGATCTTTTGCTGGGGGGCATAAATAGCTGCGGTCGCATTCGCTGCGATGTATAGTATGTGTATCATAATCAATGCCGACTATAAAATAACGTTTTCGCCCCGGATCGGCATCGCGCAAACTGCGCACGAAATTAATTGTCGGAGCGCCTCCGCACCCTGTTAATAAAATATTTTTCATTTTTATTAATTATTATTGGCCAAGTTTGCATTTATTGGCCTTGAATCTTAAAAAAACTTCTTTTCCGGTTTCCATGGACTCATATAAAGCAGTGATCAATTCCAGGCTTTTCCTGCCGACCAATCCGTCAACTAAATGCGGCTTGTCGTTAACAATGGAATCAACAACGTGTTCATAATATGCCTGGTGGCCGAAGCCATAGACGTTGGGCGGGTTGACTGAATACTTTTCCATCACTTCCTCATCTCCGGCTTTCGGCTCGACAAAATTCCATGTTTTCATCTGATTAACAGCAAAGCCTCCTATCTCAACCGTTCCTTTCTCCCCTAATATGGATATTGAACCCTCCAGATCTTTCGGGCGCGTGGCTGTAGTCGCTTCGATGACTCCCAGTGCCCCGTTTTTGAATTTCAGGGTCGCAACAGCGGTATCTTCAGTTTCAGTCTTTGCCAACGCCTGTGCGCCTTTTGCAAAAACACTTTCTACGTCACCTATCATCCATTCCAATAAATCAATATGGTGGCTGGCTTGGTTTGTTATCACTCCGCCGTCATACCGCCACGTTCCCCGCCAGGAATCTTGGTCATAATACGCCTGGGTCCTGCACCACCTGACGCGCACAGTACCGAGGACCAGCTTGCCGAATCGATTTTGTTCTATAGCCTCTCTCAACTTTACGACCGGCACGTTAAAACGGTTCTGCTTGACCACGAAAAGTTTTATTTTATTTTCATCGCAAGCTTTTATTGCGGCATCGGCGCTTTCTAATGTCAATGCCATGGGTTTTTCGACTACTAAGTGTTTTTTATATTTAGCTAATCTGACAACATGCTCAGCGTGCAAGCCGCTGAAAGTCAATATTGAAGCAACATCAATATCTTCTTTTTGCATCATTTCATCCATGTCCTGATAATAAGGGACCTTGAATTTTTCCCCGACCGCTTTCGCCTTTTCTAAGACAATATCGCACACCGCCACTAATTTCGCTCCGGCGATCTGATTTAGTCCTAATAACTCGGCATGCCTTTTCGATATGCGCCCGCAGCCGACTAGTGCAAATTTCAACATAGGTATGAATTATAATAATTATTTTTTATTGATTATGATATCGGCATTAATATAAGGCCATAAACGGATGCATTCGCCCCATGCCCAATCATTATTTTTTGCCTTTTTTTCGACAAAATCCCGTATTATTTTACCATTCCAAATCCGAGATGTCAAAAAAGAATCAGAGTTTACTTCATCCAGCACGAACCGTCTCAAATCCTTAGAAAACCATTCTATCATAGGAGCATTCAGCCCTATCTTCGATTTCCTCAACCTTAAGTCTTCCGGAAGTATGCCTGCCATGCTATCGCGTAAAATATTTTTAGTAAAACCGTTGCTGACCAGACTGGAAAATGGCAGGGAAAAAACAAAAGTTACCAGTCGCCAATCCATGAATGGCATCCTTACTTCCACGCCATTTTGCATTGAAGCTCTGTCAAAATTTCTTAATATCGTCGGCAAAGTCGTTTCGTGGAAGTGTTCATATCTGACTTTATCAAAATAATCCAACTTATCTTTTCCTGCCTCCGGTTCGCCCAGACATTCTATTGCCGTTCCTTTCGATTTCAGCCATGAATCCTTGTCAAAAAAAATTTTAACCTTTTTTAAAGTCAAGAATATTAGCTTATTTTTCTTAACGAACAATTTAAATCTATTGGGCTGGGCGGATATCAAATTAAAATAGTCTTTTTTATCATCTTCGGGAAGAAGCTGTTTGTAAATATTGCCGATCTTTTCAGACAGCTCATTGTCTTTTCCCTTTGTTTCCATATAGATTTCTGCTAAAAGATGCGGATAGCCGAACATCATCTCATCTACGCCGTGGCCATCAAGAGAAACTTTCACTCCGTTATTGCGCATCGATTTATAAATATTGCCGGCAATGAAGGTTGGCGTTAGATATATGCCATCAAAAAGTCTGGTCGAAAATTCCAGCTCTTGCTGCAAATGTCCATAATTCGGCAAAATATATTCCGCTTTGCCGTTGACAAATTCAACGGCTTTTTCAGCATATTGTCTTTCATCCAGCATAGTATTCGGGAACGTGGCGACAAAAGCTTTTTGCCATTCCTCAGGCGTTCTTTCGCTTTTTGTCTTGTCTTTCATCAGATTGTAAACTGTGCAATAAACAGAACTGGAATCAAGGCCGCCGCTTAAAGCCGTCCCGATCGGCACGTCGCTTCTCATCCTTATCCGGCAGGCATCAAAAAAAATTTCTTTAAACTGGCGGATCTGATCATTGTAATCTGCAGAAACGACCGGCTTATTTTTCAACGTACTCCACCATCTTTTTTGTTTGAATCTTTCTCCTTTGGAAAATAACACATAATGACCGGGTAAAATTTGGAAAATGTCTTTATAAATGGTATGCCCCATCCCTTCCAGGGAGAATACATTATCAATATTCGCGGACAATTTGCCGGCATCTATTTTTCGATCAAAACCGGCTAAATCCTTAAAGGCAATAGTTTCAGAAGCGAAAGCAAAAAATTTATTCGGGATATAAGCATAGTATAACGGTTTGATGCCAAAACGATCCCTAGATAAAAATATTTTATTTTTCTGCTTGTCCCATATAGCGAACGCCCACATGCCGTTGAAATGTTCCAGGCAGTCCACACCCCAAAAATCATATGAAGCTATTATCACCTCAGTATCAGAATCGCTCTTGAATTTATATCCGTTTTCCACCAGTTCTTTCCTTATTTCTATAAAATTATAAACTTCCCCGTTATAAGTAATGATATAACGGCCATCATCATAACTCATCGGTTGCTTGCCGTTTTCCGATAAATCAAGGATTGCCAGCCTCCTGTGCCCGAAAGCCAACGTCTTTTCATCGGATATGAAATACCCTTCGCCGTCTGGACCGCGGTGTTTCAATGAATTATTGAAATTCTTGATATCCTCTCCTTTTATTTGGTTGTCGTCTAGCCTATATATGCCGGTTATTCCGCACATAGATTTAATATTTTATCAATCCCATTTTTGTCAGTAAACGCCTAACCACTAATTTAGGCTGGCCAAAAAATAATTTTAAAAAGTTAACGAAGGATACAAACACATCCATCCCTTTTTCATATTCCGTGCCCTTTAACACTTCCGGAATCGGTTCATTGATCCGCCGGCCGATAAAAAAATAGGTGAGCCTTCTCTTTTCCGCTCTAGTCGGGGCTATGCCGGAAGTAAAAACATCGTTGTCCGCTAATGATCTCCTTAAATGAGTCAGATGCCAAAATTTATTTTCCAAAAATACCAGATGGTCGTTCTTGTAAACCCAGCTGCCATCTTTATAGTAAAAAGTATCCTGCTCATAATCGCCTTTAATATACATTCCTTCTTCTCTTTTAACAAATCTGGGGGTGAAAAAGCCAGGTTTCCCATAATAAGCCTGGTTCCACTCTTTATAATAATTATGATAAACATCTCCCACACAAAGATAATAAGGAGCTACGATCCAAGGGACATCTTCCCGGTTATTTATAATATTTAAAGCTTCTTCCATGCCTCTTTTTGTCCAAATTTCATCGCCGTCAAGAATCATAAACCAGTCCGTTTTTGTCATTTCTAACATTTCTTGCCTGAGGTGTGTGTGTTGCACCTTGTCAGCACTGCCCTTTTTTTGAAAAATAATTTTATCACCGTATTTTCTGGACAAACCATCAACTATTTCAATTGTTCTATCCGTAGAGCCATTGTCGAAAACTATCAGTATATCGATATAATTAATAATTGATTCTATGGCAAGCTCAATAAAATTCTCTTCATTCCTAATAATACAATGGGCTGTGATGGTTTTTCTGGTCATAAATTTAACTATATCTTTTGGCTTAATTTCACGCTTTGTCCCTGGGCATAAAACGAACTTATAAACTCATACGCGCCGACAAAAATCCCCGTGTAAAACATATCGCCCAATGCGCTGTTCCTGAAAAAAGGAATGGCCATATAATAACAATGAAAAAGACCGGCCAGATCATGCGCATACATTGTGCCGAATGCCCAAACCGTAAAATTCGTAATAATATAAAATAAAATACTACCCAGTAACGTCCCGCCGATAACAGTCACCAATGTTTTGTTTTGCCTGATCATGAGGCCTATGCCAGCCATCAAGGCGAAACTGATATATACTGACAGAATTATTTTCCAGTCATAAAAACCGATAAATAGATCGCTTATGAACATTGCCGCCAAGGGAATGGATATAGACCATTTTTTCGGCAAATAAAGTCCGCTAAAGATAGCTATACCTCCGATGGGCGCAAAATTATGGGGGTGAGGCAGGAATCTGGAGATAATGCCGAGTAGCAGCAGTGAGTAAATAATATTTTTATTATTCATAATATTATTAAAATTTAGGTGTTTCATATTTCCATGAGATATTATCCCCCGGCTTGATTATATATTGCGAAATGCCTATGTTGGCTGATTTGCCGTTTATGTAATATATCCAATATTTATTATCTTTCGTGCTATTTTTTATGCCGTTAATCTCTTCGACGAAAAAACCAGCGCCCTTATAATCTTTTCCGCTGAAACTTAATCGGCCTTTTTCTTTAAGCGAGTTCATCAAATCGTAAACGCTTTCGTTATCCTTTATCTCGACATCGTATTTCTTATCTCCCGCATAGAAAACGGCGGTTTTTCCTTGGCTGGAAACTGCTGCGCCTTGTTGCTGATTTATCGCGGTTGTTTGGCTGGTTCTTGCCGCCTTTCCGCGGTTTACCATATAATTTAAACCGAGGAGAACGATAACTATCGCTAATAAGGAAAGAATAACTACACTTTTCTTATTTTTCATATTAAGCAAACTGACAAAATATTTAATAATAAATTTAATTTTCTGTCGGAAGGAAAGGTTTTTGCTAACTTCAGAATTTATAAAAACCTTGAACAATGAGCTTCTTTGATCCAAATTCCTTATCAATAGGGCATACCACAGATCTCCTATACATTCTGAAAATATTCCTCGGTCATAACATAGGCTATATTCATTGGCTTCACTGATTTTAATAAACCAATCCGACGCTTGGTTGATAAATTCTATCGTATTTTTCGGCTGATAATTGGAGGCCATCCTATGTATCTCTGTTTCCTCCGCGGTGGGTTCAATCCCTAATTTTCTTATCTGCCGGGCCAAAACTTTATTAAGTCCGTCCGCATGGAAACCCGATAAAGTGCCGGAACTCTGGCTGGCATTTATACGGTAATTAAGCAATACTTCATTGATATTAGACATTTTCACTTTCTCGCAAGCCCTTGCCCAAAGGTCAAAATCCTCCACTCCCATATTATTGTACATAAACCCGTTATCCATCATCGCTTTTCTTCTCATCATCACCGTGGGATGCGCCATGGAGCAATTGAAAAATATTTTTGTCCTGAGCTTTTCCGGATCCGATTCGTATTTCCATACATATTCATGATCATCACCAATAACTTTTACCCACGAACCGACTATATCTATATCCTTATTTTTATCCAAAAATCCGACCTGCTTAGCAAGTCTTTCAGGCAGACTGACGTCATCGGCATCCATTCTAGCGATATACTCCCCTTGCGCTAATTTCATCCCCTTATTCAAAGTTTCAGCCACTCTTGAGTTGGTTTCATTTCTGAATAATCTTATCCGCTTATCTTTATACGATTCTATGATTTTATAGCTGTCGTCAGTTGAACAATCATCAATGATAATAAATTCAAAATCTGTGAATGTTTGATTTAAAATACTTTCAATTGACTCAGCCAGATATTTTACTCCGTTATAAACCGGCATTAGGACAGTAACTTTGGGCAGCATTTTTTTATTATAAATTTAATTATTTTTCTCGGGTCCTTTATAACTCTGCCGGCCAGATATACTGCCCGGCCGAAAGCCAAACGGTGATTATGCCTTTTTTGTTCCTTGTCGATCAGTTCAAGCATCTGATCCCATTTTTCCCTAGGCATAGTTTTGAATACACTACCTTGGTTGAAATGGTGGAAATAATTATCCCAATTCGGGCGTTCCGGTATCACGCCCTGGGCTTTGCCTATTTCCCATATTTCTGTGCCCGGATAAGGAGTCAGGATGCTCCAAATCACACTATCGGAACCTATCCATTTCATCGCCTTAATGCTTAATAAGATATCTTCTTCCGTTTCCTCGGGAAACCCGACCATAAAATAAACTGTGGTGGTTATGCCAGCCATCTGTGCCATTCTTACCGCCTTTTTGACTTTCTTAGTGTCTATATTTTTTTTGATAAGCTTCAATATCTTGGGACTGCCGCTTTCTAATCCTAAATAGATATGATAACAACCAGCCTTCTTCATTAACTTTAAAATCTTGAAGTCCAAGGTATCGCCACGGGTATCGCAATGCCATTCTATCTTGAAATCCAGTCCACGCATCAGCTCGCATAATTTTGTTATGTAGTCCCGATTTAAAGTAAGCGTATCATCATGGAAGGAAAATGAAGCGACGCCAAGCCTGGTGTGACGGTCTTTTATCTCTTCTATCACATTTTCTGGGGTGCGGAACCTTACCGCCCTGGTCCACATCACCTTTGAAGCGCAATAAGTGCAGGCGAAAGGACAGCCCCTGCTGGTGATGATCCCATTGAAAATATGCCCGTATTTCTTTGCGTTATACACCAAGTGATAAGCTGGCAAGGGTAATTCATTCAAATTTTTTATATAAGGACGGTTTTCATTATGGATTATTTTCCCGCCTTTCCTATAGGAAATACCCAAGATCCCGGACACTTCCTGTTTATTTTCAATCGCTTTGATCAGTTCTAAAATAGTATCTTCGCCCTCGCCTCTGACGACATAATCAAAACATTTTTTCTCCAGCGGATCCTCAGGTACGAGGGTCGGATGGACTCCGCCGGCGATGATAGGAAGATTGGGATTATATATTTTTAATTTTTCTGCCACAAAATCAGCCGATTTAGTCGTCGCGGTCATAAAAGATATACCTGCAACATCGGGCTTAAATTCTTTTGTAATACGCATAATTTCATCAAATACCGAATGATTAAAAGCCAGACCTTCTTTATAGATTTCTTCGTTGACCGTAAAACCTTCCTCACCTGAAGCTTTCAATTCGCTGAAACATAACTCTCCGTTGATAATCAATACTTCATGGCCCTGTTTTTCTAAAACAGCCCCAATATAAGCCAAGCCCAGATAGAGACGCGGGCTATTGATATTCTGAAATCCGTAAAACGGGGGTTGTACTAAAAGTATTCTCATATCTTATAATTTTATCCAATTATCGGGCAAAATATAACTAGCATCATAAGCATCGGTTTTGAGCCACCTTATCGGGGCGATGATTATCTTATCCGGATTCAGATTCAACCAAGCCCCCCACCAGCCGAATGAAGAATTAGCGATTATATTATGCTTACATTTACTCATAATTAACATCTCCTCATAATCCTTAAAACCCATTTCGGACACAATCGTAACTTGCCCGTCCAATTTTAAATTTTCTTTCGCCCAGGCCGCATCATCAGAAAAAATATAATAGTGGATGTTCTTTACCTTTTCCGATACTTTCTTGGCCGCTGATTCGTAATATTCAACCGGGCATACCCCGTACCTGTCGTTTACGAATTTCAAATTGACATAATCCGCTCTTCTCACGTGGATGGAAACGGAATTGTTTTTTGCCATATCGGAAATAATCTCTTTAACTGCTTCGGAAACATTTTTCAAGGTAAATTCATTTTTCAAGATCGGCTCTATGGATTTGAAATATTTTTCACTCTGCCAGTAACCGTCCAGATAAACATCCGCGCCGATTTTTTCAAAATCATTAAAATATTCAAAAGGTTTTTCAATGATAACTTTTCTTTTATAGCGGGGTTGTATTTTTTCCATTAGTATGGAAAGCCTATTTTTACTGCGCAATTTCAGCATATCTTCTACACTGGCGGTATCTCTGGTTATATTGAACTTATCCAGAGTAAACGATCTTTTAAAAACGTCTTCTTGGTCATAATAAGCAATATTTAACTTCAACTGTGTATTATGTTTTACGGCCAACGCCTTCCCTGCCGCATACTGGAACATCTGGTTGCCAAGGCCTCCGCTGATTTTAGTTATGATCATATTTTAAACCGAATTATTTATGTATTATTATCATGTCGTCCTTGACTTCTACTTTTAAACTAGCATCTTTGCCTGCGACAAACCGGCGCAATTCTTCCATAGTGGGGAAGTCATCTTTACCGACGAACAGCCTGGCATCGTCGACGATAATAACGTGATCCTTTATCTTATGGCCGAATATGGCGCCCAACTCCTGGAAAATGGGGGTTTCTAAATCGCCCTTGGCAGTTATGCCGGCGGAATAATGCCCGTCCAGCCAAAATAAAGCCCTGCCATCAATTTCTTTCAATAATTCGCCTAACACCATCCCGCTATCTCCCAGTAGTATTTTAATATGATCATAATTCTTGAATTTTTCCTTAGCCTTAAGATATAAATCTTCCCCCAGTTCGATTGAATAAATTTTTTTAAAATCAGACTTTACCGCCTCGACCATTTCTCCTAAAAAAGTACCTGTTTCAATCAACGTCTTCAACCCGAATTTTCTGGCGATTTTTCTTATGGCAAATTCTTTGGCCACGTGCGGAGGCGGGACAATACGCCCCCCTCGGATCCAAATCATCATGGATCTATATTCCTGCATCGTATCCTTAATTTTTTTATAAAAAGGGAATAGCATAACTTTTATTTTATTTTTTAAAATTTTAATTTTATTAAATAAATATTTAAGATAAGAATGGATGGTAAAAATTCCGTATTGCATCGACAAAGGAAGCTTATTAATAAAATTATCATATAGTACCGGGCGTATTTTTAATTTTAGAGCTATTTCCTTGACGGCTACAGGCATCGCAATCTGAGATAAATGAATTCTGTCTGAATAGTATCGGGTCCTAGTAAGATTATTTTCATCAACGAGATAGTCAAACAAAGATACCACTGGAATATTTTCTTTGGCGCACAATTCTTCAAGATATGAATTGAATATTTTTGTAATTTTATTTCTTTCTTCGCAAGTTCCGTAGGCGGCATAGTCATCTTCGACTATTGACCCGGCCAAGGTTGACGCCATGGGGGCAAAAACTGACATAACAAAGCCCATATTTTTTACTTCCATGACAACATAAAAATATCTATCAACGCACTCTTTCACAATCAAATCAATATCTGCTTTCCGCGCTTCCGACTGTTTCAATAGATGGACCCTGATATCTATTTCGCCAAAGATGAACATTACCCGGCTTTGAGGCTGCAATTCTTTCAGTATAGACAATAATTTTTCCCTTCCGCCCATTGTTGTCCCCAATTTACATAAATTATACGCCAATACGGGACCCAGCCGGTAAGATTTAAGCATAGGGATGTAATCCTTGCTCTTTTCCGGCCAAATTGGTTGAATTTCATCCGTTCCGGAAAAAAAACTGGCATGGCTATCTCCTATGCAATGTATAATATCTTTATTTTTCATTTTATTTAAGTTTCCAATCGGCTTTTTTATCAATCAAGCCTAAGCGGGAATCAAAAGGGCTGCCGTCATAGAATGAACTGGTTATATCAAAAGCCAGGCAATATTCCACCCAATCTGCAAATTCAACGCCCATGCCTGTATGCATAAAAATGCCCATAGTTATGGAGTAACGCCCTGGCAATAAGCCCAAATTTTTAATCGCTATGGATAAGATATGGTTTCCTGAAGAAGGCTTTTTTATCAAAGCAACATCTTTCTGGAACGAGCTGACAATATGCCTGCCTTCGCTATCGGAAAACAAGATCCAAAAAGAATAATCCATATCCGGAGCGGTAACCTCAAACCCGGCTTCTATCTGTAGTGGCTCGTTTATGGCGAAAGAATTTTTAAGCTCGTTTTTTTCGTCCATAATTGCTACCTTCTTAATGATAGCCGTTCTGTTGCCCCTGACATGCTGCCGGTCGGAAATTTCCGCCGAAGAAGAGGCGGCATTGACCGAGATATATTCTCTGATCACCTTATCTGTTTCTCCGATCATCTTAACTTTTCCTTCTTCTAATAATATACATCTGCGGCATAGCGTCCTGATAGCATCCATATTATGGCTGACGAAAATAATCGTCCGGCCTTCCTGATTTGTCACTTCTTCCATCTTGCCCAGGCATTTCTTTTGGAATTCCGCATCCCCGACAGCGAGCACTTCATCCACTATCAATATCTCCGGTTCCATATGGGCGGCCACGGAAAAAGCGAGTCTCACATACATCCCGGAAGAATAATATTTTACCGGAGTATCCAGGAATTTCTGTATACCGGCGAACTCTACTATGGCGTCGAATTTCTTTACAACTTCCCTTTTGGACATGCCCAAAATCGCGCCGTTAAGTAGTATATTTTCCCGACCGGATAGTTCCGGATGGAAGCCTGTCCCTACCTCCAAGAGACTCCCTACTCTGCCTTCTATCCTGATTTCCCCGGTTGTAGGCGGAGTTATTTGTGAAAGTATCTTTAGTAGCGTACTCTTGCCGGCACCGTTTTTCCCTATCACGCCGACCACCTCCCCTTTTTCAATTTGAAAATTGACGTCGCTTAAAGCCCAAAATTCTTCTTTAGTCGCAAGGCCCATCACTTCCTTTGCTTTGGATTTTGCAAACTTGAATGGATTCTTAAAAATATTAGTCAGAACATCGCGCAAAGAAATATAGCCTCCGCGCTGGTGGGTTATATTATATTTCTTCCCTAAATTTTTTACTGAAATAATGGGCATTGTTTTTAGTTTAAGCCGGTTTTATTTGTAATTTATTGATTATAGTATTAACAAAATTCTCCGATAAGAATAATTTGAACTTTTCACTTTGCAGATATTTGTCTATAGCGGATAAATATTTATTGTATTCCGCTTCGGTCATATTAACCAAAAAATCCGCCAATTCTTTCTCGGTCTTGAACATTCTCCTGTCTATAAAGGCGTTTTTATCGACATAATCCGTGATATTTTCCGCTCCCCAATATATCGGCACTATATGCGCGCGCATCAAGTCAAAAATCTTTTCCGTAACCTGGCCGCGCTCTCCGTAAAGATTCTCGTAGCTCAATCCGAACTTATAATTCGGCATAACATCCATCTTGTTCTTGACCGGCCCGCGGTATGAACTGAAATGGGGCACAAGCCAAGGGAATATTTTTTCTATCTTTCTGACAGGCATATTCCAATTCACCCCATAAAGATCAAAGTCATTCGGATAATTTTTATCAAAATATCTGATTGTCTTTCTCCTGGCCGAATAAAGCTCCCGCGGATGCGGCGAATTCTTATTTATAGATATATTAGCCAATAACTTCTTTTTTCTGAAATCGACTGCCGGCTTGCTCTGAAAATTTTCCGGGCTGGGCAGATAGAATTTAAAGAACTTCTTATTATCTACATAATCATCATTCCAGGTAAATATATATTGAAAACCGTCCAGGATATGTTTTTTATAATTTTGCGGGCTGACCGACTTGCCCTCCCATAGAAACAGTACCATCCTGTCTTTAAGCCCCCGATCTATGCATTCCTGGTATATCAACCTTGCGTTTTTATTGACCCCGAAAATTTTATGTTTCAACCATCTTAGTTTTCCTTTGAATCCACCGTAATAGATAATCGCAGGCGCTGTGATAAAAAATATCCACTCACAACCGTCTAAACTGTCGTCTTCTATCGTCTTGACTTCATAACCCAATTTTTCCAACTTTTCTTTTAGGCGTATGTATGGTTCGTTGCAATTATCCCTGACCTCGGGATTGAACATTCCGTTATTCGGCGCATCTTGATTGTAAAAGAATATTTTCTTCATTTCAATTATTCAATAACTAAGTATGATTCACGTGAACATAAGGCATCGCGCTTCAGCCGGAACTTATCCAGGCCAAACACTTCTTTTAGCGCGGTCGTTTCCCCGGGGAATACTTCTGCATTCAGTTCATCAAAACCGATCACGCTTCCTTTGGTCACATATTTTTTTATTATTTCCAGGCATTCTTTTGTCGGCTGATACAAATCCATGTCAAAATAAGCCAGAGCGATTATCGTCTGCGGATTTTTCTCCAGATATTCTTTCAATTTTACCGGCGCATCACCTTTAATAATCTGGAATTTTTTCAAATGTGAAATCGGATTTTCCTGTTCGTGATACTCCAGTATCTCATTAAGATAGTGTTCATAATTATCGGGAACCGAATATTCGCCTTCAGTATGGTTTTTATTGACCTGATCGTTCTTATGGACAGAGTTGAAGCCTTCAAAAGTGTCAAAACCGACGATAATACGCCCCAGATTAAAAGGCTCATATATGCCACGGAAAGACTCGAATAGGGCCAGATTCTGCCCCCATCTTGAACCGAATTCCACGACAATCCCGTTTACATCCAGGATTTTTTTATACAATTCGTGCATAAAAAGCATCCTCTTCATATCCTTGCTCTTTATGAAAAGCGCAAGATTCGCCAGCACTTCATTTTCCGGCATTGGATTCTTCTTGAACAGTTCAAAAAAATGATTCCTCAGCTCATTTTCTTTCTCTGTCGGATTGCCTCCGTGTTCGATTTTTTTATTCATATAATTCATATAATTAAATTGGAGCCCAGACTATTATGGAGTGGCCTTCTACGAATAGACTACCAGTATAACTTCTCTGGGCACGCAGTATTTTAATCCTGCCTTGTTTTTCTAATTGTCTCAGATAATCCAGATAGCCGGACAGGTATTTTCTTTTCTTGAAATATTCGACTGACAGATAATCAAGGAGATTGTCTTCATCCAGCAGTTCTCCGATCGGTTCGACATTTATGCAGACATCCGGCTTATTCTCCAGGAGGTAGTCGACGAATGCGCCGTACCTGTCCCCTATCTGCTCAAGGGATGCGACAGTAAAAACTACGGAATTTTTTTTCAATTTAAAATCTTTGTCCGGGTTGAAATAATCAAACTTATGAGAAAATAATTTTCGGTCAAACCCTTCCTCGGCCAGCTTATCGATTATCTTCTGTGATGACTCCGCCCAATCCAGCCCCCAAAGATCGGCCGACGGATTATATTCCCTGGCCCGGAACAGATTATAGGCCGGACCGCAGCCGAATTCATATACCGCTTCCACATCCCTTAGGTACTGGTCGAAAAGCCAGTCTAAAATCAAACCCAATATCTTAGGTTCAAAATTTTCCGTTATCGGTTTTACGAACTTCTGGTCAAGCCGCACCACCCTGTATTTCCCGAAATATCTCGGCATGATCGCCGCCATCATCTTGTCCTTGTCACGGCTCTTAAGGAGCTCATCAAAGTTCTCTCCCCAGCCTTTCTCCCATTGCTCATGGCGATGCTTTCCCGAAAAAGGCAATGATTGGTCCAGCAAAGTGCTGATTATTTTTTTCAGGAATGAGTCCCGCTCTTCTTCGCTTATTTCCGCGTATCGCAGATCGTATCCGGCAATCTTTTGCGCGATAAAATCATTCGGCTTCTCCGACATCAATCTTTCAAAATCTAGGCTGGTTATTTTTTTTTCGATCATATTTATTTCCTTATATCCGGATAGTTGGCAAGAAACCAATCCACGGTTTTCTTAATCCCTTCTTCTATCGGCGTAAATACGAATCCCGGATAATACTTATTCAATTTCGTGCCGTCTGAAGGCTTCCGGAATTGGCCGTCCGGCTTAGTGCCGTCATAGACTATCTTGCCTTGAAAATCCATTGCCCTGGCCACGAGCCCCACCAGATCTTTTATGCTTATCTCCTTGCTTGAAGTAAAAATAATGGGCGAATCTTCACTGTAATTATCCAGCGCCCAAAGCGCCAGTTTGGCGATATCTTCCGAATAGACGAATTCGCGTAAAGGATTGCCGCTTCCCCAAACCGGAAAATCAGTCTTGTTCTTTTTAGCCAAATAAACTTTATGAATGAGCGACGGCAGGACATGCCCGTTCTCAATATTGAAATAATCGTTAGGACCGTAAATGTTGGTCGGTATGGCTACGATATAATCGCAACCCCACTCCTTGCGGTAAGCGCTCGACTGGACTTCCAGCATCCTCTTGGCATAGGCATAACCGAAATTGGACGGATGCGGAGGACCCTTATGGAGATCTTTTTCATTCAAGGGATACTCGCACTTATCCGGAAAGACGCAAGTGGACATAAAAGAAATCAGCTTCTTAACTCCTGCTAAGCGCGCCGCTTCCAAGGTGTTGGTATTGATCATTATATTATTCCGGAAATATTCCCCGGAATGGATCATATTGCCTCCGATACCAGCGACAACGGCTGCTAAATGTATTATTCGATCGGGCTTTATCTTATTGAACGCTTCTCTGGTTTTTTCAAAATCAGTAAGATCAAGATCTCTGTGGGTAAGATAAACAGTATCCTTGGGGTCCAATTTTCTTATCGCATAACCGACGAGCCCTCCGGCTCCGGTCACTAATGTTTTGGGCATAAAATTAATTTAAAATACTAACTATATAAAATCTTCTGCCATTCTATGGTTCTGGCTAATCCTTCATCTAACGAAACATATTCTATCTTATTAAATTCTTTTTTTGCTTTTCCCATGTCCAAAGAAACATCTTCAGGGGCTCCGGTCATTGGCTTGACTTCCTCTGGGAAAATGACCGGCACATCCAGATACTCCCCGACCTTCTTGGCCAGATCACCGATAGTTATTTTTGAAAAGCCTCCGACATTATAAATATCTTCTTCCCCGTTCAACAAAATCTGCCACATTATCTCTACTGCATCGGTCACATAACAGTACGTCCTTTGCGCTTCACCCTTGTCCAATAATTCCAGCTTGCCATTGTTGATCGCTTTATAAATAAAATTATTTATCACGCGCATATCCCCCACTTTGGTTCCCGGTCCATAAGCCAATGCGATCCTGGCTGATTTGGCTGCAACTCCTTTATTGCGGTAGGCATTGCAGATTGCTTCGCCGGTCCGTTTGGCTTCTATATAACAGGAGCGCGGATGGTTGGTATTGGTGGTGCCGATTTCCGATTCCTTGTGCGGCGGATTTTTGAGACCGCTATAGACCTCGCTTGTACTCAAGAACAGAAATTTACCTCCGGGATTCAGCTTTTCAAAAAGATCCATAGTTGCAGTGGTGTTCAAACGTATCGTCTTAACCCTGTCTTCCATAAATTTACCGGGCTGACCGTAGCCGGCTGCGTGGATGATGAAATCGGCCATCGGTAAATTTTCGATAAATTTACTATCCGCGATATCGCCTATGATTATTTGCGCATTTTCTTCATCTATTATGTCTTTCAGATACTCATCCGGATCCCTATGCAGCAGTACCGCGATTTTGATCTTTTTTTTGCTATTCTTGTTGAAATTATTTACGGATGCCAAAAAATAAGTGCCGATAAGTCCGGAAGCGCCGGTGAGCATCAAAGTTTTTCCGGCCATGCTTGACAGGTCTGCTTTTTCGATTATAGGTTTTGCATCCTTCAGGATGAACTCGGCGAGTTTATGCATATATTAATTTCTCTAATTTATCTTTGATGTTTTTCTTGGTCAGCCCGACATACTTGTCATGCTCCTCGGCTTTGCCGTATTTATCCAAGAATTCATTGGGAACTCCGACGAAATCCAGGCTGATCGGTTTCGGCTTCAAAGCACCCATGATATCGGCGGCCAGAGCACCAGTATAATACGGCTCACAGAGCAAGACCTTGCCTGACGGGCAATTTTCCCGGAGGGTCTGGGTATCAAAGGGAGCAACGGTTGTATAATAAATTACCGTTACGTCTAAATCCATGACCGCTTCCATGACCGGTTTTAATGTAGTGCTTACCGCTACGACTGTTGCCAGTTTGCCTCTCTTTATGACGTTAGCCTTCCCGAATTTTACTTCGTAGCTTACCGGATTTTCCCGCTCGCTTAAGCGGAAATAAGTCGGGCCGCCGCTCGCATAGGCCTGGCGAAAAAGAGAATCGAACTCTTCGGCCGTGCCGGGAAGGATTATTTCCATGCCCGGAATATTTTTAAGGATACCGACATCCGACGGACAATGATGGGTGCAGCCGAGCGCAGCGTAATCGTAAGATCCCCCTACGCTTACGAAATTGCCGCCAAGCTTTTGGTACCCAAAATCCAACTTCAATTGTTCATAGCTTCTTTCCACCAGGAACGGCGCGATAGTATGGACTACCGGGATAAGTCCGGTCATAGCCAACCCGGCAGACATTCCGATCGTCGATTGTTCCAGTATGCCGATATTATAAACCCGATCCGGGTAAGCAGCGAAGGCTTTGCGGAAACCGAACACGCCGATATCTCCGAGGACCAAAACCAGCCTCTCGTCTTTAGGCAATATGGATTCTATTGTTTCCACGAATTGTTTTCTCATGCTCATAATAATTCTCCTAAAATTTCTTTGAATTCTTCTTCTGTGGGCGATTTGTGGTGCCAAGCCGGATTATTTTCCATCATCTTCACGCCCTTGCCTTTGATGGTATCGGCAATTATGGCCTTTGGTTTATCGCTCTTCACGGTAAGAACTTTGTAGATTTCTTCCTGATCATGGCCATCCATCGTATGAGTTGCCCATCCGAATGATTTAAATTTATCAATAAGGCTGCCAACATCAAGAGCACGGTCAGTAGAGTGGTTATGATCTACTATGCAAGTCAGATTAGAAAGATTGTGGTGGGCGGCTATCATGGCCGACTCCCAGATGGTGCCTTCATTGGCTTCGCCGTCTCCGATAATAACAAAGGTGCGGTTGCCTCTTTTCTTTATCTTCATGCCCAAGGCTACGCCGACAGCCATCGGGAAACCGTGCCCGAGCGATCCGGTAGATGCCTCAACCCCGGGTATTTTATTACGATCCGGATGGCCTCCTAAAAAACCTTCATAATGCCCGAACTTTTCCAGGTGCTTGTTATCAAAAAAACCTTTTTCTGCCAATACGGCGTAAAGCCCTAAAGACGCATGGCCCTTACTTAAGATAAAAATATCCCTGTCCTCGCGCTTCGGATCTTTCGGATTTATTTTCAAAATCCTGTCGTAAAGTACCCAAAGGATATCTAAAACAGAAAAGGCGCTTGGAATATGCCCTTCTTTTGCAATAGCTGCCGCTTCTACTATTTTTTTCTTCATGTGTTTCATAGATTTAGATGATGTCCGCGAAATATCTTTCTGTTTTTTTGAAATATACCAAGCCGATCATAAACATAATTGATGTAGCTATGAAAGAAATGAACAAGAGCAGCCAGTTTATGGGAGCGTTGCTAAACATGGCCGCCTGCGCCGCCTTAATGACCCCGGTCATAGGATTTATAGCCAAAATCCAAGAATATTTCCCGGCGATACTTGCCGGATATATGACCGGCGTGACGAATAAAAGCATCTGGATGAAAAATGGCAAAGCATAGCGGACGTCCCTGTATTTGACATTAACGGCAGCCAAAAATAATCCTCCTCCAACTGATGCCAAAAATGTTATTATCAATAATAGCGGCATGATCAAAAAGCCGATAATGCCCGGAGTATAATGATAATAAATCATCAGCCCCACTAATATCACCGCAGAAATCGCAAAATCCACAAGCCTGGTGATTACTGAAGAAATCGGCAAAATCAAGCGCGGAAAATACACTTTGGTTATTATTGACTGGTTGGAAATTAGTGAATTGCTAGTATCGCCCAAGGATGAAGAGAAAAAATTCCAGATAAGCAAGCCCACATAGACAAAAATAGGATAAGGGATATTGTCAGACGGCATCTTAGCCAGTTTGCCGAAAAAAACACTGAAAACCACCATGGTTATGAATGGCTGGAAAATAGCCCAAGCCACGCCGATGGCTGTCTGCTTATACCTTACTTTTAAATCGCGCCAAGTAAAAAAATACAAAAGATTGCGATATTGCCAAACCTCTTTTATATCGTTCCAGCTGAATGTTTTTTTAGGTCTGATGATTGTTTCCATATTATAATTTTTTTCTAAATTTTTTCCGCGGTAACACAAAGATGCCAGCCGAAATGACGTTCCAACCATCTGAACAACATGTTAGGCATCCAGCGGAAATAAAATACTTTCTTATACTGATAATTCCTATATTCCGGGACTGAGTAAGGAAAAATGTGGTCTACGAACATATCTACTACACGGTAAGATGCCAGCATATCCTTAAGTTCCTTTTTGCTATAAGTAAAAGTGATCGGTGATCCGAATTGCGCTTCTGAATTTTCGGCGATAAGCTTCTTGGCCTTGAAAAAATTAAACTTTCCGTAACGCATTATTATCCATAGGACTTTCCAGGAATACTTGTAATAAACCATCAGCTTGATCGTCCCGCCTTTTTTCAGATACTTTCCGGCTTCAGCCACTATTTTTTCCGGATTTTCGGAGTGATGAATAACGCCGAATGAATATACGAGATCGTACTCTTCAACCGGCACGAATTTTGATAATTCTTCGGCATCGCCCGCATAAAACTTGACCTTATCTTGGAAACCGAATACCTCCGCCCTCTTTTTGGCAATTTTCATAGACTCTTCTGAAAATTCAACAGCCGTTACGGTAGCGCCGGCTCTTAGGAAACTGATAGTGTCCGTACCGATGCCGCAGCCGATTTCTAAAACTTTTTTGCCTTTCCATTTTTCAAATTCTGCCAGGACCGGGATATGGGGCTCGACGAAATATTTCCTTTTTTCAACTTCATCAAAATATTCTTTCGTGCCGACCGGCTTGTCAGAGTGTCGAATATTACATGGACGGTTATTCCAATATTTTTTCACTTCTTCCATCTTATCGCTCATAATTATGTTATTTTAAAAATTTAATTTATTTTTTCAAATCAGCTAATTTATCGCTCCAATTTATCTTTTCCGTTGAAAAACGGATGTGCGGAATGCCGCCATAGAATGACGCCCAGGCGCCATATGTACTATTGGATCCGATAATCAGGTCGCAGCCGGCCAGGGAATACAAATCGGTGATTATTCCCCCTGGCCCTGGGACAGTATTAAAATCCTTAAATTCTTTCGGGTCGAATTTCAAATCTGAACATAAGATGAAAACGACATCTTCCTTCGCGAATTGCTTCAAACTGTTTAAAAAATCTTCTAGGACCCGGCGGAATTCTTCAAAGGTGTAGACATGGCCGCTCTCAAATATTTTTTGGTTTTCCTCCAGCCTCATATGCACTCCGACAAGCAACTTATATTTATCCCTAAGGGGTTTTAAAAAATCATTAACTTCCTCTAAATATTGTTTTTTCGGCTTGAATAAATCGGCTATTTCCTCGCGGTATTTTTTTATGCCGACGCTATTGCTAAAGAAAAAACCGCTGAAATAAAAAGTCTTATCTGAAGAATTTTCGATCTTTTCCAAGGTGCTCAGCTGCTCGGCATCTTTATTATCATCCGGGGGCAAATAGAATATCCTATCAGGCTGTTCGGCCTCCACCAGTTCTACGCCCCCCAAAAATAAAAATGCTAAGGCTTTTTTTAAAATTTTTAAAGCCGGATATTTTGTCTGCAGCTTAAGATACTTTTGGAACAATAAGATGTTCAAGTTTAGTTTGGGAGCCGCGAAGTTAAAATACTTGCTATATTCGTGGTTGGGCCGGTTAAAATCATAATTTTCACAAATATAATTTTTTTCCAAGCAATAGGCATAGACGCTTGAATTCAGCCATAGTTTATTTCCCAGCTGTCCGGTTGAATTTATGATAATAATTTTATTCATATACTGACGCTGTTTTTTCGTAAAAATATTTAATTATCTTTTTTATTTGAACCTATCCCGTATGGCACGTACTCTATTTCATCTGAAAAATCATTTTCGTCAAACTGTCTCCAGGGATCGATAAGTACGATATTTTTATTCAATTTCTTTTCTTTTATTATCTGGTTATCATCGTCCAGATTCGTCAGTAAAACGATATCTGAATTTTCTAACAGGGCGTCCATGTCTTCATAATAGTTCACCAGTTCATTCAGTAGCGTTCTGGCGTGGTAATGGCCATTTTTTTCAAACACATTCACTTCATAATTTTTACCGGCTAATTTTTTCGCTATCAACAAACCTTGCGATTCCTCGCAGAAACCAGTGCATGGCTTATAACTAAGCCCGACAATGCCTATTCTTGAAGAAGGATTTGAATTTTCCATTATAAAATCCGCCATCTTATCAATGATGCTCAAATTATAAATATCGGTACTTTGCGCGAACGGCGCTTGAACGCCTCTTTTTCCCGCGACATAGGCGAACGCCCGGTTATCTCTGGGAAAACACGGGCCTCCGAATCCGAGGCCGCCTTTAAGATATTTTTTGCCGATGCGGGAATCGCTCCCCAAAGCGTCTGTTATCCTATCGACATGAACCCCGGGGATCTTTGACGCGATCTCGGCCAGCATATTGGCAAAAGTTATTTTCATAGTAATAAAATGGTTAAGACTGATTTTCGTCAATTCGGCTTCGGCTATGTTCATCCTTTTTATCACCGCATTATTGTCAGTGCTAAATGAATAAAATTTTTCTAAAACGTCACCAGATTTTTTATCAAATTCTCCGATTAAAAGGAAGTCGGGATTCAGCAAGTCGCGGATGATCGAACCGATGGCGATAAATTCAGGATTATAGCAGAAACCGAAATCAACTCCACATTTTTTCCCGGAAGATTGTTCCAGCGCCGGGATTATCTTGCTATCGCAATCGTGAGGCAAGACCGTGCTGGTGAGGACGATAAGGTGATATCTGTTTATTGATTTTAGGGCTTCGCCGATTTTTCTTACGGCGGAAATAACGAAGTCTACCGAAAAATCACCAGAAGGAGCGCTGGGTGTCGGAACTATAATGAATGATATTGAAGAATCAGCGACAGCTTTTTTAAAATCAGCGGTAGCCTGGATACGGATTTTATTTCCACTGATAACTTTTTGAAGGTCAGTTTCCCTGACCGGGGCCTGGCCTTTATTTATTTGTGCAACAATGTCTTCATTAATATCAACGCCGATGACATTATGACCTTTGCTAGCATACGCCGCCAACATGCATGAACCCAATTTGCCCAGTCCGATTATGGAAATATTCTGGCTCATAAATTTTTAAGATTATGCGTTAAAAATTAATAGTTATTTCAGGCAAGGCGGGTGAAATCAATGATGCCTTGCTTTTAGCGATTTGATTTCTTCGTTTAATGTCGTTAACGACATCTTCCGCGGTCTTATGTTTTATTTTGCCGAACATATTCTGATATTTTTTATTATCCTCCTCTACCATCTTAATTACTTGTAAATTATTTTTTAAATAATCCCAGCCGATTCCTTGAAGAAAGCCCTGGATAACCACCTCAATCGTTTCATAGCTATACCCAAGATCGCCAAAGTCTGTTTGATTTAATTCTAAGCCGGCAGTCGGTTCCTTGTCGGCTATATCGGCAAAACCATTCTCACGCGCTATCTGTTTAACCAGCCGTTTATGCAATTTTCCGATCGGGCTGATATGCACAGCCCCGTCGCCGAACAAAGTATAATAACCTACTCCGAAATCTTCATCAAAATTACCGGTGCCGAGAACAAGCTTATTCTCATACATTGCCTTGGTATTCAAAACCGCCGCCCTAATCCTGGAAATCATATTCCCCTTCTGATATTGCAAGGGAAAAGTTTCCGGATTTGTCGTTTTAAATGCTTCTAAGACCTTGCCCATATCAACAACTTCGTGACGGATAGATAATTTCTCAGCAATTTTTCTACCATCTTCCGTATCAGCCGGATTATTTATATGGGAAGGGATGATATATCCGACTAATTCCAATTTTTTGGACGCAGTCAAATTGTATTTATCAAAAGCCTTCTTCGCCAATAGTGCGGTGAGAGTCGAATCAACTCCTCCGGAAAGACCGACCACGCCCCCGGTGCATTTGAACTCTAACACTTTTTTTATGATAAAATCCCCTATTTCTTTTATAACTAAACCGCTATTTATTGACGGCAATTTAATTATTTTTCCCATATTATTTATGGCTATAGCGGCGCTTTCGGCGATAGCTATAAAAGTTTATTTTTTCGAATTTTTAACCTGCTCATTTATCCAATTGTATGTTTTTTCCAGGCCGAATCGCAGAGGCTTGGAGGGAGACCAGCCCAATTTTTCTTTCATCAGATTATTATCTGAATTTCTTCCGCGTACTCCCAACGGACCGTCGATATGCTTGATATTGAGCTTCTTACCGGCGATATCCATGGCTAATTTTGCCAAGTCATTAATAGTCACCATTTCTTCTGAGCCGATATTCATCGGGCCCTGGAAATCTGAATCCATAAATCTTCTTACCGCTTCCAAGCACTCATCTATGTATAAAAAGGATCTGGTCTGTTTGCCATCGCCCCAAATTTCCATCATGCCGCCGTCCGGAGCTTCGGCCACCTTGCGGCACATCGCTGCCGGGGACTTTTCTTTGCCATTATTCCAAGCGCCTTCCGGTCCGAAAATATTATGGAAACGTCCCACTCTGACGTCTATGCCGTAATTCCTGCTGAAGGCCGCATACATTCTTTCGCTAAAAAGTTTTTCCCAGCCATAATCGGAATCTGGAGCGGCTGGGTAGGCTGTGCTTTCGGCTAATTTCGGATTATCCGGGTCCAGCTGGTTATAGAGAGGATAAATGCATGCCGATGAAGAATAAAAAACTTTTTTAACGCCTTTTTTCTGGCTTTCAAAAATTACATTCAAATTGCATAAAGCTGAATTATGCATTATATCTGCGTCATGTTCGCCGCTAAAAACATAGCCCGCTCCGCCCATATCAGCGGCTAACTGGTAGACTTCGTCAAAAGGCCGATCGATGATTTTTTCTACTAGACGCGGATCGCGCAAATCGCCGATAACAAAATCGTCAGCATCTGATTTGGCATATTCATGTTCTTCTATGTCCACGCCCCTCACCCAAAAACCCTCTTTTCTTAATTTTTTAACCAAGTGGCCTCCGATGAAGCCGCCCGCTCCGCATACTAAGGCGGTTTTTTGTGTCGTTGTTCTCATTTTTTTATATCTATTAATTATTTAAAATTTTCTAAAAACCACTTATAAGCCAGTCTGATGCCTTCTTCCAATCCGATTTCATGCTTCCAGCCGAGATTATTTATCTTAGAAATATCCAAAACTTTTCTTGGCGTACCGTCCGGCTTGGTCGGATCCCATCTGATTTCACCTTCAAATCTGACAATCTTTTTTATAATTTCGGCTAATTCCTTTATAGACAGATCTACGCCGGTTCCTATATTTATTATTTCCGAATCATTATAATTTTTCATAAGGAAAACGACTGCTTCTGCCAGATCATCAACGTGAAGAAACTCCCTTTTAGCGGCCCCGGTTCCCCAAAGCTCTATGTCAGGCCTGCCTTCTTTTTTTGCATTATGGAATTTTCTGATTAACGCTGGCAATACGTGCGAACTTTCCAAATCAAAATTATCGTTCGGCCCATATAAATTTGTCGGCATTACAGAAATGAAGTTTGTGCCGTACTGTCGGTTATAACTTTGCGCCATCCTGATTCCGGCGATTTTAGCGATGGCGTAAGCCTCGTTAGTCTGCTCAAGCGCGCCCGTCAATAGATATTCTTCTTTGATTGGTTGCGGACTCATTTTCGGGTATATGCAGGATGAGCCTAAAAAAAGCAGTTTTTTAACTTTATGGATATAAGCGTTATGGATTACGTTATTCTGGACTTGTAAATTTTCGTAGATAAAGTCGGCCGGATAAGTTTTGTTCGCCATAATGCCGCCCACTCTGGCAGCGGCTAAAAAAACATATCCTGGTTTTTCTTTTTGGAAAAAATCAGCCACTGCTTTTTGGTCAAGAAGATCGAGTTCAGCATGCGTGCGCAAAACAAAATTCGTGTAGCCTTCTTTTTTGAGAAGACGCAGTATGGCCGAACCGACCAAGCCTTTATGGCCGGCGATGTAAATTTTAGAATTTTTTTCCATATATTATTTTGATAACAAAATGAATTTTTTTAAATACGGATGAAAATCTGCCTGTGCCCTGGAAAACCACTTACACTCTGAATGCTGCCGGTCAAGAATTATTTTTTTATGCTTATTTATCCTGGCCGAAAAAACGATGTTTATCGTATGGGTGGTCCAGCCGTACGGACCTTCATTTTTAAAAATCGTTCCATCCACTCCGAGCTTTTTTAAGGTTGGTATATTAATGCCGAGTTCTTCCTTTATTTTCCTTCTGGCCGCTTCTTCCATCGTTTCGCCTTTGTTTATTCTGCCTCCGGGGAAACCCCACGCTCCCTTCATAGGCTTATTATTTCTTTTGACCATTAAAAATTCATTGCCTCTGCGTATTACGACATCAACACAGGGTATCGGCATGGTCTTATGGATTTTTTTATATAAATTTAAAGGGATTTTGCCGGACATTTTATTTAAAAATATTTTTTATAGAGCTTTTCCTTGTTTTTCTCCCTTTCAAAATCCGCATCGTACATCATTTTCACCAGATCGTTAAACTTTATTTTCGGCTCCCATTTGAGGATTTTCTTTGCTTTGGATGAATCTCCTAAAAGACAATCGACTTCAGCCGGACGATAGTATTTCGGATCTATTTCCACGATGATTTTGCCGGTTTTCTTATTAATAAATTTTTCCTCTGCGCCCTGCTTGCCGTTTGATTCAACTTCTAAGCCGGCAGTTTTGAAAGTTTCCATCAAAAATTCACGCACGCTATGGGTTTCTCCGGTTGCGATGACGAAATCCTGCGGCTTATCCTGTTGGAGTATCATCCACATAGCCTCAATATAATCTCCGGCAAAACCCCAATCGCGTTTAGCATTGAGATTCCCTAAATAAAATTTTTCTTCCAGTCCCAATTTTATCCTGGCAATGGCACGAGTTATTTTGCGGGTAACAAAAGTTTCACCACGTCTCGGGGACTCGTGATTAAAAAGGATGCCGCAGCAGGTAAAAATGCCATAACTTTCACGATAATTAGTCGTAATGAAATGGGAAAATACTTTGGCGCATCCATACGGACTTCTGGGGTGAAAGGGGGTGGTTTCTTTCTGCGGATTTTCTTCCGCCTTTCCGAACATTTCCGAAGATGAAGCTTGATAAAATTTTATTTTCTTATCTAATTGCCTGATTGCTTCCAAAATGCGCAAAGTACCGTCGGCATCTACATTAACAGTATATTCCGGCATATCAAAACTGACGCGAACATGGCTCTGGGCGGCAAGATTATAGATTTCATCGGGTTGGATCTTATTAATGACGCTTGCCACGCTACTACTATCTGTCATATCTCCATAATGCAAGAATAAATGAGTTGCCGGATTATGAGGATCCTGATAAAGATGTTCCAATCTTTCCGTGTTGAAAGTGCTTCCTCTCCTGATAAAGCCATGCACTTCATAACCTTTTTTTAATAAAAATTCCGCTAAATAACTCCCGTCTTGACCGGTAATGCCTGTGATTAGTGCTTTTTTCATAATTGTAAAAAATAAAAAGCTACCAGTCTTTAATGACATCAATAGCTCTTTTTTTAATATTTAAATAAGTTTTGACTGCTTTCTTCTCAACTTCCGGAGAAATAAGTTTTAAAATTTCCAAGCCTAATATGCGATATTGCTTGCCAACCTTATTAGCGCGTAAAATGCCATTCTTAAGCATACGCTTAACAGTGCTATTGCTTAATTTGAGCAGCTTCTCGACCTCTTCGGTCGTATAAACTTCGTTTGGCTTGATTTCGTTAGACATAATATAATTATATTACTGGTGTCAGTAGGTGTCAATAGGTATCAAAAAATTTAAAAAATGGCTAAAATTAAAAGAGTATGTAACAAACACTCTTTTAAGCTGTTTTTAATCTTTATTTACTAATAATTTTACCAGAGTCTTTACAAAAATAAAAGAGCATGATATTTTAATATAATCTCACTTTCTAGACAAGAAAGCAATTTTACATACTTTTTTAATTTGTTCATTGACAAAGAGAGGGGGGTACCACAAAGAATCAAGATAGGCGACGTTAAGCGACAGAAGAGTAAAAGTCAACTTAATGGGAGGTATTAACCATGAAATCGCTATTCAGATTTTGCTCATTGGTTTTGGCAGTTCTGGCTATAGCATTTATCGCGGGATGTAGTGGAGGTGGCGGAGGTGGAGGCGGAGGAGCCACAGCCACAGGACCTGCCAAGCTTACAGGTACGGTCGCAAAAGGCGTCGCGGTGCCGAATGCCACAGTAACCATAAAGGACGCAAAAGGTGCTACCAAATCGGCTACTACCGCAACAGATGGCAGCTACCAGGTAGATGTAACCGGTATGACTGCTCCGCTACTCATCAGGGCAAACATTGGTGGGACAAACTTCTACAGTATTGCAATGACAGCATCAGGCATCGCAAACGTTAGTCCCTACACTGATCTGCTACTGAGAAACTGGTTCAAGGAAAAAGGAACTGATGCGGATACTGTGTTCGCCAGTACTGGTCCGCTGCCTGCTCTGCCAGGGAATGCGAATGTAACAACAATGGAGGGTGTGGTCAGAGACATGCTCACAACACTGCTTCAATCCGTCCATCTTGATCCAGCTACGTTTAACCTGATCACATCGCCTTTCGCTGCAGACGGGACTGGATTTGACAATGTCCTGGACAGGACAAATGTTGCAATAACAAGCACCACTGCAACGGTTAAGATGGTGGATCCCAATACCGGGGCTTCGGGAGATATTATCCTGAATATACCTCTTGGTACAAACCTGTCTAGTGCAGGCACCAATTCCGTTGATGAAGCAAAAGATGCTATAAATGTGATGTTAGCGGCGACTAAAAACACGATGAACGCCAAGGGATGTAGTCTTACTGGCGCTGACCTGGACCCCTATCTAGAGCCAGGATATCTCAACAATGGATCAAATGATTCCGTTCTTGCCGATAACTTCAAGCTCATGATGGGATGTCCCAACCAGGGTCAATTCACTGATATATTAGTCACAGGAGTGAATGCTTATGACGAGATAGCCGGGACCCTTAATGGAGCTACTAATGTTTTACTCAACAATGGAATATGGAGCCTAGCAAACAACATAGATTATATTCGCATAAATGGCAATTGGCTCGTGGCCGGTAACGGCAAGATAGCAAAAATATTCGCTGGCACTTGGGCGGCAATAACATTGAATCAGGCACCGGCAAGTAAAAGCATAAGTTGCGGAATTTATGACACCCACTTACCGCCGAATATCATAGCAGCGACAGTCACTGGGCCTGTCTTAAGCAGCAACATTACGACTGAAGCACTCTCAATGATGTGTGATAATGGAGGATTAAACGGTCTTCCATCATGCGGCAACGCCTCCATCCCCGATGCCACAAGAGTGTTCCAGTTCTCTTCTAATTATCAGCCGGCCATAGGCACGGTACTCACAATCACACTGACAAAAACCGATAACACAACTGTTGTTTACACTTCAACGGTCGTCACGCAGTTCGGGTTTGATACAAATGGTAATGCAGTTCCAACAGACTATCCCACCATCAAAGTGCCCACACCCCCGCCTTTAAGTAAGATCCTTAATGGCACGCCGACAGTGGTCAGCGGATCAGTCTATCTTCCGACATGGTCAACTGACCATAATCCTCCTTATTTCAACTTTTTTTGCGCAGGGAACAACTGTTCAATTGCAAATACTGTAATCAATGGAACCTGGACCGGAGGAACCCCGCTATTCGGCCAAGACAATGGATTCACCTTGACCATTCCGGCAGTCACAAGCGTTACACCTGTTGTGATAAATGGTGTGACCTATTACGACATTGCTTTCCAAGGCCAGACCGGAAGGATTTGGGGAGCGCATATCGGCGCACAGGTCCAATATCAGAATTGGAGTTCAACCGGCTACTATATTAATTTCCAGTAAGGATCGGAAAGATACAAGAGGAAAGCGAGCGGTTCATTTGTAAAAATTAAAAGGGATTACAATCTTTACTGTAACCCCTTTTTTTAATTGATTTTTTTATATATTCACCGACTTCGCCCATTCAATAGTTTTCTTAATCCCCTCTTTCAAATTCACTCTCGGCTCCCAGCCGAGGATTTCCCTGGCCCTCGAGTTATCCAGGCTGCTTCTTCTTTGTTCGCCCGGCTTATCGTCTAAATATTCTTTATCTATCGGCTTGCCCACAGCCTCTTCAATCGCCCTGGTCACTTCCAGGATAGATGTTTCTTTTCCGGTGCCGATATTGATTTTGCCGATGAAATCCGTGTGTAAAGCGGAGATAGCCGCTTCTACCACATCGCCGACATAAACGAAGTCGCGGGTCTTGGTGCCGTCGCCGAAAATAGTGCTCTTCTTGCCCGCCACAGCATTATCCACAAAAATAGCAACCACTCCGGCTTCGCCGCCTTTGAATTGGCGCGGTCCATAAACATTCGCCAGGCGCAAAGCAGTATAATTGATGCCGTAAACTTTATAGTAGTAATTCAGATATTTTTCAAAGGTCAGTTTGTGTATGCCATAAGGAGAAAGGGGCATTTCTTCGTGACTTTCTTTGGTGGGAATTTGTTCCGTGTCGCCGTAGATGGCGCCTCCAGTGGAAACGAAAAGCAATTTTTTTACATTGTGCTTGCGGCAATTTTCCAGGACATTCAACCCTCCCAAAACATTAATCTTATTGTCTTCAGCCGGATTTTCTACGGATTTTCTGACATCAATCTGCGCGGCCAGATGGAAAACGAAGTCAAATTTTTCGCGCGCGAATATATCGGCTATTTTCTCGCTATTGATGTCCACTTTGTAAAATTTCGCCTGCGGATCCACGTATTCTACCTTGCCCGTTGAGAGATTATCCACCACCACCACTTCATACTTCCTTTTGATGAGTTCGTCCACCAGATTGGAACCGATAAAACCGGCACCGCCGGTAACCAGACACTTAGCCAGGTTCCGCATTCCCCCGTTTTTCAATATCTCGCCGATCTTATTTTTTTTCTCCTCAACGTATCGGATATAATTGTTCATAGTGTCGTTCAGGAAAATATCGCTTAAATTGTTCTCCGAGGTTATAGCCATATACTCTTCATCCCAAAAATCTTCGCCCGCCTCCGCGGTTATGCCGGGCAATGCACTTAATATTTTTTCCGAACTGGATTTCTTTATATGCTCAACCGCTTTTTTAATATCCATATTCCTGGGATAGGCTATAAACAGATGTAGATAGCTGGCGGTCATTTTCCCGGATACGATATCAATGCCTTTTTCCTGGCAGGCTGCTTTCATAATTTCCTTGAGCTGGTCGGAATTTTCCGAAAAACGCAAAACCGTCTGACAAGGCGTCAGTATTATGTTGGCCTCGTATTTATCATTAGTTATTAGCTTTTGGTAATCAATATTTTCTAAAGACATAGAATAAGTAATATTAACTAAAATTACAAGGAAAGTCAAGATTCAAAAAAGACCTGAATTTAGGTCTTTTTAATATTACTAATAATTATGGTTATGTGGCTTAGTGACAATGTCCGCAGTCGCAACGTTCGTGTTTATCCGCGATATGCTCGCCATAAACGCTTTTAAGCAATTTGATGTCTTTATTGCTTGAAATAAGTAAATCGATATTTTTCATTTCTAAACTTTCCAAAACATTCAAGCCGACCTTATCCCCCACCTTCTGCGCGTATAAATTCCCCAAGGCGGCAAAATCTTTTATGAAACAATGTCCGCCGGCTCCCCGCCCGCTTTGGTGTATCGGTTCCATGTGGCTCGGGCCGATCCTTGAATCAGCCGCAATTGAATCACGCACGACCTCCCAATTGACGTCCAGCTTAACAGCCAGATCGTGCATCAAATTCGCGTAAATGACTTTCCAATATAAAAACGCGTTGGCGCCGTATTTTATGAGCTCCGCATCTTTCGCCTGGCAGATTATTTCATAAGGAGCCCGCGGCAAGACATCCATCACTTCCTTGGCTCTCGCTTTAAAATCATCGCTATCTGCCGGCATGCCTATGATATTCCTTGACGGATGAGCGGCATCGTAAGCGGCGGTTTTTGATACCAGGAATTCCGGAGAATGCATCACATAAATACCCGTATTTTCCGCTTGGATGGATTCCGTGGTGCCGGGGATGATGGTTGATTTTATGACCGCGGTTTTCCCAATGCCCGTCAGCTTAATCGCTTCTCGGATGATGGAATCGTCAAAACCCTTCGGTGTAGTCGGAGTAGGAACGGCTATGAAGACGATATCGCAATCTTTTATCTTTTCCTTGTTAGCCATGTATGGCTTTTCCAGCGAGTAACGTACGACGTCGTATCCTCTATTTTCAAAATCATCGGCATAGTGTTTGCCTATCCAGCCCTGGCCGATAAATCCGATTTTCTTTTTTGTTGACATAACGTCCTACTTCTGTAAATTTTTAATAAATTCTTCTGCTCCCGCTTTGAGGCTGGGGTCCATCTGTTCTGCTTGTTGCGCGGTGGCTATGGCTTGCTCTATATTGCCTACTTTGGCATAAAGCTTGGCCAGATTGATGAATCCGCTCACGTCATTAGGCTCAAGCTGGATATATCTCTGGTAAAGCTTCACTGTTCGCGGCCAGTCCTGGGCAGTTCCATAATGATTGATCAACTGCTTCATAAAACTGGTCGGATACAATTGGCTCTGACCCCCATTATCCAAGCACTGATCCATTTCAGAATAACCGTCTTTTTCTTGCTGGTAGTAAAAATCCAATTTAGCCAGTTGGCAATGGCCGTCCGCATACTTAGTATTAAGGCTTATCGCATATTTAATGGTACTGATGGCGTCGTCTTTTCTGCCCTCATTAAGATATATCTGCGCTTTGGAAAAATATGGCGGTATCCTTCTGGGGCTTGATTCTATGGACTTGCTTATGGCATCTTCTGCCTGCTTCAAGTAGTTGGATGACTTTTCCGGATTATCAGCATTGAAAGAAGCGTCTACCGCCAGCACCTGAGAATATTCCATCAGCTCCAGGCTGTCTTTGGGATTTTGCGCTAAATTCAATTCCGCCAAATGTATGGCATAGTCAATGGCTTCCTGGCCCTTCTCCTTGTCTTTCATACTGGTCAAATTACCCTGAGCTGAATTCACCAGGCGTATATAAGTAGTCCGGCTGTCGCGGTCTATGGGAGTGTCATAGCTTAACGCATCTTTGTATGTTTGCATAACTGCATATATATCATTAGTTTGGGCATAGACCTTCTGGCCGGCTATCGTGCCGTCCAGCATTTTTAAAAAGGCTATGTTGTAATGATACACTAAGAAAAGCATGACAATGCCTGCGCCCGCTAAGGCATAGGCCTCTGAATTGTTCATAGGAGCATCTTTAACCACCGGCAATTCTTCCTGGGAAAGCCAATACAAGAGCCCCAGAGTCATCATCAGCGAAATGTAAGTCACGAATGAATCGAATATGGCGAGATTCTGGATGAAATACGCGGTCAACAAAGATGTTATGAGAATAAAAGTCGTCAAGTTCAACTTGCCTTTCCTGTATCCGGAAATCAGATAATACGCGGCGGCGACAAAAATAGACAGATACGAGGCCAGGCCCAGGATTCCGGTAGTGGAAAGCAGGTCGATGACGTTATTGTGGGCATGGTCAAAATAAGAGGCAGAGTCAGTCAGGGTATAAAAATAGGGATCGAAATATTTATCGAAAGTTATGGCGTAATTGCCATACCCTGTTCCGACCAAGGGGTGATTATGGAAATCCTCGAAAGCCGCTCTCCAAGAAAGCAAACGCACCTGAAAAGTCGCCTTATTTGACGATACTAATATAGTCAACCTCCAAAGGATCGGATTATTTTGCACAAAACCACTGTTTTTGTTTAAAAAAACCAAAGATATGGCAAGAATAGCTATTATGGCCACTGAAAGAGTAGATATCTTGATTCTTCTGTTTTTTTGTAAAATGCCATAAAGCAGAAGCCCTAAAATAGCACTAACGCCCAAACCGACCAGTGATCCAGAATTGGACATCTGCCAGAAAGCAACCAGCATTAAAATCAAGCTGAGGATATATAATGATTTTGCCAGCCAATTTTTAATGATAAAAAACAAGAATATTGCGAAATAAATATTAAAAATCAGATATCCGGCCACATAAGCGGTATTGCCTATAGTGCTGTAATTAATTGAAAAGGTGTAAAGGCTTATAAGACAAGCGGTTATAAGGGAAACGTGGAGCAACGCCAGCCAATCCCGCCTGGTGCGCATTACGGTTATGATTATCAGATAATAAAGGAAGAAATGCATGATATGGAACCAGCCGAGCATTCTTTCTACATTGCCCCAGAAACTCATATTGAAATTAACGCCCGTGAAGCAGGTGAGCAGAACCGCGGCCATAAAAGCGATGAGGCCGAAGGTGATCCAGGATTTTTTAGGCCGCCAGGATGGATATTTCACTATGAAAGCGACCCAAAAAATAGTCAGGATCTCAATTAGGATATTGAAGGAAATCTGTTTTGAGGTGATATACGGGAATAGCAAATCCTTGAAAACGAAAAAGAAAGTGATAAAAGCCAGGCATACTCCCCCTTTTAAGATGATTAAATAAGTTTTTTGATTCATAGTGGGGTAATAAAATTTATTAGATTAGCAAAATTAAAAAACTATCCCCTAGTTTTAATATTTAAAGCATAACAAATGGACGGAAAAAAAGCAAAAACCGCCCGTTTATGTAGCTAGACGGTCGGTTTTTTAATATTTAAAAATCAGCTATAGTTTAAGGCTGTTTAACCAGGATTTTATACCTCCTATTCACTTCGTCCCAATTGATGATTTCCCAGAAAGATTCTATGAATTTGGCCCGGTCGTTCTTATAGTCCATATAATATGCGTGTTCAAAAACGTCTACAACCAGAAGCAGATGAAGCTTGGGCACCAAGAGGATATTATGTTTTTCTATCTGCCAGACCATCAGCCGGCCGGTATCCGGAGCGTAACCCAATGCCGCCCAGCCGGATCCTTCTACGGAGAGCGCAGCGAGGGAGAATTCGCTTTTGAACCTGTCGAAGCTGCCGAATTCCGCATGGATTTTTTTTAATATTTCCCCGTTCTGTTTTCCGCCGCCATTTTCCTTAGGCATCACATTCTCCCAAAAAAGAGAGTGCAGGATATGGCCGCCGATGTTAAAGGAAAGGGATTTTAATTCCGATTTCAAATCTAGTTCGGCGCCGACGGAACGCGCGTTATCCAGTTTTTCCAAAATTAAATTAGCGCCCTTTACGTAAGAACTGTGGTGTTTTTCATGATGGATTTTTAATTGCTCCCGGGAAATGTAAGGAGTTAAATCGTCGTAGCTGTATTTTAATTGCGGCAAAGAATAAAACTTATTATTCATATTATGATCTTAATTATTAAATGGAAGCCGCTCTGCCGGGTTTGTCCCCATCCGCCGGCGAATAAGCTTCCTCACTAGAGTACTTCCAGATTATAGACAATAGATTAAGATACTATTAAAAAAATCATGCCGGATTAAAATCCGGCATGATTTTTTAAAATAAGCTGAAAAAATCTATAAAACCTGATACAGACTCATCTCTTCCTCGCTTACATTGAAGATCTCCAGGCCGAAAAAACCGGCTCTTAATTCTTCCAAGTTAAGGATATGCCTTCTTTTGCCCGCCTGAATAACATATATCTTCACGTCTCCCCTGGCTCGGACGAGCGCGCCGTCCGGATATCGCTTCTCCTTATACCCGGCCAGCTCTTCTAAAGAAACATCGTGGATTATTTGTCCGCGATATTTACCCAGCTCTTCCAGACTGGAAACGTATTTTTTGGTTTTTCCTTCTACGATATAAATTTTATTATCCGGCCCTCTTAATAGAGAATTGTCGCCATAATATTTTATGCCCAGGACTTTTCCGCTTTGATTGTTTTTCTGATCCGTTATCTGATTATGAATTATGATTACCGCTCCGGCATTTTCACCCGATCCAGCCGGCTGTGCCGTGTAAACTTGCGCGGAATTGTCAGAGCTGGTGGACAGATTGTCCGGACCAGTGCTGATTTTTCCCAGATACTCTGAAGCGGAGGCGCAGGGAACAACAATAAAAAGCAGGATAAGATTTAAGATAAAGATTTTTTTCATAGGGCTACTGGGTCAAGATGCCGTAATTTGAATTATAATAACCCGCCTTGGTCCCCTGGGGAACTTTCATCCTGACTATGATCTTTACCTGCCTGCCCGCGTCAGCGCTGGCGTCAATATTGCTTATGTCGGCACCAGCCGCCGGATATTCATTATTGCCGGCAATATCTATCCACGTGCTTCCGTTGTCCGCAGAAAACCGCATATTAGCCGCCGCGTCCAACACGCCCGCACCGCCCCACCGGTCAAATTTCATTTTTAAATTTTTTTCGTTCATATCCCAGACGGTAATATTGAATTCCCATTCCCAGCCGTCCAAAAAATTGTCATCCGCCTTGGCTTTGGTTCTGGTCATATTCAAAACATTGACCGCCAAGCCGCAGGGCAGGGTTTTAAAAGTCGCATCAGCCGTCTTGTCGTTTTCCGTCGCTCCGGCATTCTCGGCGTAAACGGAGTAATGATAAGTAGTGTCGCATTTCAATCCGGCCAGAGTAACGGTAGCGGTCGCGTTTGCCAAAACCGCTAGGGGCGCCGTGGAGCTGCCATAAAGATTGCCTAACCCGTAATTCACAAAAGATCGTCCTGGGGAGTTCACCTGGAAAGAAATGTCCGCGCTAACAGCCCCGGGATTACTCACCGGTACGTCCGCCGTGGTAATGGTCAAAGATACTGTGCCGCCTACGCCGTTGTTGTTATGGCTATTATCGCTTCCCGAGGAATTTTTCGGCGTAGGAACGCTTAGCACCGCAAAGTCAGCCGAATTTTGATTCGTGTCTTCTCCGTCCGGCACGCGCGATATGCTTTTTGTTTCCGGGATCGCCGGCGCGGCCGCAGAACCCTCAAAGTTCAACGCGGTTCCATAACCGACAAAATCAATAATGTCGGTATCGGTAGCATTTTGGATGCTGCTGGAATTGCCCACCAGATAGATGGAATTGTTATTAGCTAAAGAAAAAGAATCGCTGGCCAAAAGATCAGCGGAATCTTTAAGCGCTTGGGCGGTAGAAGAGCCGTTCCGGACTATTAAAAAATATCCGTTCGCCGGAACGCTGCCGCTTAAAGCCTGATTATAAAGCGTTCCTCCGGAAGCGCTGGTTTTCTGGATGGACCAGCCGCTTAAATCAACCGCCTGGCTGGTGGGGTTGAAAAGTTCCACCCAATCATCGTCCGTTCCGCCCGTGCCGGATATGCTATCAATAAAAACTTCATTGATCACTACGTGATCGGCTAAAGCGGCCTTGGCACAATCGGCTCTGACCATGAAGAAACCGATGCCCAAAAATAATAAAACGCCCGCAAAAATTTTCCTGGGCGTTTGCTTGCTCCTTGTTTGCATTTGTTTTTCCGCCGGAAGAGTTATGTTTCACATGAGCTCTGTCCGGACATTAATTAGTTATTAACATCCTGACTTTATTGTAGCAAGACAAGGTAAAATTTTTTTAAAGATTTTATAAAATTTTTCTAAAAATTATCCCGCAAAATAAAAGCCCCGTTTATCATGAACGGGGCTATGTTTCTTAAAGTCCGATTTTTTTGGCATTAGCCATGAAATTCCTGATATTATCAGGTCTCCAGGCCATAAATCCGCCACTTCTCTTCCAGGAAAAAAATCCTGCAGCGCAAATGAGCCAGACAAAAATCGATTGCGGATAGTTGCAGAGAAGGTACAAACAAGCTAAAAGCAGGCAAACATCTCCCAGCATTACAACAACCTGTAAAAAATATCTACGGATAGCCATGACGACCTCCTTTTAAGGAACGATTTGATTCCCAAAATTCAACGGATAGATAAAGGTTATCTTTTATCCCTGTTTCATCGGCTTTGCTTTTTGCATTTTCCGCCATCCCGCGAAAAGTGGCAGGATAAAAGTCAAAATATAATAAATATATACATCTAACTTATAATACCCATCCGCCGGCTTTAAGGCTTTGACGATGAAAAGATAATCAAAAATAATAGCAATCAGAGTCCAGACTACCGCTATTTTTATGTAATAACCTGAAGAAGCATTGTTGATCTTTTTAAACAGCACCCAAAGGGTGATGGCTATGCCGAAGGGCATTATCGCCCAGCCGAGCAGATGAGCCGGGACAAAAGCGAAAAATACTATGCCTAAAACATAGCCGATGAGCCAGAGGCCGAAACCCCAGCCCCAAGCGTCTTTAAAAAATTGCTTGGTCATAGATTTAAAATAATATTATTAATGCACTGTTCTTATTTGCCTTAATTTCTTCACAATTTCTTCCACTATATTATCATCTATCTTCGGGTTTTTTGGATTTTCGCCATACATATCAAGTAGCCCGGGATTATTTTTGGTCATCTCTACGAAATTTTCTTCATCTTCTTTTCTGAAAGCCATAGAATAGGCAGGAAATATTTCAATTATTTTTCCCAAAATTTCAATTGATTTTTTCACATTTTGTACTTTGTATTCGCTTTCTGTCCTTGCAATAGATTGTTTTTCTGGATTCATAAATTTATAGATTAATTTTAATATTAACCCTGAGTTACCGGCTGCGTGCAGTGCATGCAGCGCTTGGCGGCCAGAGGTATTTCACTCAGGCATTCCGGACATTTCTTGGTAGCCGGGTCAGTTGGTGCTTCTTTGCGGGATCGGGCGATGAGCATATTCATCGGCTTGACCACAAAGAAGAAAATACTGGCTGCCACCAGGATAAAAGAGATGACCGCATTTGCAAAATGGCCGTACATGAACCGACTGCCGTTTATAGTGAAGATAAGTCCGCTGAAATCCGGCACTTTGGCGATGGCTGCGATGAACGGGGTCAGGAGATCCGAAACCATGGCGCTGACGACGGTGCCGAATGCCGCGCCGATGACAACGCCGACTGCCAGGTCCACGACATTGCCCCGCAACAAAAATTGTTTAAATTCTTTGAGCATACGTTTGTTAATTATATTGATTTAGCTTGGATATTGATTTGCTGATTAACTTAAAAACTTAAATGTCAGCCATATGCCGAGCAACCCGCCGACAAATCCCCAAAAAACACAGGACAGCGAAAAAGAGTCCGCTCCGAACATGGTCGGGATATACCCGCCGATAGTTGAACCGAAAACCATTCCGAGCATTACGACTTTTTTATCCATAGAATCGGATTTAATGAGGAGTTATATGATAATTTCGTTTAAATTTTTCCGTTCCCGGGGGCGAGGTTCGCTATCGGGGTAACCGAAGGGTATAATAGCTATTGGCGATATATTTTCAGGCAAAGAACAGGCTTCTTGCACTTTTTCCTGTGTAAAAGCGCCCACCCAGACTGAAGCCAACCCTAAAGAGGCGATCGCCAGCTGGACATAGGCGGCGAAAATAGTCGCATCCTGTATGGAATAAAATTCCCTTCCCCTCTCTTCGTATCTCTTGCTGGATGCTTCCCGGTCCGCACAGATCACAAAAACCACGGGCGCGCTGGTTATGGATTCCTGTTTAGCCATAGTCGCTTCTTTGATTCTGTTTTTATCCTCTGCGGATTTAAGAATGCGCACCCTGTAGGCCTGCATATTCCCGGCCGAAGGCGCGAGCTGCGCAGTAGTTAAGATTTCTCGCACGGTTTCTTCGGGAATGGGAGTTGGTTTGAATTTTCTGATTGATTTTCGCATTCCTAAAACTTCTTTGAATTCCATATCATTGATTTTGATAAATTAAAATTATTTAACGGGTGGATTCTTCTTCCTTAAAAAATCATTATGCTTGTGGATCATTTTGATTTTATCCGTGCGGTTGGCTTTTTTTATCCGCGCTTCCAATTTCAAAGCCGCGGATTTGTTTTTTACACCTATCGAATAAACCAGCTTTACCGGCTGACGCGTGCGGGTGTATTTCGTATCTGAATTCAGCGAATTATGTTCTTCCACCCGTCTTTCCAGTTCATTCGTCATTCCGGCGTAAAAGGTGCCGTCAATGCATTTTACCATATATACGTACCACATAAAAAATCAATTACTTATCATGAAATTCATACGACACATGCCGGGCATCGCAGAAGGGTTTATTTCCAGACATGCCGCAACGGCATAAGGTTACGCGGTTGCGCAGTTCGTATCTGACCCCGTCTTCCGTTTCTATCTGGATCCTACCCTTGACCCAGATCGGTCCGCTTGTTCCAGTTATCCCGTCTTCAATCAAGCTTAGAGACGGTTGGAAATCGGGTTCTATTTCCCCGCCGGTTTTTTTATCAACCAAAACCAATCTTCCAGAGGGACAATCTTTGACTTCCTGGATGGCGATTTCTTTGGACTCTGCATCGTCCGACATTTCTACCAGATCCCAGGTTCCGCCGGCGCGGGTGCAAAAATGCGCTCCGGCACATAACGATTCTTCGTCATAAAGCAGAAGCTCCGGACCGTCAGTCTTCTCCGCTTTTTTTAGGAAGGGGGTGTTGTCGGCGACGCATTCTCCTCCGAATTTCTCCCTTTCATGCGACCCGTCACAAAAAGGCGCGTTCTTGGTTTTTCCGCAGCGGCAGAGCGAATAAGTTTCCTTTGAATCAAAAGAAGCTATTTTTTTCCAAACTAAAAGATATTTATCATCATCATAATCAATCCTTTCTTTAATCAAGGGAATATTGCCGAAAACCAGATAGGGTCCGTTCTTTTTTACTAATATTCTCATATTGCTCATAAACTTAATTTAGATTCGCATGGTCGCTCATTCGCCTTTCTTTTCCCTCTGCCACCTTTCTAGAAGATAAAGGGAAGCGTGGGCGACAGATTCCGGCCGCGAATACATAACATTATGGTGCCCCATTTTTTCCGGAACGATCATTCTGATATAGGGGCTCGATTTAAAAATATGTTCTTTTAAAAATTTTTCCCGTTCGCGCATATCTTTAAGATAACCGGCATCAGGGCTTCCCTCCAGGCCTTCATCAGGAATTATCTTTTTAGGATTGGAGAGCAGATCTTCCGCTCCTTGGATTATAACAATAGGCGCTTTCACCGCTTCCAAATGAGCGTTCTTATGCACCATTTCCTGTATCTGGTTCTTAAACCGCTTGGGATAATTGATATTAGAGCGCATTATCTCCCGCAATATTCCAAAAAATCCGTCCTTCATATATTTCCTGTTCTGATCAGCCAATTCATCCGCGCCTTTCATTTGCGGCGGCTTTAACAACGACACTCGGGTCTTGACCATGTCTTTGGCATAATTAATCGCTAAATTCGCGCCCTTCTGATCGTATAGGGACATGGAATCCAAAAGTACTAGACCGTTGATCTTAATTTGCGGATTTTTTTCCTGCAAACAAGCAGCCAGATGTATGGCTTCCACCCCCCCGTAAGAATTGCCGGCCAGGACGACTTCTTCCGGGCCATTATCTTCAATGAATCTCCTCACCGCCTCCGCTTCCACTGTTGTCATGTCGGGCACGGCTTTTTCGGCCCGGGAATCTATGGCAAAAGCTTGCCCGCCGGAATATCCGGCAAATTCTTCGCAGAGTTTCTCAATGGATCCCGCTTTCTCGGCAATGGACCATCCGGGAAGAAAAAAGACGGTTTTTTTCTTTTCACTTTCTGGTGAAGACGGCTTTTCCGGCAGGAATTTTTTCCAGGCAACAGAGACGTTATTGCCTCCTATATCGTATTCTTTCCGGCCTTCATTCTCTGGATGATTTTCAATATTGTGGGATTCAAATTTCATAATTATTTATTATGTTAATAATATATTCGTGAAATAGTTCCAAGCGTAATTTATAAATTTAGCTTGGGTCATTGTTTTTGGTTCCAGGGATCTACGCGCGGAATCCAGCGCGGGACATTTTTCTTATACTCCAGATATTTTTCTCCGAACCGCTTCTCAAGCTCTTTTTCTTCGATGAATGGGAAATAGAAAGAGTTAGCAATAAAAAAAACAAGCGCCCACCACAGGATTCCCGCGGAGTTGAAAATAAATGACTCGCCGATGAGGATTGATATCATCCCGGTTATCATAGGGTTACGGACATAAAGATATGGCCCCTCTATGACTAATTCCTTGGGCGGATCCCAAGGCGCCGGCGTCCCTTTGCCGCTCTCTACAAATAACCGGATAGTGGATATGACCAAGTATAAACCGAGCGCGAAAAATAATATGGCGGTAAGATAATCGTACACACTTAAAGAAAATAAGGGTGATTGGTTAGAGCTATGCTCATAGTACAAAATAATGGCCGGCACTAGCACCCCGGCCGTCCCCGGAAGAATTATAATCGCTTTGATTAATGATTTCATATAGTTAATTAAATTTAATTTATTTTTCCTGAAAAAGCTCAAAGCAATAGCCGTCCGGATCCGCAATAATCGCTATCCAGCCGAAATCTTCTTCATAAGGCTCATTGATGATTTTAACTTTTTTCTTCTTGAGGTCCGCCGTAGTCTTTTTGATGTCATTCACCTCAAAAGCCGGCAAGGAACCGCCAGCCGGGCGGTCGAGGGTTCCCCAATAAAGCCCGATATAAAAATTACCTGCTTTAAGCTCGCTCCATTCTGCGGATTTATATTCCACCTTGAGCCCTAGGCAATCCCTATAAAATTTAATGCTTTTATCCATATTCCTCACGGCGAGGACTATTGAATTTAATTTTCCAATCAATTTAGGCATATTGATATTTTAATGATTAAAGATTTACTATTCGCACATTCGCGCGAATTAGACTTATAGTTTTGTTATAATATCTTAATAAGATTTTTTATTGTGGCTGGAGCGGTTTTATCAATACAATAAAAAACCTGGAGTTTGCGCTGTTCCCGATCAATAAAACCGGCTAAGCGGAGGGTGTTCAAGTGCTTGGAAGTCGACCTGAAAGACAATTTGATCTGTTCCGCTATTTCCGCAACTGATGCCTCCTTTGATTTCATCAAAAAGTTGATGATAGCCAGCCTGCGCCTGTTGGCCATGGCTTTTAAGATTTTTTCCAATTCTTTCATATTATGATCATAACACATTTTTAACTATTCGCACATTCGCGCGAATTAGACCTATGGTCATTATGTGATGCTTAATAGTTTGGCGTGTTTGATTTGGGGGATTTCCCCGACTTCTATGGCGGCCAAATCATTACCGGGATAACTTTTTATGATTTTAACCGCTTCTTCATCGATGGCGATGCGGCTAGTAGCGGCGAGGATAATATTCGGTTCCCGCATTTCCCCATTCATCGGCCCTTTGGTGATAAAACATTTGCGTCCGTCCATGATGATAAGGTCGGGCTTAAAAACCAGATTCATTTCAGCGATTTTTTCTTCGGTATTTTTCGCGTGAAGCATCATCCTTTCCATCGGCTTCATGAGCCCGACGCCCAGCTTCAGGGCGCCGGTGAACTTGGCGATGGAATGGGTTTTAAGGCACGGCAGGAAAATCACCTTGTCAACTTTGTCCAGAATTTCCGGCACGGAAACAGATTTTAAATACCGGCCATCCGGTATGGCTTTCTTGATCCATTTGCCTTCGTCAAAAGAAATGACCTTTACGGCCAGGCTTATTTTTTCCAATTCAAAAATCCCCAGCTTCTCCATATTCTTTCTCGTATTCTGGGACATCGTGGAGGAATCGCCGACAATCACCTCGCCCGCGCCTAAACCCAAGACAAGTTCGATGACCGCGCGGATGAACGCCGGATCGCTTGAGGCCGGAAACGGATCGGCAGTATTGAAATTAGGCTTTATTAAAACTTTTTCGCCTTGCTTTATAAAACCCTCGAATCCGCCCAACCCGTCGACAGCCTGCCTGACCGCCGACTTCAAATCCTCTCCCGGACCGATTGTTTTCTTAATGACATTATCCATATGAGGCTTATTTCCAATTTAAATAAGTGATCGTCAATTGCAAGACTGTTGCGAATGATACCCAGAGGAGATAGGGAATATTTGCCAGCGCAATCCACGTCAGGGTTGGCGCGCCGGTTTCAATGTGATTCTTCAGGGAAAATAATATGATTGCGATTAGCGCCCAGATAAGCGTAATTAAAACGGCAAGGATATCGACGGCGGCCAGGGAATTATTTTTCAGTCCGAATTGGATGGGGGTAAAAGCGAAGTTAAAGATTATATTCAAAATAAAAGGCAGCGCGACCATCCAAGGGATCTGCCCCTTGAAGGCTTTATAGAAAACCGCGCCGAATGTGATGGCGATGATCAGATAGAGCACGCTCCACACCGGCCCGAAAAGCCAGGATGGCGGCGCCCAGGACGGTTTTTTCAGCTGTTGATACCATTCGTAATTTTTCATATGATTTAAAATTATTATCTGCACTAATTTTTCCGCCAATTGATTTCAAAGGAAATTGAGTATTTGCCGGGGATGTTCCATCTGGAGAATCTAAAGCAAAAAAACTGAAACTTATTTTCGGCAATTTTCCCGAATCCAAACCTATTTAAAGTTAGTTCGATGTCTATGACCATATGATTGTTAAAATGATTTTTGGATTGGGGGTTTAAAGGTTAAAAAAGCACCTGACCCCTTATTTTCTTTCACCCTTTATCTTAAATTTCGCCGACTTAACTAATTTTATACTATTGTAGTTATTCTTATCTAAAAATTTAAACTGCCAAATATTATAAACATTATTCGCATGATCTTTCTCAAAAAACAGAGTGTAAACTGGTTTTTTTGTTTGTTCCTGCCATTGGCGATAAGGATAATAAAGTTGCCTTATGATTGTATTTATTTGAGTAGAATTTTTAGCCTCAACTAAAACGACTTGGGACTCGCCTTCGTACCCTGCATCCACTTCCGTCTGGACGCTTTCGACATCAATTTTTTGGCCGTTAACATGAAAACTAAATTTTGGTGTATATTTTCTTCCCCTAATAGTAAGGACTAACGAAGGATCACTCATAAACGTCCTGATTATACTTGAGGCATAAGCGAAATCCAAATGTTGCATTTCCGAATCACCAATTTTTGAAGTTTCCAAATCAAATTTTAGTTTTGAGTTATATTGAATAGGTCTTGATGTTATTGGAGGAATGTCTACATATCCCTCACCTTTAATAATACTGTAGATTCCATTTTTAGTTGGAAGTAAAAAAAGGTTATTGTCTACAAAAATTTTAGGTCTTTGTTCTCTTGTGTCTTGCTTACATAACACACGCACTTCTTTTTCATTAACCTCCTTGAACTTTTGACAGGATCTTTTAATCTGTTCGGCTGTAATTGAAAATGGCGCCCTTTTAAAATTATTATCCAGAATTTTATAATCTTTGAAAATTTTCGCCCATGATTTGCTATTAGCCATAATATTATAGTTAAACTTTTTGTAAATCTAAATATCTTTTTTTTGATAAATCTAAATATTGTTTTTCCGCATCAATGCCTACAAATTTTCTACCATGCATAGCTGCCGCAATGCCCGTTGTTGAGCTTCCCGTAAAGGGATCGAGGATTTTATCACCTTTTTTTGTACTAGCCAACACTATTCGTTTTAATAAATCCAATGATTTTTGCGTCGGGTGTTTGCCATATTTTTTTTCTTCTTTTTTTGGTGTGTTTATTGACCAAACGGAGCGCATTTGCGTTCCGGGCTTTTTTATAAAATCTTCCGGCCAGTGTCCTTCTTTCATTTCTCGATAATTAAACGTATGTTTACCTTTTTTATCCTTTCTAGCCCACAGAAGAGTTTCGTGACTTGCAGTAAAAAATCTACAGCTTAGATTAGGTGCGGCATTTGGTTTAAACCATGAAATATCATTTAAAATATGGTATTTTAATAATTGAAGAATAAAACCACACTGATAGATAGAATGGTATGTGCCGCTAACCCAAAGAGTTCCATGTTCTTTTAATACTCTTTTGCATTCCTTCAACCAGCTATAATGAAAGTCAAAATCCTTTTTTGTGCCATTACTTAAATCCCAGTCACCCTTTTTTACATCAACCATTTTTCCATTTTGGCAAGAAAACGATCCGCTCGACAAGAAATAAGGCGGGTCTGCAAAAACCATGTCAAAGTGATCGTCGGGGAAATGTTTCATTACTTCAAGACTATTTCCGTGATATAAAGAAAAATCACCTTCTTGGTAGTAAGGATTAATTTTAAGCATGGGGATTTAGTTTTATTTGTAGTTTCTTATAACTAACTCATTTACTTCACCGCGCTTTTCACCGATACAATTAATAAAACGCTTAGCATGAACTTGCGAAGTACTATTTTTATAAAACATATACAAAGTGCGAATGAATGGTGTATCAGAATTACTTAACATAACCTTGCATCCCTTCGCATCTAATTTTTTAAACACTTGGTATAGCTTGATTTGTTCGTCTACTAAAAAATCCTCTTTTGTATAACTCGTAAATTTTGAAGTTTCTGTTAGCGGAAAATAGGGTGGATCAAAATATAAAAAATCACCTTTTTTTGCATAAGAAGCAACTTTTTCAAACGATTCGTTTTTTATTACTATATTTTTTAATAACTTGTTAACTCTAATCAAATTGTTTTCATTAAATGAGAAAGTTTTATGTTGTCCAAAAGGCACATTGAATTCACCTTTTCTGTTGACCCTATATAAACCATTAAAACAAGTTTTGTTTAGATAAATTAAGGCAGCAGCCTTGTACAGTGAATTTAATTTTTTATGATTAAAATCGTTTCTAATTTTAAGATAAAATTCTTTGCTATGCCTTTGTTTGTATGAACTTAAAATTTTTATTAATGTCTTAACATCGCTTTTAACAACTTTATATGTATTAATTAAATCGGTGTTCGAGTCAGAAATAATAGCCTGCTTAGGCGCCAAATAAAAAAATAATGCACCACCGCCAATCATCGGTTCAACAAACCTTTTATAACTATTTTTTGCGGGTAAATACTTTTCAAACTGATTTAAAAGTTGCGATTTGCCACCAGCCCATTTTACAAACGGATCTATTTTAATTTTATCTGTTTTTAGCATTAATTTAAAGTAATTTTATGAGTTAATTTTACCCCAAATTCCCCCCAAAGTCAAAGAAGATATTTGGGTTTAGTGCCGGGTTGTTAGGGGTTGATTTTATGAGGAAAAGATAAAAAAATTATAAAGAAATTATAAAGATTTTATAAAAATTTTCTAAAGACAACAAAAACCCGCTGGTGGCGGGTTTTTTGGGTTCGAGTATGTTTTATTTCAATTTCGCTATCATTAATATCTTATCATGATTAAATTCATAATCTTCAGCCTTTTTTATTTTTTTCTCAACGACTTCGAAGCCGTGTTTTTCCAGGATGGTATTCAGCTCTTTTTCAGTATATAGACGGATGTAGATATGCTTCTCCGGCATGAACGGTTCATTGGGCTCTATTTCCCCGCTTCCCTCCTGCATAACCAAACCGAATATGCCATCGGGTTTCAGGTAGGTCTTTATTTTATCAATCGTATTTTCAAAATGTTCTTGCTCAAAGTGAAACAAGGAATAACCGGCCCAGACGGCATCCACTGGTTTGTCTGGTGCAAACTTGCGCATATCGGCTATAGAAAATTTAATATTAGGGTAATTCCTTTTCGCGATTGCAATCATGCTGGCAGACAGGTCGACGCCTTCCGCATTCATTCCCTTTTTTGCAAAATATCCGGCTGAAAAACCGGTACCACAGCCAAGGTCGACAATGCTCATCCCGGGCTTTAAGTGCGATAGAAAAGTATTTGGGAATATCAAATCATCATCTGATTCGACAGGATCGAATCTCTTCGCATAATCTTCAGCGATCAGGTCGTAAATCTCCACTGCTTTTTTATTTTTATCGTCCATAATTTAAATTTATGCGTTTATTCTACCCCAAAACAAGCATAGATGTCAAAAAAGTTTTTACCTAATCTTAAAAGAATTAGCGCTACGCTGGGCGCTACCCGCGTGGGGTTCTTTTCTAGATTATTCCGCTCCGCTAAGGGTCCTACGCAGACAGCGGTCACTTTTATAACTAAAAGTAACCAAAAGTTTTGGGGTGCTTCGAATCGCTAGTGTATAGTTTATGTTTTATATACAAACTTGGACGCGAACTCAGCACCCCAAACCCCAGGGTACATTAAATAACTATAATTTTGTTATTTTTTCTAACCTGTCGCATTGGAGGATACAGGAGATAATTTGGGAGTAAAAATTCCTTACAAGCATTTCGATGTTTGAGCGATTAGCGAGTTTCGAAATCTTGTTAGAATTTTTGCGGACAAATCCTGGATTATCCAGAGCGACGATTTTTCCGTGCCTTTTTCTAAAAAAGGGACCCCCGCCCGGGAAGGGCCCTGCTGAGCATCAGTAGGAATATGGACAATAAACACATTCTTACCATTTAACCTGAGATTGCCACGTCGCTCCTCTCCTCGCAATGACAAATAGAATAAAACCCGCTTTCCGCGGGTTTTAAATTTATTTATTTTTTAATTTCTTACTCTCATCTTGCGGTTTCAGATAATTCCCCTTATTCACAACTTTCTTCCTCGTTTGCTTTTCTAATTGCCTTCTGGCATTTCCGGAAATCTTCCCGCCTTTATGCGCGGCTATTTCATTCGGTGGATAGCCAACGGCTTTTTCCGCTTCGGAGATATGGCGAGTGGAAAGTTCTGCCAGTGCAGTAAAAATCAATTCCGCCTCATCCATGTGATCGCGCAAATTCTGTGTCTTCAGATTTTTCAATTCTTTGTGGCTCTTAACCGAGAGTCCGCTCCATTCTTCATGGATAATATTCGTGAGTTTGGCAAATTCATCTTTCTTCTCTATGCCGTGATCCGCCCAATAATCAGTCAGCTTATTCCTCGTTTCCACGCCAAGCATCCTCTGCTCGATCCATTTCTGGCTCCGGCCCAGCCTCTGCCAATTTTTGCGCCCACGACTTACGGCTAATTCCGGATCGACTGTTTCCTGCATCCGCTCATATCCGACTTTTGCCAACCATAATTTGATAGGCTCGGCTTTTGGCGATGGTACGGATTGGATTAAACGGAATATTGTTTCAACGTCAGCCGCATCAGAAGCATAATATTTCCCATCTTTAGCCATAAATTTCAGTTGGTTACATTTTGTAACCATCTCACTTCCTTCTTCTTTTAGCCTGATTTTCAAAACTTTCCAGTAATTTCTCGGGTCTTCGCTTTGGCTTAAAATGCCAACAATATCCACCACGCTAAAATACCATTTTTCATTTTTTTCATCCCAAATGCGACGCACGGGATGCTCCTCAAAAATGGCCACGAGTTTGTTGTTTTTGGTCATAATTTTATATTTAAATTTTAGGCTTAAATTTATGTAAAGTCAAAAGACAAAACCCTCCGCACCTTTTTATCAAAGGGACCTTTCTAGCATACCAAAAGATGATAAAATCTAGATAAAGAAATTATAAAGAAAAAATAAAATAATTCCCCCAAAGTCAAAAAAGATATTTGGGTTTAGTGACGGGTTCTTAGGGATTGATTTTATAAGGAAAAGACCCCGCCGAATATTCGCTATATTGGGCGGGGTAAATAAAAAAATAATAAAGAAATTATATGATTACCGCTCCGCTAAGGCGCTGCCCGCGTGGGGTCCCTTTGCAAACACCGGTCAGAGACCGGAAAATAGACGGAAAAATCGTCGCTTGTGAAAAACCCAGGATTTGACATGAATCTTTCCTAAGAAGATTTCGAACTCGCTAATCGCTCAAACAGCGAAATGCTTCTAAGGAAACCTTCACATCAAATTATCTCCTGGTTTTTTCAATGCGACAAGTTTGTTCAGAAAAACTAAAAACCCGATTATCTCGGGTTTTTATTATCACTTTATTTATTTTTCAACTGCCGGTTCTATGAACTTTATTTCCTTCTTGGCCGCATCAATAAAGCACTTGATTCCGATCGGGATGGTTATGAGCGGATCAGTATGAGCAAAGTCGACTTCGGATATTATCGGAAAATCATAACCGCAAGTCGCCTCTTCGATTATCATCGCCAACGAATCGTTATCTTTAAAACCGACGACCGAGGGAAAGCGGCCGATAACCATTCCCTTTATCTGGTCATAAACTCCCATATGGCGTAATTTTGTGAAAAAACGGTCTATGGACTGTGTGGTTTCAACGTTATCATCCTCGGCAAACAAAATTTTTCCCTCCATATCCGGCCAATACGGCGTCCCGGCCAGGAGTAATAGGGTGCCGATATTTCCGCCGATAGCGATTCCGGTTCCTTTTCCTTCTTTCAATACTTTCCACCCCGGATTTTTTTTCCATTCTCTTTTCTCGCCATTCTCCTTTTTCCACCAAGCATCTTCCGCCCATCGGCTGGAAGCTTCTAATATGACTTCATCGCGGCCTTCGATGATTACCTGGTCGAAATATCTTTCTGTAAATTCCGGCAATTCGGGCTGGGTAAAGGTTATGAAAGCGGGGCCGGAAAAATTGACCAGTCCGGTTTTGGCATAGAGAGCATTATTCAAAGCTGTAATATCGCTGAAGCCGATGAAAATTTTCGGATTATTCCTTATAGTTTCATAATCCAGATAAGGCAGGAGCTGGTGGCAGTTATACCCGCCGTAAACGGTCATGATAGCGTCAACCTTCGGGTCCTTAAACATGCTCATAAGATCCTCAGCCCTTTCTGCCACCGTACCGGCAGCATGGCCGTAAAGACTATTGATATGTTTTCCAATCTTCAATTTAAACCCCTTGCTTTCCAATTTCTTGATGCCTCGTTCCCAGTTATCACGGTCGATGGTGCGCGCTGTATTCGCTGGCGCAATGATGCCGATAGTATCACCAGGTTTTAAAATTTTCGGTTTCATGTTTTTATGGTTATATATTTTAAAATTTTACCCCAAAACAACACTAAATGTCAATAAAAATTTTACCTAATTTTAAAGAAAAAATAGATAAATAAATATATGAGTCCTGAAATTAATTGATATTTAATGTTTTTTATGCTACTATGAAAATACAAAGACCTGTATTCCGAACTATCACCGGACGGTGGTGTGGCTGGGACAACCAGCATAGGAACGTGGTCGGGAATGGCTCCTCTGGGAGCTATTTTTTGTTACTTGAATTCCCAATCATCTTCGATGTGTTTTTCGATAATATTCCTGTAATGCTTGCCGTCATCCTTGCTTTTATCATATGACCTCCTGATCGTCCCCGCAATCATATCGGCCATCTGTATCAAAACATTGTTTTTGGAATCGGCCAGTTTGCAATTCTTCATTATTTTCGTTTCGCGTGAATTGAGTTCCCGTCTCAGATAAGATAAGAACATCTTCCTGAAAATCCGGTCGCCGCTGCCGTCTATCTTGATAGATGCATCCAAGATAGACCTGCCGCTATTTTTCAGCAACATCTTGATTGCATAACTGTAAAATGAATTCTTATTGCTCCTCAGCTCCTTGCTCCTGATTATTTTTTTATCGACGACCAAACTCCTAATCTTGAAATCATATTTTGAAACCGCATGCAGGAATTTCCTCCTTACATCCTTGCTTGATTTGAAAAATTTAAATTCCGCACTATCGGGGAACCCTAAGCTTCTGCGCAATTCTTTTATAGCTAGAGCGGTTTTTTCGGCTTCCAGATTGTCACTAAAAATTATCGCGCTGATGACGAAAAATTCACTCGACCCCTTGTCGAGTTTGAAGCCGGCATCTCCAGAATCGTCAATAAAAACAAGCATAATTTTTTATATACCTAAAAATTTTACCCTAAAATTACCTTAAAGTAAAGAATAAATATTTGTTTAAATTGTAGCATAAAGAGATAAAATTTTTATAAAGATTTTCTAAAAATTTTCTAAAGAAAAAAGCCTGGGGTGTTCCCACAGGCTTTTATTATTTTTTCGTTCAGACTCGAGGCCGCTTTTATTTAAGCGTACCCGTTTCTCCGGTCGATACCCCAACATTGCCTTTTTCGGCGGAAATCTTTTCTTCTTCCGCCTTCTTAGCCGCAGCTTCCGCCTCTGCTTTTTCAAAAGCCGCTTTTGCCTCTGCATCGGCTTTTATCTTCGCCGCTTTTTTTTCTTCTGCTGCTTTCTCGGCGGCCTTTATTGCGGCAGCCTTTACGGCCTGCTCATACTTTGTTACTGCTATATTGCAAGAATTGAAGAAATCGGTATAGAATCCCGGATCAGTAATGTTCCCTTCCTTGGTTACCAGGGTTTGGTATTCGGTCCCGGTGGGGATAATCGGTATGATCCAAAATAAGTGCCACCAGGTATAGGTAGCGCGGTGCAGGATGGTCTGCTGGCTGGCTGCCAGAGAGACATTTGTTTCGGAACCCGTTATTTCTGAAATATCCGCTGATGCATGGATGTTATACGAAATCTCGGAATCTTCCTTATCCTGCATATTCCGTACCGCTTTTACTATGCCCGACCTTAAGTCTGCGCTTTCAACCGTGAACCCCTGCTGGATAAACACTTGTTTTACGATCTTGAAAATTACTTCAGGCGGCTGTGCGAAAGTACGCTGATTATGGGTCAGAGCACTCTGGCTGTCAAATGCCTTTTGATACGCATTATGGCTTGCGCATCCGATCGTCGCAAAAACTGCTACCAACGACACCAACATCATAAGCGATTTCCAGTGTTTCTTCATTGCCCTTACCTCCCTTTCATGATTTTGACTCCGGTTTTTTTCGGCTTAAAGCTAAGATTTTATCCCCCCCTTTCATCATAATATTTCAGAGCTCTTCCAATAAAATCAAAAAACTTGATGTTTTTTAATGTTGAGTTTTAAACGAACGCTAATGTAGAAATTAGCAGAAAACGTTAAAAATGTCAAGGAGTGTCGCTACGAACTGAGTGGTCCCTTTTTCTAGTTATCTTGTCGCTCCGCAGGGTCCTACGCGGACCGCGGAATCTTTTTTAGATTTACGCTACGCGCAAGGCGGTTCTTTCTCTAGGTATGCGCTCCGCAGGGCCCTGCCCGGGCGGGGGTCCATTTTTTTAGAAAAAATGGACAGAAAAAATCGCTCCTGGAAAAAATTAGGATTTGTTCGCTATATTCCTAACAAAATTCATAACTCGCGCTCCGCTCCGCTTCGCACTCAAACAGATGAATTTTGTAACGGAATTACGCTCCAAATTTATCCTAATTTTTTCAAAGGAGCAAGTTTTTAAAATATTTTTTAATTTAAGTTTTTATTGCACCCTGGGGTTTGGGGTGCTGAGTTCGCGTCAGGGCGAATCTATCTAAATTACAATCAATGAGATAGCGATTTGAAGCACCCCAAAACTTTTGCCTACTTTTGGTTACAAAAGTAGGTCCTAGCGAAGCTTTGGCAGGAAGATTAATAACAAACAAAGTTATATCTCTTAACCTGAGATTGCTACGGCCTTCGGCCTCGCATTGACAAAAAACCGCCCATTGATTTAGAGCGGTTTTTAAATCTATATTTTAATATCTTTAAAGCGATCCCGCCACAAACATCAACTCGCATTTCTTGCCCTTCGGGATTTTTTTTATGACTTCACCGATAAGATTGATCAATTCTTCAGCTAACAACTCAGGCTTTAGACCGGTTGCTCTTATCTTTAGTGTCGCAAAATTTATACCATCAACAAGAAACTCTACTTCCCCCTTCCTTTTTCTTTCAACGATCGATTTCAAAACTGCTGCTTCTTTTTGAGAAAAATCAAGGCTGTCGATGAATTGATAATATCTCGGGATGGCAGTCTCAAAATCCCGTTGAAAGCCGACTAATTCCGCAAAACGATTTAGGGGGAATCCGTTGTCAGCCATCTCGTTCATTTTGGCGAGTATCTTTCCTACGGCCGGATCCTGCTCCTTGTTTTCACTAATACCAAGAAGAAGATGATACGCTTCGCGCATCTGGTCGGACGTAAAAGCACCTTCTCTTATAAAACTAGCAAATTCTTTTATGGCTTCTTCGTATGGATCTTCAAGCTCTTTCTGAAATAAATTTTCTCTTAACATATATTTAATTTATATTTATTTTAAAGGTAAGCTTCTTTTAGTTTATTGACCATATCGTGAAGTTCTTTAATCCTGCTTAAGCCGATCTTATTTTCTTCCACGTCCGTAAACCCTTCCGCCAATTCCTTTATGGCGCTTTCGGAAAGGGATGATTTAGCTTCCTGGAAAAGGATTTTGTTTTCTTTTTCTATATGCTGGCTTAAAAGCGCTATATATTTTTGGGAATTATCCGCGAAAAGTTGCCTGAATGCTGTCGGGTCGCTTTTAATTTTTGCAATCGCTTCTACTAAATTTTTAACATAGCCTCGTCCTTGTTTGTGCTCTTCTATGAGAATATCAATGAGCTCTACTTCTTTCTTGATGTTATTTTTCTTCATAGCCGGAAACAAAAGAGTTTCTTCCTTGCCATGATGGCAAGCGTCCGCAAATTCGCGGATAAAAATAATCCCGTCGTCCAGGTCTTTTTTTTCTATCGGTTCTTGGTTGGCGATCTTTTCGTTCATTTTGCCCAGGATCTTGAGCATCAATTGTATGGGGCCGTGTTCTACGGTTATGTATTTGATCGGGTCCATATTTTAGATAATTAAGAGTGAGTTATATGAAAATTTTACCTTTAAATCAGGCTAAAGTCAAAGAAAAATTTAATGCTCCGCTGGGTCCTGCGCGGACCGCGGAATCTTTTTCTAGTTTTTTCGCTCCGCTACGGGTTACTTTTATAATTTTTACGCTACGCGCTGGGCGGTTCTTTTTCTAGGAAAAAGAACGAAAAAGTCGTCGCTAGGAAAAATTTTGGGTCACTCGCTAGGAAACCTAGCAAAATCTCAAACTCGCTAATCGCTCAGACAGTGAGTATTTTGCACGGTTTCTACGCTCGTGATTCATCCAAAATTTTTCAATGCGACAGGATTTATTTTAGGTTTTAAATGCTCCCTGGGGTTTGGGGTGCTGAGTTCGCGTCAGGGCGAGTCTATCTAAATTACAATCAATGAGATAGCGATTTGAAGCACCCCAAAACTTTTGGTTACTTTTGGTTACAAAAGTAACTCTGCGAAGCATTGGTAGGAAAATGAATGACAAATAAAAGCGTACCACTTAACCTAAGATTGCCACGACCTTCGGCCTCGCAATGACATAAAAAAACCCGCCTTTGTTAGACGGGTTTGGATCGCTGGCTTATTAGCCATAGCGTTTTTCACCGGTTTGATTGTTCCATTCCGGCCATAGGCCATTTACTAAACGACCGCCTGGACAGCGATACCAACCGGTCGGGCCTTTTTTCCCGATTTCAAATTCATACCCAAACATTAGGTACCAGTTCATAGCACCTCCCCTACTTAACCTTGTCGCTAGGAATAAAACGATGGAGTTTCAGGACTTCCATGTCGATACTTAATTTAGCCTTCCTTAGCGCACTGACGATCTTAGCGGCGCGTTTCATATTCGTATCGCAGATGCGGATGTATGGCATATCCTTGCCGTAGTAAGATTGGACCATTGTATTTCCGTATGTTACTACGAGCTCTTTTTCAAACCCGATACTTAACATTGTTTGCTCTATGGCTTGAGCTGTTTTGATCTGATCCGCAAACACTTTCCCATGAATCTCTATATTCGGCATTTGAAAGAGCCCTCCTTGGTTTGATTTTATTTAAAAACCGACTGAAAATATTATCACAAAAAAATAAAAATGTCAAGCTTGTGGCATTTTCCCATATAAAAAAGCCGAGGCGCTGGGCATCGGCTTATGGCTTGGTCAGATGTGCGTATCAAGGACTTGCTTTTCCAGCGTTTCATTGACGAACTTCATATTTTCTATTTGCTTCATTATCAGAGCCCTGTCTTCTTGATCGTTACAAACGGCAATTATGTTTTCCCATGTAGAAATATAATCTTTGTTGATGCTTATAACTTCCTTGGCGCCCGCCTTGGAAAAACCGGAGACAACTTCCGGACCGTTTTTTTCTATGATCGCCCTGAGTGCCGTCATCACCTGTTGGTGGTTGAACAATTGCGAAGCGGTTATTTTGTCAAAAACAATGCAGGGCTTTTTTTCCTGCTCGGGCTTTGCTTCTTCGGCTCGCATTCCAGCCGGAATACAGATAATGATTATTAATGATATAAAGATCAAGATTATCTTCATTCTTAGCCTCCTTACCGATAGTTTGAGTTATTTTGATATTAGCATAAATGCGGCAGAAGTCAAAGAGATATGACCTGCCCCGGCATAAAAAACCAGGGCTTTTTTATTCAATAAATCTTCATAATTACTTAATAAATTGATATTAAAATCATTTTATAGTTCTTACTTTCCACAAAATAACAATAAAAAACAAAAAAATCGCAATTTAAGGCTCAATCCATTTCTCCATTAATGACCTAAATATTTTTATAGATAGTTATCAACCATTTATAAACAAGATATCCATCGGTTAATAACAAGTTTTCAACTTTACAAACAACCGGCTTACATATAAATTTAGTGTATTATTAAGGAGAAAAAAATATGCTCAGGAGGATTGCAAACTTTTTCGTATTACAAAAGAATAAACATGTTCTTCGTTTGGGCGTTGTTTTGGAATGCTGCGGCTCCCAAAAAATGAAGAGGCTTGAAAATGACAACTAAGGTTGTCCTTTTTTGTATTTAACTAAATAAAAGTTAATTTAATTAATAATAATTAATCAACCGGTTAGGTTCCAGGGAGGGGCTAACAACATTTTCCGGGTCGAGGAAAAAATAGCCGAACCATAACTTAACTTTAAAAAATCAAACTTATGAAGAAAAAAATCTTTTTATCGCTCGCAATCGTCGTGGCTCTGGCCGTCGGCGTTGTGGGTATGAGCGCTTTTGAAGCGCATGTGGTCAACGTGACCGCGACTATAGAAAACGCTACCGATATCAGCACGACTGCTTTTACTTATGGCACGACTTTCCCCCAGGAAATTTTGCATAACCCGGTGACGCTTTCTCTGTCCGCGTCTTTCGCTAATTCCGGAGCCGTCGGCGTTGATTATAAAATCAAACAGAAACCGAAATGTCAGCTTATAGCTACAAGCGCAGTGTTGCCGCAATTCGCGCAAGTGACTGAAAGTGCGGATCATATTTTCGTTTGTCCGGACGGTTACGCGCCAATGCCGATATTATGTCCGTTTTTGTCAAAGACCAGCCCGACAAAAGGCGATATCAGCATACCTTCTTTCCATGGGCCGACCAGCACAGCTGCCTGGACTGACACTGTAAGTGAAGCCAACGCGGCTGTGGGCCATTTGACTAATGGCAACCCGGCTACAACTTGGGATATTGATATGCATGTACCGTGTTTTGCCGGCCAGTGCGGCCAGGATTGGGCAGCCTATGTACATACCGCTAACCCGGATGCAGTCCCGAATGCTTATATGATAAGTCCGAATTTGCAGGGCCAGCTCTTGGGTTGCGATTTATGGTATGAAGTAACCGGGGTAAACAGGAATCCCACTTAATAATCGCGATCAGGCTTAATTTGCCCGGACTTTATTTAAAAAAATTTGGAACGGGCAAGAAATAATATGAAAAAGAAATTAATATTAGGACTGGCTGCCATATTCGCGATGAGTTTTAGTGTCATAGGCATGAGCGCATTTGAAGCGCATGTCATCAACGTTACGGCCAGCATACAAAACGCGCTGACCTTGCCAGTAGAAGCAGATGGTCTTAGTTTCGGCGCTATTATGCCGGAAGAAATCGCCTTGAAAAATTTTGATATCCAATTGAGCAGTTCGTTTATTGGCGATTCTCGGGTTGATGACGTGTCGTATATGATCCGCCAGAAACCGAAGTGCGGTGTTCCGGATCCTACGCATGCCGGAGCTTATTTAAGCTTCCCGCAGGTGACAGACGGACCGGCCGGCACATTCGTGTGTCCGCCCGGATCAGTGGAGTTACCTCTTTTATGTCCATATCTGTCTAAGAATGAATTGGACGTAACCGGCAAACCTTTGCCGGGCGGCATCGGCGCTTTTCACGGTCCGTTAACCAATTGGACCTTGACCGACACTATAAATTCACAAGTATTAGGGCATCTGTCCAAACAAGATCAGAACACTTCTGATACTTGGCAGATAGATTTACACGCTCCTTGCTATAAGGGCGAGTGCGCGCAAGACAATATCATTCCGCCAGCTTATCAGGCCGATATAAATAATAAAGGGAAATTGTACGGCTGTGATCTCTGGGTGGAGGCGACCGATATCAGCTTGCCCAAAGACATCGGAAAATTAATCGTGATAAAGCATGTTGATAACACAGGCGGCGGGACTGCAGTGGCCGGTGACTTTACAATGACTATAAACGGAGTAGTTGCTACTCCCCAGTCATTTCCCGGCGCTGAATCTCCTGGCACGACCGCAACAGTCGCTACCGGTGCTTACACTGTTACTGAAATCGGTCCTACCGGATATAACCAGAGCGTTTCAGCGGATTGTGCCGGCACGATTGCGACTAACGAAACTAAAACCTGCACTATCACTAACACTTTTAATCCGGGAACCCTGACCGTAAACAAAGTACTGTCTCCTTCTGACGACCCAGGCAAATTCAATTTGCAGATTGATGGAATAACGGCAGGAACCGGCGCTAATGTAGGCAATGGCGGCACGACCGGAGCGATCAAGGAAAACGGCGCACATGTAGTTGGTGAAACGGCTGGGACAGCAACAGATCTGGCAAATTACACAACTGTAATAACAGGTGCTTGTGCTGCTAATGGTAGTGTTACGGTTAATCCTGGCGATAGTCTGACTTG
>Ga0209048_10000049_pt1 | contig 110012 bp, 100 predicted proteins | sample FrelakmetCRP12CR_FD_187146 | JGI IMG/M metagenome (GOLD analysis project Ga0209048, IMG submission 187146) | Freshwater lake sediment microbial communities from the University of Notre Dame, USA, for methane emissions studies - CRP12 CR (SPAdes)... | ecosystem: Environmental > Aquatic >...
GACGGTCGCGGCGCCAGCCACGCTAACCGGCGCGATGGGGTTGACCGTAGTCGATCCGGTTACCGGATCCGTGGTCAGATTAGCGATTTTTTCAACTGTGAAATTTCCGCTTCCCAATACTACGCTGTTATTTATCTGGCCCGTGACATAAGCTCTTACGGTTACATTCCTGAAAACATCGGCTTCCTGGTCCGCGGGAACGGTAGAACCGACGTAAAAAGACGTACCCCCTCCCGGACCCGGCCCGCCGCCGCCGCAACTGTCCGCGCAACTGCCGTGGCAACAAACCTGTACTCCGGTACAAGCCGGATTGCAACCTCCATCTCCGCCAGTGGCACCTAAAAAACTATTGATAAGGAATGAAGCGATCCCGAAAGCAGAAAATATCAACAACAATCCTATGACGGCCCCTAGCAATATTTTTTTGGCCTTTTCTATCCTTTGAGCGTCGCCAGCCGCGGTCATCCATAAATAGCCGGCATAAATTATTATAGACAAAGCGATGATGCCTAAAAATCCCAAAACTATCCTGATGATATTGGCAGCCACCATTATCGGATCCGTGGTCCCCAGTCCGGTGCCGGCTCCGTATTGCAAGCCGGTATCCACCTGCGCCAAAGCAAAATGAGCTATGGCGAATATAGCTACGAAAATAAAGACGGCTGTTAGTATTTTTTTCAGGTTATGCTTGAACATCTTGTTTTATTCTTGATTGTAATTTCTAATTCAAAATTTTTCTACTGGCAGCTTGCCGCGGCCTTAGGCGTTCCGCTGCAGCATGAAGGGCTCCCTGGAGTAACCGACTGGGCGCCGAAACAAGCCGCCCCGGCGCAAGGCTTATAACAATTCTGATAGATATCTTTTACTCCCGAACCGACCTGGGCGCGATAAGACGTGGAGGCGGCGAAATCCGTATGACCCACGAAAGCGGAGGTGGATTCCGGCTCCCCATCGGCCGGCGCATTGTCAATTCCGACGTTAGTCACCCAATATCCGATAGGCTGGTTGGAAAAAGTGCTTAAATTGATCAGCTGATGGACGGTGGTTTGCGCTCCGTTGGTTATGGTCGTCGCGCCGGTAGCAAGCGAAGAGGACATCATTACCTTGTCAAAATTTATGGATACCGGAGCGTATAAATCCGTGTTGGCGCCGCCATTGGCCGCATCAGTGGAAGCGATAGTGGGAGGAGTCAGGTCAAGGATATCGCTTATGAAAAATGACCACTCAAAATCATCCCCTTGGGCGGATGGAGAATTTTCATTGTAAAAACTCACCTGCCCTTCCGCGTTGCCGTTCCTGTTCCCGTCCAAAGAATTGAAGCTGACATCGGTAATGCCATTAGCCGGCAGATTGGCCCCGGGGAAATTGAGCGGCGTGGAAGAGCTGACAGTATCCTGGCAGAGCGAACCGTTGCAAGCGGTGAAAGGACTCTTGCTTGCGCAGTCGGCTGCGCCCGAGCATATAAACAGGCTGGCCGCGACCAATTCCACCCTCAGTTGGCTGTTGGCCGGCAGGCAATAGATAGCTTCTCCGCAGGCATTCATTCCGCACTGCGTATCGGAAATGAATTCCACGGTCTTATATTGGTTGGAAATCACAAATTTTCCGGCCACGATGCTGTTTCCGGCGGTCATATTGACCACCCTGATATAATTCTGGACATCGCTCGATTTCCCGGAAACCGTCATGGGGTTCACTGCTTCATTGAAATTTACCTGGATGATGGAATTCATCGGCTTGTCTTTCCTGCCGTTGATTACGGAATTGCTCTGTTTGTCTACCCCGCCGCTCATAGCCGTAATCGTCAAAGATGACGCGTTACTCGCGGACAGGGACAGGCTATTGCCGGAGTCGCCTGCGACCTTGGCGGTCAGATGTACTACTGAGCCGACGGCCGAAGCGCTTACATCAGGATTGGTTGCCAAGCCCGAAACGATATTAGCCGCGGTTTGCCCCATAGTGGCCCCGCGCAGGATCTGATTTCCTGCCGGAGCGGCTGAAACAAAAATATAATTATTTGCGCCTATAGTGATGCTGTCCGCCTGTTTCTCTTGCACTACGTCAAAGGACCAGGAGTTACCGGCCGTGAAAGTCCCGCTTCCCGGAACCAGGGTGATGCCGCAGCCCAAGGGAGCGGTGCCTCCGGATACGCTCGCTCCGCTGGCCAGTCCGGCCACGCCGCTTACGGAAACGGTCATGCCGCCGGTAATGGAAACTATTATGTGCCCGTCATCCAGACAATTATAAGTTCCGGTTATGGAAGCCGCTCCGCTTGATCCGCCCGGAACCGGAGCACTAACGCTTCTAGCCGCATAAACCTGGGGTTGTGAATTTATAGTGATACTGCCTCTGGCTGCTACTGCCGGAGTAGAAGAACCGGCCGTGTCGCGCTGGTTGTCCGGAGCCGGGAAAACCCCTCCGGATAACACTTGCGGCGGAGTCAGATCCAACTTACTAGAAACTTCAAATTGCCATTCATATCCGCTTCCGAGCGCCGAAAAGGCAAAACTGCCGTCCGCCTTCTTTATGTCATTGCTTAAGGTCACTCCGTACCAGATATTTTCCGTGGGAGAACCCAGATAGCCGGAAGGCGAAAACACGAAAGTCTGGTTATCTTTAGTATAAGCTTTTACATTCGTAAAATTAGACACATTGCAATTGGTAACCGAGTTGCCTACCCTCTGGCAGGAGTCCTTTTGCGAGGCCTGGAAAATCCTGATGTTTTCAATGACGATATTTTCTCCGTTGCAGGTGTTCCCGGAGGTCTGGCAAATCGTCTTCGGGTCAATGGACTCTCTAAAAGTAACGATAATACTGGTATTTCTAGGCACTTCTTTCTGCCCCGGCTCCGGATATACGCTTTTTATTATACCGTTCCCCAGCGCGCCGATAGTGCCGCCATAACCGCCGCCGGCTCCGTTAACTTCTTCTCCTGACCCGTTGCTGGCGGACAGGAGCGCATTCAAAATAAATGAAACTATGCCGTAGGAAGCGAATATGATGAGCATCCCTATGGCCGCGCTCTTTAGTATGGATTTAGCTTTGTCAATTTTTGCCGCATCGCCGGCACTGGTCATCCATAGATATCCGGCATAAATTATGAGGCTTAAAGCGATGATTCCTAGAAAGCCTATGAAAATCTGGATAAGCCTGGCCGCTACGATCTGCGGATCTGCGGTCCCCAGACCGATAGATTCGGCGAAGCTGAGCCCGGTCAGGTCGCTGCCGGATTGCGCAAAAACAAAATCAGCCAATGAAAAACTGGCTATAAATACAACAAAAAAAACTATAAAACGCCTTAAATTTTCCCAAAAAAATTTTTTCATGGGGAATTATTCGGGGATTAGTTTGTCGGTTAATAAGGTTATTTTATCCTGATTAACCAACAAACCAAACAACTGATAATCTAACTTTGACTTCTCCACAACTTTATAATAATATATATATATTATACCACAAAAAGCTTGCTTGATTCAAATTAAGCATATTTTAAAAAAATATTCATCCCGCTCTATAGAAAAAAATGTATGACCATCCAGCAAATAATAGACAAGGTAAAAGCCAATGACCCCAAGGCGGACACTACCGCACTGGAGCTGGCTTTTGAATTGGCGGAAAAAGCGCATAAGGGGCAGGTCCGGAAAACCGGGGAACCGTATATCAGCCATTGCCTGCATACGGCTTATACCTTGGCTCAGATGAAAGCGGATATTAATACGGTGGTGGCCGGCATCCTCCACGATGTGCCCGAAGACACCGATTATGCCTTGGATGACATAGAAAAACTTTTCGGGAAAGACGTGGCTTCATTGGTCCAGGGCATAACCAAACTGAGCAAGATCAAATACCGCGGCATAGAAAGATATGTGGAGAGTTTAAGAAAAATGTTTTTGGCCATGGCCGATGATCTGCGGGTCATTTTGATAAAATTCGCCGATCGCCTGCACAATTTAAAAACGCTCAATGCCCTGCCGACTGAAAAAAGGATGCGGATAGCCAAAGAAACCCTGGAAGTTTACGTACCCATCGCGGGGCTGCTGGGCATCTGGACTTTGAAGTGGCAGATGGAAGATATCTGTTTCAAGTATATCTATCCCGAGGAATATAAAAAACTGGAATATAAATACGAGGTGGAAAAAAAAGTGGAACGGCACAAATACACCCAGAAAGTAAAAACCATCTTAAGCCAGAAATTGAAAGAAGCCGGCGTAGACCATGAAATCACCGGCAGGTTCAAGCACCTTTACAGCATTTATAAAAAAATGCAGAACAAGAACAGGAAGTTTGATGAAATCTATGACGTGTTCGCCTTGCGCGTCATCGTGCCCACGGTGGCTGACTGCTACAAAACCCTGGGCATCATCCATTCCATCTGGAAACCTATGATCAGCCGCTTCAAGGATTACATCTCTGTTCCCAAGCCGAACGGATATCAGAGCCTGCACACCACTATTTTCGGCCCGGAGGGCAAGGCGACCGAGTTCCAGATCCGCACCAATGAAATGAATGAAGAAGCCATGTACGGCATTTCGGCCCATTGGTATTATAAGGAAAAAGGCGTGTCCAAAGAAATGCCCGCCAAACAAATGCGCTGGGTGAAAGAAATCCTGGACATCCAGAAACACTCGGAGGATACCAAAGACTTCATCAAGCAAGTAAAGTTTGACGTTTTCCGTAACCGCATCTTCGTCTTCACTCCCAAGGGCGACGTTTATGACCTGCCGGAAGGTTCTACGCCCATAGATTTCGCTTACGCCGTACACACCGAAGTCGGCAACAAATGCAACGGCGTCCTGATCAACGATAAAATGGCCACCCTGGATACGCCGCTCAAGAACGGCGACCTGGTGGAAATCATCATTGAAAAATCCAGGAAGGGCCCTAATTATGACTGGCTCAAATTCGCCAAAAGCCACAAAGCCAAAAATAAAATCAGGCAATTCGCCCGATCTTCCCCGCTCACTACTCTGAAAAAATTCATCCCCGGGATGAAATAAAGTAAAGATGGTCTTTTTTGAACAGCTTCAAAGTGATGTGGTAAATGGAAAAGGTGATAAAAAACGCGCCCAGCACATCAATGGAATAATGCAGATGCGCCAGAAGCACCACTATGCCGAAAATTATTGAACAAGCCAAGCAAAAATAACGTATCAATTTATTTTCCCAAAACACCAAAGCCATCAGATAAGGAAATCCTGTGTGGCCGGAAAAGAAAAGATCGTTACCGGACATAATTTCCCCCATAAGGGTTTTAGAATTTATAATCAAATGGGTGGGGAAAGGACCGAGATGGGTAAGACTGATAAAAACCGCTCTGACCAAAAGAAAGACCACGATGCTGTCCAGGGTGAAAGGTATCTTTTCCGGTTTCCATGCGGCATAACCCAGGATTACCAGCCAGAAGAATACCGGCCCGTACAGGAAGATTCCGTCTACATCAAAAACGCGTATATTGCTCAAAATGATATCCGTGGCGTAATTACTGGAACTTTCGGTGGCGTAAGTTATGGCATACATTATCACGGTTATCGCCACGGCCAAAAGCAAGAGACTCGCCAACAATGAGAAAACAAACCTCTTGTCTTTAAAATAAGCCGTATTTATTTGAAACCAGTTTTTTATCATAAAAAAAGTTATCTCTATAATCCATCATACATCTAAAATCCGAGTAAATCAATTAAAAATCCGTCCGCTCAGTTACGTGAGCGGACGGATTTTTAATTGATTTATTTCCCTAAAATTTTTTTTACCGCTTCCCCTACCTTATTCCCGTCCGCCTTGCCTTTGAGCCTTCCCATAGCCTGCCCCATTATCTTCCCGAAATCGGCAGGACCTAAAGACCTCATGCCGGAAACTATCTTCTGTACTTCCTTCTCTATTTCCTCGTCTGAAAGCTGGGGCGGCAGGTATTTGTTAAGAATCTTTATTTCAGCGGATTCTTTATCAGCCAGATCATTGCGCCCGCCGGACAAATAAGCAGTGACGGAATCGTTTCTTTTCTTAATCTCGCTTTTAATGGCTTCTATGGTCTGCTCATCGTCCAGGCCGGAACCGGAAGTTATAGACCTCATGGAAATCTCTTTGTTCTTTATGGCTCCAATCAGCATCCTTAATACGGACAGGGTCAGCTCATCTTTGGAACGCATCGCGTCTTTAAGGTCGCTGCTTAATTTTTCTTTAAGTGTCGGCATAGTTAAAGCTTGTAAAGTTTATAAAGTAAGAAGTTCATAAAGTATGGATCGGGGACTTTAAAAACTTTAAAACCTGATGAACTTGATAAACTGGCTTACCATCTCTTCTTGGGCTCGTCTTTCAGTTTTCCCGTTTTCTTCAAATATTCTCTGGTGGAATGCAGTTTCATCCCGACTAAGGCGCGCAATTTCTGCTTGTTTTTATTTATCTTCTGGGGCACGTGCTGCCTTTGGCGGACCTCATACAATTTACCGCTCTGCTGCAGCCTCTTGGAAAAACGCCTTAAAAAACTTTCAAAACTTTCGCCTTTTTTTCTTTTTAATTCAACCACGGTAACACCGTCCTTTCTAGTAAATATAAATGTTAAGATTTTAAATACGACTAGTTTACCTTATCTTCTTTTTCCCCCTCTGTCAACCCCCGCCGATGTTATTTATCAGCCTCTGATGGGGTCAAGGCCGGAGGGATTATCATCTGGTCTTTAGGGTCTGTGCTAGCCAGCCTTTTCTCAATTTCCGTTTTCACTTTTTTATAATCAACCACTTCCTGGATAGCCGACTCCATATCCCTGATCAGTATGGTGCCGTCAATGATTTCCTTCTGTCCCAAAATCAGGCTGATCTTGGCTCCCAGGCGGTTTGCTTCTTCCAGCTGGGCTTTTAAGCTGTCCTTGGTGAACATCTGCCTCACCTTAAGCCCGGAACGGCGCAGCTCTTCAAATAAAGTAAAGGCTTTTTTCCTCGCCTGTTCCCCCAACTGAGCTATGAATATGCAATTTTCGCTATCGCCTTTCAAAGGAATGTTATTTTCTTTGACTTTGGTGACGGTCCTTTCAATGCCCACTCCGAAACCGCAGGCAGGGGTCGGCCTTCCTCCCATCTGCTCCACCAGTTCGTCATAACGCCCTCCGCCGCCCAAGGCTGACTGCCGGGACTGTTCGCCTTCCAAGGACCAGATTTCAAAAACCGTGCGATTATAATAATCCAAACCTCTTACCAACAAAGGATTCAGGTTATAAGGAACATCCATCTCATCCAGATATTCCAAAACTTTGATGAAATGGTTGCGGCATTCTTCGCACAAAAAATCTATCATCTGCGGAGCTTCGGCAAGCATGGCCGCACAGCCCTCTTCCTTGCAGTCCAGAAGACGCAGAGGATTTTTAACCAGCCTCTTCTTGCAATCCTGGCAAAGTTTGGCCCTCCTGCCTCTTTCTTTGTAGAATTCCAGCAATTTGATCACATACGCTTTGCGGTCTTCTTTGCATCCGATACTGTTCACCTGTATCTGCACCCCGACCTGCAGTTCGCGGAAAAAATTATAGGCGATAAGCATAAGCTGGGCGTCCGCTACCGGGCTGGCTTCGCCGAACATCTCTAAATCAAACTGGGAATGCTGCCGGTATCTGCCTGACTGGGGTTTTTCGTGCCTGAAAAGCGGACCTATGGTGAATATTCTCACCGGTTGCGGCAGATTGAACATCCCATGTTCTACGTAGGCTCTGACTATGCCGGGAGTCATCTCCGGCCTCATCGCCACCTTGTCGCCGCCCTTATCTATAAAGGCATACATTTCTTTGGAAACGATATCGGTGGATCCGCCGGTGGTTCTTTCATATAGGTCGGCCGATTCCAGGATGGGCGTATTCAAAAGTTTAAAGCCGAAAGTCTTGGCCAGATCAGACGCCTTGACCAAGACCAGGTCCCAATATTTATATTCGTCAAACAAAATATCCTTCATGCCCTTGAGCCTGAAGATAGTCTTATATTTTTTATTAGGAATGAACTCCTTTTCTTTTTTAGAGCCGAATTGTCTTCCGGTTTGGCCGCCCGGCCTGGCAGTATAATTTTTAGATGGACGTGGCATAAAATATTTAAAATTTTCCGCCAAAGGCAGGCCTCTGGCTGAAAAAATTTATTTTAATTAGTTTAGCTGGTACTGCTCTCCGTTGAAAACCGTCACCCGGTTGAACGGCCAGCCGCGCAAAAGGACGCGCCCGACGATGAAACTCTTGTCTACCGGCCCGAAGCTGCGCGAATCTTTTGATGAATTGCGGTTATCTCCCAGCACGAAGTATTCATTATCGCCGAGCGTCACGATATCTTCGGTCAGGCTGTAAGTTTTTAAGCCGTCGGGAAGATAAGCTTCTTTCAGGATAAATCCTTCCGGATATTCTTTATTATAAATCTTGATGTCTCCGTCTTTGATCTCTACTTTTTCTCCCGGCAGACCGATCACTCTTTTAATGAAGAATTCCTGCGGATTTCTCGGGTAACGGAAAACGATGATATCTCCCCTGGCCGGTTCATGGAGACGATAGCTTATTTCATCAATAATCAGATATTCGCGGTCATAAAAATTAGGCTCCATAGAGGCGCCTTTAACGTAAAACGGCTGTATCAGGAAATATCTGATGGGAATGATGATTACCAGGGAAATTATGACAATCTTGATCAATTCAAAAACAAAATTAAAAAAATTCTTTATCATTATTTATTATTTATTTATAAAATCACAGAAAAATAGGAAAATTAGCTAATTTTCCTGTTGAATATTTTTTTCTTATATTAGAAATTAAATTATAATTATTAACATTATAACATTTTAACCAAAAAATAACAATCTTTTTTAAAAGAACTTCAGATTGCATATATAATATAAGTATATTATACTGAAATCAAGCTGGGTAATATCCAGCTAAATTTATATGAAATCAATAAAAAATGTCCATACAGCTTAATTTAAAAGAAGAAGCCGGCAGGCAGGAGCTTAAAAAAAACAAAAGCGTTGAATACTCCACTCCCTTAACCGACGGATTCATCCGTCCGGAATCAAGATTCGGTAAAAAAGGCTTCAAGCTGATCGCCTTTATTACTGTTTTTGCGTCTCTGGTGCTGGCGGTTTTTTCAAGCCAGGTCATAATTTCCAACCAGAACGGGACTTCCTGGGTAGACAGGATACCGATAATCGGCCAACTGAGAAACCTGGCTGAAAGCGCCAACAAGCCGCTTAAAGGTGAAGACCGGGATAGGATAAATATCGCGTTTTTAGGCATCGGCGGCGGAAACCACGATGGTGCCTTCTTAACTGATACGATTATGGTGGCCAGTTTGGTTCCCTCGTCTAAAAAAATCGCCTTACTGTCCATCCCCCGCGACCTTACCGTTCCGGTGGAAAATATGGGCTGGAAAAAAATAAACAGCGTGGATTCCTATGCAGAAGCTAAAGAAGCGGGAAGCGGCGGCCTGGCCGTGAGCCAGACTATCAGCGACACTATCAGCGCTCCCATTGATTATTACGTCAGGGTGGATTTTAACGGCTTTATCCAATTGATTGACAGTCTGGGAGGTATAAATGTTTACGTGGACAATACTTTGGATGATTACGCTTATCCGGTTCTCGGCAAAGAAGACGCCTACCCTTATGAAAGCCGGTACGAACATCTCCATATAGAAAAAGGCTGGCAGACTATGGATGGAGCGCTGGCTCTTAAATACGCTCGTTCCCGCCATGCTTACGGGGTAGAAGGTTCTGATTTCGCCCGCGCCAAAAGACAGCAAAAGATAATTGAAGCGGTAAAAGATAAACTGCTTTCCGCTGATGTCCTGTTCAAGCCCAGTATGATCACCAACGCTTTTAACGCCGTCAGTAGCCACATAAGCACTAATCTGCAGATCTGGGAAATAATCAAGCTTTGGGATATGTTTAAGGACGTCAAGAAAGAAGATATCATCAACAAGGTTTTAGATGACGGGCCGGAAGGCCTCTTGGTTGACGGCCGGGGAGAAGACGGCGCTTTCATCCTTACTCCCCGGAGCGGAGATTTCAGCGAAATACAATACCTGTTCAATAATATTTTTAATGACGTTCCTCTGGACGCTAAAGGCAAGATCTTAAACGAAAACGCTTCCGTGGAAGTCCATAACGGCACCTGGATAAACGGGTTGGCCAGCCGCGTGGCCCTGGATCTGGAAAAATACGGATTTACCATCACGCGCATAGCCAATGCCCAGCAGCAGAATTTCCAAAAATCGGTTATCTACGATCTGACCTTCGGAGAAAAATCCGAGTCGCTGCTTGTTTTGAAAGACAAGACCAACGCTAATGTTTCTTTGGAACTCCCGCAGTGGCTGGTTGACAGTTTGAAAACCGACAAAGAAAACGGAAAAACCTATACCAAGCCGGATTTCGTGCTGGTGCTGGGACAAGATGCCGACAAGAGCAATTCGGGCGCGGCCAATAGTGCGCAATAGAAATAAATTTTAAATGACAAATTTTAATCGGATGCCTAAAAAATCTAAAAAACCACCTCTTATTGTCATCTTCGGCCGCACCAACGTGGGCAAGTCCACGCTTTTCAATTGTCTTTCTGAAAAAAAACACGCTCTGACATCCGACATCCCCGGAACCACCCGGGACGCCAACATCTGTGAAATGGAATGGCGCGGACATAAGTTGGGATTGGTGGACACAGGAGGCATAATAGACCTGGATTATCTTCTGGAAAAAAAATTACAGACGGACGATATTGAGGCCAAGGTCCAGAAACAAGCCCGTGATTATCTGAAATCCGCGGACTTGATTTTATTTTTGGTTGACAGTATAGCCGGCATCACCCCCCAGGACAAACAGCTGGCGATACTCATAAAAAAAATCCTTCCGCCAAAAGTAAAAATACTCTTGGTAGCCAACAAGGCGGACAGTCCCCGGCTCAAAAAAGATACGGCCGAGCTTTACCAGCTGTCTTTGGGCGAACCCTTCCCGATTTCCGCGGTTACCGGCTCCGGCACCGGAGATCTTCTGGACTTGATCATTAAAACCTTGAAGTTACGCAAGAAAACCGCGAAGCCTGAAAAAAAGATTGAGGAACCGCAAGAAAAAACCATCAATGTCTGCATCATCGGCCAACCGAACGCGGGCAAATCCAGCCTGCTTAATGCTATTATGGGCGAGGAAAGGGTGATAGTCAGTTCCACTCCCCACACGACCCGCGAACCGCAGGACACTGATTTGATATATAAAGATAAAACTATCAAGATCGTGGACACTGCCGGAATGAGCCGCGAAGGTCAAAAAAGCGGGCGGCACGACCGCGCAGAGATAAGGACTTCCAACGACCTGATCAAGAGCGGAATCTCCAAATCTTTGGGCGCATTAAACCGCGCCACTATCGCCCTCTTGGTTTTGGATATCAACAAGACTATCACGCATCAAGATCAGAATATAATGGAAGAAGCGGTCAGCCGCAAAAAAAGCCTGATCATAGTCGCCAATAAATGGGACCAAGTTCCGGAGAAAGACACGAAAAAATACACCGAATACATATACGACAATTTTCCCTATGCCCGCTGGGCCAAAATCCAGTTCGTCTCCGCCCTCACGGGAGAAAAAGTGAAAAAAATAATGGACCTGGTTTTAGAAGTAAGCGAACAGAGGAAAAAGGAAATTTCCGGCTCCACTCTGAACACTTTTATGATGCAGATGGTAAAAAGGCACCGCCCTTCCAAGGGCAAGGGCGTAAGGCACCCGCGCATCCATAAATTTCTGCAAGTACGATCCGATCCTCCCAGATTTGAAATCTCTATCGGCTCTAAAGAAGATCTGCACGATTCCTACGTCCGCTTCATAGAAAATCGCCTGCGGGAAAAATTCGGCTTCTTGAGCACGCCTATATCCATCCGGGTGACCAAAGGGAAAAGAGTGCACGGGAGCCATGGGCAAGTATAAATTCTAAATGCTAAAGTCTAATTTCTAAATAAATTACAAATTATAAATTCATAAATTTTTATACTTTATAATTTAGCCTTGCTTTAGACTTTAAAATTTAAACTTTAGCCTTTAATGAACTTATTCCCTCATAACCTGAGATTGCCACGTCGCGGAGTTTATCCGCCTCTGGCGGACTCCTCGCAATTACAAAAACATTTATGAAAATCATCGTAGGCCTGGGAAACCCTGAAACAAAATATAATAACACCCGCCATAATGCGGGGTTTATGGTTCTTGACGCTTTAGCCAAAGAACTCGGTTTAAAGTGGGAGATGAACAAAAAATTCAATTCTCTCACAATAAAGCATGAGGGTATGATTTTGGCCAAACCCCAGACATATATGAATAATTCCGGCGAAGCCGTGCAAGCGCTCTTGCATTTTTATAAGATCAATCCTCTGTCCGAAGATCTGCCGGAAATTTTAACCGTTGTCCATGATGATCTGGATATCGGCCTGGGAGAATTCAGGATTTCCGCCGATTCCAGAAGTGCGGGGCACAATGGAGCAGAATCAATAATAGAAAGGCTCGGCACTAAAAATTTCAAGCGTATCCGCATCGGGATAAAAACGGGAATGTCTGGCAGGATTCCCGCAGAGAAGTTCGTTCTGGAAAAATTCAAGCCGGAAGAATTGGAAATAATAAATAAATTGATACCGGAAATAATTAAAAAAATTAAAACCACCTAGTCGGTGGTTTTTTGATATTGCTCCGCAAAGTGATTCCCGCGGGGAAAATTTTTAAAAGCACCCCGGGGTTTGGGGTGCTGAGTTCGCGCCCAGGCTTACATATCTAAATTACAATCAACGAGATAGCGATTTGAAGCACCCCAAAACTTTTGGTTACTTTTGGTTACAAAAGTGACCGCCGTCCGCGTAGGACCCTGCGGAGCATTGATAAAAAATTGATTATAAATAGAAAAGGCTTGAGAAATTCTCAAGCCTTTTTTGCGTCTAAAGAAGAGGAAATATTTATGGAAATTACGCCGTAGGTTCATAAACCAACAATGCTTGTATACGTTCTGTCTTTTTTTTCCCCTTGGTCGTCTTTTTTATGATTTTCTCATCTTGATCTGTGAATTCTATCAGACCCTGACCTTTCAGCCTATCCAATGAATCAATAAACGACATCGAGTCAGCCCCATCATACAGCTTCATCCTCGTGCGTAAAACACCGATAGGCGTAGGCAGTCCATCCAAAGCAAGTAATATTTTTTTATCATCTTCTATCACGACCTCTCCTCTCTTTTTCTTAAAATTTTATAAATTGGTAGGGGGCGGGCGGCTTTTCACCGCCAAACCTGGCCGAACATGTGGTTTTCATGCCCCGCATCAGGCGCCCCCTGTTTAAAATGAGCTTTAAAAAGATGGATGGCTAAATACCACACCATCTTTATAGTATACAGAATTATGCCCGGAATTCAAGAAAACTTGATAAAGAAAAAATTCAGCCAAAGGAGGATAGGCTTTACTTTCCCACTTCCGGGCAAGATTCTATATGCTATCGGAATTATTTTTGATATACTATTATCAATGTGTAATAGTTTTCAGATTACTACTTGCCTGGTAAGGACGAAACTTATTAAATGAATAAGGAGGAAGTTTCACTTAACAAATACGCCTTATGACAAGTAGTAATCTGAAAACTAACCAATTATCGCAACTTATCACAAATATTATTCATTGTCAAGGGGGAAGGTTTAAAACCTCCGCCATGATCAGTCATAAAAAATGATAAAATACCCAATAAATACGGGCGATTTGAAATATCTGGCGGCTTTAGGCCATTTTCCCAAATTCGGACAAGCCAGGATAAAAAAACTTAAAAAGCATTTTTCCACATGGGAAAATGCTTTTAATGCGACCGCAAAAAATCTGATTGCCGCCGGCCTAGACGAAAGTCTCTCAAGCGAATTTCTGGCCGCGCGCCCGCTTATCCGTCCGGATGAGATAATGGCAAGGCTCGCGGGAGAAAATATAAAAATAACTTATCCCGAAGATAATCTCTATCCCGCGCTTTTAAAAGAGATCCACGATTCGCCCGAGCTTCTTTATTATAAAGGAACTCTTCTCCCCGGGGAGATTTCTAATCTGGCCGTGGTCGGTACCAGGAAATTCACGGGCTACGGAGCCGAAATCGCCAAAGATATCGTTACTGCCTTGGCAAAAAACCGGCTGAATATAATCAGCGGACTGGCTGTCGGCATAGATGCCATAGCCCACGATGCGGCGCTTACTGCCGGGGGCAGAACCGTGGGCGTGCTCGGATCCGGCCTGGATAAAGAAAGCATATACCCGGGACAGAACCGGATGCTCGCGGACAAAATAATATCTAGCGGAGGCGCTATCATCTCCGAATTTCCGCTGGGCACCCCGCCCCTGCGCCATAATTTCCCGCAAAGGAACCGCATCGTGGCCGGAATGTCCTTAGGCACCTTAGTGATAGAAGCCGATGAAAAATCCGGCGCCCTCATTACTGCCCGCCTGGCGCTGGACTATAACCGCGAGGTTATGGCCGTACCCGGGAGCGTTTATTCCCAGGTCTCGAACGGAACGAATTTATTGATCAAACAGGGAGCCAAGGCCGTGACCGCCTCGTCAGACGTTCTGGAAGCGCTTAATTTAAAACAGATAATCTCTCTAGTCGGCAAAAAAAGCATAGCACCCGAAACTCCGGAAGAAGCTGCCGTTTTTGATTGCCTCAAGGAGGAATCCAGGCACATAAATGAGATTGTCCGAGCGTTAGGGCTTGACACAAGCAAAATAAATAGTACACTGGCTATTATGGAAATGAAAGGAATGGTATGCAATTTAGGGAATATGACCTATGCGATAAAATAAACTTTGTTAAAAAATAAACATTCCTGCAAAAATTTCCAATTAAAAAATTAAAAATTATCCATGAAGTTAATCATAGTAGAATCTCCTACCAAGGCAAAAACCATCACTAAGTTCCTGGGCAAAGACTACAAAGTCGAGTCCTCTTTCGGCCATATCCGCGATTTACCGAAAAGCACCATGGGCGTGGACATTGAGCATGATTTTATGCCCAAGTATATCATCCCTACTAAGGCTAAAAAGACCGTAACCAATCTGAAAAAATTGGCTGCCAAAGCGGAAAAAGTCATCCTGGCTTCTGACGAAGACCGCGAAGGAGAAGCTATAGCCTGGCATCTGGCCCAAGCCCTGGAAATCAGTCCGGAAAAAACCGACCGCATAGTTTTCCACGAAATTACCGATAATGCCATAAAGGACGCCCTGGAAAATCCGCGCCATCTGGATTTGAATCTGGTAGACGCCCAGCAGGCCAGAAGAATCCTGGATCGCCTGGTGGGTTATGAGCTGTCTCCTTTCCTCTGGAAAAAAGTAGCTAAAGGACTTTCTGCCGGACGCGTACAGAGCGTGGCCGTGCGTTTGATCGTGGAAAGAGAAAGAGAAATAAAAGATTTCAAAGTAGAAGAATATTGGAGCATTGAAGCGACCTTCAAGGCGGGTAAAGAAAAAATGGAGTTTAAGGCCAGGCTTCATAAAGCTGACGGCAAGGTCGTAGAAAAGATGGAAATAAAAAACAAAGAAGCGGCAGATAAAATTTTGGCCGATTTACAGGGTGCTAAATATGTCGTGTCTGGCGTGGAAACCAAAACCGCAAAAAAGAAACCGCTTCCCCCTTTCACTACCTCTACCTTGCAACAAACCGCCAACCGCTTTTTGGGTTTCTCGGCCAAGCAGACTATGATGCTCGCCCAACAGCTTTATGAAGGCGTGGAAATAGAGAGGGAAGGCTCGGTCGGTCTCATCACTTATATGAGGACGGATTCCTTAAACCTGTCCCAAAAATTTTTGGGCGATACCCAAGCTTGGTTGAAAGAAAATCTGGGCGCAAAATACATCTTAAAAGAAAACCGATATTTCAAAACCAAATCTAAGGGCGCCCAGGAAGCGCACGAAGCTATCAGGCCGACAGAAGCAGGACGCGATCCGGAATCCGTCAAAGCGTCTTTAAACCCTAATCAATTCAAGCTTTATAGATTGATCTGGCAGCGCGCCGTGGCCAGCCAGATGCCCGAAGCCATAGTAGATAATACCGGTATAGATATAGATGCGGTCAAAACTCCTTATCAATTCCGCGCCACCGGGCAGGTGATAAAATTTGACGGCTATCTCAAGGTTTACCCGGAAAAAAGCCAGGAGGTGAATCTGCCGGAAGTAAAAGCAAAAGAGGCGCTGGAATTAATAGATGTTGCCGGCGCAGAACACTTTACCAAACCGCCGGCCAGATATTCGGATGCCGGACTGGTCAAAATCTTGGAAGAATACGGCATCGGCCGTCCTTCTACCTACGCTCCCACCATCGCTACTATCATAGACAGGAATTACGTAAGCAGGGATGAAGGCAAGCGCCTCGCTCCTACCGATATCGCTTTCGTGGTGATAGATCTTCTGGTCGCCCATTTTCCCCAGATTGTGGATTATGAATTCACGGCCAAGATGGAAAAGGGCTTTGACGATATCGCCACCGGCGAAGAAAAGTGGCAGCCGTTCCTGAAAGAATTCTACGGGCCGTTCCACGAAAACCTGGACAAAAAGTATGAAGAAATTAATAAAAGCGATATTATGCCAGAAGAAAAATCAACTGAGGTCTGTGAAAAATGCGGTTCCCCCATGGTCATTAAGACCGGCCGCTACGGAAAATTTTTGGGATGCGGCAATTTTCCGGAATGCAAGAACATAAAAAGATTAAATGGCGGAACCAATAATTCCAATCCAGAGACTGATGAAAAAATAAAAGAGCTTTCAGAAAAATACAAAGACGAAAAATGCGAGAAATGCGGTTCGCAGATGATCGTCCGGAACGGCCGCTACGGCTTGTTCTTGTCCTGCTCGGCTTACCCGAAATGCAAGAATATCAAAAACTTGAAAGAAAACGGCAATGGCAATACCGGCATAACCTGCCCGGCTTGCGGCAAGGGAGAAATCGTCCAGAAACACAGCCGCCGGGGAGTTTTTTACGCCTGTAGCGCCTATCCCGATTGCAAGAATGCCTATTGGTCCAAACCCACCGGAGAAAAATGCCCGGACTGCGGAGGCTTGCTTATCACCGGAAAAAATGATAAGGTGGTTTGTGGCAATAAAGATTGCGGGTATGAGAAATAATAGAAAACAGAGCGGAGGGATGCCTGAGCGGTTTAAAGGAACAGTCTTGAAAACTGTCGTGGGTGAAAGCTCACCTAGAGTTCGAATCTCTATCCCTCCGCAAAATTAAAATAGTCCGATGTTCGGGCTATTTTTATTTTGTCCTAAAATTTGCTAAAATAAGGATATAATAAATATCATAAACTTATGAAAAAAATATTAACAATCATAGCAGTGATTTCATTTTCTGCAATCCTAACATTTCCAGTTGAAGCAAAAACTAATGTAAGCTTGAGGATTAAAGAAATGGGTAATTGTGATATACAAAATTCATATTCTAGGTTTGAAGTTCTTGTGAATAACAAAGTTGTCGGCATCATTAATGGAGCGAATTGCGAATCTACTATTAGTGCAACACTTGCTTCGAATAATAAACTTGCTTATTTTACCACTCAACCGGGCGGCATAGGCGGTTACATTATGGAGCCGATGTATAATACTCTTTATCAGCTAAATCTATCCAACAACAAAATCGATACGATAATAAACGGCTCTTTCCATGCCAACGATTTTTCTTCCGGGCTAAAAAAAATCGTTTATGATAATGGTGGAAAAATAGTTATAATGAACATCTTAACTAAAAAACAAACAAATTTTTCTTACCCCAAAAAATATCAGGATGGGCAATTTAATAATTTTTATTTTTCACCAAAAGAGGATAAGATCGCTTTTGTCGCAATTCAAGGGCCAGACAATGAAGAAAGCGCTGTTTATGCCATGAATATAAAAAATGGGAAATTCAGCTTAATCAAGGAAAAAATCGGTCATATCTACGAAATTTCTGGTTGGAAAAATAATAGTACCGTGAAATACAAGTAAATTATCAGGGGACAAGTTTGGATGATGCAGCTAATATAGCTAAGAACATGAAATAAATTGGTAACTTCTAGTTAAATAAGTTCCAACATCGTCCCACTCCTTCCGCAAGATAAAAAATACCAACGTAAGTTGGTGTTTTTTTGTTTTGAAACCTTTTGCCCGTTTTTGCTGTATTATAAATAGGGGTTAATTGATTAATTTTTAAATTATATAATTTAATTAATAACATCGCCTTATATCTTTAAATTACTTGAGGCGGTTTTTGTTTAAATGCTATATGAAAAATAGATTATCAAAATTTACTTCTCTTATTCTGTTAATATTACCGATTTTAATTATCGGGTTTTATTTGATTTTTAGAACTAATATTTCACATGCCATAGATAACAACGCCATACAAAAGACTCCTGACGCCAGCCAGCTCCAAATTACAGCCAGTGACCTGCAAAACGCCGGTTTTACCGGCGTAAAACAAGAATCCCCCCAAGCCGGTGGTCGTTTCCGGGGACCGGCGGATTATTTTGAAGTCAGCGACAGGGTTAATGACCCCCAGTCAGAAGCCCCTAATATAGTGATGGTTGATTCTGCCTACCATAATAACTTCAGCCTGGCTAATGGGGATTTATATGTTTATGGCACCAGCAGCCATCCATTTGATATTGTCGGCGGCCGCGGACAAGAAGGAACGATGTTTGACGGCAGGATTGCCATAAATTTTATCAAGGGCAACAATTATACGGTTATCATGGGTCCCAACAGACAGAAGATTGAAGCCTTGGCTCAATTGGTAGTTCAAAAGGTAAAATAATATTAAGAGGCTATGTCGCGACGAAAAAGAAAAAGGGCGCTCCGTATGCCGGAACGCCTTTTGTTTATTTTTGGATATCTTTTTCTAAAAATATCTTCCCTTCTTTGAGCCAGTAGAAAGTTATCTTGTACCCGCTGATTTCAGAAAGAACAAAAACATTGCCAATCTTGCTGCTTTCCAGATCCATTAGAGACGGCGGTTCGCCCATTTTGTGGACATGGAATTGGCCGGCGTAACTCCCCTTTGAGTCGTCATAAAAAAGTTCCGGCAGCGCCTCAGGGTTCATCTCGTAATCAAGGCCGGACAAAAAAACAAAATGCATCAAAGTCCTTTTTATCAAATCCTTATCATCCGGCCTCTGTCTGATGGCAGAGGCCATTTTGTTGATCGCTAAATCTTGCCCGAATTTTTTCTGAATCACATCTTTGTATTTCTGGTATATCGCTACCAGCCGGCTATCATCATTTAATGCCCCGTTTATTTCCAGGGCTATCAACCGGTTCGGACTGTCTACTAGGTAAAAATTAAGCAATCCGTCTTTCAGGAAAGCGGCGCCGCCGATTTCGGAAAGTGATGACCGCGTCTTTAATAATCCGAAAATTACCGCCTTAACCCCTCTGTCATCTAGTGTCTTGTCTATATCATCTTTTTTCAGTTCGTTGAAAGTCATCGCCCTCCACATCCTGGCATACAAGACAATCCGCATCGGGAAATCCTTGGTTATCATAGGAAGACCTTGTTTTGCCCATTCGTATTTTTCTTCCATCAGTTTCCAGGGATATTGGCTCTTGGAAATAGCCAGCGAAGAGATAACTATCATCATGACGGTGGTCAAGGCTATTAACCTGTACCAGAATGCTTTTTGATGATGCTCATTCCACCAGGCATTATCAAACCTCAATCTGTAGTAGCTGGATAAAGGAACCAAGACAGCCTCCCGGAATGATAAAGACATGATGTCCAGCCAAGCCTGCCAAAATCTAAGTAAAAATTTTTTCATGGCTCCCTCCTTTTTTAGTTGTAAGGTGCGTTTAGTTCCGTAAAGCTTAACACTTTTTTTATAAAATGTCAATGATTATAAAATAAAAAAGGCATCGGTTTTTCAACTGATGCCTGTTATTTTATTGCTTAGATATTCAAGGCTTTCCAAACTGCCCCGAATTTCTTCAAGTACATCACGGTTTCCGGAAGAACTTTGTTCTCCCAGTTTTTCCCGTGCGCTTTCATGGCGCGGGCGGCTCTGCCTGCCCCGCCATTATAAGCGGCGGCCAGATACTTCCCCATCAACTCCGGATTGCTCTTAAGCGACCCCCGATATTCCTTGCTTAAATAAGAAAGATCGGAGTCAAAAAGCAATAATGAAGCTTTCGCTCCGTTGCGATGGTTGTTCATCCCTCCGACAAAATCCATATGCAAGCCCGCATTAGGATAAAGCCGGTCTACGTTTTTGTAAGTGCGAGGGATAAACTGGAAGAGGCTGCGGGCGCCAGCCTTGGAAACAGAATACTGATATGCCGTTTCCGGATTGGCAGCTACTGTAACAAGCACTTCGCCGATCAATTGATCAATCGGGGTCTTGCTCAGCCTGGATGGTTCTACGTGCTCAATAATAGAAAGCACGAGAGATACCTCGGTCGGTACCGCATCTGCGACCAAACATCCGAAGGCCTTAGACTTCACGCCCCTCAAACGAAGGTCGTACTCCGCAATGCTTATCTGCTCGCGGAGATATGTGAGCCCGGCCAAGCGCATTTCCGGCGTGTCTATTTCCTTGGTGTAAGGAGTATAGACTTTTTCTTCGTAATCCTTCCCCATCTGAACGACTTGTTTAAGCCCTAACACTACGTATCCAGACGGAAATTTTACGTTATACGGAGTATTCACGCCGTTGAGTTTTTTAAAATCAACGGAGAAACCGCGGGGAGATTTCTTTTTCTTGCCCTCAAGCTTTACGAATTCGATCTCCCTGTCCTGGCGGTCAATCTTTTCAACCGCGAGGAGGACATTGAAGTCCTCAAGTTTTTGCACCTTCCACCGATGAATGACGGTCCGAGCCTTTTTCCCCTTGCCTTTCTTCTCTTTGGAAAACATCGGCACATCCGCCAGATAAAACCCGGCGTCTTCGTCCTCCAAAATCTCCTTGGCCTTCTTAATTTCTTCCAGAAGGTCAAAGTTCTTTATTTCCATTACCGGTTTTTTTACGCGAGGCGTAACAACCGGTTGTTCCGCTGTCTGCTTGGTGTTAATTTTCTCAGAATATCCGTAAATCAATCCAAGCAGGAAACTAATAACGCAAGTGACAACTAAAATTATAATGATTCTTTTCATTATCAGTCCCTCCTTGGGCTCAAATTTTAAAGACCTTGTTGGCATTTACCAACCTTATATTATATGATATTTATTAATTTTTGTCAAGTATTATGCTTCTTTTGCTCATTTTTAGCTAAAAACTACTATAAACTAGTGGTCTTTTTATTTTTTAAACCTTAATAACCGCTTAATTAAAAAGAGGTATATTATAATATTAATAATTTCCGCCCCCAGCCCAAGGCGGGCGAGCTGGTTTTACTCAGCAACTAGATAAGCTAGAAAAATTTCTACTAAAATAATATGAAAAAAATGAAAAAAACCGTACAGAACGCCGCCGCGACTGGCAAGAAGTCTACGGGATTCACGGATGGGGAAAAATCCGCTTTGAAGGCTCGCGCCCAAGAAATGAAGGCAGAAGCGAGCGCCAACAAAAAGAAAGCGGACGGCGAACGTGACGCACTAGCGGCGATTGCCGCGATGAGAGAACCGGATCGCGCTATGGCCAAGCGGCTCCATTCGATCATCAAAGCCAACGCGCCAGCTCTCTGGCCGAAAACTTGGTATGGAATGCCCGCGTATGCCAAAAACGATAAGATCGTCTGTTTCTTCCAAAGCGCGCAGAAGTTCAAGACCAGGTACGCGACGTTCGGCTTCCAGCAAGATGCGCATCTAGATGAGGGCACGATGTGGCCGGTAGCTTTCGCACTGACAAAGTTGACTGCCGCCGAAGAAGCGAAGATGGTTGAGCTTGTGAAGAAAGCGGTGAGATGAGGATAAGGGGTTTAATCCCAAATCAACCAAAAAAGACCTGCATAGTCAGGTCTTTTTTATTTAACTCGCCAGTATTCCATAATAACCTATTTTGGGATATTCTACAATAGGATATATACTTAATCTATAGTAACCGTAAATATGTCAATAATTTACACAAAAGAAAATAAAGAAATAATACAAAAATTGCTTAAAGCCAGAAAAGAATCGGGCTTAAAGCAGGTTGAGGTTGCCAAAAAACTAGGTAAACCGCAATCTTATATTTCTAAAATTGAAAAGGGGGAAAGGAGAATGGATGTTATTGAGTTAAAAATGTTGGCAAGGATTTATAATAAAAAAATAACTTATTTTTTATGACAGAAGTTCAAAACCACGGATTTATTTTTGAAGACTGGATTAAAGGTGTTCTTGGTGTAAAAAAACTTGCTTATAATTATACACAAAAATGGGATATTCCAGGCGAAACACCAATTAGCGTTAAGTGTATGGGACTAACAAACGCATTAGAGTTTGGAAGCACGGTGAGAGTGTGGGAAGTTAATAAATCTTTCATAATAGTGGTTGGCAGGTGGGAACAAACGAAAGACAAAAAAGTAATAAAAAGTATTGACGAAATAAACATAACTCCTAAAATTTTAATGAAAATGAGGGGTAGTATTACGCTGAAAGAACTTAAAAATTTTGACAAAAAAATAAAATCTTTTCCTGCGGGAAAAGAGGGGCAAAAAAAAGGAATTCAATTTGCTAAAAAATGGAAATTTGAAAGAAAAAACAAAATGGGATTATTAACAATAACACACAAAATTGACAGCAAGGATCAAAGACGAATACAGTGTAATTTAAATTACAAAAATTATATCAAATTATTTGGGCAACCTTCAGAAAAAGTTGACTTTCGTGGGCATATTTTTAACCAAGAAATAAATCATAGCCCAAGAAAATTTAACGATTGATACAATGGCAACGATTTCTATTAGAAATGGGGTATTGGAACTGAAATTAACATGGCCCCGCAGTAAAATTAGGATCTGCGATAATAATGGCAACCATGTTTCTAGGCCAACTTCTAAAAAAATTAATTTTAGTAATCATTATATTGAGTGGATGATTACAAATAACGAGTTGCTTGCTATAGTAAAACAAAAATTTACAAAGAGGGATATTTTAGGGTTGATAAATAAATTACAAAAAATAAGAATTTCATTAAAAAATTCTGATTTCAGTATTAGGGCAGCGCAAAAACAAAACATCAAACAAACTATTAAGGGTTTCTTAATATATAGGTATAAAGAAATTTTTTATTCATTTGAGAAAAAAATTGATGCAAATGTGCAAGTAAAAATTACATTCAAAATGGGCGACTATGCTTTAGCAGCCCACATGTTTGTGTTGATAGGTTTTATTAATTCAAATATAGTGTTAAAAAACCTTAAGGGTAATATTAAAAATAACAATGCTCTAGGATCCGGCGCAAAATGTTTTTGGAGACCACCAAACAATACAATTAGTGAAATTGCGAAGGCATTAGCAAGTTCTTCCGAGGATCACAAAAATGATTTAATTAGATTATTGAGAGATTCTATCGTTTAAATATTAACCTTAAAATTATAAACATCTTCTTTTTTAATTGATTTGCTACCGACCCTACAAGTTATATTTCTAAAATATTCAATATTGTTATTTATTTGTTTGCAGATGGCTTGTTTTATTGTTTTATTTTTTTTATAGCGATCTTTAACGTCAAAAACATAAAACATATCATTTAATATATCTTCCTTTTCATTTATTAATCCACACTTCCCAACACTAGAATTTCCAACTCTTACGACAGCAATTTTATAGTCCTTAGTTATTTTATTATCGGGAATACTCTTCTTTTCCAGAATATTTCTTGCCGAAATATTGTTATCTTCAAATGATTTTTTAATTTTAATATTTTTGTTTTCTAAAAATTCAGAAAGTGGTAAGCCCTTGTCGTTTTTTATATACCCATTATTTTTGTGAAATATTATTTGCGGGATAAGCTCTTCATAAATATTTTTTATATCAAAAATCTCCTCATTCTTGCTCCCGTTTTCATAGTTTAATAAAATTTTATTTTTTAATTTTTTTGAATTGGTAAAAATAGCAAAACAACAAGGAATATTTTTATCAAACCAGACTTTATCGTTCTGGTAAATAATTACTGTGGAAAAATATTTTAATAATTCGTTCTTTACAGATTTATTTCTATTTTTTATAAAAAATGATATGGGTAAAACAAAGCCAATAGATGAGTTATGATCTCGCAAATGCTTTAGGCTTTTTAATAAAAAAATATTCTCAATTTTTTCTTTATCTTTTTTTAATTCGTTTTTCGTTAAATAAACAGACAAGGGAATCTTAAACTTTAGATATTTTTTTATAGTAAAATAACTTTTTTTCAAATTGTATTTACTGAAAGGTGGATTGCCAATTATTAAGTCGTAATGTTTATCAAAAGACTTATTAAAAAAATCTGATGGATTTTTGGCTAATTCTACATCAATTTCACACCCATCAATATTTAAAAAACCCCTTTCCCTCAACGCATTAATAAAATTTCCGGTTCCAAAAGAAGGTTCAAGTATTTTTATATTTTTTCTGTAATGTTTGTGTGACAAAACTAAATCTACCAAATTTCGAACGACTTCAATTTTGGTAAAATATTGGCCTAAAATTTCCTGTTTATTTTTCATATTAAAACTTTTTTAATCTTTCTTCCGCTAACTCACAATAATCTTTACTGATTTCAAATCCTATATAATTTCTTTTTAATTGCTTACAGGCGACCGCCGTACTGCCGCTCCCAATAAATGGATCCAGGATGGTATCATTTTCTTTTGAAAAAAGCACCAATAATTCTTTTATAAATGTTTTTGGTTTTGGCGTAGGATGATTTATAAAACCCTCGTCTGGTTCAACCATTCTGCCCGGTGTGTCTAAAAAAATATCTTTCCCTTTTTTAATCATCTTGGGGTTGCCTTTTTTAAAAACAACACACGACATATATTTAGTAAAACCAATGGGCGACATCACTCTTCCATTCGGACAGTATAAGACAAAATTCCAAAAATACTGAAAAGGATTGTTTTTAAAAATATCTGGCAAAAATTTTGTGCTAAAGAAAGTAATATAAAAAGAATCGTTTTTCAATACCCTGTAGCTTTCTGGTAAAGATAAATAAAATAAACTCAAATCGTGATCATTCCTTATGCCAGTTTTATTTAATCCATACGGCGGATCTGTTAAAATAAGGTCGATAGAGCTGTCTGGAATTATTTTAAACCCCTTAAAACAATCAATATTCTGAATCGAATTTAAAAGATTACTTCGCATAAGATTTTTTTGTTGCATTTAAAATTTTTACTAAATCCACCCCCTTAATTCTTCTTATCCCATTAAATTTTATTGAGGGGATTTTTTGACCAGCGATATAACGTTTTATGGTAATTGTCGAAACCTTTAAAATACTGGCCACTTCTCCTGTTGTATAAAGTTGTTTTTTGTCTAATTCCATTTTTTAAAAGTATCAATTAGTATCATCTATAATATACCATATTTATACTATTAGTACAAGAATTCTCTAACCTATTCACCCTGCCAAAATTAAAGACTCAATCCGTTTGAGTCTTTTTTGTTTTAAACTCTTTATTATGTTATAATATAGAAGTAAATTTAAAATTATGGAAACTATCGTTAAAATCTTACTTAATTCCGTAGCCGTGCTCTTCGCTTCCTATATCTTGCCCGGCGTAAAAGTGGAAAATTTCTGGTACGCCATTGTCGCGGCTATCGCTTTGGGCATCGTGAATTTCCTCATAAAACCCGTACTTATCTTCCTGACTTTGCCGGTTACTATCGTCACTCTCGGCCTGTTTATTTTCGTCATCAACGCGCTTCTGGTCCTGTTGGTCTCCCATTTCGTACCCGGCTTCCGGGTGGACGGTTTCTGGTGGGCGCTCCTGTTCAGCTTAGTGTTTTCTATATTAAAAACTATTCTGGACTCAATCTTCGTAATCAAATAAAATAATACAATAAAGGAGGAGGTATGGAAAATAATTGGCATAACCTGGAACCAGGCGAAATTTTTTTTAAACTCAAATCCCGCCCGGGCGGATTGACCGAAAAAACGGCTCTGCATCGTTTAGAAAAATACGGCCATAACAAATTACCCGAAGCCAAGACTGACAGCTTGGCTATTATTTTTTTGCGCCAATTCCAAAGCCCCCTCATCTATATCCTCCTCTTCGCGAGCATCATAGTTTTTTTCATGCAGGAAACCATTGACGCTTATATCATCATCTTTGTCCTGGTTTTCAATGCCCTGGTAGGCACCATCCAAGAAGGCCGGGCCCGGGATACTCTCGCGGCACTGAAAAAATTCGTCAGCACCAATGCTACTGTCCTGCGCGAAGGGCGGGAAATCATAATCTCGGACACTGAAGTGGTGGTCGGAGACATTATCATCATCCAGGAAGGAGAAAAGATCCCGGCTGACGCCCGTATCATATCGTCTTACAACCTCAAAGTGGATGAATCTATGCTGACCGGGGAATCAAAAACCATCTCCAAAAACAATATAATCATCAAAGGGCTAAAAGCGCCGATTGCGGAACAAAAGAACTTCTTGTTTAAAGGAACCCATATCGCCACCGGCAACGGCCGGGCGATTGTCACTGCCACCGGAACGAATACCGAAATCGGAAAAATATCCAAAGAAGTAGCGGCTATCAATAAAGAAATACCGCTTAAAAAGAACCTGGAATACCTTTCTAAAGTCGTAGCTTATTCCGTAGTGCTCTTTAATTTTATGCTTCTCTTTATGGGCCTGGCTCTGGGCAAGGGCTTCAAGGAAATGTTCACCACCGCGATATCTTTATCCGTTTCCATCATTCCCGAAGGCCTGCCCATAGTAATGACTTTGGTGCTGGCTGTGGGAGTGGCCAAGATGAGCAAGAAGAATGTTCTGGTTAAGAAACTCCAGGCCGTGGAAGCGCTGGGGCAGGTCGATGTCATTGCCGTAGACAAGACCGGCACTCTGACCAAGAATGAAATGGTCATAGAAAAAATTTACACGGGCGGAAATATTTATACCGTGCTGGGATCGGGATATTCTCCGGAAGGCAAAATTATGGATGCTGATAAAAAAACCGTCAAACTCCAAAATGCCGAAATAGCTCTGGCCGGCCGCATAGCCGCTTTTTGCTCCAATGCCAATCTGTCATTTCTGGAAAAAACTAAAGAATGGAAAGTGGCTGGAGACCCGACCGAAGCGGCTTTATCGGTATTCGCGAAAAAAGCTGGCGTTAATAAAGAAACGTTTTTAAATGATAATCCCCTCCTCTTGGACATACCCTTTGATTACGCGAAAAAATACCAGGCGGCGATAAACCAGGTAAGCGACAAGAAAAAAATGATTTCCGTCATCGGCGCCCCGGAAATCGTCCTGAATCTGATACAGACGAACAAAAAGAACAAAGAAGAATTGGAAAATATCTTTAAAAAATTTTCCTACCAGGGTTATAGGGTGCTGGGGTATGCTTATAAGGAAACAGGCTTAGCCGGGACAATTGAACTGTCTTCTCTTATTTTCGGCGGGTTTTACTGCATGAAAGACGCCTTGAGGCCGGAGGTTAAAAGGGCGGTGGATATCGCGAGTAGCGCCGGAGTCAGGGTGGTTATGATAACCGGCGACCACAAGATTACCGCCCAGACCATAGCCATGGAAGCGGGCATATACAAGGACGGAGACGAGATAATCACCGGGGAAGAGCTGGACCGGATGCATAAAGACGAACTGGCATATAGGCTCAAAAAGATTTCCGTTTTCGCCCGCGTGACTCCCGAGCATAAATTAAGGATCATCAAGGCTTTCAAACAAAACAAGAAAATCATAGCTATGACCGGGGACGGAGTGAATGACGCGCCGTCGCTTGTGGCCGCCGATGTGGGCGTGGCCATGGGGAAGATCGGCACCGAAGTGGCGAAAGAAGCTTCGGACATAATTCTTTTGAACGATGATTTTGGAAATATCATTTCCGGACTGAAAGAGGGCCGGAGCATGTATGCGGCCATAAAAAGAGTGGTGCTCTATCTTTTTTCTACCAATAGCGGGGAGGTTTTGACCATAACCATGTCCGTGCTCCTGGGCTTGCCTCTGCCGCTCTTAGCCGCGCAGATAATATGGCTCAACCTGGTTTCTGACAGTTTTCTTGACGTCGCCCTTTCTATGGAGCCTAAAGAAAAAAATATTACTGATGAAAAATTCAGAAAATCCCAAAGACATATCATTGACCGCGGCATGGTTCTAAGGATAGTGCTGATGTCCCTGCCTATGACTATCGGCACGCTTTTCATATTTTCCAGATATCTGCCAGGCTTATCCGATCCTTTAGCCATGTCCAAAGCCTGGACCATGGCCCTGACCACTATGGCCGTATTCCACTGGATGAATGCCTGGAACTGCCGGAGTGAAACCAGGTCTATTTTCCGATCCAATCCTTTTTCTAATAAATATCTCTTGGCCGCCTTGGCTGTCGTGATCACCTTGCAGTTGTCTGCCATCTACACCCCGGTTATGCAGAAGATTATGCGCACGACTGCATTAAATATCAAAGACTGGTTGCTGATTTTGGCCACTTGCTTCTCTATAATAATAGTTGATGAAATCAGAAAATTTATAATCAGCAGAAAGCCGGCGGTCAGGGCCTCTTAATCCTTGACTCCGTTAGAAATTATTATTAAATACTTTCTAACGGGGTTGACAATAAAAACATAACGTGTTACCATGCTTTTAGAGGTGACATATTCAATTAGTATTAGTCAATGGACTGGGCCGGGCATCGTCCGGTTTCAGCCCCAGTAAAATAAGCTAAAAGAAATAGGCACCGAATTTAACCCGACCGAAGCGTCGGGGAAATTCCGACGTTACAGTCGGAATAAACTAGAAAGCGAGGTGACTATTTCACATGGCTTATCAAAACGATAATACTAATTACACTCCAAAACCAAAGATCGACATTTCAGCTTTAGGCATTACTTGCGCTGAATGCGGAACTGCGATCAACGAACTTCCCTTTGAACCTACAAAGAGAGACGACGGCACTTTCGGCAGATTATTCTGCTTCGAATGTAACCGTAAGAGAAGAAGAGACAGCGGCCCGAGAAACTTCGGAGGCGGCGGCGGATACAACAGAGGCGGCGGCGACAGAGGCGGTTACGGCGGAAGAAGAGAAGATAATAGATTCTAATATCAATTTAGGATAAAAAAATACCGGCATTTGCCGGTATTTTTTGTTGCTAAAATTACATATTCAAAGGCTCAGCTAAAATGGCACAATTTCATTTTTTATTAATCTTCCTACTAATGCTTCGCAGAGTCACTTTTATAACTAAAAGTAACCAAAAGTTTTGGGGTGCTTCAAATCGCTATCTTGTTGATTGTAATTTAGACAGACTCGCCCTAACGCGAACTCAGCACCCCAAACCCCTGGGAGCATTTAAAACCTAAAATAATGTCGCATTGAAAAACTTTAGTGGAATTTGTTTGCTGTAAGCGAGGGAAGACGACCCTATGTTTGAGCGGAGCGAGTTTAGGGTCGGCCCCGAGCGAAAGCAAAAAATTCCCTAAATTTTTCCTAGCGACGACTCTTTCGTTCTTTCTCCTAGAGAAAGAACCGCCCAGCGCGTAGCGTAAAAATTATAAAAGTAACCCCCGCGGAGCGCATACCTAAAAAATGGACCCCCGCCCGGGCAGGGCCCCGCGGAGCATTAGCAGGGAATTTTATAACAAACAAAATTGTGCTGCTTAACCTGAGATTGCCACTCCGCCAGCTGGCGGATCGCAATGACAACTAGCCTCTAGCGACTACTAACCCCCAAACCTCGCCTGCCCCGTTTTCTTTCAGCACCTTGGCGGCTTCGTTCAAGGTCGCGCCGGTGGTAACTACATCATCTATAAGTATTATATTCCTGCCTGAGAGCGATTCTTTCTCCCAGAAAAAACTGCCTTTGATATTTTCCCATCTCTCGCTTTTACTCAGTTTCGCCTGCGCTTTGCCGTGTTTTACCCGTTTAAGCCCATGACAATCTATTTCTATCCCGAATTTATCCGATAATTTTTCCGCGATCAATTGCGACTGATTGAAGCCCCTCCATCTCTCCCGCCTGATATGGAGGGGCACGGGAACCAACAATGCCCGGCTGACTTCCTTAAGGGTATCCGCTTTTTGTTTTTTTTCTTTTTTTAAACTATGGATATTGACCAGATCCCTCAGAAGCAGGCCTAAAATAAAGCCTAAACAATCGGAAAGGTCGCGCACAAAATAATATTTTAAAGCTTTGATAACCTGGGCCGTCAATTCGTCATTATATGCGCCGGCCACCCATAGCCCGTCTAAGGCGTAGCCTGCGCGGCAAGGGCGGCAGATCTTTCCCAGATCATTAACATGCCCGCATGAGAGGCACCTCTGATTATGGTTTATTCCTATCTTGTGGAAACAGGCGCGGCAAAACCACTCGCCTTCCCGGCCGCAGGAAAGACACTCTATGGGAAAAATCAAATCAATAATAAAATCACGCCAGTTAAGTACGTGATCAGTAAATTTTTTAATATAGTCCATCCGTTTTTGTCATCGCGAGCGACCAACGGGAGCGTGGCGATCTTTAATATTTTGCATATTTTCCAACTATTAAAGATTGCTTCGTCGCTTGCGCTCCTCGCAATGACATATAGATTTTTTAGTTCTGCCAAAAAGCGCTATCAACTTTCCATTTATTGTCTTCTTTGACAAAATTTATAATTATCTGTTGAGTGAATTTTCTATCACTTCCCGGATTGCCGGTAGATTCCAGCCTCTGGGTGCTGACGGTTACGCTGGCTGTCCCCGCCTGATCATTATATTGTCCCGCGTCTTCGGCGATAGCTTTGGTGGTTATGCCGTAATACGCGCTGGTATCGGGATGCTTGATTATTTCGTTATTTATATAATCCTCGGCCCAAACGGTCATTTTCTGGCTCATAAAAACTTTAAGGTCTTTGATGTTGCCGTAACCCGCCTGGTTGGAAAAACTGCCGAACCTTTCCGCGAAAGAAACGGCCAGGATCTTGATGCCGGCCTCGCCCAAGTCTTTAGTGTCGCGGACGATCTGGGGCTGGTTCTTGACCGGCTCTTTTGTCTCTTCCGTTTTAGGAAGAACCGTCTGCGTAGTGGTGGGCGCCTGGCTAGTCTCTACTGCCGGAAGTTCTCCGGTATTTTTTTGCGTATAAAAGAAAAGGAAATAAATGATAATGGCTAAAAAAATCAGCCCTGCTAATATCACTGCTATGGCTTTTTTTCTATTATTATCCATACCTTTCTCATACCATCAAGTTAAAATTTTATAGCGAGTAAATCCGCCAACTGGCGGACTACGGCCATAAAATTTTAACTTGATACCTTATATTTTTTGTCCCGCCACGGCGGGATTGAAAAAGTTGTTAAAGCTATATTCCCATCTCATCAACCGGCTCTCCCCCCTCTGCGACTCCGGATTTGGCGGCGAATTCTTTCTTAGCTTCTTCAATTTCCAATAACTGCCTGGGATCGGAAGTGATAAGCTGGTCTTCGGTATAAGAAGCGACTATTTTTATGGCAGCATGCTTGTTGCCGGCGAAAAATATGCCCTCGCCGATGCCGCATTCCAAGAGCAGATATTTTTCCCCTTCTGTCAGCATAAAGGTCTTCTGCACTCTTTCAATGGCTGCCGGCGACTGTTTCAAAAGTAATTGCAAAGATGAGTTGGTGACAATGGCCTGTCCGTACGGGGAATTAAGGAAATCATTGACGTCTTGCGTTATAGTAGTGACGCCCAGATAATATTTGCGGCATCTTTTGACCATAGCGAATATGAATTTGGCGCTGTCTTCGTGCTGCATCAGCCACCAGGCTTCGTCAATTACCAGAACTCTTTTCTTGGTTTCGCTGCGCACCACGTTCCAGATATAATTTACTATGGTATAGATAGCGATAGGCCGGAGCTCGTCTTCCAGGTCGCGGACCGAAAAACAAACCAGCTGGTTGTCCATTTTTACGTTGGTCGGGCTGTTAAAAAGGCCGGCAAAAGTTCCCTGGGTATATTTCCTGAGCCTCAAAGCCAGGCTGGCTCCGCCTTCCATTTCTTCCAGGATATCCTGAAAGTCCTGCATTACCGGAGGTTCAATGGTGGATAGGTCGCTATCCGGGGTGATGTCTTTTTTGGCGTAAGTCTCCAGAAGCGCCCGGTCTATGACGGAATCCTCTTCGTGGGTGAGATCCCCCAACATCAGCCTGATGAGTCCCTTGGTAGTGATGACTCCGCTCCTGATGATGTCCTCAGCTTTGGAGTTTCCGCCGATGGCGCGCGGCAAGTCAAAAGGGTTGATCTTATTTTCGCTGGATAAAGAAATATTCACATAGGTTCCTCCGACCGCGTCGGACATATGTTTATATTCAAACTCCGGATCAATGATGATGACGTCTGTGCCGAGCATCAGGCTGCGCAAAATCTCCAGCTTGACCGTATAGCTTTTACCGGCGCCGGAAGTGGCGAAAACCACGGAGTTGGCGTTCTGCAGACTGAAGCGATCAAAAAGAATCAAGCTATTATTGTGACGGTTGATGCCATAAAGGGTTCCGTTGTCGCTGGTCAATTCCGTGGAGATGAAAGGAAAGGAAGTGGCCACCGGCGAGGAATTCATATTAAAAGCTATGTAAAGCTCGTCATTCCCCAGGGGCATAGTGGAGTTAAACCCTTGTTCTGCCTGATAAAGCACCCGTTTCGTAAACACCAGGCGGGAGCCGAATATGCTTTCCACTTCCTCAGATAATTTATTCAATTCTTCTTCTTTATCCGCGTATAAGCTGATGTATAGCGCATATTGGAAAAATTTCTCCGTGCCTTGGGTAAGCGCATCGCGCAAGGCTTCAATATCGCGCAAAGCGGTTTCACGCAACGGATCGCGCGCCGCCCCCTTTTCCGAATCGGAAATGATCTGAGCCTCCAGAGCGCCGACTTTATTTTTTAGCTGTTTCAATATTATGTCGCTGGGAACCGGATAAAAAAACATGGCGATATCAAAGGTATAGTTCAGGTTGATTATGGGCGCGAACCACCCCACGCTGATATAGCGCGGATAATTGATGACGAAAATGGTCCTGATGTATTTTTCTCCCAGTTTCAAAAACCCGGGGTTTACCTCGAAACTAGCCGGAGCAATCAGGTCTTTGATGGAAACCACGCCGCGGCGGAAGGCCATTTCCGCCTCGACCAAAGCCCGCGTAGCTTCGGCATCCTGGGACATTTTTTTCTCTTTGCCACGCTCAGCTATGGTGCTTTTAAGTTTCTCTTGCTCCTCTTCGTTTTTTATTTGATTGGGGTTGAACATAAACTTTAAAAACTTTTATTAATCCGCCGGCTGGCGGATTAATATTTTCAAAAGATGTTTATTCTACTCTTAATTGATTAATATCCACCAATTTCTGGTTGGGCGAGGTGGTGGGGTTATAAGTATTATAATATAATTCTATCAAGCTTTGGGTATCAAGCTCTATGGCCGTAAGCCCCATGGAGGCGAATCCGGACATGACGATTTCCGCCCGGTGGGTCAACTGGGAGCGTCTTCTCTGGAATATGTTTTCTTTCATCCTGATGAAAACTCCGGGGCTTAAAGTTTCTCTAAGGGAAGAAAAAAAGCCTTTGTGCTTGTCTGAAGAAGGGCTATAGGTCACGACCGCGAAAAATTTCTTGTTCATAATCTTGCCGATGGATATCAATTCCCCGATATATTGCAGGTAATCGGCGATTTGCATCTTTAAAAGCTCATTAGTCTGTTCTTTTTCTTTCTGTTTTAAGCCCGCGATGTAATTATCTATATTCAGCTCCCTAGACTGGATGATGATTTGCAGCGGAAAATCAATATTATTAAGGAAGCCCACATACGATGCGATAATGGCATTCTGTTCGTCTTCGCTCTTTAGGGCGAAATTTATGCTGGATACCAGAAGCACGGACCGAAGAGTGCCGTCGCGCATGACCACGGTATTTTCTTTGATTTCCGCGATGTCCAGGTACTGTTGGGTGGTGCTGGAAATTTTATTTTTTGCTAATGGGGTGTTTTTGGACATAGTATAAGGTTTCAATTCAAAATTTTATTAAAAAATTAAATTATTGATAATTTATCGCGAGGCCGGCTTATCATCATCGTCTCCCCGGAAGGCTCCTCCGGTGTCTACCATCAGCGATAATTCGGCCAGCCTGGAGGTGGCATAATGTTTCACTGGAACCGGTTGTCTAGCTTTGATCATATCGTCAATGGCTTCTGTTTCGTTCATGATTTTCGCGCCCGCGTTGCCCCAGACTCTCAATTTGGGCCTTTTTAAAGTCTGAATCACATTAAGGATAAAAAGATGGAAGGGCCGGCCGTTGATTTTTACGAAAGCGAAAGTGATGGCTATTATGAAATCAAAGACGCTGGCTGTGACGAATAAGGTGAAATCAAATAACTTATAAAAAATAGCGATGAGGATTATGCCGCCGAGCATTATGATAAACTGGCGGGTGGTGATGGGCCCGATGATCTTGTCTTCCACGTCTATGAATTGCGGTATGGTAAACTGTTGCATATAGATTTGTCATTGCGAGAAGCGGAGCGACGAAGCAATCTTTAATAGTTTGTTAATGCGCCAAGTATTAAAGATCGCCACGGCCTTCGGCCTCGCGATGACAGTAAGTTAAAATCTCAACTCTTTATTTAAATCCATTACAGCTTCAAATTCCTGAGCGGATAAAAAATCTGCGCCTTTTTGTTTTCTCTCTGCCATTATAACATCAATCGGCCTGTTTTCACTAATACTTTTCTCCCCAAGCATAAGATACAATCTATTGACCGGGCTTATGCGCCAGGCTCTAATGCCTTCGATTTTTTTGCTATAATCCTCGTCTTCTAAAAGCCTTATTTTTTCTTTAATTTTAGCTATTGATTTAACCGGGTCCTGCTGGCCCAGGCGCCTGAAAGTGACCAGGTCCATATTTTTAAGTTCATCCACAGGAGTCATTAGATGCGGATTTTTTTCCGTATTCATGGCCGGCACATATTTGATGTCGTTCATTTTTATTTTTCCGCCGGTTTCAACCGGGGGCCTGACGTTCATTTTTATGGGTTCGGACTCTTCTATGGCTAATTGGGTATTGGTTTTTATTGTTGGCGATTTTTGAACAACCTCCCCCTTGACAAAAGGGATGTTTTCGTCGTCCTTTTTTGCCGTCTCTTTTTTACTCGCCAACGAACTGAAATCGTAATCCACATCCCGGATGCCGATATTCTTCGGGCTTTTCGCGCCTGCCGGCCCGCTGGCGGCCGGCGCAATTTTTGCGGCCAGGTCTTCTGGCACTGCGATTTTCTTGGGCGCCTGCCCGGCCGGCTGGTTTCCGGCTTTGCTGATAAAATTTTGGGCGAATGACATCACCCTGTCAACTGTGGCATCGTCAAAATTCAGGCCTCCGGCGTCAAAAGGTTTTTTCAGGGTCAGCCTGGTGTCAAGCGCATTTCTGATCCCTCTGACATGGGTCCGTAAAATCTGCCTGAATCTGTCCACCAAAAATTCGCTGGAAAAATGAACCTGCGACGCCTCCATTATTTTTTTTATCGCGCTTTCCGCCGTGTCATCAAAAACCACCAGCGCGGTATTTTTATCAGTATCGGTTTTTTCAGCGATTTTCCTGATTTCTTCCTCATCCTCGGATTCAAAAAAGAAGCTTGCTCCGCCGGTTTTAGCCTCTTTCGGGGCCGCTGTTTTCGGAGCTGCAGCTACGGCATTTGCGCCTTGTTTCAGATAATCCCACACTGCGAAAAAAACTTTATTCCTTAAAAAATCAGCCACGGCGGCGACCTTACTGCCGTCCAAACCTTCAACTTTCATCAAATAATCCTTGATCCCGCTTACAGGAACATCCTTCGTCATCACTTTGATTATGACTGCCGCCAGATTTATATTATAGGTCTTCTCTGTTTTTTCAATATCAGAAATAATTGCGGGCGCGCTTATCCTGTCCCGCAATTCTTTAGGCAATTTGTTGTATTTTTCTATATATTCTAACATTTTATGAATTATGAATACCGAATTACGAATTATGAATATCTCTTGATTTTTTAATTAAACCGCTTATTAATTTATGCACAACAACTGTTTGGTCGGCCACTTCTTTAAATCTATTACTATCAATATAACCCACATCTCGTGCAATAATTAATTGATTTTGTATTTCCGTCACCGAGCCTTGAGACATGGCGTAGAATTGTGCTTTTTCCTTATAGGATTGTCTACTGAAACCTTCCGCGATATTGGAAGTAATTGATACAGCAGCTCTCTTCATTTGATCTGTCAACCCAAACAGCTCTTCTCTTGGAAAAATTTTCACCGTTTTATATATCATTAAAACTAACTTGTGTCCTTCTTTCCAACTATTTAAATCAGTAAATGTCTTTATCTTAAGTTCATCATTCATAATTCAGTATTCATTATTCCTTATTCAACTTCCTAATCTCTTCTTCCACCGCTTTCCTTTCCAAGCTGCCGGCCGGATACTTTTTTGCCATTTCTAACAATTCTTTTTCTTTATCATCCGCAACATGTGTCTTAGGAAGTTCAATTTTAATAGATTCTTGTATTTTAGCCGCCTCTTTGTTTTCAAAAGGGATTATTTCCTTTTTATTTTTTAAGACATTGTCAAGGCTCTCAGGAAAAAAATTAATCATCCTATACAAGACTAACAATTTTCTCAATAATTCCTTTTCATCTTTATTTAATTTTGAAGCGTTAGTTGAGTTTGCTACGAATTTAGACAATACTATATTGTCGAACATACTGCTTCCTTCTTTTTTTATAAAATCTTTAATCCAATTTTCAATGGTCGGATGGCTTGTTTTGCCTTCTAAAATAATTTCTTTGGACGTAAGTGGTTCTTGATTGTTTCTAAATAATTTTACTATCTCTGATTTATAAGCATCATCCTCAAAAAATTTGACGTATAATTCTTGGCTTATCTTGTCTAGCAAAAAATCATCATTTATTTTTAATATTGATACCAATTGATTGCTAAAAATATCTTTTATCTTATCAAGGTCAATTTCATCAACCACTAAGTCTAAAAATAAATAACTCAGACTTTTTTTAACTTCTTCGGCGACACCAAGGTCAATTTTTTGTTCTTTCTGAAGATATTGAGCGACTCCTTCCATTTTTAATTCCCCTATTACAATTAATAGCACCACAAACTTCAAATCAACGTCAAATTGTGTCTCTAATTTTTTAATTTTTAAGACTGCATCCTCGCTTCCGATATTATCTCGGAGGCTTCTCGGTAATCTTTTATATTTTTCTAAGCAATCGCTTATATATTTAGACATAAATAATTTTTTTATTACAATAGTTTTTTATTTTTTATCGCTTGTTTGGTTATATAAGTATTTTTTTCTACCGTATCTGTATTTTTAACAATCTCTTCAATATTTTTTTGTGTAGAAGCTCCGAACTTATTTAAATTATCGCTAAATTTATTAGCCATAGAACCTGCTTCTCTGGTATTTTCGCCTAATTTTTCTGTCAAATTTTCAATGGACTCAACAAGGGCATCGTTTGCATCCCCGAGATCTTCACTCGTGTGTCTATTGGCGCGGTCATCAAAAGCCTCTTTGCTGTCTGCAACTGATTTGTTGTTATAATTATCAGCAACTTCTTTTCTTTTAGAATATATCTTATTTTCAATGATATTATCAGACATTTTTGTGACTACTTTCTCATTGTCAACACCATGACCATGCAATTCCTCATGAATCTTTGCTTTTTTAACATTAGACATGTCTTTATATCCTATTGCGCTGGAATTTACCATACTAAGATTGTCAGCTTTTATTGTTCCTTTGGCTATTCCATCGAACTTAGTTTTTGCCGCAGTTGCCAATTCTATCTGTTTCGCATTTCCACCAGAAGTTTGCATTTCAGAAATTTTTTTAGTTAAAACATCGGACATATGCGAGGATATGGTTTGTATTTTTTTCTGATCTGTTATGTTTACTCCCTCTACTTGATGAAGATTGACATTAGCTTCTAAGTCATCAAATATTCCTTTTGGCATATCCTCAAAACTAACACCTATAGTGTTGTCTTGACCTCTTCCGAATCTATTGACACTGATATTCCCATCACCCTTACTATCATGTTTATTATTGTCTATGCTATAACGATTTGGGTTAACACCATTCAAACCTCTGACTGTAGCCGCGCCTCCGACATAACCAACACCTGACATTAAAGTTGCATAATCCATGCCAGTGATTCCCGTATCGCCTGTGACTGCACCGGTGTTTTGATTGAACCCTTGTACGTAATTATTTAATTGACGCGGACTTGTCCCGGTATGTGTTGACAATACTCCCTCATTAAAGTTCCTTCTAGAGGTTCTATTGCTAGATAAATAATCCTGGAAGCTGGTTCCTTCATCAGCTGTAACACCCAATCTGCCCAATTCGCTTAATTCTCTTGAGTTTAACCTCTGAACTTCTTCTCTTGACATTCCCCTTATTTGATTCTGTAAGGCAGTCAATGCTGCGGGGTCTACCGCAGTTATGTCGCCATTTACATTTCTTGTAACTTGCCCGGGCGCTAACATACCACTCGGCATTTTATTTCGCGCCGCATCCCTTACCGCAACGCCCATTGGCGTTATAGAGTTCTGACGGGCCAATCTGGAAATAATTCTTTGATCATTTATATTACCAACATGCCTCTGTGCTTGTTCGGCGTCAACCCTTCTTCTAGCTCCAAGCCCGGTAAGTGCATTTGTAGCTAGGGTATTTATACCGATAACCCTGCTACCCCCAATACTTCCTAAAGCGTCTCTAAATCTACCCCTTAAACTTGTTGTACCATCTGCTGGGTTAAAATCTCTTCCCTGAGACATCCATGTCGCACCTGCGCCTATGGCTGCTCTGCCTGTTCTACCTGGCAGAGAAGTTGCAAACGCCTGCCCTTTCTGTATAGTGCTCATTCCTTTGCCAGCTATATTCCCAATCGCTCCTCCCATCTGCTGGGTAATCATAAGTCCGCCCATAAGCATGCCTATGGAAATAATGAACTTGATCATATTATCCATTGATCCGGCCTTGGTAACGCCTACGCTGACAGTATTAATATCGCTAACTGACGCCGACTCGTTTAAAGAATACCCGGGTTTTGGCGTGTTGCCCAATAATGTTGTACCGGTGGAATTCGGGGTAACGGTAACAAAAGACAACCAGATGAAAAAAGCTAAAAGAGGGCCGGTAATCACATATTTGCTAAAATTTCCCCACCATTGCGATGAATATTTTTGGCCGGCAGGAAAAGCGGACAGCACATAAGCCAGGGGAGAAAGCACAATATAGATCCATATCATTATCATCCTCATAGCCAGCACGCACACCATAACGGTTATAACCACCAACGCGACTAGAACATAGATAAGCGCCAATATATAAGCTCCTGCTACTGACGAGAATGTAACGTCAGGACTACTACTGTTTGAGAGGTTAAATGACAAAATATTCTGGAGCCCGAGCATATCTGTCAAATTTCCTCCGCCGATATCTTTAAAGCCGTTCACAAAAGTAAGCATAATCACCTCTGCCACATCTATAAAAATTCCGCAGATCAGTTTGGAAAAATTGATAAGCACAGCCATTATGAGCAATTTGGGCAGAAGTTTCTTGTAACTATATTGTTCTACTCTTAAAATCGTAGCAAAAGCGATGATCAAAAGGATAACCACGAAAAACATATTAGCCAGATCCCTTACGATAGTCCATCCTTTTGTTACCGCGTCGGACGTGATAAAACTATTATATGAAGCGATCCAAATAAGTATATTAATCAAGACAATAAGCAGTTTGCCGACAATCCAAATAATTAGCTCTATAAATTTACCTAATATGGCCGCTACCGTGGCGCCCACATCGGCATGGGCGGAATGGCCGACCAAAAAACTACCCGCCACTAAAAGAGCGGACATTAAAAATAAACTTTTAATTTTATTTTTATTATATTTCATTTTAGTTTATGCCTAATTTGCTCTTTATCAAGCTATATATTATATAAAACATTGTACCCAAATATTGCATTGGATGTTCTATTATATCTACAACTAATGCAAAAGTGATAAAACCAAACATAATCAGAAAAAATGCCACCAAGTCCAGAAACAACAACCCCATAAGCTCAACCAGATTCGCCATGCTTCCGTGTTGGTTTAGTCCTGCGGCTCCCGGCATCTTCCATTCGTCGCCCAGTTTGCAGAAAAGCATATCTCCGAAAATCTTATTGCAAAAAACATGGATATTTATATAAACCAAGGATAGTCCGAAACTGGGAATTAAAAGCCCCCACATCCATCTTAACAATCCGCTGGTGGCCGGGTTGCCATGTACCGCGCTCATTTTCTTTTCCAGCGATTCTTTTTTAGTTTTTTCCGCTTCTTTCTTTTTGTTCTCAACTACTCCTTTTTTTATTATCGCTACCGGATCGTTTTCTACCGCGCTTTCCTGTCTGGCCGTATCTTGCGCCGATGCCTGTTCCTGCCTTAATTTATCCGCCCAGACAGCCTCTCCCTGCCGTTCCCGGTCTTGCGCCGAAGCGGCCATCAATCGTTCGTCTACAGAATTAGATCCAGGCATAAAATTCACCCTGTTAAATAAGATTTGAGCCTTTTATGTAAATACAATTTACCATAAAAAGTTTTTAAATATTTTTCACGCTTAGTTGCGTCTTGCTGACTCAAACAAGCTTCGTAATATATTAACTTTAACGGCCTTCTATTTTTAGTAGAATCTACTAAGCCTTTAATGTGCTGCTCAAATCTTAATTTTAAATTTTTTGTATAACCAGTGTAATTTTCTTTATCTTTGCTGCTCTGTAAAACATAAACGTAATACATCTTAATTAAAAAAAATTTAAAATTATTTAACGGGGTAAATTAATAACAGCCGATCTGGGTAATAGTTGGAGCGCAACTTTGTTGTGATAAGTATTGACAATTACAAACATAATGGCATGTCCATGGACAACCTTGCCAACCGCATGCAGGACCGTAATGAGCATACGAGCAAGCTCCTTTGGCAACGGGTGACCACGCTTGCGCAGGGTTGTCGCAATAAGTCGGAGAGCAAGAATTATCCGAACAAGTATTGCCTGCTGTAGTACTCCAATTTCCGTATTGCGTCCAGCCGATAGCCGCACAGGAAGAAAGCGGAAGCTTGCAGAAAAATGTAATGCCGTCTCCGCTGCCGACCTTGGAAACTCCCCTTACGCTAATCCTTCCAGTAGCGTCAGTAACAGCGGTTCCGGTGTCATCCACCACTACTCCGCCCGCGGCAATGCATTGTGCCCTGGTATGCTGATTATTAACCATATTATCCGAACACCCGGTAGGATTAAAAGTGCATTTCTGGGCCAGATAGGAGTTATTATAACACCCGATACTGCCATATAAATAATCGTTGTAACCATTGTGTGCAAAATCATTAGCAGCATTTTCAGGCAATCCGGAATGATCAGACCAGCAGGTTTGTTGGACGCCGTTATTGGTGATATTCGGGTTGCCGCCGCTTTCATTCCAATCGCAATGCTCGTGATAATTAGCCTGGATTATATTGTCTCCGCACCAGCCGTCCATCCATAAGCATTTTGTGCATTTATATTGATTGTAATTGGTAGTGCCGTAAGGATTATATGGATAAGCAGGACTGATATCATTGGCATTGCAGGTATCATTGGTGAATAATCCGCCCGGTTGGGGACAATCGCAATCTTCGGTGCCGTTGGCATAGCCGTCTCCGCAGGCGGCCTTGGATTTATAGGTATTATTAGGTATGGGCCACCACAAGAGGCAGGCGTCCGTCAGTCCGGGAGCCCGGTCGTATTCCAAACAATAGCCATACCAGCCTTTGCGCCGGATGCCGGACGATTCATAATAATCGCAGGAAAGCGAATCTTCTTTGGGGTAAATGCGGCAGGATTGGGGCGTAACCCAGCCGTCTCTGGAATTAAGGGTCGGCCTCATGGAAATATCGTCAAAATAATAATCTCCCTGCGGGCTGCTTGGACTGGTGGTAAGATCGGTTTCAACGGTCAATGTCAGCCTTATGGCCTTGGTTGCCGTCTGCACGGTGAACTGGCTTAAATATAATGCCCATGGCTTTCCTTTTATTGCTTCTATGACATTTCCTCCGTTTATAGTATGTCCGTTTGCATTATTAGTGTCGGTGGGAGCGCTAAAAATCGGGGTGCCGGTAGCGGTGCTGCTGGCGATTGTATACTCTTGCACTTTTACAACCACTTTGCCATCAGATAATTTGCTGGTGTTGATATATGCGGACAAAGCATAAGATTGTCCTCCTTGGACATTTATCTCATACCCCGCTTGGGTATAAATAGAACCCACATTCCCATAAGGCGCGGTCATTTTCAAGATATTCCTTCCATCCGGAGCGTATTTAGAGCAATCTCCCGCTTCTTGTTCCTCTATGCATACTTTTTCAAATTGGATTTCTACCGGATTATTTATAACATAACAATTATTAGTATTTGAACATTCCCATCCGTTATTAGGTACCAACCAGCGTGAGGGGGATGAAGATGACGCGATATTTTTTGTGTCTTCAAAACTGCCATTATAAACATTGCTCATCAGGCCGGATGAAGAAGCGGCTGCGAATTGATAATAATCATTAGGATAAATACTGATGCGATTATTGCTTCCGTTGGGTGAAGTATTAAGGACGGCATCCCCCACTTTCACGTAGCCGGTCATATCGCTTATGAAACTCGTATTCACGTTAGTGGGGAAGGTCTGATTAACAGGCGCGCCATTGGCGACAAATCTGTCGCAGTCTCCGTTGTCATCAAATTTGTTGCATACGCCGATTTGCTGGCAGACCGCGGCTTGGGTGCTCACGTCGTATTGGGTCTGTTGGCAGGCCAGCCATTGTCCGCAGATCCGGTCCGGCGAAACTTTGATGATCTTATTGGAATTATTATAAGCAGTATTGGAGTTGGATATGGGAGATACTCCATTACCGTCATTGACCGTCAAAAAAGCATCATAATAACTGGATAGATTGATAAGGCCGCTTCCCCCGTTTTGCGTCCTTTCATCAAATAAGACACAGCCCTTTTCAAAATCAACTATGCCGTTACAAGTCTTGGTGTCAATGCCTGAGCTTAATTGATAATCAACCGCGGCCTGTTTCACTTCTGCGGTTCCGCTGACGGCACATCTGATATTGTTTATGTTATTGCCTACATAGAATCTGGCGCTCAATCCGACCGAAGATACGGAAGGCTGTGCGCCGCTTAAAGCATTGCTGCTTGATAAAGAGTATAGTCTTAAGTATGGTACTCCGGTCTTAACATCCACGCAATTGCTGACGCCGCCGACACCGCTGATTATATAAAGAGTATTAGGTTCAAGCACGGCGACAGGCCCTGGCTTTGACACAACCAGGTTGGTGGAAAATTTGCTCATCGGATCTATATATTCGGTACAGCTTGACTCCGAAGCCGGGCAGATGCCGGCCCAATAAACGCCGTTATTCACCGCGGGCTGGTCAATATTGGCTCCTCCGGTTCCGAAAGTCTTCAAATTGTTTACCGGACATGCCGTATCCGTAGTTTCCGTTTTACAAGCGCCGGCCGGAGTGGTGGTGGCGCCAAGCGGCGCGCAATTTTTGTCAACCAGACAGACATTGCCGATGGGACCGCTTATGCAGCGCTTGACCTTTTTCTTATACCAGCCCCAGCCATTGGTTGAACTGGCCGCCTGCCTGTATTCGCAAGCTTGATCGCCGGGGTCCTTAAAATATATGTCGCCGCTATCCATGGTCCAGGAGCCACAATCTACGGCCGATGCATCGCACAAGCTATCAGAATATTTTTCCGGATCGTTTTTCAGATACGCGTCAGTATAAATCGTGGCGCCGTTGTAATTATAAGGCATTCCCAGACGCTGGCAGCCTTTGTCAATGGCGCTACATTGTTTCTTTTCGTCATACACCGCGTAAATATAGCTGTCCGCGGGCGTAGTCACCGACGGGCTTACGCCGGAAGCGGTCTGGGCTCCGTAATTGTCCGAATTTTTAGTATCAATCATCAGTTCGCATCCGACCGCCGACTCCTGGCAGAGATGAGAAAAGCTATGTAAATAATCGGTTTCTTGATTGCTATTAGAATAAGCATCGCACCCTAACGCGAACAAGGGAGATGGGTTTCCGTTGATATCTTCGTCACAGGACACCGGAGTGATCCAGGAATTGCCTATCAGATAATACCGGTCAATTATTTCAGTAAGCCTGACATCATCTATATTTAAATTCCCAGTGCCGGCTATAGTGAGGACTTCGGTGCTTAATACTTGAGAAGTCAGGCTGGGCATATTTAAAGTGAATTTTTTCCATTCTGTGGCGGACAAAACAGCCGAACCGGCGAAGTTAGTGGAGGAAGCCGCGCCATTGGCAATCACAGCCGTGATACTGCCGCTCCCTTCGGCGATGAAATTAAGCACATAAGATTTGTTCTGCTCTACGGAACTGCCTAAAGCGACGGATGCGGAATGGTTGCCGCCGGAAACGGACATGGACCTGCCTCCCACCAACAGAGCATTGTTGGATAAGCCTACTGTGGAACCTCCCCCAGCGGTCCAGCCCTGCGTGCTGCCTTCAAAATCATTATTAACGACAATCTTCATATTGTTGCCGCTGTTGCCGCTGTATTCCCGGCAACCGTTATTCTCCGCCGAGCACGCTTGCCCTTCTCCGGGAATGCCCATATAGATACAACCGTTATGTTGGGCGTCAAATACTCCTCCGTTCTTGCAGACGACATTTCCAGAAGCGTCAGTATTGACCCTGGTCATCCGATAAGACAGGCAGTTGTCCGAACAAGCTATGGTGTAACTCATCAAATGATAAGAAATGTTTCCAGACTGGTCATAAAACTGCCGGCAGTCCGGATTATGCGACGGATCAGTAGAGGGCAGGGCGTAAATAGCGGCGCTGCATAACGAGCTGTCATTGGAAGTGACAGCCGGCCGGCCGCTGGCATCATGTTTCAGGGAAACGACTTTCAGCTGATAGCCGGTTTCGTCTGAACCTTCCCAGGTATAAAATGCGGCGCAACTAGCCGCGTCCGGCTTGATGCATTGCTTCAAGTAGGAATAATATTCCCGCCCTTCGCCTCCGTTGGCGACCTTGTCCAGATTGGTGAACTCTTCGCATCCTACCGACTCCGCTCCGCAAGTTTTGGCGGTGGAAGGGATGAAATAAGCCGAACGCTGAGAATCAAAAAAAGTATCTCCCTGCACATAGGTGTCATAACCGACGCATTCTGCCGGGCAGTGATCCTGGGCCGAAGCCTTGGCCGGAACGCTTATGCCGTCTTTGGAGCCGGTGTAGAGGCTGCAGCCTACTTCATTGACAGTGCATTTGCGGACATATTTATTGCACTCTGCCGGGGCGTTCGGCTGAGAATTGCCGTTAGCATCGTAACAGATATTTGCCGAAGCTAGATAATCGGGCAGGAGTTTTTCATAAACCAACCCGTCTGTGCGATAATCGCTATAAGCGGTAGCCTGGCTTCCATTTTCCAGTTTAATGGCATCTATGACGCAGGAAGCTACCGGCGGGTTTATGTTTATAAGCACGTTGTTCCCGGAAGTATTGGCCGGATAAACATAATTGAATATCTGTCTGGACCAGCTGTCCGGACTGGTAGACAAAGCCGTGGTGACATTATTGATGCCGAAAGTTCCAGTAGTCCCGCAGTTCTTGGCGTAAAAAGATAAAGTGAAACTTTCTCCGCCCACAGCATAATCTGCCAGGCCTGCGGTTACTCCTTTGCTGACGTTTCCGGATAATTGCAATCCTTCTAATCCGTCATAAGCATTAGCTACTTGGACGCCGATTCCCGCTCCGAAAGTTCCGGTCAGGCTATTTTCAAAACTGGAATTGGCAATCAGGTTAGCGCCGATACCATCCGCGGTCCGGATGAATTCATGGCAGCCTTCGTTTTTGGAGTCGCATTTTTCCGCGCCGCTATCCATATACATCTTAGCTCCGTTCGCCTGCCACGCCTGAGTGGCATAATTATAGGCTGTGGCATAAGCCTTGCATCCGGCATTAGAAACGGAACATCCGCCATAGTCCAAAGTGTTTTCCAAATAACTGACCGTGTTGCCGGCTTCGCCTTTGAAGGTCTGACAGGTATTATATTTGGCATCGCAAGACTTGGTATTAAAACTCCATTTCCGCCTATCCTGTACGCAGTAACCGTAAGCGCCGCAAGATCCGTCATTGTTTTCCCTGATACAGGATTGCTGGTCCCCGCAATAATTATTATTACGGGTTATAGACACGCTGCTGTCCGAGCCTTCGCCAGTAACTTCATTGGATGTGAGCTCAGGCCCATACCCTTGCCGGCGGCAATAATTAAGAGGAGCTTTAAGCACCCAATTCGGGTCAACCAAGCCATGGCACCAAGCTTCGTCCAGGCCGGCATATTCATCGTTAGGGTCAAAGCACGCTACCATATCGCCCAAAGTATAAGTTTTCGCCATGGGAGACATAAACTTGATATGCTGTGCCGCCAATTCCCAACCTACGGGTATGATCCTATATTTTCTTAAAATCACCATAGATCTATAAGGATAGGATTCGTCAGTATATTTAGGCTCGTTACCGTCTTTGTCAAATCCAAAGGATCCATCTTTATTTAAATACCCCGACTTCATAGCTTCGCCCACGGTAGTCTTGCCCGCAACCGCTTGGCTGAACCGGTCAGTGATAACGCAGTTGTCAGGACCAGCCTTAGTGGGGTCCGGGCACTGAACCAAATCGGATAAAATGCTATAATCGGCGCGCACGCTGAAATTCGGCTCCAAGATTGAAAGAGCTTTATTTGCTATATCAGATTGTCCTATGGAAACATCGGCCTGATAGTTAGCCAAGCCGCCGTAGTCGCCGCTATATGGGGTCGTATAAGTGCCGGCTCCCGCCGCCATCTTTTGCATCAAACTATTAAATGCTGAGATGGCTAATTGATTCAGAAATACATTAGCCGCGTCAACCAAGGCATCTCCGGTATATTTGCCGAGGTTTAAGTTATATAAATCAGTAGCGGCTTGAGCCTGGCGTTTTGCTTGATCTGGCGGCGATGTCTGATTTCCGGCGATATTCCTTACATCAAGCCAGCCGTTACTTACAGTACGTTCTTTGTCTTTAACAACCACATCTCTTTGTTGCGCTTCCATGATTCCGGTTTGTAAAGTAAGCGCCGCACCCACATCATTTGACGCCGGCTCAAACATAGACTGCATATTCTTTAAAAAATCCTTGGCCCCCATAGCCCTTATCCTGTCTGCTTCGGTTTTCCAATTCTTCGTCATCGTGGTCCAGGTGCAGGCAGGAGCTTTAGGTTTCTGATTTTGTATTAAGCCCAAACCGATAGCTATCTTGACATTAAGGCTGGGCTCGCAAAGGTTAAATTTTACATAACCGTTATTTTTGCCTAATTGTTCCAGAAATGTACCGGCAGCAGTATCCGCGACATTAGACAAATAAGCTCCCCATCCCTCGGTAATAAACATTGGTTTTTGCCCGGTATTGCCTGACCCTAACCAGGTTGCCGTATCAAAAGCCAGAGTGCTTAGAACGTTTTGAATGGCGGAATTTAATGCCTTTGCTGCCGTCTTAGCCAGAGTCCTGTCTTTTTCTTGATCTGCCTGTGCCTGCGTTTTTGCTGCCTCGATATCTGCGTTAGTTTTTTCTGTTTGTTTATTCCCTGTTGGATTAACAATCTCAATTCCGAGAGCCTTAACCGTGGAAACGCTAAGAAAAGCTAAACTAAAAACAATAATAAAAATTCCTCCTAAAAATTTAATATTATTTTTTCTCCTTTTATCTAAAATCATAATTTTATATTAAAATTATTTTGTAGTAGGGCTGCTTGAGGCGCTTATTCCGCCCAGAGTGTCTTTATAGCTTTTCATCAATTCCTGGTCGGATATCTGTTGTAATAATCTCGGATCCATGCCGGCGTTGATGAGCGCTTTCCGAAGGCTGGCCGCATCGCTTTGGCCTTGTAAAATAGTTTGCAGGGCGCTTGCTGAAGTAGAAGCGGAAACCGAGGAATTGACGCCTGGATTATTCGTGGTGCTGTTTGCATCCGGCGCTTGATTTAATTGCGGAATACTGGAAGTGGAAATATTGGATGGCTGGGCACAAACCTTTCCTGAGGGGCAGTTCGGGTCAGTGCCGTTCTTGATTTCCACTCCGTCCGGAATGCCGTCAGAATCGCTGTCGGCCAGATAGGGAGACGTATGATAAACATAAAGCTCGTCGTAATCGGACAAGCCGTCGCCGTCAGTGTCTTTGCTTTTAAGGTCTTGTACCTGGGCATCGCTTAAACCATCCGGATTATTAGGATTGCTTGTATCCTCCTGGGGGGTATTGCTGCTTAAAGCCGTATCTTCCGCGATACTAAAAGGGCCGGTTATGCTTTTATTAAGCTCTACCGACCACATAATCAATAAAAAAATAGAAAAAACAGCCAAAATTGCCGCAGCGATTTTTTGGTTTCTGCCGAGAGGTTGTCTGGGAGGCACTCCGCCCATACCCAAACCATTATCTATCTGGGGATTTTCTTGCATGGGAATACAAAAAATTCAAAACTAAAAAAATTCTAACTTTAAGCTTTAAGTTTTGAGCTTTGCACTTTAAACTTATCAACACTTGATATTATTATAACATATTTTACTCAAATCCACCAAATTCACTGACCAGTTTCGCCCAATCTTTAATAGAAAGTTCTTGCGCCCTGATTTTACCGTCCAAGCCTACTTTAATTATCTTTTTTTCCGCCTCCGCCTGGGGAATATGATATCCTGCGGCCAGATTATTTTTTAGCATTTTCCGCTTGGCGCTAAATCCGATCTTAACCAAACGGAAAAATGATTTTTCTACCCCTTCTTCGCTCCCCCTTGGCAAGGGGGAGTAAATTTTACCTCCCCTTAACAAGGGGAGGTGCCCGATTAGGGCAGAGGGGTCTTTCAATTTTAACTTTATTATCGCGCTATCCACCTCCGGCGCCGGCCAAAAATCTTTTCTCGGCACACCAGCGACAATTTCCGCTTCTGCATAAAATTGTACGGAAATCGCCAAAAGGCTCATTTCTCCAGGGTGTGCGGTGATTCTTTCCGCAACCTCTTTTTGGAGCATTAAAACCATCATTTCCGGCCTTGCCCTGTGAAATTGTTTCACACCGGCGGAACCGGATTTCACAGGGTGAATTTCCGTTTCCGATAAAAACTTCCTTAAAAAAACCGAAGTAATATTATAAGGAAGATTGGCTACAATTTTGTATTTAGTATTAGGTATACAGTATTTAGTATGCAGTTTATTTTCTTTATCAATACTGCATACTGCATACTGCATAATAAAATCCAAAATATTCTCATTCACCACTTCCACATTTTTTATGCCCTGCGTTTTAATGGCAGTCTTAAGATAGTGAGCTAATATATCGTCCAATTCCACGGCAATAACTTGTTTAACCTTCTTAGCTAATTTTGAAGTTAAAAATCCCAGACCTGGCCCGACCTCCAAAACGATATCATCGTTTTTCAATTCTGCCGCTTCAACAATGCTGTCATAAACATCTTCATTAATTAAAAAATTCTGCCCCTTTGACCGGGCAGGCTGGATGCCGTAAATACGGCAGAGTTCTTTGGTTTTTTCTAATAGGTTGTTTTGCATTATTCAAACAATTTTTTTCCTGCTATAATAAAATCATTAATAATCTCTTTCATTCTATTCTTAAAAGCGTAAATTTTCGGATTATTAATAGAAGCCGTACATCCTACGCACCCATTATCAGAGGCGACAACATCCAAGCTGGTCATGGTCGTTCCGCCGATAATCACGTTTTGAGATCCCTCTACGATTGCGGCTTGAGCCGCAGTAAGCAAATAATCAGCTCCGCATGACTGACCGCCCGCTGAAGAGCCGCTTAAATCCTGCTCTGAACAAACCGGGGGGATCGCCATAGAACACAACGTGCCTCCCGTACAACAACTTTCGGCTGGATAACAAGAAACTACACATAGCGTAAGTATCGGATTGACAAACCCCTCGGTGCAAGAAAACCCGCCGGCTGCCTCCAAAGCGCTTTTTCTCTGTAAACCGTCAAGGATATAAGGCGATGCGATAAAAAGCGCTATAATTGATAAAAATAATAGTAAATATAATATTTTCTTCATATTTAAATTATAACAAAAATTAATGATTAAGTCATATATGCAAAAAAATAAAATAATCACCTTATTCTTATCATCATTTCTGTTTATTTTTCCTTTCTCCCTTTCCGCTGCTGATAATTTAGCCTTAAGATTGTCCGGAAAAATCCTTTTAGAAGTACAGTCGCATGGCGAAGCCTGGTATGTTTATCCTACCGATCAAAAAAGATATTTTTTGGGTAGGCCGAATGATGCTTTTGATCTGATGAAAAAGCTGGGGCTGGGAACAACCCATCAATACATAATCTCATACACAAACAAACCTTTCCCTAAAAATATTTCTGGAAAAATTTTACTTGACGTGGAAGACAGCGGCAGGGCTTATTATATCAATCCATCGGATATGAAAGGTTATTACCTGGGCCGGCCAAGCGATGCTTTTGATCTGATGAAAAAATTAGGCCTGGGAATCACTAATGAAAATTTGAATAAGATTTTTTTGGGAGAAATAAAAGATAACAGCAATAATCCAAATCCGACTCCCACGACTACTCACGAAGCCGCAGACGTAATTAAAAACGCAGCTGATGCTATCAGGAAAAAAGATAAACTTTCCGCCTCTTCGTATTTCGTTCCAGAAATGAAAAATAAAGTGCAATATGCAGTAGAACATATGAGCGGCGAATCATTGCTGCTTTTAGGCAACATCCTCTCCGGTTCAACCCTGAAAAGCCAAACCGACAGCGAGCTGATCTATAAAAACGATGTTTATTTTTCTCTCGGCGGATATACTGTTCCGCTTGAATTCCATGTCAAAAAACAATCTGACGGCAAGTGGCTGATGACGAATTTATAAAAAATTTCAATTCAAAAAGCGTTCCGTAAGCTTACGGAACGCTTTTTTTAAATTTTATTTATTCATAATTTTATGCTTCCGCTTTTGCCGCGCGTAATTTCAATTTTATCCTTTCATAAACTCCTAAAAGTTCCTCGTCGGGAAGAAAATTGAAGCCCACCGTGACCGCTGCCGCCATAAAGAACGTCCATTTTAATCCCACAAAAAGGAGCGTCACGACGACCACTCCGGTCATAAGCACCCTCCCGAACTGAACGGCCATTTCTTTTATAACCGTGAATTCGTCTATAAAATGTCCCTGGTCCGCAGCCAGCTCGTAAGTTAGGGAATCAAAAGGGGTGCGCATCAGGATATTCGTGAAACCGTGGTATACCCCTACGACAAAAATCTGGAAAGCGGTACTGATGAACATTTTTACTACCCAGCCGATGGCATAAAACACCGAGCCCCACTTGAGGAGCATCCTTTTATCAAATTTATCCGTCCAACTTCCGGCCAATAGCTGGAGCATAACAGTGGTCCCGGAAATCAAGGTGGAGATAACACCCACTTCAAGATATTTCCCGTCAAGAAGCATCCAGATGAAAATCGGCCAGATCAGATAGCTGACCAGATTCTCCGCCCCGCTGGACATATGGGCCAGAACCAGCTGGCGGTTTTCTTTGGCAAAATACTTTTTGAAAGTCTCTCTATATCCCCAGGTAAAGTCTTCATGAGTGCGGGGAATGAACATCAGCGGGAAATACGGAATCAGGGTCAAAATGATGGTTATGAAAAAAATGGCGTTGAAACCGCTCTGGCTGATTAAAAATCCAGCGAGGAGCGGCATAATGATGCTTATGACGGTGGAGGATATCTGGATCAGGCTATACTCTTTGCCCCTATCCTTTTTGTCGGTCAGTTTGGCAAAATCAATATGGAAAGGTATCCAGAAAAGAAGCAGATTCAGAACCCTGAAAATTATAGCCAGGATTATCAGGGGAATGGGCGCATAATCCCAAAAATAAAAACAGACGAAAACTAAGGCGTCAGTAAATACGCTTATCCGGAGAGCTCTTCTTAATCCGAACTTGTTGAGCATCCGGGCCCCCAGCGGCAGCAGCAGGGCATAAAGCAGCCAGGAAGCGCTGAAAAAAATCATCACGTTATTTATGCTATGCCCCAATTTTATAAAAAGAAAAATAGGCAAAAAAAGCCCGGTAACATTATCGGCTATGAATTGCAGGAATCTTCCCAAGAGCAGAGCGAAAAAACCTTTTGACATCCGCCCGTTTAAGTAGTGGGGTGTTTGCATAAATTTTTAAAAATATACCGAATCTAAAAAAATTTTATTTATTTTATTACAATATTAACCAATCTCCCTTTCACGAATATTTTTTTTATTATCTCTTTCCCGTCCGTCCATTTCTTTATCTTATCATTTCCCAGCGCCAATTTCAAAGCTTCGGTTTCAGTTATGCCAACCGGCGCTTCTACGGTATCGCGCACTTTGCCGTTGACCTGGAGCACTAAATTGAAGGTTTCGTCTATAACCAATTTTTTATCGTATTCCGGCCAGGTTTGTTTGAAGATGCTTTCTTTATTGCCGAGCTGCTCCCAGAGTTCTTCGGCTATGTGCGGAGCAAAAGGGCTTAAGATAGCGAGGAACAATGAATAATGATTTTCAGAAATTTTTTCTTCCTTTTCAAATTCATTCATTAAAATCATCATTGAACTGATCGCGGTATTGAATCTGAAATTCTCTATATTCTCAGTAACTTTCTTAATTGTTTTGTGTAACAAGGATTTTAATTTATTATTCTTTATTCCAAATTCTTTATCCGTTATTCTATCCTGCATTTTCCAAACTTTCTCCAAAAACCTCTTTACTCCCAACATCCCCTTTGTATCCCAAGGTATGGCTTGGTCAAACGGTCCCATAAACATTTCATACAACCTCAAGACATCTGCTCCATATTCATTAACCACATCATCCGGGTTGATCACATTACCCAACGACTTGCTCATTTTCTTCCCGTCTTCAGCCAAAATCATACCATGCGAAATGCGCTTCGCATAAGGTTCAGAAGTCGGAGCGACGCCGATATCAAATAAGAATTTATTCCAAAATCTGGAATATAATAAATGAAGGGTGGTATGCTCCATCCCGCCGTTGTATAAATTGACGGGCATCCAATATTTTAATTTTTCCGGGGCGGCAAGTGCCTTATCGTTCTGCGGATCAAGATATCTTAAAAAGTACCAGCTGGACCCAGCCCAGTTAGGCATCGTATCAGTTTCCCTTTTAGCTGGTCCTCCGCATTGCGGACAATTTTTATTTACCCATTCCGTAACCTTCGCTAGGGGCGATTCGCCCGTATCGGTTGGCTCATAACTTTTTACGTCCGGCAATTCTACCGGCAATTCATTTTCCGGGATAGGAACTATTCCGCATTTCTCGCAATGTACGACGGGAATCGGCTCTCCCCAATAACGCTGTCTGGAAAAAACCCAATCACGAAGTTTATAGTTTATTTTTTTCTTGCCAATGCCTTTTTCTTCCAGCCACTGGGTCATTTTTTCACGGGCTTGTTCGGAGGTCAAATTATTATATTTTACCGAATTAACCAAAATGCCGTCGTCAATGAAAGCCTCTTTTTCTATTGAAGAAGTGTTTTCCTTATTTTTAATAACTTCAATAATTTTAATATTATACTTTTTCGCAAATAGAAAATCACGAATATCATGCGCCGGGACGGCCATCACCGCACCGGTACCATAGTGACCCAAGACATAGTCTCCCACAAAAACTGGTATTTCCTGATTCGTAAAGGGATTTATAGCTTTAATTCCTTTAAGCTCTATTCCTGTTTTTTCCTTTCCCTCCTCAGTTCTTTCTATTTCCGTTTTGTTCTGCGCTTTGATGATATATTTCTTTACTTCCGGGTAATTTTCTATTTTGTCCTTTAATTTTTCTATAATTTCATGTTCGGGGGCGACCACGGCATAGGTCATCCCAAATACCGTATCCAATCTGGTAGTATATACGTTAATTGTTAATGGTGAATTGTTAATTGTTAAATGGAATTCTGCTCCTTCCGAGCGACCAATCCAATTTATCTGCTGAGTTTTTATTCTTTCAAGATAATCAACCGTATTTAAATCATCGATTAACCTATCAGCGTATTTTGTTATGGCCAGCATCCACTGTTCTTTTTCTCTCTTTTCCGTATCTCCGCCGCATCTTTCGCATTTACTATCTACCACCTCTTCATTGGCTAATCCAATCTTGCAAGACAGGCACCAATTAATAGGCATCTTCTTTTTATAAGCCAAGTTATGCTTAAGTAATTGCAGAAATATCCACTGGGTCCATTTATAATATTTTGGATCAGTAGTATTTATTTCACGCGACCAATCATAAGAAAGACCGAGGCTATTTAATTGCTTTCTAAAAGTAGTGATATTCTGTTCGGTTGCTATGCGCGGGTGGATTTTAGTTTTTATAGCATAATTTTCTGTGGGCAAACCAAAGGCGTCCCAGCCCATGGGGTAAAGAACATTATATCCTTGCATTCTTAGCTTCCTGGAAAAGACGTCCAAGGCAGTATAAGATCTTACATGTCCGACATGGAGTCCGGCTCCAGAAGGGTAAGGAAATTCTACCAAAGTATAAAACTTCGGCTTATCAGACTGATTATCTGCCTTACTTGAATCTTCTTCTTCCCATTTTTTTTGCCACTTGTCTTCTATTTTTTTATGGTCGTATATCATAAATTTAATTTCTAGTTTCTAATTTCGAATCAATTTTTCAATTCTTTAATTTTTAAACTTTGAAAATTTAAATCATTCAAAATTCGTCATTCGAAATTCAAAATTCTATTTCTATGCCCACCGGGCAGTGGTCCGAGCCCTTTATTTTATCTAAGATAAAGGCTTTTTTCACCTTCTTTATTATTTTAGCGGAAACCAGGAAATAATCAATCCTCCATCCGATGTTTCTAGCGCGCGCAGTAAACCGATAGCTCCACCAGGAATATTGGATTTTCTCTCTATTAAAATGCCTGAAGGTATCAATCAGACCGCTATTCAAAAAGTGGTCCATTGACTCGCGTTCTTCATCAGTAAAGCCCGGGTTGCCGACATTTTCTTTAGGGTTTTTCAAGTCTATCTCTTCGTGCGCGACATTAAAATCTCCGCAGGCTACGACCGATTTATTCTTTTCTAATTTTTTAACATATTTAATAAATTCTTTGTTGAAATCCAATTTATATTTCAGCCGGGATAATTCGTGATTGGCATTCGGAAAATAGCAATTCACGAAATAAAATTTATCAAACTCCAAAGTCTGCACCCGACCCTCTTTGTCGAATTCTTCAACGCCAATACCTGCTTTATAACTTTGAACTTTTAACTTTGAACTTTTAACTAATATGGCTGTGCCGCTATACCCCGGGCGCTCGGCCGGATTCCAATATTCTTCGTAACCCTTGAAATCAAGCTGCGCTTCTTCGCGTTTAGCATGTGATATTTTTATTTCCTGTAACCCGATGATGTCCGGTTTTTCTTTTTTTAAAACCTCAACAAAGCCGTTCTTTACAGCCGCACGGATTCCATTTACATTCCAGGAATATAGCTTCATAAAAAATTATTTTTTACTTATTATCTTCTGCAGCCTTTTCACCCCCGCTCCGCTCACTTTCATCACAACTTTCTTTTTCTTATCCCTTTTTTTAAGCTTTTTCTCTAAATCCTCTTCAATATGTCGCAGATTTTGTGATTTCATATAAAAAATGTTATAATAAAGAAATCATAACAATATAATTATCGCATTATTTTTATTAAAAATCAATGTCGGAAATGGCACGTTGGTATAAAAAATGGTGGGGCATCTTGCTTATAGTTGTCTTCATTTTTGTAATAGCTATAATATGTATATTCGGGTTCTATGTTTATCGGGCTAGCCAACAAATAAAGAGTGGCCTGTCTTCCGACAACCTGTCCGGACAGCAAAAATACGATGCCGTCAACAAAGATAGTTTCTGGACAGGCACATCAAGCCCCAAAGTCACCATTGTGGAATTTGCCGACTTCGCCTGCCCCCATTGCAAAGCGTCATTCCCCGTTATCCGAGCATTGTCTGTAAAATACAAAAATGATATAAAGCTTATTTATAGGGACTTTCCCTTACTGACTGATCATTCCGTTGATTTGGCGCTAGCGGCCAGATGTGCCGGAGAGCAAGGATTATTCTGGCCCATGCATGACAAGCTATTTATGAATCAAGGCGTTTCTACGTCTACGGAGTTCGCAGCACTGGCCATGCAGACCGGAGCTAACATGGATAAATATAATGTTTGTTATAATTCAAAAAAATATTTTCCCCAGATACAAAAAGACATAAGCGATGGCAACGGTTTCGGCATCAGCGGAACGCCCACCTGGTTTATTAACGGATATAAAATAGAAGGTGACATACCGATGGCGACGTGGGAAGAAATAATTACAAAATTTTTAAAATAGCCTTTATCAAATAATATGTTTTTGTCCCGCCACGGCGGGATGAAAGGGTTTTTAAATTTTATGGTAGAAATAAGAATTCACGGACGTGGCGGCCAGGGCGTGGTGACAGCCGCCGAACTTATCGCGATTGCCGCTTTTAAAAGCCAGAAGGTAGCCCAAGCTTTCCCTGCTTTCGGCGTGGAGAGAACCGGGGCTCCCATAGAAGCTTTTGCGAGAATAGACAAAGAGCCCATAAGGACCAGGGAGCAGGTAAACAATCCGAACATATTGATCATACAGGATCCCACTTTGATCGGCGCCGTTGATTTGACCCGCGGCTGTGACAAAAAAACCATAGCCATAATAAATACCGGAAAAAGCAAAGATGAGATGGCAAACACCCCCTTGACAAAGGGGGCGGGGGGGATTACTCCGGAGAATATTTATCTGGTTGATGCCACTAAAATAGCGCTGGAAGAGCTGGGCAGGAACATAGTGAATACCACTATTTTGGGCGCTTTCGCCAGGGCCAGCGGATTGGTATCTTTGGATGCGCTGAAAGAAGCTATTAAGGAAAAATTCGCGGACAAAGGCGAGGAAGTGGTGAATAAAAATATCAGAGCCATAGAGAGGGCGTATAATATATAAATTTAAAATATTCCCCCTGTCATTGCGAGCGATTAGCGAAGCAATCTTTAATACTTTCCACAAGCTATTATAGATTGCCACGTCGCTCCGCTCCTCGCAATGACAAATAAAAATATTTATGAATACCAAAATAACCGCTGAGCCAAATTCAACCTTAAAAAATAAAACTGGCGGCTGGCGTACCTACAAGCCGGTTTACATACACGAAAAGTGTACCGCCTGTTCAATTTGTTCGCGCATCTGCCCCGAAGGAATCGTTTTTCAAACCGAACAATTTAATTCCAGCGGTAAAAAATATTATGACTGCGATTATGACTATTGCAAAGGTTGCGGCATCTGCGCCGCCGAATGCCCGTTCCAGGCCATTGATATGGTGCTGGATGAAAAATAATGAAAATAATTTATGAAAAATAACAATCAACAAATTTTAGAAGGATCGCAGGCTATCGCTTTAACCATCAAAGCTATCAGGCCCGATGTCGTTTCTGCTTATCCCATAACTCCGCAAACCCACATTGTGGAAGGTCTGGCAAAATTCAGGGCGGATGGCGTTGCCAGCTACGAATTTGTCAGGGCCGAAAGCGAGTTGGCCGCCGCTTCCATCGTAGTGGGCGCCAGCGCTGCCGGATCACGCGTTTATACTGCTTCCAGTTCCCAAGGCCTCTTACTGATGTCCGAGGTGATTTATAACATCGCCGGCATGAGGCTTCCTGTGGTGCTTACTTGCGCCAACCGCGCTTTGTCCGCGCCCATAAGCATCTGGAACGACCAGCAGGACGTACACGCCGTTTCGAACGCCGGCTGGATAATGCTTTTTTCCGAGACTCATCAAGAGGCAGTTAATCAGCATATTATGGCTTATAAGATAGCCGAACAATTGCGCTTGCCGGTAATGGTGAACGTGGATGGATTTGTCCTGACCCATACCTATGAGCCCGTAGAAATACTAAATGAAAAACAGATAGCAAAATATCTGCCTGCCTACAAGCCGAAGAAAGGAGATTTTCTGGATCCTGACAATCCTGTGACTTTCGGCGCTTTGGCCGGACCGGCTGTCTATATGGAAATCAGGGAGGGGCTCCACGACGATTTGGTAAATAGCTTGCAAACCATCAAGGAAGAGTACCGGAAATTCAACAAAGCATTCCCAGATTTAAGCACGGTAAGCAACAAAAAATACGCCGTCATTGACGATGGCCTTGTTGAATATTACGGACCCAAAAAACCAAAAATAATTTTGGTAGCGATGGGTTCGGTGGCGGGCACTCTGAAAGATGTGGCCGATGAGGTTAATATCCAAAAATTCAATTTTAACAACGTCGGGGTATTGAAAATAAAAACTTACCGGCCGTTCCCCTCTGATGCGGTGGTAGATATTATTAAGAAGGCTAAATGCGTGGCGGTGATAGACAAAGCCATCACCCTGGGAAATATCGGACCCTTGGCTATAGACGTCAAAGCGGCGGCGCAAGGCAGATACAATAACAAAATCCAGAGTTTTGTCGTGGGCTTGGGCGGAAGGGATATCACCAAAGGAATGATTAAAAAAATTATTAAAGAAGCCGCAAAAAATAACAACGAAGTGAAATTTGTCGGAAAAGCTTAACTGTCATTGCGAGCGGAGCGAAGCAATCTTTAATACTTGGCGCAATAAATAACCTATTATAGATCGCCACGGCCTTCGGCCTCGCGATGACAAAAAACTATATGAAATCAATCCCCAAAATTTTAAACATCATTTTTATCTCCATTTTCGTGCTGCAGCTCGTAGCTTTGTTGATTTTAATATTATTGCCCGCGCCCAGCCACGCTCAGATAAAATTCAATCCCCAAGTATCCATTCCTAATTCAAATTTTACTCATTCGGATACGCCAGGCAGTGGAATAACAATCCAACCGACTTCCATCGGCGAATATATCCGGTCAATCTACAGGTACGCCATCGGCATTGTCGGTATTCTGGCTACGGTAGTATTAATGTTCGGAGGATTTAGGTGGCTGACGGCCGGGGGTAATGCTTCCACCATCTCCGAAGCCCAGGAATGGATAAAGGCGGCTTTGACCGGACTGGTGCTGACTTTTTCTGCCTATCTTATTTTAGCGACAGTCAATCCGGCGCTTATAAATTTGGCGCCGATAAATGCGCCGGGGATTAATAAAAAAGACGTACAAACAGCCACTGTTAATTGTTCAGGAAAAGTGCTGAATGACTGCACTGGAGCATGCATTTGGAATAATGGGAATTGCATTATAGATCCTAATCAGGCGGGACAACCATGTACAACAAACAATAACAAGCCCGGAACATATGTTGACCTGGAGGGAATTGGACTCGCTTGTCAACCAAATTAACTATGATTTATTTCACTAAATACGCTGAAAAAAAATTCGATATCCTGAACAAGCACAAAATCTTTTTTACCCGCGAGCATATCGAGGATACGGTCAAGCTGCCGGAAAAAATAAAGAAAAAAGGAAAAAATTACATAGCCACGAAAGAAGGAACAGCGGTGATTTGCAGGAAAGAAGGAGAGATGACGAAAATAATAACTTTTTACCCGATTTCCCCCATTAAATAAAATTTTAATGGCCGTAGAGCTTTGCTCGCTATTAAAATTTTATTTAATACATTATATTTTTTGAAAATATTAAAAACTTTTTTTTAAAAAGTTTTTAAAGATTATGTTCTACGATCCTGACGCCAATATCATAAGCATTGAATTATCCGAAGGAGAAATAGAATCCGCCAAAGACTTCGGCAATTTTATCATACATTTTTCCACCGTAGGCGCTCCGGTGTTATTAGAAATACTAGAAGCGGATAAATTCGCCAAGCAATTCAACAAAGAGAAGGCGGACAAAAAACTGAAAGAACCCGCCGTTTGTTAAATTAAAATAATATATTATTAAAATTATCAATAAATAACTATGATGGATTATAAGAAAATCATGCCCATCGCCCCCGGGCATCGCGCCTGCGCCGGCTGCGGACAGATGATTGCGGCCCGAACCGCGGCGGAGGCCTTCGGACCGGATGTGATTGTCGCTAACGCCACCGGTTGCCTGGAAGTGACCACCACTCCCTACCCCGAAAGCTCCTGGGGCGTGCCCTGGATACATTCTCTTTTTGAAAATGCGGCCAGCGTGGCCAGCGGGATTATTGCGGCCTTAAAAATCCAGAAAAGAGATAAAAAAATAAAAGTGATAGTGCAGGGCGGAGACGGCGGCACTTTTGACATCGGCTTCGGCCAGATTTCCGGCATGTGGGAACGCGGCGATGAAACGCTCTATATCTGCTACGATACCGAGGCTTATTCCAACACCGGCATCCAGGCTTCCGGCGCCACTCCCTGGGCGGCCAACACCACCACCACTCCGGTCGGAGAATGCATGGTCAAGAAAGAAGAGCCTGCCTGCGCCGTTGAAAGTTTCGGTTCCAGCCAAAGAAAAAAAGATATGACAGCTATCGCTCTGGCGCACGGCCTTAATTACGTCGCCCAGACTACTTCCGGTTTTCCTCTGGATATAACCGAAAAGGTCAAAAAAGCCTTGACTATTCCTGGCCCGTCATATATACAGATACTTACTCCCTGCGTACCGGGATGGAGAATAGAGTCCAACCAGACCATTAAGGTCGCCAAGCTTGCGCTAGAGACCGGCTTCTATCCTTCTATAGAATACGCCGACGGCCAGTTGACTAAGGTAATGAAAATACCGGATCCCCAGATCAAAGTTGAAGAATATTTGAAATTGCAGGGCCGTTACTCACATCTATTTAAAAATGACGAGGGCAAAAGGCAGATTGAGCATATACAAAAATTAGCGGATGAGAATATAAAAAAGTATGGGTTACTGTAAATTGTAGATATTAAAAAGACCGCTCTCGTGAGCGGTCTTTTTAATATCTACTTAAGCCAAAATTTATTCTGCCTCCTTGGCTGGATTATATCCGGTTCCGGCCGGAATAAGTCTGCCGATGATGACATTTTCCTTAAGGCCTTTCAAGCGGTCAATCTTGCCGTTGATAGCGGCGTCTATGAGCACGCGGGCTGTTTCCTGAAAAGAGGCTGCGGAAAGGAAGCTGGAAGTAGTCAAGGAAACTTTACTGATGCCCATAAGCAGAGTTTCGCCCTTGGTTTCCCGGCCCTTGTCTTTCTTAGCTTTTAAATTAGCCAGATCGAAAACGGATTTTTCTACGATTTCACCGGCCAACAATTCGGTGTCGCCGGCATCCATAACATAAACTCTGGAAAACATCTGCTTGGCTATCACTTCAATATGCTTATCATTCAAAGGCTGGCCCTGGGAAGAGTATACGTATTGTATCTCCTTGATGATATATTTCTGGGTAGCGAGCTTGCCTTTAAGCTGGAATAGTTGCTGCAAATCCAGGCTGCCCTCGGTAAGTTGGTCGCCTTTTTTGACCAGGTCTCCATTTTTAACCCAGACGCCGAATCCTTTCGGAATGACAAATTCTTTTACCTTTTCTACTTCGGTCTCAATCTTGATATATTTATCTTCTGCTCCGGCAACGCCGCCTCTCTTGGCCTTGACTATCTTTTTGCCGAAAGAGAACAAGCCGTCTCCCACGGAAACCTTGGCTCCGTCCTTGACCAGTATCTTCGGTTCGGTTTTTCCTTTGATGTCCAGTTGCCCTTCCAGCTGGGCTTCTTTCTTAGCTTCGGCAAAATAATATTTATCCGTATCATGTCCCTGATGATAGATCTTCAAAACTTTTGACTGCGCGCTTGAAACCAGGGTTTCTCCGTCCTCGCCTTCAATGACTCTCTGCGCCGTTTCTATTTCCACCTTGCCGTCTACATCGGCCACGAAAGCTTTTCTCTTGGGCATGCGCGATTCAAAAATTTCTTCCACCCGAGGAAGACCCTGGGTGATATCATCGGATCCGGCTACGCCTCCGGTGTGGAAAGTTCTCATGGTCAGCTGGGTTCCTGGTTCTCCGATAGACTGGGCGGCAATGATGCCAGCGGCGGTGCCGATGGCAGCCGGCCGGTTATGGCCTAGATCATAACCATAGCATCTTACGCAAACGCCGCGGTGCAATTTGCAGCTCAAGACCGAACGCAGGCAGACTGCTTCAATTTTCTCTTTCTTTAATTTTTCCGCTATCTCGTCTGTGACCAATTCTCCGGCCTTAACCAGTATCTTGCCCTTGATATCAGCCAGGTCTTTGGCCATATATCTGCCCAAAATCCTCTTGATCATATCATAACCCATTTCATCGCTTTCTTTTTTGGTAATAACCAGGCCTTCGTCATCTCCGCAATCTTCTTGGGAAATCATCACGTCCTGGGCAACGTCAACCAGACGCCTGGTCAGATAACCGGCATTGGCGGTGCGGAGAGCGGTGTCAGAAAGACCTTTTCTGGTAGCGTGAGTGGAGATGAAATACTCCAAAACTCCAAATCCTCTCTTAAAGTTACCTTTGACCGGCAATTCTATGATTTCTCCGGAAGGAGAAGTCACCAGTCCCTTCATTCCCAAAATCTGGGTGAGCTGGGTCCAGGAACCTCTGGCGCCGGACTCAATCATGGAATAAACCGGACCATCTTTCGGCAAACCGATTTTACAGATATCGGTGACTTTATCCTTGACATTGGTCCATAATTCTATAACTTTGGCATAGCGTTCGCTCTCGGTCAAAAGGCCCTCTTCATATTGTCCCTGGATCTTATCTACCATAAGGCTGGCTTCCTTGATCAGCTTATCTTTTTCTTCAAAATACGGCAGATCATCCATTCCCCAGGAGAGTCCGCTCTTAGTTATATAATGGAAGCTGTTATCCTTCAATTGATCAAGGAAGGTTACGGTCCTTTCTTCGCCATAAAAACGCAGACAATCTTTAACCAGATTTTTCAATTTTCCCTTATCCACCCCTTCGTTGACATATTGCAATTTTTCCGGAAGTATTTCATTGAAAATCAATCTGCCGACAGTTGTCTTTACCAGGCCAATCTTCCCCATTCTGACTCTCATCACATCCCTGAAACCGACTTGGCCCGTATTATAAGCCAGCTTGGCTTCCATGGGATTTGAAAAAACTTTCATATCCTTTTCCTCGGCCTCGTTTAAGACCGTGGTCATATAGAAACTGCCCCAGACGATATCCTGGGAAGGCGCGACTACCGGATCGCCGGTGGCGGGCTTCAATAGATTGTGGGAAGAAAGCATTATTTCTTTGGCTTCAGTTACCGCTTCTTTGGTCAAAGGCACATGCACGGCCATCTGATCTCCGTCAAAGTCAGCGTTAAAAGCGATACAAACCAAGGGGTGTATCTGTATGGCCTTGCCTTCTATGAGCACTGGCTGGAAAGCCTGGATGCCGAGGCGATGCAAGGTCGGAGCGCGGTTCAAAAGCACGTAAGCACCCTTGACGATCTCCTCCAAAAGATCCCAAACTTTATCATGTCCGGCTTCTATATACCGCGATGCGCTTCTTACATTGTGCACCACTTCTTCGGCAATCAAACGGCTGATAATGAAAGGTTTGAACAATTCCAGGGCCATAGTCTTGGGCAGACCGCACTGGTTCAATTTGAGCCTGGGGTTCACCACGATAACGCTGCGGCCTGAATAGTCTATTCTTTTGCCGAGCAAGTTCTGGCGAAAACGTCCTTGTTTGCCCTTAAGGGAATCGGCCAATGATTTGAGCATCCTTTTTTGTCCGGTAGAAGCGGCCACGGTCTTCCCATGATGGGCCGAGTTGTCAATCAGCGCATCCACCGCTTCTTGCAGCATTCTTTTTTCATTGCGGCAGATGACTTCCGGGGCGCTTAAATCAATCAGCTGCTTCAAACGGTTGTTGCGGTTGATGACGCGCCTGTACAAATCGTTCAGATCAGAAGTGGCAAAACGTCCTCCGTCCAAAGCCACCATCGGTCTCAAATCCGGAGGAATGACCGGCAGAACCGTGAGTATCATCCATTCGGGACGGATATTATTGACGTGGAGGCTCTTGAACAACTTAAGCCTTCTAGTCAATCTGTCCTTTTTAGAATCAATGGCCTCTGCTAATTCTTCGGCTACGTTTTTTATCTCTTTTCCCAGGTCAATATCAGCCAACAGCTGTCTTACCGCTTCGGCGCCGATTCCGGCTTCAAAGATATGTCCGTATTTCAAACTTAAATTCTGATAAACGTTTTCCGAAATTATGGTCAGAGGTTTCAAGTCCTTGAGTTCTTTTTGCGCCTGTTCAAAAGCCAGGTTCAGATTATCAATCTTTTCGTCTCTGGCTTTAGCCAATGCTTCTATGCCTTCAGTGATGGTCTGTTCAACCAATCCTCCATTCTTTTCATTCTGGAGCATCTTGGCTTTCTTGTTTTTAAGTTCATTGGCCTGCTGGTTATATTCAGACTCTATGGATTTCTTTTTGGATTTATACTCCTGTTTTATCTGATCTTGGGTGGCATTCTTCAAATCTTCATTCACATTAGTGATGATGAAGCTCGCAAAATAAACCACTTTTTCCAAAGACTGCATGGATATGTCCAAAATAAGTCCGATCTTAGATGAGATGCCGCGCAAAAACCAGATATGGGTAGCCGGTGCCAAAAGGCCGATATGGCCCATGCGTTCGCGCCTGACGATGCTTCTCGTCACTTCCACTCCGCATTTATCGCAAATTATCCCTTTGTAGCGGATTTTTTTATATTTTCCGCAATAGCATTCCCAATCTTTTGAGGGACCGAAAATACGTTCGCAGAAAAGGCCGTCTTTTTCCGGTTTCTGGGTGCGGTAGTTTATGGTTTCAGGACGCGTAACTTCCCCATGAGACCAGGCAAAAATTTCGTCCGGCGAAGCGAGCTTCAATTTGATGGCGTCAAAGTCCGTAGTTTTTATAGGATTAAGCATACAGTTATAATATTTTAAATTGTTTTAAAATTGAAAATTAAAATTTTTATTCTTTTTTAGTCTCTTCAACCGCCGTTTCGAGCTTTGCTTCCTCTATCATCCTGTTTTCTCTCCTATAGTCCCTTCTCGGCTCCTCTTCTTCGATCACTTCCCTTCCGCCCAGAAGTTCCACCTCGAAACACAAACTCTTTAATTCCCTGACCAGAACGTTGAATGATTCCGGTACGTTGAGCTTTCTGATCGGTTCGCCCTTGATGATGGATTCATAAGCCTTGCTTCTCCCCGGCACATCGTCGGATTTGATGGTCAATATTTCCTGAAGCGAATGGGCGGCGCCGTAAGCTTCCAGCGCCCACACTTCCATCTCTCCGAATCTCTGCCCGCCGAACTGGGCCTTGCCTCCGAGCGGCTGCTGGGTAATGAGCGAATACGGGCCGATGGAGCGCTGGTGGATCTTGTCTTCCACCATATGGTTAAGCTTCAACATGTATTTATAGCCTACGGTAATCTTGTGGTCGTATTGATCTCCGGTCTTGCCGTCATGCAAAACCACTTTCCCGTCTTCGGGGAATCCGGCCTTCTTCAATTCTCCCCTGATAGTCTCTTCATCTATCCCGTTCAAGGGAGGGGTGGCGACTTTGTAGCCTAATTTCTGGGCGGCCAATCCCAGATGAGTTTCCAAAAGCTGGCCCAGGTTCATGCGGGATACGATGCCGAGCGGAGAGAGGATGATGTCTACCGGAGTGCCGTCGGGCATATAGGGCATATCTTCAATCGGGACGATTTTTGATACCACGCCCTTGTTGCCATGGCGTCCGGCCATCTTATCGCCCACTTGTATCTTTCTTAAATTCGCCACCGATACCTGGATAGATTGGATGACTCCGGCGGATAGTTTGTCGCCGTCCGCGCGGGAAAATAATTTAACATCAACCACCTTGCCGTGCTCGCCGTGTTCCAGATATAAAGATGAGTCGCGCACGTCTTTGGCCTTTTCTCCGAAGATAGCTCTTAATAATTTTTCTTCAGCCGACAGTTCGGTTTCGCCTTTCGGAGTGATCTTGCCCACCAGGATATCGCCGGAAGAAACTTCCGCGCCGATTCTGATGATGCCGTTTTCGTCCAGGTCTTTTAATTTTTCTTCGCCGATATTGGGTATGTCATTGGTTATGACTTCCGGTCCCAGCTTGGTGTCGCGCACGTCAATAGTATAATCTTCAATATGTATGGAAGAATAAACGTCTTTTCTCACCAGTCTTTCTGAAATGATTATGGCATCTTCATAGTTGTATCCTTCCCAAGCCATGAAAGCCACCAGTACGTTCTTGCCCAAAGCGAGCTCGCCTTTATCAATGGCCGATGAATCGGTCAGGACCTGGCCTTTTTTTATATTTTCTCCTTTGGCGACTATCGGGCGCATATTGATGCAGGTAGAGGCATTGGAGCGCAAAAATTTGGTCAAAGGATATGTTTTGTTTTTGCCGTCTTTGTTTCTTACTGTTATGGCAGAACCGTCAACTTTAGCGACCTCGCCATCTTCTTCCGCCAGTATGACATGGCCGGAGTCAGCTGCGGCGCGGGCTTCAATGCCTGTTCCTACGATCGGCGATTCAGAGGTTATCAAAGGCACGGCCTGGCGCTGCATGTTTGTGCCCATAAGAGCGCGCTGGCCGTCATCGTGTTCCATGAAAGGGATCAGGGTAGTAGCCACGGAAATGATCTGGTTGGCGGCCACGCCGAAGAAGTCTATCTTGGTCACGTCCGCAGTATGCGGTTTGCCGTATTTTCTCACTTCGCATCTGTCCACCAAAAAATGCCCGTTCTTATCCAAAGGAGTAGTGGCAGAAGCAGTAATGATTTTTTCTTCCTCAAAAGCGTCCAAATATACTATCTCGTTGGTCACGACCGGTTTTATGGGAATGGTTATGTGCCCGAGTTTTGACTGCAGGTCCTTGGCTGTCTTTTCAGTAATGGTTTCTCCCGCCTTTACTATAATCTTCCCCTGGCTGCCATCCTTATTTATCTCATATATATCCTCTCTAGCCGTTTTTCCGGTTGTTACCTTGGGGTTATTTTCCACATCATGAAGCACGCGTCTGTAGGGCGCTTCCAAAAATCCGTAATTGTTCAATTTGGCGAAACTGGCCAAGTGCCCCACCAGGCCGATGTTCGGACCTTCCGGAGTGGCGATAGGACAAATGCGTCCGTAGTGGGTGGTATGCACGTCGCGCACGTCAAAACCGGCGCGTTCGCGCGTTAAGCCTCCAGGGCCCATGGCGGATAAACGGCGCTTGTGTTCCAGTTCGGCCAGAGGATTGGTCTGATCCATGAATTGGGACAGCTGGGAGGACATGAAAAATTCTTTGACGATGCCGATCACCGGGCGGACGTTGATCAATTTGTTCGGGGTGAGCGAAGCCAGGTCCGCGGTAGACATCCTGTCTTTGATGATGCGTTCCATGCGGGCCAAACCGACTCTGAATTTATTCTGGATGAGTTCTCCGATAGCGCGCACGCGGCGGTTGCCGAGATGATCAATGTCATCTTCGTGTTCCTGGGTTATGTTCAGTTTGATGACTTCTTTCAAGACTGCGACCAGATCTTCTCTTCTGAACACGCGGGTTTCTTTATTCACCGGGATGTCAAAACCGAATCTCTTGTTCAGCTTATATCTGCCTACGCGGTCAAAATCATAGCGGTCAAAACGGAAAAACATGGAATGGATAAGCTGGCGGGCGTTGTCCGTGGTAGCCAGGTCGCCCGGCCTGATTCTTTTATATATTTCTTTTAAACCTTCTGCTTCATTCTTGGCGACATCTTTGGCGATAGTCGCATCAATATAGCCGGCTTCGTTGTCTCTGGTAGGATAATCCGTATCTTTGAATAATGCTTTTATCTCTTCATCGGAATTATAGCCGAAGGCGCGCAAAAGCGAAGTGACAGCCACTTTTCTCTTGCGATCTATCCTGACCCAGATTACTTTGTTCGCATCGGTTTCTATCTCCAGCCAGGCGCCTCTGTTGGGTATGATTTTTGCGCCGTAATATTTCTTGCCTTTCAAAAATTCTGAAGAAAAGATGACGCCGGCGCTTCTGATCAACTGGGAGACGACGACTCTCTCAATGCCGTTGATGATGAAAGTTCCGTTCTTGGTCATCAAAGGGAAATCGCCCAAAAAAACTTCCTGTGTCGTCACCTGTCCGGTCCTCTTGTTTACCAATTTGGCATTGACCCGGAGCGGCGCTTCATAAGTGATATTTTTGGCCTTTGATTCCGCTTCGTTGAATTTCGGTTCATCCAGATAATAATCCTCAAAGTACAATTCCAGGTCGCGGCCGATAAAATCGGTGATGGGGGAAATTTCGTCGAAGAGATCCACCAACCCTTCTTTTAAAAACCAATTATAAGAATTTTTTTGAATCTCAATCAAGTCGGGCAAGGCCATAGCCTCCAGAGATTCGGTAAAACGCTTTCGTTCTTGAGTTTGAATGTTAGACATAAATAAACTTTATAATAATATTGAAATTAATTAATTTATAAATTATCAAACTGCTGCCGAATATTCTAAAAACAAAAAAACTGCTCGCACTATTTTTTGGAGCATTAGAAACAATTAGAATATTTAATTAATGAGATTGGTAGCCACTTCTATTTAATTGATTTAATCGGGGATCATTTAAATAATGTGCTATTTTTGTTTTGTATGTGAATTTTGTTTAACTTTAAATAAAAAAATACGGCACAAAAACAAAAAAACGGCCAATAAAATCGCGGCTAAACCAGCGATAATTTCCGTTTAGTTTTTCATTCGTGGATATGGAGTAAAGTTATAATAATTTGGAAAATAATTTTTCCCTAGATTTTTTTATATTAACAAATATCAAATTCCTTGTCAAGTTTTCTTAGATATATTTTTACTGTTTTGGCAATATTATTTAATTTTGGCTAAAATTAAATAAATTTAATTATATTTACATATTTATAACCAATTTTTGTAAAAGTTATCCACAGTTATTATTTATTGGTCAAAATCCCCCTTGCCACCGCCCTATCATCCCAGGTAATTTTTTCTCCATTGGCGACTACGATAGCCTGCTCTGAACCTTTCCCGGTTATTAAAACGATGTCCCCCCGGTCGGCCATTCCTAGAGCGATTTTAATGGCCTCTCTTCTGTCTAATATCTTAAAAAGGTTTTTCCCTTGTTCCTTGCCTACGTGTTCGGCTCCGATCGTCACCTGATCAATGATAATCTCCGGGTCTTCGTCATAAGGATCTTCGTTGGTTACTACTACTATATCAGCATGCTCTCCCGCCAGTTTCCCCAGTATCGGCCGGCGTGCCGCATCACGCCCCCCTCCAGTTGAACCCAAAATATGTATCACCCGGTTATGAGGGATGACGCTGATGGTTTCATAAAGCTTTGAAACCGCGTGGGGCTCAAAAGCATAATCTACTATCACGGTAAAATTCTGTCCTTCGTCTATTTTCTCCAGCCGTCCGGCAACCCCGGCTATGCTTTCTAGACCTTCTTTGATTTTTTCCGCGCCCAACCCCTGCGAGATGGCGACCGAATAAGCATTCATAGCATTAGCCACATTAAAATCTCCCAGAAGCTGTAATTTTATTTCCAGATCATTAACTTTAAAACTAGTTCCGCTTTGATTAACAACGACATCGCTATAAACAATCTCTTTATCCAATTTGTTTTCTTGCTTTTTTGTTTTCTTGCTTTTTTGTCTGGCATAGCCGATCTTAGCTTCGCTCCAAAACCCCAGAAAATAATCCGCGTATCCATCGTCCAGGTTGGCAATGATGGTTTTTTTGACCGGGTTAAAGTCCGTCTTTTTAAGGCCGGTCACTCCCCTGTGTATCGCTTTGCTGTCGTCGGCATATTTGGTGCCGCATTTTTCCAAATGGATGAACAGCTCCCCTTTGGCTTTTTTGTAGTTTTCAAAACTGCCGTGGGATTCTATGTGTTCCGGATAAAGCCCGGTAAAGACCAAGATGTCAAAGTTGATGAAACGATGGCGGAATTGCCTTATGCCTTCGGAAGTTGTTTCCACGATTGCATACTGACAATTATTTTTAACCATCCGGGATAACATCCCTTGGGTGAACAAACGCCCGACCATGGTCATTTTTTTGTTGTTCAGCCATTCTTTTTCTCCGTCATTGAACATGGCGGTTGAAGTATAGCCGGTTTTGTATCCGGCCGCTTCCAGGGTTTTGGCGATCAGATAAACGCTGGTGGTCTTTCCGGTAGTACCGGTTACGCCGATAACGATAAGCTTTTCCGAGGGCCAACGATAAATGGCAGCCGAAATAGCTGCCAGAAGATAATGATATATAGGCTGCAAAAATTTAAAAATTTTAATTGGAACTAACCCTTTGATTTTTATAAGAAATTTGTCCATAACAAATTTAAAAGGTCCTTCTCACATTCCTAATCATCTTATAGACGTTATACCAGCCTTCGTCATAAACCAGGTCAAAGGTGCCGGGATAGCTGAGTTCCGTTCCGCCGAAGCCTTTTTTAAACCTAGTCACTCCCGGCCACTTCTCTTCATCAATGCCGTGGAAATCATAATATTTATGTCCCTTCTCCTTGGCCAGCTTTATGGCATGCCATTGCAATAGATAAGGCGCCATCACGTTGCGGTCATCATTAGAAGAACCCCCGTGAAGATAGGTGGCTGAGTCGCCGAAAAAAGAAACCAGGGCTGTGGCAATGGGCTTATTATTATATTCGGCAAAAAATAATTTCACCGGCTTTCCGTCCATCTCAATCATGGTCTGATAATAGTGGCGGCCATGCGGACGGAATTTATCGCGGCCGCTCGTTTGGTCCAGTAGCGCCCAGAATTCTTCAAACCTATCCTTGTCTCCTTCCACTATTTTTACTTCCTTTTTTTCGGCCAGGTTTATGTTATATCTGGTTTTCTGGTGCATCTCCTTCAACAGATCTTCTTCTGATTTGGCCAGATCCAAAATCAAGGTCTTGGACGGCTGTACGTCGTGCGTCTGCACCAGATAAAATTTTCTTGAAGTACGGTAATTCAACTCATCGAGGCCGTGTATGGGGTCAAAGCGAAGAAACATAATCCCTTCTTCTTTGGCGCGCCGCCTGATCTGCTTAAACAACAATTTGGTAACTTCTTTTTTATCTACCAGATTAGATACCACCGGACCCCGCCCGCAGTAAAGATAGCTTTTCCCGGCCGGCAGGGTCTTCTTGATCACTTTCGCGCTGGCCACCAGCTCTCCCTTAAGCTTAACCCCTATCCTCCATATCTTGGCGTTAACCTTTGCTTGGAATTCGCCCCAATCCCAGGACTGTATGAATTGGCTGTGTTCTTGCCCGCCGACAAATTTATCTAACGTTTCCTTGTTTGAAATTATTACTGGATGCATAGATGTAAATTCAAAATTAAAAATTATTGTATTGCTTCGCGATTTATGGCCTGCTTTATTTTCCTATCATTTTTAGCGCTTGTTTTATCCTTTCTCCGCTGTCTTTTATCTTGGGGTCAACTTTGCTCAACACTTCGCGCGCTTCGGACAAATTATATCCCAGCGCCATCAAAGCGTCTATCTCCATGCTGGCAGCTGTACTGTTGCTCCCGGCGCTGCCGCTTGATGCGCCTGTATCCAGGGCGGAAACTTTTTCTCTTAATTCCAAAACTACTCTTTCCGCGGTTTTCTTCCCGATACCCGAAACCTTGGTGAGGAGATTGGAATCTCCGTGCGCGATGGAATGCCTGATGTCAGCAATGCTTCCTACGGCTAAAACCCCTAAAGCGGTTTTCGGTCCGATGCCGGAAACGGAAAGGAGCATCTCAAACATCGCCAGCTCTTCCATATTCTTGAAGCCATACAGGTTGACCGCATCCTCTCTGACATATTGATGGGTGTAAATAGCAGCTTCCTTATTTATTCCCAAGTCTGCGAAAAGAGAGGTGTTTACAAAAACTTTGTAGCCGATATTATTGACTTCAATAATAATGAATCCTGCGCCCTTATTTAAAATTTTTCCTCGCAAAAATGAAATCATTTATTTTTGTCATCGCGAGCGGCTCCGCCAGAGGCGGGTAAACTCCGGGAATCATGACAATAAGTTTATTTTATTTTCCTTCTTAAAACGCTAAATTCCGGAGCTGCTTTTTCCACTGCCAACATAATCACGGTTTTCTGTCCGCCATGGGCTTCGAGGACTTCCTCTCCTTTTATATTAGTCATTTTTTTAATCCTCATCTTTATTATATCATATCCGGGCGGAACAATCTCTATTTCATCTCCCGAATATAAAGAATTGTGGACCTTGATATAAATAATCTTGTTTTCTTTTTTTACCACTATCCCGCAAAACTCCCAATCGGAAGTATTATGCGCGTCAGCCAGATTCTGCGCCTCCTTGCCTTGGCCGAACATAAAACCCTCCGTGTATCCACGATGCGCTAATTTTTCTTCCAGCTCTTTATATAATTTATTCAATAATACTTTTAACTTTTCACTTTTAACTTTTAACTTCACGGATTCATCAATCGCTTTCCGATAGGCTCCGACCACCGTGGCCAAATAATAAACGCTCTTAGCCCGGCCTTCAATCTTAAAGCCGTTAATACCGGCATCTATCATTTCCGGCACTTTTTTTATAAGACAAAGATCTTCTGAATTCAGGATATAGCTCCCGTGTTCTTCCTCGACCAATTCAAGGGTTCCTTCGCTGCCCTGAGGTTTGATAAACAATCCTCCTTCATTGATAATTGAATACTGCCATCGGCACGGCTGGGCGCAATCTCCCAGGTTCGCGCTTCTGTCCGAAAGATATTTAGACAAAAAACATCTGCCCGAATAAGCCATGCATAAAGCGCCATGGACAAAAGTTTCCAGCTCGAGCCTGGGCAAAATCTTCTTTATTTCTTTTATTTCTTCCAAGGTGGTTTCTCTTCCCAGAATAACTCTCGCGATCCCCTGATCCTGCCAGAATTTAGCCGCCTGCCAATTGGTGCAATTAGCCTGAGTGCTTAATATGATGTTGGCCTTTGGCCAGATTCCCCTGATTGCTTGCATCACGCCCGGGTCAGAAACAAAAATGCCGTCCGGGTCCATCTTTTTTAACTTTTTTATATGCGCCGGCAATTTTTTAAGATGGCGGTTATGCGCAAAGATGTTCACGGTCACATAAAATTTTTTCTTCAGTCTGTGCGCGTACTCTATCGCTTCTTTCAAGGATTTTTCATTAAAATCGTTGATGCGCACGCGCAAAGAAAAATCCGGGATGCCGGCAAAGACCGCATCGGCGCCGAAGGCGAAAGCTACTTTCATTTTTTCCAGATTCCCTGCCGGGGCAAGCAATTCAGGTTTTTTAATTTGCCTGTTCATACAGAAAGATTACTATCTATTTAATCAAAAATCAAGTTTGCTAATGGCAAAATTATCCGGAGGAGCGGAAATAAAAAAACAGGGCACCTGGTACCCTGTTAGAACGCTATCATAAACTTATTTTTTCGGCGGTCTTTAAGACGATGTCCACAATTCCTGAATAGCCAGGGAATCTTTTTTTTAAATAGATTCTCATCACCGGCCTGTGCCAACCTGGATGTCCCTTGGTCCGGTTGAATTGTTCCGCCACGTCCGCTATTGATACGCTTCTGGCTATCATCATCATCTCGTCGTCCATGATATCAAAGCTTTCGTCCCCATACAGCTGTTTAAGCTTTATGTTATGGTACGCGGCTTGATTTAATGAACTCTGCATACCGAGACAGATGTACGGAAAAATGCTCAGCTCTTCCAGCTTGAAAGCCTTTAATATATGTTGAGCGTGTTTTTTTGTTACTTGATCCGGATATTTTTTTGTTGCTTTCATAAATAGTGGCAGAGGTTGAAAAGCAATTGGCAGATAAGATAGGGCGATATGATGGAGAACTCCTCCCATAAACGCCTTCTTTTTGTCTACCCTGATTTTTTCTGCCGCCGCCATGCTTATGAACGCCACTTTGAGCGTATGGAATTGTCCGGCCATAATTTCGCTTATGACTGAGAAGATAATGTTCTTTGATTTTTCATCGTAACCTCCTGTCGGCTCAAAAACATTAAATAAGTTTAGAACCTGCTCTCTGGTCAATGTCGGTTTGGTCGCCATGCTCCCTCCTTGAAAAAGCCTATGATAATTTTTTGTGAAACGAACAACTCCGAAGCTTACTCCATAGCCGATAAAAAGTCAACATGTGATTGTGGGCGAGAGAGGACTTGAACCTCCATGGATTGCTCCATTAGCTCCTAAGGCTAATGCCTGCCCCGTTAATTACTTTGGGAAACCTAGTGCGGACGGAGAGACTTGAACTCTCATGGATTGCTCCATTAGCTCCTAAGGCTAACGTGTATACCAATTTCACCACGTCCGCAAAATATATTTTTTAAATAAGCATATTAATTAACGGGGTGAATATGCCAATTTCACCACTCGCCCAAATAAATTTTCTGTAATATCATACGCCTAAGACTTGCCCGCCCGAGGCGGGTCCGCCTCTGGTGGAAATTCTCATGGATTGCTCCATAGCTCCTAAGGCTAACGTGCCTGCCCCGTCGGATGACGGGGTATAACCCCTGCCGGCAGGCAGGCAGGAATTTCACCCGGCCTCGACTTGTCGTCTTCAACGAGGCGGGCACGCCTGCTGACAATGTTTTATTTTTACCAAATTTGGCGATTTTGTCAAACCTATGGTATAATAACATTGAAATAGCAAGTTCTTAAATAATAATCGCCCGCGCTTAAAGGGCAAAAATCATATGGCAGAAGAAATCAAATCAGCTTCTCCTGAAACGGGAGGGGCATCAAGCAACCAGGGAGGAAAAGATCAGGATGTGGAAGCCAACAAGGTTGTGGCTGCCCTTTCCTATCTTTGGATTTTATTCTTAATCCCGCTCCTGGTGAAAAGAGATTCAAAGTTCACACAATTCCATGCCAAGCAGGGCCTGGTCCTGTTTATTGTGGAAATAATAGTCTCTTTCGTTAACATCGTGCCCATCTTGGGGCAGCTTGTCTGGTTCTTGGCCAGCATCGCTTTCCTGGTAATATCAATCATGGGCATCATCAAGACGCTCAACGGAGAATGGTGGGAAATGCCTTACATCTACCAGTGGAGCAAGAAGATTAACCTATAAATAAAATTCAAATCCCCAAATAAATTCAAATGCCTCAAATATTTGAAGTATTTGAATAATAATTTGTTGATTAGAATTATTTAATTATGTCAAATTACATCAAGTTCTTTAACGAGCTCGGGATAGGAGACGTGCCTATCGTGGGCGGAAAAAACGCTTCGCTCGGGGAAATGTACCGGACTCTTTCTCAAGCCGGGGTAAAGGTACCCAATGGCTTTGCTACCACTTCTGCCGGTTATAATTACATCCTGGAACAAGGCGGGCTGAAGGCGCAAATTGAAAAAATATTAGACGGTCTGGATACTAGAAACGTAAAAGACCTGATGAAGCGCGGGGATCTGGTGCGCAAAACGATTTTAAAATCGAAATTCCCGGATGACTTTATGAATGAGATTTTTTCAGCCTACGAGGAACTTTCCAAACAGTACAACGTTGAAGGAGTTGATGTGGCTGTGCGTTCTTCCGCGACTGCCGAAGATCTGCCGGATGCTTCTTTCGCCGGCCAGCAGGAAACCTTTTTGAATATCAGCGGCAAGGCCCAGCTTTTCCTGGCTGTTAAAAAATGCATCGCCTCCCTGTTCACCAACCGCGCCATTTCCTACCGCGTGGACAAAGGTTTTGATCATTTTAAGATTGCGCTGTCGGTCGGCATCCAAAAGATGGCCAGAAGCGATATGGGATCTTCCGGCGTCATGTTTACTATTGATACCGAATCCGGTTTTTCCAACGTAGTGCTGATCAATTCCATATACGGACTCGGAGAAAACATCGTCCAAGGCAAAGTCAACCCGGACGAATTTTTCATTTTCAAGCCTACTAAAAAAATTATTTCCCGCTCCATCGGCCAGAAAAAAATAAAAATGATTTATAACACCAAAGGAGCAAAGCCGGTCAAAGACGTTCCGGTTTCCTTGAAAGATCAGCATAAGCCATCCTTAACCGACGAACAGGTCCTCAAGTTGGCTGAATGGGGCATGCTCATAGAAAAACATTATAACCGTCCGATGGACATAGAATGGGCATATGACGGGAAAGAAAAAAGCTTATACATCATCCAGGCCCGGCCGGAAACCATCCATTCTGTCCGCGATTATTCGGTAATCGAGGAATACAAACTGGAAAAACAAGGCAAGGTGCTGGTGGAGGGACAGAGCGTGGGCAATAAGATCGGCCATGGCGTCATTAACCGCATAATGAACGTAAAGGACATTTCTAAATTCCAAGAAGGGCACATATTGGTGACTGATATGACCGACCCGGATTGGGAGCCGATCATGAAAATCGCCTCCGCCATCGTAACTGACAAAGGCGGACGCACCTGTCATGCCGCTATCATCTCCCGCGAGCTAGGCATCCCCTGCGTCGTGGGCACTGAATATGCCAGCGCCAGGCTGAAAACCGGTATGAAAGCGACGGTGGATTGCGCCCAGGGAGACAAAGGTTATGTATATGACGGCATCCTTGACTTCCATGTGAACAAGACCGACATAAAGAATATGCCCAAACCCAAAACTAAGGTGATGATGAATATCGGTTCTCCGGACATTGCCTTCGCGACCTCATTCATACCCAACGAAGGCGTCGGACTGGCCCGCATTGAATTCATAATCAACAACGCCATCAAGGCGCATCCGTTGGCACTCTTAGATTTCAACGAGCTGAAAGACAAAAAGGCCAAGAGAGAGATTGAAAAAATCACCATCGGCTATGAAGATAAGAAGCAATTTTTTGTGGACAAACTGGCTGAAGGCGTCGCCATGATCGCCGCCGCCTACCATCCGAAAGACGTTATTGTCCGGTTATCTGATTTTAAAACCAACGAATACGCCAATTTGATCGGGGGCTCGGCCTATGAACCGGTGGAGTCAAACCCGATGATCGGCTGGAGAGGAGCTTCCCGTTATTACGATCCTAAATTTGCGCCGGCTTTCGCTATGGAGTGCCAAGCCTTGAAAAAAGTGCGCGATGATATGGGACTGACAAACCTGAAAATAATGCTTCCCTTTACCCGTACAGTTGACGAAGGCAAAAAGGTAAAAGAAATAATGGAACAGAACGGGCTGAAGCGCGGTGAAAACAGCCTTCAGATTTATGTTATGGCCGAAATCCCGACCAACATCATACTGGCCGAAGAATTCGCCAAAGAATTTGACGGATTTTCCATCGGCTCTAATGACCTGACCCAGCTGATGCTCGGGATAGACCGTGACGCCGGCCAGCTCCATGTCGCCGGACCGTCCAATGAAAAAAACGATTCGGTCAAATGGATGATCAAACACCTGATTGAAGTAGGTAAAAGAACCGGCACCAAGGTCGGCATTTGCGGACAGGCTCCTTCGGACTTCCCAGACTTCGCCCAGATGCTCGTACAAGAAGGGATAGATTCCATTTCCTTAAATCCAGATACGGTAATAAAAACTACTATTGCCATCGCAGACAAAGAAAAAGAACTCGGGATACAATAAAAAACTTTTAAAAACCCTTTTTAATCCCGCCGGTGGCGGGATTAATATTTTCCCAAAAATATATTGTATCAAATAGAATTTTTTATAGCGGGCAAATCCGCCAACTGGCGGACTACGGCCATAAAAAATTCTATTTGATAAAAAAATCCGCCCGACAAATGGTCAGGGCGGTTTTTGTTTCTGGCATTTCAGCCTAAGAAGCGCCTGATAAATGCCCAGGCGAAAGTTTGAAAAAAAGCAATTATTATTTTAAAGAACGGTACGACAAATACTATTATTATGGCGAGAATCAGGGTTGAAATTGACAGACCCAATTCCATGGCCGCCTTGTCGTGGCTTGATGCTAGCTCAAGCATTTTGGACCTCCTTTTTTATGATTTGAGATGCCTGATATCTTTTTATTACAATTAATGGATAATGTCAAATAAAAAAAGTTGACTATAAAATTATTTTGTAGGAAAATATGATTATACCTATGTTAAATTTTCTCCATACTTTTTCGCCGACTTCCGTCCTTATTTCTTTCGGCCCGGTCCATATTTATTGGTATGGGCTTTTTATCGTGCTAGGAGCGATCTGCGGAATTTTCGTAATTATGGATCTTGCCCCCGGATACGGGATGGCAAAAGACACTGCGCTGGACCTGATCCTCTACCTGATGATTGCCGGCATCATCGGCGCCCGTATTTATGATGTCTTATTGGAACTGGGCTACTACCGCCTGCGTCCTTTTGACGTCTTTAAGGTATGGCAAGGTGGCATGGCCATCCACGGAGCCATTATCGGGGGAATCCTCGTGATCTGGCTCTTTGCCAAAAAACAAAAGCTGAATTTCTGGATTACGACGGATGTAGTGGTCGCGGGACTGGCTATCGGCCAGGCTGTGGGCCGCTGGGGAAATTATTTCAACCAGGAACTCTTCGGACTTCCGACTAATATGCCCTGGGGCATTCCTATCCTGCCGCTGAATCGCCCGCCTCTATACGCTTCTTTTGATTTTTTCCAGCCGACTTTTCTTTATGAATCGCTGGGTAATCTAGCCATTTTCGTCGTTATTTTTTATCTTCATAACTGGAATCTAAAAGGAAAAGAACTACAAGCTGATAAAAGGCAGAGTCTATGGGAACCGGGAATAATCACGGCTATTTACCTGATTTTATATTCTATCTTAAGATTTAGTCTGGAGTTTATCAGGGTTGACTCCACTCCGACTTTATCGGGATTTCGCTTTCCCCAAATCGTGAGCTTACTCTTAATAGCCGTGGCTTTAATTATATTTTACGTCATACGCAAGCAAGCGGACTTGAAAAAAAATAAAATTGATGTTAGTATATCTAACAGCTCTCACAAATTTTAATTATTCATAAAACCTACTAAACAAAATGCCGAACATCAAATCAGCGAAAAAAGAATTGCGCAAAAGCAAAAAACGCGCCATTTTGAACAAAAAAATCAAAGACAATATAAAATCTTTAGTGAAGAAAAGCCGCAAGGCTATCGTTGCCAAAGACGCCGGCGCCAAAGAACTGGTAGCTAAAACCTTGAAAGCCCTGGACAAGGCTGCCCAGAAAAAAATCATCAAAAAGAATACCCGGGACCGGGCCAAGTCGCGCATCCACATTGCACTAAATAAGGGCTTAAAGGCCTAAATATAATAAAATACCGCTTTACAGCGGTATTTTTTGTGGATTTTATTTTATTTTTTTAGTAAAATATGATTAAAGACTCATAAACGGCATATGCTAAAAGAAATAATAAATATAAGCAACTATAACTTTATAAACTGTTATTCGATACCTAATTTTTTAGTAGCTTTTGCTTTTTTGCTTTTAGGCACATTCGTAATTTATAAACAGCCCAAAAGACAGGATAGCTGGGCGGTAGGCATATACAGCCTAGCTATTTTTTGGTGGCAGGGCTGGTTTTTTTTAGCTTATAATTGCATAAACATTGGATTAATATATCAGCTTATAAAGATTGGATTTATCGGAGTAATGCTTTTATCGTTATTGATTGCTCATCAAACGCTATTGCTTATGGGGATGCATAAAAATATAAAAAGAATATTATTTCCCAACTATTTAATAACCATACCCCTAATTATAGTGCTTCTCTCTACCAATCTGCTATTGGACAAGCCTCATCTTCATTTCTGGGGTTATTACACGACCAATGGAAGATTTTTTATCTATTATCTGATTTATTTTTTCATTATACTCGGCTCCAGCTTGACAACAATAACCTGGCATTATCTCTTTAAGAAAAACAAATACAATGAAATAGAATTATTGCGGATAAAATTTTTTATTATCGGTTTTGTGTTTTGTGTTTTAGGTGCGGTTGATTTTTTGCCCAATTTCGGATTTGAAATTTATCCTTTCGCGTATGTATGCTTTTCCATTTTCGGCCTAATAATGAGTTATGGCATCATAAAATACAATTATTTCGATATTGAGACCGCCTTACACCAGACTCTGGCCTGGGCGGTTTCTTCCGCTCTGGTTTTGCTCCCGCTGATCATCGGGGTGTCTTATTCCCTGAAAAAAATTATGGCCCTCGGTACCTTAACCACGATGGTTTTTATCTCGGCGGTTTATTTCGTAATAATTTTTTATAGAAGCAAAATACAACCGGCCATCGATGCTTTATTTTTGAAAAAAAAGTTCCAGTATGATGAATCCTTAATAAAGATAACCGAGAAGGCCTTGGTAGCCGCTGATCTGGAAAAAATGGGAGCCGGGCTTATGGGAGATATCTATAATATCCTTTTTCCGAAAAATATATGTTTATTTATAAAAAATAATGGAGTTCTCAGCCTACTTTCCTGTATGGATAAAAATAAGAGGTCGGCCATCTCCTTGACCGACGACAGCCCGATTCTCCGCTGGGTTTTGGAAAACAGGAGGCTTTTATACAAAAATTCCGTCCTTGTCAATCCAAAAAATTACAAAATAGGCCCGGATAATTCATCCTGGCCTGATAACAATAATATCGAGGTGGTAGTGCCGATACTTTTTGCGGGTGAACTTATAGGCGTAATCGTGTTGTCAAAAAAGAAAAGCCTAAAAGAGTATAGATATATGGACTTGAAGCTCTTGGAGAATGTCGGTAGGGATATCGGCCTAGCCGTGCATAATCTGATTTTCTACCATAAAAATATCGAAAAAGAAAGGGAGATAAAAAAAGTGCTGGAGGTGGAGGTTGAAAGCCGCACTAAAGAGCTTTTGCAAAAAAATAAAGATTTGGCCCAGTTCAATGAATTGGCGGTCGACAGGGAATTGAAAATGGTAGAGCTGAAAAATAAGATAGAGTCGCTGGAGCGCTCCTTGGCAGCTAAGGCATAAACAATTTCGACATATAGAAAAACCGCTCGACGTCATGTCGGAGCGGTTTTTTGCATATTAAAGCTGTACTATCATCATGCTCAATAAGGTCTTCACGTCCCCTTCTCCTGTTTTCATCAGATAATCGATTTCCGCCAATCTGGAAAAAATATTTTTTAACAGGTCCAGGGAAAAATTCCTGGTCTGGTTGATCCCCTTCTGGACTACGTAGGGGTGGAGCTTCAAAAGATTGATTATCTTTCTCTGCGTCAACCCCGAATCCAGGGCCTGCCTGATCTGGAGCAGCACTCTGAATTGCCTGGTTATCATACTAAGAAGATAAAAATCGGTCAGACCAGCTTCTGTCTGTTCTTCAAAAAGTTTCATGGCCAAAGCCTTATTCTTGTTGCTTATAGCATCGGTAAGAGCAAAAATATTTTCATCAAACTGCCCCCTGACCAGATTTAAAATATCTTTGGTTTCTATTGTTAGATTTCCATCCTTTGCGCCCAGGCTTAACTTCTGCGCCGCTTTGTAATTTATTATTTTTTCTATTTCACTGCTTACGAACCATAGGTCGCTCCCGAGGAGGCTCGTCAGGGTGGCGATCGCTTCCCGGCCGGCGCTGGCTCCTTTTTTTTCTATCTCTTTCTTCGCCCAGGCCATCGCTTCCGTATTGGAAAGCGGGTCAAAAGCGGCGGAAAATTTTTGCTTGGCCAAAAACTTAAATAGTTCATTTTTGGCTTTGGTCAATTTTTCTTCCTTGGATATGCTATCCCAAAAAATTACGATATTATCATCTTTGATTTTTCCCCCTTCTTTTTTCCGGAAATAATCCAAGGCCTGTTCAAAGATAACCTGGCTTTTACTGGAAAACAAATTTTCAATTATTACCATCCTTTTTCTAGAAAACAAGGAGGATGGTCCGGCTGCTTCACTGATTCTTTCCATGGTAGCGGCTCCTCCATCAACCACCATCAAACTATTGCCGCTCGGATCTACTTCGCGGATGAATTTTTCTTTCAATTCGTTCAATTTAGCCCGGCTTCTGAATGTGTCTTCGCCGTATAAAAATATAATCATTATTGTCTTTTTATGTTATTTTTGCTAATATATAATTAAAGGACAATTAAATAATAAAAAGATAATTTTATTATGCAAACTGCCAAGTGCCCCGTCTGCCGCAGCGATGTGGTTGTCGGGGATGACGCTTTTGAAGGTGATATTGTGGAATGCGCAAACTGCAATTCCATTTCGGAAACAACCTCTCTTCATCCGGTTACCCTGAATGTGATTGAAGACAATTCCGGGGTCAAAAAAGAGGAAGAAGAATAAACAAATAGCTAAAACACTCAAAACACTATGCTTTTACTTACAAAGTCGGTTATGGCTTTGTTTTTTATTTGATTTTTTCCACTTCTTCCTTAAACAGCCTGCCTCTTTCCTTGTAATTTTTAAACATCCCAAAGCTGGCGCAAGCTGTGGAAAGCAAGACCACGTCTCCGCTAATTACATTTTTTACAGCCGCTGACATCGCGTTTCTGATATTTTTTTCCAGCTTCATTTTAACGCCCGGGAACCCGGCTTTGAGCAGCTCTTTTTTTAGTCTGGGCGTAGCCTGGCCATAAAGCAGCACGGCAAAACGGCAATGTTTTTTTATTTCCTTTGCCAAAGATTTGAAATTTGCGCCCTTATCCGCCCCTCCTGCGAGTATTACTATCGGCTCCTGGAAAGATTTTAAAGCCGTGATAGTCGCTTCCGGCGTGGTAGCAAAGCTGTCATTATAATATTTTACTCCCCTTATTTCTCTGACCATTTCCAGCCGATGTTCCAGCCCCTTGAAATTTTTAACCGCCTTGGCGATGATTTCTTTTTTAATGCCGATTATCTTGGCAACTTCAACCGCCGCTGCGATATTCTCCTTGTTATGTTCACCGATTAGCCGTGACTTCAATCCTGATTTTCCAAAATAAACAATTTTACTTAAATATTTTTGATTTTTGAATTGTAGTTTTGATTTTTGATTTTTGAATTTTGAATTTACAATAACATAGTCTCCCTTTTTATGCCACCTAGTAATATTCATCTTCGCATTTCGATAATCTTTTAATGTTTTATGGTAATTCGGATTATGCGGATCCGCCGGCGCCAAATGCTCGCTATAGAGATTAGTAACCACAGCGATGTGCGGGCTTTTATCCATATCTTCCAGCTGGAAACTGGAAAGCTCTAAAATCACCCAATCGTTATTTTTTATCTTCGGCAAAAAAGCAAAAGGCGCCACCCCTATATTGCCTCCCAGCCAAGATTTCTTTTTTGCGGTTTGCAAAATCCCCTGGATTAAAGACGCTGTCGTACCCTTGCCCTTGGTGCCGGTTACGCCGATGATATTTTTTGCGGGACACAAATCAAAAAATAATTTCATTGGAGAAGAAAGAATAACCCTCCTCCCCCCCCTTCCAAGGGGAACTTTTATAGCCTCCTGGATGCCGGGGCAAAGAATCGGCCAGCCGGGGGAACGGAATAAAATATCAAATTTATATAAATTTCGGTTATAACTTTTCCCTAGCTGCCATTTTATATTTTTCCTTCTGATTAACTCAACAAATTTATCTCCTAATCGTTCCGGGGCCCTGGCGTCACAAACGGTTATTTCCGCCTTGATTTTATTTTTCAATAAAAATTTAACTAAGGCATAATTTTCAATGCCTAATCCCAAAATGCCGATTTTTTTATTTTGTAAATCGTTTAACTTCATTCAAATTTTTAATTTTAAATTTATAAGTTCTCCCCAATTATCTCCGGCTTTCGCATCCACCACTATCGGCACTTTCAGCTTTATAACGTTTTCCATTATTTTTTTAAGCTTTTCCGCGATGGGTTTTTCTTTTCCTTCTTTTACTTCAAATAATAACTCGTCATGGACTTGCAAAAGCATTTTTACGTCGGTCTGGCCAGATAATATTTTATCTATTTCTATCATCGCCACTTTGATCATATCCGCGGCCGTGCCCTGGAGCGGGGTGTTCGTGGCCATCCTTTCGGCCGCCTTCCTGACCATCGCCACCGAGGAATTTATTTCTAATAAATTCCGGCGCCGCCCGAACAGAGTTTCCGCGTAGCCTTTTTTCCGGGCCGTCTCAATGGACTCGTCAACGTATTTTTTGATATTCTTATAAACCTTGAAGTATTGGTCAATGAATTCTTTGGCGCGCCAATAGGGGATTTCCGCCGTCACGGACAGGCCGTGCGGACCTTGGCCGTAAAGAATGCCGAAATTCGTGGCCTTGGCTTCGCGCCTCATTTCCGGCGTCACTTCATCCAAAGAAATGCCATTGATGGCCGCCGCCGTAGCGGTGTGGATGTCTTCGTTGTTTTTGAACGCCTTGATCATCTTTGGATCGCCGGACATATGGGCGGCGAGCCTTAATTCGATTTGCGAATAATCCAGGCTTAATAACTTATAACCTTTGTCAGCTATGAAGGCATTTCTGATCCTTCGGCCGAGCTCGGTACGGATAGGAATGTTCTGTAAATTCGGGTCGCTTGATGAAAGCCGGCCGGTAGCCGCTACCGTCTGGTTAAAAGTCGAGTGGAGACGGCCGGTTTTTTTGTTTACCAGCTCCGGCAAGGCGCTTATATAAGTGCTTTCCAGCTTAGCTAACTCGCGATATTCCTGGATAAACCTGATGATCGGATGGAGGTCTTTTATCTTTTCCAACTCATCCGCGGCCGTAGAGAGGCCGGTTTTAGTTTTTGAAACCAGGTTGATCGGTATCTCCAGCTTTTCAAACAGCACCTCGCGCAATTGCTGGGTGGAATTTATATTGAAGTCTATGCCCGCCAGTTTTTTGATTTTCTTTTCCAATTTGGCGATTGCTCCGCTGGTCTCTTTATGAAGGATGCTTAAAAATTTTTCATCAAGCTTGATCCCGGCGTTTTCCATCCTGGCCAACACGCTCACCAGGGGCATCTCTATCTTATTGAATAACCCTTCCAGTTTATTGTCTTTAAGCTCATTTTTTAATTTCGCGACCAAGCGGAAAGTAAAATCAGCGTCTTCGCAGGAATATAAAGATAATTTTTCCGTATCCACTTCGCCGAATTCTTTTTTGTCCTTGCCGGTTCCCAATAAATCACTCTTGCTGATTTTTTCAAAACCCAGTTCTGTGAAAGTGACAGCGTCCAGATTGTGCTGGCGCGTGCCCGGATTTAAAAGATAAGAGGCGATCATGGAATCAAAATAAATGCCTTGCATATCTATGCCGGCGTTCTGTAAAACGCGCACATCAAATTTTATATTATGCCCGTATTTTTTTATCTTTTCATTTTCTAAAACCGGCTTTAATTGTTCCAGCCAGCTATTGTTGGTAGGTTTTATATCTTTAATTTTCTCAAATAAACTTCCTTGTTCTTTCCTGTTAATTGTTAATTGTGAATTGTTAATTGTTAAAAAGTACGCTTCTCCTTTTTTCCAGGAAAAACTTATGCCTAATAATCCGGCATTAAGAACATCCAGTGAAGTCGTTTCCGTGTCCACCGCGAATGCTTTCTGCTTTTTCAGTTTATTTAAAAATGTCTTGAATTTTTTATCGTCATTTATCAGAGTATAGGAAAATAATTTTTTATTACGTTCAAATTTGTTGCCGACGTGAGAGTCGGCATCCCGATTCCCGACAGTCGTCGGGACATCGGGACTTCTTAAATCCTTGACTCTGACCAATAGTGACTTGAATTCCAGATCGCTAAAAAGTTTCACCACTTCTGCCTGGTTAAAATGGCCGAAGCGGGCTTTCTCCAGGTCTAAGTGTAATTTGACGTCTAATTTTATGGTCCCTAGATTCTTGCTTAAAAAAGCTTCTTTTTTATGAATTTTTAATAATTCAAGTATCCTCGGTGTTATTTTTTCCGATGCTTTTTTACTGTCCAAATTATCATATAGCGTCTCAAGGGTCTTGAAGCTCTTTAGGAGCTCGGTTGCTGTCTTCTCGCCTATTCCTCTTACTCCGGGTATATTATCACTCGGGTCGCCACGCAGTGCCTTGTAGTCTATCATCTGGACAGGCGCCAGACCATAACGCTCTTTGACCGCCTCAGCATCATAAATGACACTGTCCGAAAGTCCTCGGCTCATAGTATAAACCTTGGTGTGGCCGTTAACCAGTTGCAGCGTGTCCATATCGCCGGTGACGATTATTTTTTCCACATCACCGTTAACTTTAGCCGCTATGGTGCCTATCAGGTCGTCGGCCTCAAAGCCTGTCTCTTCAAAAATAGGGATATGCAAAGCTTCCGCTACTTCTTTGACTATCGGAATTTGCGCATAAAGCTCGTCAGGCGCTTTCACTCTGGTCGCTTTATATTCCTTGTATTCTAAGTGCCTGAAGGTCGGCCCTTTTTTGTCCAAAGTCAAAACCACATAATCCGGCTTTAAATCGCGGATAGCTTTTAGCAAAAACGAAGTGAAGCCGTAAACCGCATTAGTGGGCCTGCCATCTTTAGTGGCCATGGTCGGCGGCAAAGCATGAAAACTCCTATGAATCAAGGCGTTTCCGTCTATTATCATTAATTTTTCTTTTTTATTTTTAATGGTTTTCATAATAATATTACATCACAAAAACAAAGAGAAAACAAGCAAAAAAAGCCCCCGTTCTCAATAATGAGTTTGGGGGGCTAGATCAAATTTACATGCAGGCTGCGCCCAATAAGACCAGAGGAAATTGTTCATCTTCCTCGCTCTTCTCTTCGGGAGCATGCCCAGACTTTGCCGACGACTTGATTTCTACCTCAATTTTATGGGGCATTTTTTCAAGGCCCAGCACCCCTCTTTTCATTTCAAATATTTGGGGGTTCTTGGACTGAAACTTTTCAATCAAGTATTCGGCGGCGACCATCGGGTCAATCAGGGTTCCGCAGGTGAAGACATCTACCGCGGCATAGTCATATTCGGGCCAAGTGTGGATGGCGAGATGCGATTCCGCAATCACGACCATCCCAGAAATGCCGAACGGACTAAACTCGTGGAACGCGACTTCAACAACTGTCGCCTTGGCTTCAATCGCTGCATTTTTTAGAGTCTCACTGACGAATTCCAGATTGGTTAGAGTTTTAGGACCACAATCCTTCAGCTCTAAAAGCAGATGAGTTCCCAGCCACGAGCCGGGAGGCTCCTTTCCGGATTCTGTTTTTTTATTCAATTTTTTTCTTTTTCCTCCTTTTAAATGGATTTTTAAAAACTTGGTGTTAAAAGAACAAAATTTGTTCCGAAAGTTGTCCACAATTTCTTTCCAACTGATTTTAATTATAATACGATTGAAGAATTATTCAATACGTAGATAATGCCCGTTTTTATTGGTCTTTCTAGCACGTCCAACCAGATTACATAAAATAACCGATATTTATCCACTGTTTTGGATAAAAAACCGGCTTGTCGACGTTAATAGAATAGGCATGGCCCAGCTCGAGTCGACAAGAAAAATTAAACAGCATAAGTCGGATATACTAACATTAATTTTAGTAAATAAAGTTGATATATAAAAATTGCGGAGGGCGGTCAGAAATTTTTTGTTTATATAATTAAAATATGCTATAATTAAAGTATAGTTTAATTTATTAAAAGTGAAAAAACTATGAAAAAAAATACGATGGCGCTAATAATTGTTTTGCTATTAGCTAGTCTATATGTTAAAAATGCCTCTGCAGAAACTTTAATAAGCAGGTCTTTACAAATCGGTTCCCGAGGAAAGGATGTAGCTTCGCTACAAAAATTTTTAGCTGCTGATACTCTCCTTTACCCCTCAGGCTTGGTGACCGGTTATTTTGGGAAGGATACCCAAAAGGCTATAAAATTGTTACAAAGCAATAACGGACTGCCACCAGTAGGTATAGTTGGTCCACGCACCAGAGAACTTTTGGGCAACCTTAGTCTCAGCAGCCAAGGATATGTTTTGGCCGCTAACAACAACTCCGGGAGCGGATCATCCAACGCTTTAAACATGCCTACAGGCTTGAGCTTAAGCAGCATCACAGCTAATTCAGTTACAATTAACTGGACAGATACCAATGCCAATGAAACTGGTTATTCAGTTGAACGTGCTACAAATTCGGCAGAAAATTTTATAGTTATTGTTCAAACCGCAGCTAATATTACTTCTTATAAAAATACAGGATTACTAAGCGGGAATGGTTATTTCTACCGCGTAAGAGCCTTTGTAAATAAGCCAAAATTAAATTATTCGCCTTATTCCGCCATTGTTTCCGCTACCACTTTAGATAACCTACCTCCAAGCATGCCGAAAGGAGTGACGGCAACTGCTTTAAGCTGCAGCCAAATCCTGATTTCTTGGCAGCCTTCTTCGGACACCGGGGGTTCTGGTTTAAAATCGTACACGGTGGATAGAAAAGGTCCTGTTGCAAGCCAGATTATTACTCAAACCACCTCTGCAACTGATTCCGGATTAACGGCTAGCTCTACCTATACATATAAAGTGCTGGCTGCAGATAACGCAGGCAATCTTTCCGCTTGGAGCAGTTCAATTAATGTTACTACTCCGCTTTGCCCTGTGGCTTCGACTACAACTTCAATTTTTGGTAATAACCAGCCTGGCTGGCCCATCCGGGTGGCATATGGCGGATGGAATTTTGTTTCTTTTCGCACAAACAGCCCGGTTGTCGGAGATATAAATAATGATGGCATAGCTGAAATAGCTATAGGAGATAGCACAAGTCCGAATGCTGCCACAACCTCAAACCCCTATGGCGGTGATGTATATGTCTGGGATTCAAAAGGAAATAATATGCCAGGTTGGCCCAAGCATTTTGGCTATGATATTATAGGAAAACCGGTCTTTGCGGATATAGACCCCAGCTATCCGGGTAAAGAAATTATTTTTGGTGTGCAAGGCTCTGTCTATCAAGATATTCTTTATCACTTTTTCCATATGGCTCTGCCCGCTAAAGTTTACGCTTTTCATGTAGATGGCACTCCGGTTAGCGGTTGGCCTAAAGAAATTAATGATCTTATCAACTCTGGGCCAGCGGTAGGAGATATTGATGGCGATGGATATTTGGAAATAACCATGAGTGCACAGGATTTAAGCTACGGAGCAAATAATTCTATCTATGTTTGGCGTCACGACGGCTCCGTAGAACCAGGGTGGCCGAAGAATGTCGGCCCCATTTTGGCCACTCCAGCTCTTGCTGACATAAATAAAGACGGAAAATTGGATATCATAGCCGGCACGTCTGGATATGGTGTCTATGCTTGGAAATACGACGGTAGTGTGCTTGCCGGATGGCCGGTAAACCTAAAACAGCCGGATGGCTACATTGCGGACATTCGCTCATCTATAGCAGTGGGTGATTTAAATAAAGATGGTAACCTGGAAATCGTTGTGCCGGAATTCAGTGGCAACTCGACTCAATCCAGATATGTTTATGTATTAAAAAGCGACGGAAGCACACTAAGCGGTTGGCCGGTTGCTGCTATGGGCGCATATAGTTCTCCAGCTTTGGCAGATATAAATGGGGATGGAAGTTTGGAAATTGTTTTTGGAACTTACGATAATAAAGTTCACGCCTATGACTACAACGGTTCGGAATTGCCGGGCTGGCCTGTATTGATTGGTGATCCTGCCTCCTCTCCCTCGTTGACGATTATTTCTTCACCCGCAGTGGCAGATATTGATGGCGACGGACAGCCAGAAATAATTATAGGGTCTCATAGCGTTGTGGTTGACCCTATTACGGGCGCCGTACTGTCAGGCAAAGAGGTTTTTGCTTTGCACAAAGACGGGACTGCAGTTAATGGTTTCCCTCTTACTTTGAATCCGTTTAAATATACGCCTAATACCATCGCTCAACCTGACCCCAATGGCATGGCCGGTAACTCTCCAATTGTAGACGGTTCTCCCGCCATAAAAGATATTGACAATAACGGAAAAGTGGAGCTTATTTTTGCTTCTGATAACGGATCGGTTTATATTATCCAGACATTGGGCGCAGAATCGGGAGTTCAATGGAGAATGTTCCACGCGGACGAAACAAATACTGGCTTTCATCCATAAAAGTTAATAAAATCAAAAACAAAAAACTGGCAGATGCCAGTTTTTTGTTTTGTGGACCAGACAGGACTCGAACCCGCCACCTCCTGCGTGCAAAGCAGGCGCTCTACCAGATGAGCTACTGGCCCAAAAAAACTAAAAACAATTAATAATTAACTATTAACAATATGGTTAACTGTTAATTGTTAAAGATTAATTGTTAAATTCTATTCCATACTACTATAACTTAACAAAGTAAGCAAGGCCCTGCACACCTCAAAACGGAGGTCGTTTTATTGTTTGCTATATTGCGTCAACGGCGACACCATCCATTCCATGAAAGATACATACATGTTGGTTAGGATCAGGATACCGAAAAATACGACAAGCATGCCTGTCAATTTGTAACCCAGCCTGGAACCTCCTTCGGTTCCGAGGTACTTTTCAAAAAATGCAATGCGGCCAAAAGCATTGAGTACCTGTTCTGACTTAATCACTATCATGGCGCCGGCCGCAATAATGATAAAACCTAAAATGATGTGCATATTTTTTTATTTAAAATTTTTATTAGCGAGCCAAATAATTCAAAGGATTATATTTTACTCCGTTGATTATCACTTCAAAATGGACATGGGGCCCCGTAGACCAGCCGGTGGACCCCATCAGGCCGATAGTTTCTCCTTTAACCACTTCATCCCCGGCTTTAACGAAGAATTGGGACAGGTGCCCGTATCTGGTTTTCATGCCATTGCCATGATTGATGAGGATGGTGTTGCCATAGCCGGTGCCCCAGCCGGCAATCTCCACGACCCCGTCATCAGCCGCGTAAAGCGGGGTACCTATCTTATTGGCGATATCAACAGCCTGATGCCGCCAGGAATAATACTGCGTTATCCTATACCCGATGGTCGGCCAGTTCAGCTTGCCCCTGGAGGCCGGCGCCGCCGACGGCGCTTTGGGCAAAATCAAATCTTTCAAAACCTGGAGGCCGGAAACAGCAGTTCTGGCAGCAACGGTCGGGGTTCTGGCGATTGATGCTTGTATTTTTGTTCCTCCGGGCACGAAAATTTTCTGTCCTGCGGCCAAAGCCTTGGTGATATCTAATTTATTCGCTTCTGCAATGTTGTTTTTATCAACATTATATTTATTGGCTATTTTTTCCAAAGTGTCTCCTTTGGTTACCTGATAGATGATTCCGTCCATCGGTAAAATTGTGAGCCTATCTCCTGGCCTTATTATGCTATAAGCGGTGAGGCTATTCTCCCAGAGGATGGTGCTTACCTTCAGGTCAAACTGGTCGGCAATCTGGCCAATGACATCGCCGGGCTGGACGGTATAATAAACGATTCCTGGTCTGGCTCTTTTGGTTTTCACTGTAAGAATCGTATCCTGTCTGACAAGCGCCGTCCCGTCTCCGGTGATAGACGGCCCGACAAGAGATGCTTCGCCGGCATTTTCCTGATTATTATTGGCGGATTTAGTATTCAATATCGGCTCGCTTTTCACTACCGATGAATTATCCAGATATTTTTCCTGCGCCGGCGGGGTAGCCGGCCCGGTATCAAAAAATTCTTCCAGGGTCTGGGGCTGATCGGAATTGGAAAATTCACTGTTTACCAAACTGGCGAGCATGGTCTGACTGCCTATGTCTGCTGCGCCCACTCCCTTGGCTGTGGCGGTAAGATTGGTAAAAACCAGCAGGGCTGTAACAAACAATACGGTAATGTGCACCAATTTCTGCCTTATCAAAAAAAGCATGGGGGAGTTTCTGAAGTCCGACCAGCCTAGTTTTTTTATCAGGGAAAAATAAGCTTGATACGCCTTGACTATTATCTTATAAAAAACAAATCTAAGTATGATGCGGATCACTCCGAAAACCAGCTCCACCAGGATGAAGGCTATGATTTTCCGCAAAAAAGAAAGTACATTTATCAAAAAAATCAGGAAATTGACTGCTAGCCAGACCACAGTCCGATTAAAACCACCGCCGCTTTTTCCGGCTGATATTTTTTTATAAGGCCTATTTAAAATATTTTTTTCTTTAATTATTAATCAATGTCATCCTCGTTATGCTTCTTTCTTTTCTTCTTTTTTGGGGAACTGGCCTTCCAGGGCTTTTTTAACAATATTCTTGGTTTCTTCAGAAAAGTCAGCGGTGAGGATCCACTGGAGGAACCCCGGATCGGTCCCGGCGACTTTGGACAAGGAGACATCGCGATATTTAGAAAAAGAAAAATGAGCTTCGCTGTCGCGCCAATAAAATTTCCGGTCATTGTCTACGAATCTGTCCAGGTCGGTCTTGTGGATTTTGTTTATAAAACCCCAATCCCTGATTTCAGCGTATTTTTCCAGCTGGGCTTCCAGTATTTCCCGGGTGGCTTTCACGTCCGCCAAAGCGCTATGGGCGTCGTAGTGTTCTTTATTGCAATAATGCCTATAAGCCGCGGATAAGGTGCGCGGCTCCATATAATTATAAATGATTTTTGAATCTATGATCTGCGTACTGTCATAATGGAAATCAAGCCCGGTCCTCAGGAATTCTCTGCGCAATATAGGCAAGTCAAAATTTATTATGTTGAATCCGCTATAATAAGAATTTTCAAACACCCCCCACAAGGTCTGCGCCACATCTTTGAACGTCGGTTTGCCGGCTACTTGTTCGTCAGTTATGCCGTGAACGGCCATGGATTCTTCCGATATCTTGATCTCCGGATTCAGGTAAATATCGCTCTCTACGACCCTCCCATCGGGGAATATCTTCACGTAAGCTATCTCAATGATCTTATCAATGCTCAAAGAGAGTCCGGTGGTCTCAATGTCAAAAATCACCAAAGGTTTATCCAATTTTATAAGATTGTTTATCTTAGGTTTCATAATTTCCAGGTTAATATTAAATCTGGATAAAAAAGCAATAAAGTCCCTCTTTATTGCTTTAAAGGCTTAAAATAAATATGCCACTATGTTTTTTGCTGACATTAAACGAAAAAATTCTGTTAATCTTCATGCTGATCGTGCTTATGTATTAATAATAACCAAACGGGGGTTTTAGGTCAATAAAAACATAAAACGCGATTCTAGGCAAGGACAGATCAGCTTATAAAAAAATAAAAAAGCCCGGAAGCCATAACCCGGGGAATTTTTATGTAAGATGTTTTAGATATTTGAATTTTAATGCCGGCCATTCAAATAATTTATATAAACATAAGCCGTAACCAGAAAAAGGGTGAAAACTTTTTCAAAGTTGGAAAAAACCGGAAAAACACCCTTGACTTTGTGCTTGAAGGGATAAAAATACTGTTTTTCGTCTATGTCCGGCCAGTCCAGGATCAAATGGCCGATATACCCGCCCAAAAAATACAGTCCGCCCCGGAAACTTATATAAAACATCGGCGCGCTCACCACGAGCGCTCCCAAAAACGAGTGGAAATAAGGCGTGCGGTAATGGATGTGGTATCTCCTTTCGTGCTCCATGCTCTCCACGATATTGGCCCATTTATAAATATGGTGCCGTAAGAGGACGATAGGATGGTCTATGTCCGGGATAATAGAGCCCAAAAACCAAAAAATGGAGAAATGCGAATCCTCCACCGGCATAAGCCCCGTAACCAAATGCGCGAAAATCATAAATAAATTTAATAGTATGCTTATCTTAAGGATAACAAATATCAATGATTTTGCAAGAATATTCTTTTATGATAAACTGTTAATAATAGAGCAAAAAAGAGCAAGCTAAAACAAGGAGGTGATCGGGCCCAGAAACTCTTTTAAAGCTTTAGAGTTCCTATGTAAAATTTTAAAATGGAGGCGATAGCCTATGCCGAAAGCGTATTGGAGCGGAAAGATTAAAGGTGCTGGAAGAAGACAAGTTAAGTGTGTTCAATGCGCAACGCCATGCGTCAAAACCATTGGAATAAACGAAGACGATCCAGCCGGCTGTATTGACGAGAGTAAAAGAAGCAAATCGATGCATAATCAAACGATGGTCGCCCAGCCCGCCTAACCGCATACGCTCTCCAAAAAAATTTCCCCGGAAAACCGGGCGTTTCAAAAAAATTCACCCCTCAATCCTACTTGAGGGGTGCTTTTTATTTTTTTAAATTCTCTACTTTTTTCAATTGTTCTTCTAACTCGCTTATCTTCGCCTTCGTGCTGCTGGCTTTTTCAAGGTAGTTCTCTCCGGCATCGCCCACCGGCCCGAAAGAACCGACCATCTGCTCCAACTGGCTATACTCGCTTTGCAGACCGACGATCTCGGCCCTAATCTCATCCGCTTTCAAGCCGGCTACGTAATTTTTCGTCTGTTCAATCGGGTCATCTTTTTTGGCCAGATTAAAGGAACAGGCGGAAAAAATAAAAAGGCTTAAAAACAATACCTGGGTTAATTTTATTGATTTTATAGTTGACATTTTAATAAAATAATGCTACTTTTAAATTCCAAAGCGATCTTTAATATCATAGCACAATACCTAAGGCGAAAGGAGGAGAAACGTAGACATTCTTTCTTATCAAAAAATTATCCGCGCTAACCCATGGGTTGAAAGTTGGTTTCCGCGTCCAGACGAAAAACGATTCATGTTTTTTCTTGCAAAACTGAGATTTATTAATTTCAGTCCTTACAATACATTCACGAACCTGCAAGAAAGGTCAAGATTATACAAAGGTTTTGATGTGGATATTTCCATTGAAAAAAACAAAACATCGGATATTATAATGGCCTGGCTGGGTTTCAAAATGATAAGATACGTAATCTTATATCATATGGAGGGCCAATCCATTGCCTCCAGTTTCCAGCCCCTCGGCTTTGAGCCACGAGATTTAAATATTGGAGAAACGATAGAAAGACTCTTTGAGATCAAAGATGTCATAAGAAGAAAAAAGAACGATATACTCTATATTGATGCTATTGTCAGGGCCGTGGAGTGCGTCTCTAAAGAAGCAATGTTTTTAGAGTCAATGGAAATTTTTTCCTCTATCAAGTCTTTGGCCAGACAACCCAACACCTCTTAGGGCAGATTTAAAATCTGCCTTTTTTATTAAAATTTTTTAGGGACAACTTATTCGGATCTTAAATTTAAAAACGAGAAAATTCTCGTTTTTTATTTTGCGGAGGGGGCGAGATTCGAACTCGCGGTACGCTTTCGCGTACGCCGCTTTTCGAGAGCGGCACCTTCAACCACTCGAGACACCCCTCCAATTTTCTATCTCTTCAATAGGACCGCGATGACTCCCACTAAGACAAAAAATATGAATATCCATCCGGCGGTTACAAAAAACATTTTTATGCCTTCCTTTTTCTGACCTTCCAGATACATTAAAATAGGTTTGCCTAAAACCAGTGAAGCCGATACCGAAGCAGAAAAAACGAAGAATAATAGGATGAAGACGGGGCCCAATACGCCAACCATCTTTCCAAAAATTTTCTCACCGTTGGTCATGATCGTCGCGACAAAAAAAACGTAAGCCAGCAACCCAAGCGCGTTTAAAAAAGCGCGTCTGATAATGATGTTACATTGCATAATTATTCATTTAATTTATTAATTTCTTCTTTAGTTAAAAATTTCCACTCGCCTTCTCCCAGCTTCCAAAGAGTCAGACCGGAAATTTCTGTGCGCAATAAATCGGTCACTTCGCATCCGACGGCCTCAAACATCCTCCTTATCTGCCTTTTTTTGCCTTCCGTCAGAACCAGGCTGAATCTGTCCGCGTCCAGATATTTTACATTTTTCGGTTTGACCACCCCGTCGCCCTCGCCGATATTTACGCCGGCTTTTATATTTTTTACCACCTCATTGACCCTGCCTAAGTGGCCGCTCACGCGCAATTCGTATATCTTTTCATGCTGGAAGCTGGGGTGGGTAAGCTTCTGCGCCAATTCTCCGTCGTTGGTGAGCAGGACCAGCCCGCGGCTTTCCTTGTCCAGCCTGCCTACCACAAACATCCTGGTTTTAAGGTTCACCAGATCAAAAACGCTTTTTTCCCCCCTGAATCCGGCATTGGTGCAAACGTAGCCGGCTGGCTTGTTTAATTTAATATAAATCCTCTCTTTTGCCAAGCCTATTTTTTTCCCGTTTATTTTTACCACATCGTTTTCGCCCACGCGCAAACCCAGACGGGCTTTCTCGCCGTTTAATTCAACTTTTCCGGCTTTAATTAAAACTTCCGCCTGGCGGCGGGAGCAGAATCCGGAATCAGCGATGAATTTTTGTAAGACTATGCCTGGCATTTTATTTGACAATTATTTTCAGTCTGTTAATATTCGTTTTGTCCTCCTTGGAAAAATAACCAATACCGCAAGGGAAGCGGGGTTCTCGGTGATCTTGGACCGCATTAACATTCTGCGGGTAACTTCACGCTGATACACCCAAAGGGTTGTTTGCAACTTCCAAGGAGGATGCTGTTCTTTCCGATTAATCTTTCTTTTTTACTGTCGCTTCTTGCCCCGCGCCTTGAAAAGGTTGCGGGGTTTTATTGTCCAAAGCCAAAATTCCCATCAAAGCTATCAATATCCAAAACATAACCGAAAGATCATTCTTAAAATATGGGACATCTACCAAGCCCTGTACTACTATTGCGGTCATGGCGCCAAGCAAGCCTAAAATTAAATAATTTTTTTCTTTAAACATTTTTATTCCTAAATAAAAATATTTGCCTATTATCCAAATAAATAAAAGCATGCCTGCTAAACCCAGCTCGCTCCAGAAATTCAAGAATATGTCATGGGGGTAAAGATATATTTCCAGTGGTTGCCAGTTTTTCTGGCGGAATTCAGCGCTAGTGCGGATTTTTGTAAGCCAATTCGGATCAAAAATATCCTTTATCCAGATGCCCTCATGGTGATAAGGCGCGACAGCTTTTTGGTAATTAGCCAAACCGGCCCCGGTAATTATTTTTCCATCTTTGAGCATTTTCCAGGTCTCATCCCATTGCGATTTGCGCACCTGCCCGGAAAAATCATTTAAAGTCAGATATTTGATTGCCGTCTGCCTCGCGGGAGTGAAACTTATCGTGCCGGCAATGACTATTAATAAAATGGCCAGTGTCGCCATGCGGCTTTTCCTGCCGGCCATCAATCCGAAAACTACAAATCCGGCCAGCACGCCGAGAGAAGCGCCTACAGATTTTGCAAAGATGATAGACAGAAAAGATAAGATAATTACCGAGCTTATAAATATAATTTTAGGAATAAAAAATTTAAACTCCTTAATTTTAAACTTACTAGCCAATAACCCAGTAAATAATAAGATTAACGGTCCTAAATAAAGCCCGACAGCATTCGGATAGCCGAAAAAAGAAACTACCCGTCGCGTTGCTTCAGCCGACCACAAAGGATTGCCGATCAGGTTACCGGTAAATTTTTGATAAAATGCCAGTACCGAAACTGCTAGCGCGGAGAAGAGTAACGGCATAATAACTATCTTTAACTTATTGATACTAAGCCCCTGGTCATTCCCTTCTTTTATCAATAAATTAAATAATACTATATAGAGCAGAGACGGCTCAAAAAAATATGCTTTCCAGATGCCGAAAGCGGCATTGGAAAATCCGCCCACGCCTACAGCAATCAGGGATATTACAAGAAGCAAAACCATTTCCCAATCGAACGGGTAACGGCAATAATTATCCGACTTCCAACTTCTAGTTTCTATCTTCAACTTTATACTGTTAATTATAAATTTGAAATTTTTAGCAAGCCAAACAATAAATACAATCAAAATCATTCCCTCTAGCAGCGTTGTGGGGATGCCTAAAACATTAAAACGGATGAGGTAGCTGGGCAGTGCGGCAATCAAAAACATAACCGCCCAATCAAGGCGGCGGAAGGCAAGTACTGCGAATAAAATAAAAAATGATAAAATCAATATTGGCATATCTTATGTGATCAGGACCCAAAGCCCGAGACTGACTAAAATTACCCCGACCATTTTTTGGATCAAGACGCCCCTGCCGAGCTCTTCGCTCAATATCCTGGGAAATCTGGCAGAGAGCATCAAAACCAGGAGTATTAAAAATATATACTGCGTCCCTTGCAAGGCGTTGACCATGGCTACATTACCCAGGCTGATGGCCCAATTAAGCATAATAAAGGCCGCGGCGGCCAACAGTCTGACCAATAAAAAAAAGCTAAGATTTTTTGGCGCTCTGGCATAAGCACGGTTTTCCTTTATGGCCTTTCTCCAATCGGGGATCAATAAAATAAAAATCACGCCGATAAAGGTGCCCAGGCGGGACCAGACAAAACTGCCCACGAACGGCTGGTTCATGTAAATATATTTTATCAACACATAGTAGACGGCAAAAAAGAAGGCGGAAATAAAAGAGTTTATTATCAAACGCCTGGTCGGCCTTAATTCCGCGCTGACATCCCCGAAAGTTTTTTCTAAAATGTTCTCTATCCGGTCCTTAACTTTTTTAAAAACATAAAGCTTGGTCTGTTTTACGGAAATTATCACTCCTCCGGCGATTAATATGGCAAAGGCCAAAAGCTGGTTCTTGTTGAAGGTTTCACCCAAGAAAATAAAGGATAAGATAAAACTGAAGATCGGGACCAGCGCCCCTACCATGGGCACGACCCTGGTAGCTTCGCTTTGGTGCAAGGCTTTGTACCAGAAGACCAGGGTGGCTAAAAATAAAATGCCAGCGAAAATATCAATGAAAAATTCGGATGCGCTCGGATACCATGGCGAAAAAATCAGCAGAACGAAATTAAAAATGCTCCATATGCCGACATAAAAAGCATAGGTTATGGACGAGTGGATTTTTTTGGATAATAAAAATTTGTCAGCCACATAAACGCCGGCATTGATAAAATACGAAGAGATGGCGACAAATAACCAGGCCATATAAACAAATTTAAAAACTTTTTCAAAAAATATAGCGTATCTGCCGCTCAAATAAAATTTTATAGCGAGCAATCCGCCAGCTGGCGGACTACGGCCATAAAATTTTATTTGATGGACTTTTAAAAACTAATCTAATTATAATTAAAAACCGTTATTTTTACAAATCTCTCCATAGGCATCCGCGCTCGGACGCTTAGTCCTGTGGCAAGTATCTCTGTCCACGGCATACAGGCCGAATTTCATAGTATAACCCTCGGCCCATTCAAAATTATCCAAAAGCGACCAGTAAAAATAACCGCGCACATCCGCGCCTTCGGTTATAGCCTTATGGACATACTTGAGATGGTCCAGGATAAATCCTTTCCTATATTTATCTTCCCGGTCCGCAATGCCATTTTCCAAAACATAAAGAGGTTTTTCATGCTTCTGATAATTTTTCAATACATGGTATATGCCCTCCGGGTAAATCTCCCAGCCGAAGTCGGAAATTTTTTCGTTTAAATTTTTTTTGAAAGGCGGATACCAGACTATCCGGTCATGATGGTAATAATTAATTCCCAAATAATCATAAGAGCCGGATATTTTTTTGATAAACCATTCATTCCTTAAAAAATTACAAGCTTTGACTATCGATTTTTCTATTATATTGTTTTTGTGCGCCGCGCTGAAATAACCGTTGGTCATGGCCACGCTTACCTGTGCCCCCGGAAATTTCTTATGGATTATTCCATAACTCGCTTTATGCGCTTCCGCCAGGTTATTAAAGACTTTGAAACTGCCGATCAAATCCAATTTCTTGCCAGGCGGAAATTTTCCAGTCCAGTAGCCGTGGGCAATGTGCATCAACGGTTCATTCAGGGTCACCCAAAAATCAACATAATCGCCAAGCTCTACAACCACTTTTTCCGTAAAACGGGAAAAATAATCAACTACCTTTTTGTCAGCCCAACCGCCATGGCGAGCGACCCAAACCGGATTGGTCCAGTGCCAAAGCGCGACAAATGGCTTAATGCCTCTTTCTTTCATGGAAATCAAGATTTTCTTATAATGTTCCATCTCAGACATGTTCCATTGGCCCTCTTCCGGCTCAATTCGGGACCACTCCAGACTGAAACGATAAGCATTGCAATTCAGCTCCTTGACTAAATCCAAATCTTTTTCCCAAAGATTATAAGAATCGCAGGCCAGGCCGGAAATAAAATCTTCCGCCTTCAAGCTCCTAGCTTCTAACTTCTGCATCCTGGCTTCTGAGCGCTCCCATTCACTCCAATCGTTTTTATTATTACCCTCAATCTGATGGGCGGCAGTCGCGGTTCCCCACAAAAAACCTTCGGGGAATTTTAAAAATTTATCGTTTTTTTCCATAATATAATTATAACTTATTTATTGACGAAATGCACATTTTAGTATAGACTGAAAATATCAAAAATCCTATAAGGAGGTAGTTCTTTATGAAAACAGCAACTCCTGAAGCAGGTACAAAAGAAGAAGCAATGATTTTAGCTGGTATCTTGGCCCTCAAGCCAAAAAACATTTACAGGTTTTGGTGCCATAGGGGCGGAGGTACTATATCCCTGGAAAATAACCATTCGCAAATAGCATTATGCCCAAGATGTAAGACCCCCTTTGAGCCTTGCAACGCGGTAGTAAGGGTTGCCTGAATATAGAAATTATAGATAATCCACAAAAGAGCGCTGAATGTCGACGCTCTTTTTTCTTGCTTGATTTCAATATTTATGGTGTGATAAATCATATCTTAAAAAGGATTGACACTAATATTTATTTAAGATATAGTGAAATATCGCTCATCCGTTTTTATCCCTTGCTTGCGCTTGTCAGGGCGGTTTTTAAATGTTTACTGGAATCATCCAATGCTCAACCAAAAACAACAAATTTTCGAACAACTTAAAAAAGCGCAAAGCATTCTCATAACCTTCGGAAAAACCTGGAACGGCGATTCGGTGGCTTCGGCTCTGGCGCTTTTTTTATTCTTAAAAAAAATCGGCAAAAAAGCCGATATCGTGGCCGAAAAACCGGATGAAGGCAATCCCCTGTCTTTTCTCCCTGCCTATAAAGAAATCAAGTCCGACATTGAAAACCTGCGCACTTTTATAATTTCTTTGGATGTTTCCAAAAACAAGATCAGCCAGATCAAATACCGCGTTGATGGCGGCGTTTTGAATTTTGTCATTTCCGTAAAAAGCGGCGCTTTCAGCCACGAAGACGTCAGCTCGCATTCCAATAATTTCAAATACGACTTGATTATCGCCGTGGATACGCCCGACCTGGAATCAATGGGAAAAATTTACGAAGAAAACACCGATTTGTTTTACAGGCTGCCCATCATCAACATAGACCACCATTCCAACAACGAAGAATTCGGGCAGATAAACCAGGTGGAGCTGACCGCGGTGGCCACTGCGGAAATACTTTTTACCCTTTTTAATGATTACGCTCCCGATTCCGTAGATGAGGACATCGCCACCTGCCTTTTGGCCGGCATGATCTCAAAAACCCGGAGCTTTAAGACGCCCAATATCACTCCGCAGTCTTTATCTATCGCCGCTCGGCTTATTTCTATGGGCGCCAAGCGCGAAGAAATAGTCAATAATCTATATCGTTCCCGTCCCATCAATGTCCTGAAGCTTTGGGGGCGGATATTAAAACGGCTCTCCAGTTCGCTAGATGAAAAAATGGTCTGGTCTTCTATTACTCATCTTGATTTTGTGGAAACGGCGACCGCCGAAAATAATTTATATGACGTGATAGAAGAATTGATCCTCAGCATGCCCCTGGTAAAAGTCATAGCTATTTTTTATGAAAAAATAGTCAATGGCAAGATAGCCACCATATGTCTCCTCTACGCAACCACCAATCTGGATTCGTTGGCCTTGCTCAAAGAACTAAGCCCCGTGGGCACTAAAACCAAGGCTCAAGTTGTTATGGATAAACCCATCCAGGCAGCGGAAAAGGAGGTCGTCTCTTTGATTGAAGAAAAATTAAAAAAGATTTCACTTTAATATCGGCAGAATCCCTGCTCTGTGTATCTACTTGAAAAAAAATAGAAAGAATGATAGATTTTATAAGAGGAACATAGATTCCTTTTAATATTGTCAATAAAAAATTTTATGGCCGTAGGGCTTTGCCCGCTATTAAATTTTTTATTGACACAATATATTTTTTGAAAATATTAAAAACTTTTTTTGAAAAAGTTTTTAACTGGGGCGGTTAGCTCATCCGCCAGCTGGCGGAGGTTAGAGCGCTACATTGAAAAAATATTCGGGCGATTAGCTCAGTTGGTTAGAGCGCCACGTTGACATCGTGGAGGTCAGAGGTTCGAGCCCCCTATCGCCCACAGAAAGAATAATTAACTCTTAATGTTTAACTAATAACTATTTAATAAAAAAATTTGTTAATTGTTAAAAGTTAAATGTTAACTGTTATTTTACGCTCGCATAGCTCAGCTGGTTAGAGCACGGCTCTTACTTGCCCTGTTAAATAAATTTGCGCCTGTAGCTCAGTTGGTTAGAGCACGGCTCTTATAAAGCCGGGGTCGGTGGTTCAAATCCACCCAGGCGTACTAATAATTATTTGGCGCAACATTTAACAGGGTGAACCGGGGTCGATGGTTCGAATCCATCTGCGAGTACAAAAACACATATTAATAATAAGTTTTTTTCTTGCTTCTTTTATATCTTTCATTGTATAATAAAAGAGTCTAATACTTATACTTACACAAAAATTCTATGGCAAATATCTTAAAAAGGATTGCCGGCCTTACTTTTTCTGAGAAAGAAAGCGCCCCTGAGGAAGAAACAAACCAGGAATTTACTAATAGCAACGAAGTAATAGCTAGCGATAACGAAGAAGGCTCTGAGAACGGCTGGCTGGATGAAGAATATGAAGAGGGCCAGCTGTCAATTGACGTATATCAGACACCCACTAAAATCGTAGTCAAATCAACGATAGCCGGAGTCAAGGCGGAAGATATAGATATATCCATCAACAACGATATGCTGACTATAAGAGGCCGGAGGGAAATGCAGGAAAAAATCCGCGAAGAAAGCTATTTATATAAAGAATGTTACTGGGGCTCATTTTCCAGATCTATAATACTGCCGGTGGAAATAGACGCGGAAAATATTGAAGCCTCCTTGGAAAATGGCGTCTTGACCATCTCTCTGCCTAAAGCCAAAACTGCCAAACAGATATTCATAAAAGTCATGGAAAAATAATTATGATTGCCAAGATGACATTGGACAGATACGAGGGGGACAAGGCCGTTCTTAAAACGGAAAGCGGTGAAACCGTGGTCTGGCCCAAAATGAGACTGCCGGCCGGAGTAAGGGAGGGATCAGTCATGAACTTCGACATCAGAGACGATAGGTCGGCTGAAAATGAAAAAAAAGAAATGGCTAAGAAAATCCTCAATGAAATTTTAGACGTCTGATTTATCCGGTTTAAAAATATGTTCACTGCGAACGATCAAGCTAAAACTCCGCGATGGTTGCCGGCGACAGCAATCATTTTTTTTATCAACGCGCTTTTGTTGGGCGCGGCATATTTCGGTTTTGAATACGTTTATAAGGATAAAATTTATCCCGATGTATTCGTGGGAAATATAAATTTGGGCGGAAAAACATCCGATGAGGCAAAGGGGCTCCTGGAAAAAAGGGTGGATAGGATAGTAAACGACGGCATAATATTTTCTTACGGCAACAACGATATGACCTTATCTCCGGTCATGTCTTCTTTGGACGCGGATATCGCCCACCAAATCATAACTTTTAATACCGATGATGCCTTAAAAAACGCCCTAGCTTACGGCCGGGACGGAGATTTTTTAGATAATTTGAAAAACAAGATGAATCTGCTCATATTCAGGGTTGAATTAAAGGCTAACGTAGGCATTGACGAAGAAAAGGTGAAACAGCTTTTGAAAGATAATTTTTCCATAGCGGAAATTCCGGCGGAAAATGCAGACCTGATCTATCACGATGCGTCAGCTGGCAGATCTGCCTTGAAAAAATTCAGCGTGGCCAAAGAGTCGATAGGCATGTCTATAAATTATGACCGGGGAATAAACGCTTTGAAGGCAAAACTATCCCGGCTGGACAACTCCAAGATCCTCTTGGTCGCGGAAAAAAATTACCCGCAAATCTTTGAAAAGGACGTTTTAAATATTGACCGGACAGCCAGCGCCCTGGTGGGCAAAGCTCCGTTTAGCCTAACCGGCAAAGATAACAGATGGAAGGTTGGCCAGGCAGAGTTCGCTTCCTGGCTTCATCTGGAATTAAGCCCGGAGCCTGGCGCTACTTCCAGTTCGCAAAATAAAATCATCGTAGCCTTGAATCCCGTAGTCGTCAAGCAATATTTGACGGACAAAATCGCGTTAATGATAAATAAAAAACCGGTGGACGCTAAATTCCAGATTATTAAGGGCAAGATAACTAAATTCCAATCATCCAGCGACGGGATGGAGCTGGATGTTGACGCTACTTTTGATGCCATTAATCATGATTTATTCCACGGCACCTCCACCGAGGTTGCCATCATAACCAAGAGCACAAAAAGTTCGGTGGGTTTGGACGAGGTTAATAATTTAGGCATAAAGGAAATAATCGGCACCGGCCAGTCCAATTTTTCCGGCTCTCCCGTAAACAGAAGGCACAATATAAAAGTGGGCGCTGATGCCGTTAACGGCACGCTGGTCAAGCCGGACGAAAATTTTTCGCTCTTGAAAACCTTAGGGGAAATTGATGCCTCTACCGGCTATTTGCCAGAATTAGTCATAAAACAGAATAAAACCACCCCGGAATTCGGAGGCGGTCTTTGCCAGATCGGCACGACTGTATTTCGGGGGGCGCTATCCTCCGGGCTGCCTATAACCCAAAGACAAAACCACTCTTACCGCGTTTCATATTATGAGCCGGCTGGCACTGATGCCACCATATATAATCCCTGGCCGGATTTCCGCTTCATCAATGATACCGGCAATTATATACTGATCCAAAGCAGAATAGAAGGAAATAACCTGTATTTTGATTTTTGGGGCACAAAAGACGGCCGTTTAGTAGAACAGACCAAGTCTACTATTTACAATATAGTCAAACCTAAGCCGGCCAAGATAATTGAGACCTTGGACCTTAAGCCTGGAGAAAAAAAATGTACGGAGAAAGCTCACAACGGAGCGGATGCTTATTTTAATTATAAAGTCACTTACCAGAACGGCGATATAAAAGAAAAAAAATTCAACTCGCATTACGTGCCCTGGCAGGAGGTGTGTTTGCTAGGAGTGAAGGAATTGAGCGCCACCAGCACCCCCTCCTTAATAGACCCCGGTGCGGGAAGTGCAACCCTAAAGCAGCAATAAATGCCGCTTACGAGTAAAAGTTATCCACAGCCCTCTCTTATTTTACTTTAAAAATAAAAAACGTATATTAGAAGCGTAATTTTTTTCAAACAAAAAAGATCAACTTTAGCGGGCAGGCAAGAAAAATTCTCTCAGGAAACATGCAGTGCGAAACCGAATAGATCCTCAAAGAAAATCCCCATGCTTGTCGTGCCTGGCCCGATGAAGTTGATCTTTTTGAATTTTTTAAATAACAGATTATCTTATCATACAAATATATTTCTGTCAATACTCAAGTAAAATAATAGTAGTATTTTAGCTAAAATTAAACAAAAAATTTCAAATAAATTTTAACCCTTCGTTTAATGCGAACGTTTACGGAATATTATATTTCATCGCCTGTCTTGTCAGGAAAAATATGTAAAACAAAAAAAATTATGAATTAATAAATATTTAACTTATTGGAAATTGGAAATTGGAAATTGGAAATTTTTTATTTTTTATCATTTTTTTCGTATTTATTATTCGCAAAACTTCCGGTTAATTTTTTAAATCCGATGTTAAAATCAAGTATTGTTAATAAAAACAAATTTTTATATAATATAAGTAAGGTTGTTTCAAGAAAAAATCTTCTAACAAACTAAACATTAATCCTGCGGTTCCAAAATTAGAACTTTTGCCTCTCTCGCCCCATGCCAGAGAAAAAGGTTCGGATGGTCCCGCCAAAACGAAAGGGGGTGAGTTTCATGCCAAAAAAGAAAAAGGCTGCCAAAAAAAAGGCTGCACCAAAAAAGAAAAAGAAGGCTGCCAAAAAAAAGAAGAAGTAACACCATATTTCTGCCCTCGCCTGTTAAGTGTATATCAAACGATGGTGTATAGTTAACTGGTGAGGGGAGGAAAAGAAAATCCCGAGGTACAACTCGGGATTTTCTTTTGTTTAAACTGTCATTGCGAGCGGTTAGCGAAGCAATCTTTAATACTCGGTATTTCACGCGTCTTCAATCTATTATAGATTGCTTCGTCGCTTCGCTCCTCGCAATGACAAATTTTTAAATTTTTGGCTAAAATAAGCTCTGTTGTTTGTTTTTTATCTTCTCTTTTTCATTAAAAATCCGTACTTCTCCATATTGCCCGTCATACCCGGGCATAACCGTTAACTTGCCTTCCCGCACTCTCTTAACGCCTTCTGCTATTCCGGCAAATGAAGCCTGTTCAATGTCTTTAATCGTCGCTTTTAAGAGCACGTTCAATTCGCTTCCAAACGTTTTAACCAACCTGTCATATTCTTTTCTTACCTTCTGCGCTGTCCTGCTTTTTATGCCCAAGGTTTCGGCGATGATCTTATCCAGCTCCACCAGTTTCTTGAATCCTGGAACGTTTTGCGGCTTGTAGGCCTCGGGCCTATCAGCCAATTCCTCCACCCGGCTTAAAACGCCGATAGTCAGCGGTTTTTTACAGACCGGGCAGATGCCTTTTTGCTTTTTCGTTTCAGCCGGCTTAAGGACCACCTTGCAATCGCGATGGCCATCGTAATGATACATCCCTTCTTCGGGGTAAAACTCTATAGAATATAAAATCTTCTTCGTATCTTTATTTTTTATCGCTTCATATATTTCATCGTAGGTGATCTTTTCCAGTTGAAAAACATTCGCCTCCCGGGCAATATTAGCTAGCGAGTGGGCATCCGAGTTAGAAAGAAGTGTCAGTTTGTCCAAAGCGGAAAGCCGCCAGTTCATTTCCGGGTCGCTGGAAAGCCCGGTCTCATAGGCAAAGATGTTTTTAGTTTCTTCTTTAAAACATTCTTCCATCGCATCAAACCCTGATTTTGACCCAAAAACCGAGAACCACGGCGTCCAGATATGAGCCGGGTAAATTAAAAATTTAGGATGTATAGAAAGGCATAATTTCACTAAATCCGGCGCTTTCATCCCTAAAATAGGCCTTCCGTCAGACTTGATGTTATACTTTTTCCCCAAATAATCATTTAATTTTTCTACGGCCTCTATATCAGGAGCTTGAACGACCATATGGATGCGCCTGGCCCGGTCTCCATCTTTATAAATCAAAGCCAATTCTGTCGACAAAATAAATTTAATTTTATCATCTTTGGCTGTTTTTAGTTTATACAAACCGGTTTTACCGATTTCTTGCAAATAATTTTTTATATCAGAAAACCACTGGGTATGGGTGAAATCTCCAGTGGCTATGATGTCTACGCCCTTGGTGCGGCAAGCCGCTTCTATATTCGGCAAAGTCAGAGCCGGCGAACAGGCGCGGGAATAGCGGGAGTGGATATGTAAGTCTAAAATCTGCTCCATAGATTTAATTCAATATATCCTTTATGGCGGCTAATAATTTTTTAGCATCGTGCCTCAAGATATCTCCCTTGGTGCTTAAAAAATTTCCGATGATTATTTTTCTACCCTGCCAGCCATCCTCAATGTTGACTTCCACTAATTCGGCTTTTTGATCTTTGTATTTATCTAATAATTCTTTGCCGGCTTTTTTATTGTTGACCAAAACTATATCCAGTTTGCGATCCAGCTTTTCCTCTATCTCTTTTATGAAGTCTTGCGCAGTGAAACGGTCGGTCTCCCCGAATTTGGTCATGACATTTACGACATAGATCAGCCTGGCCTTTGACTGCTTGATTCCATGAGCCACTCCGGGAACCAGTAAATTAGGGATGATGCTGGTGTAAAGATCGCCCGGGCCGATGATGATATAATCCGCCGAGCCGATAGCCCCTATCACGGGCGGGTAAACACTGATGACTTCGCTGTGATGAGGCACTAAAAAAGTTTTTTTAATCTTTTCTCTCCGACCCCCCTGAGGAACGTCAATCGCTCTTTCTCCGTAAAGATGCTCTCCGTTGGTCAGTTCGGCTACCAGGGTCGCCCTATCTATGGTAACCGGCAACACCTGGCCGCGGATATTCAGGATTTCTCCCAAAGCATTGATGCCGTCGGGGAAATTACCCGCGTATTGGGCGAGCATGGACAAAAGCATATTGCCGGCATTATGTCCCTTCAGGCGATTGTCGCTCGTAAATCTGGTTTGTAAAATTTTTCTGGCCGAACCCCTGTCCGGGCACAAGGCCAAGACGCATTTTAAAATATCTCCAGGGGGCAAGATGCCTAATTCATCGCGTAGCCTTCCCGTAGACCCTCCAGAGTCTACCATGGATACGATTGATACTATGTTTGCCTCTTTAAAATCCCTAAGACCGGCCAATAATACATATTGCCCTGAACCTCCGCCGATAGTTACTATATTTGCCTTGTTTTTGGTCATATTATCTTATTGATTAAAATGGATAGATCTTTAAAGTCACTGACGACCCAATCTGCTCCAGATGTTTTTAATCTACTGCGGCTAAATGTTGTCGTAATCCCTATTGTTTTACACCCTGCTCGCTTTGCAGAAATTATACCATTATCCGCATCTTCTACAACTAAGCATTGCTTGGCAGAAATCTTTAACTTTTTAATAGTTTTCAAGTATATCTCGGGGTGCGGTTTGCCATGTTTTATATCATCCGCAGTAACCGCCACGTCAAAAAAATTTTCCAATCCAAATTTTTTAAATACGGAATTTTTTATTTTTTTCTTACTGGAAGTAGCTAAGGCTGTTTTATCAAATTTTATCCCGCATTCCCTGATAAACTTTATCGCACCCGGTATCGCTTTAAGTTTTGTCCTAGACATTTTCAGATATTGAGCGGTCTTATAATCTACCATAGCTTTAATGTTATATTTTTTATCCTGCCCATATTTTTTTGACAAGTAACTAAAAATTTCTTTAGACCTCCAACCCATTAAATTGTTCCACTCTGACAAGGGAGCTTGGATATTAAATTTTTTACAGACCGCCAGTTCCGCTTTCAGGTGGATCGGTTCGGAATCGACAATTACACCATCTAAGTCAAGAATTATCGCTTTAAATTTGCTCATATTAGCTAAAAATATATTTTATTTATATTTTTAGCTTATCACTTCAAAAAAATTTTGGCAAACAAAAAAACGTTCTCATAGCGAGAACGTTCGTTGATGAAATACAGGGTTCCGTCCGCCAGCTGGCGGACTACTCTTCTCCACCCGATACAGACAGGGTGCTCATCGGCGCTGACAGGCTTAACTTCTGAGCACGCCCCGTTAATTAGGTTAGAATACACAGTCCCGGCATTGGTCTACTCTTCCAGGGCTCAGGCCCAAGTACCATCGACGCTGGCAGGCTTAACTTCTGAGTTCGGGATGGGATCAGGTGTGACCCTGCCGCTCATAATACCGAGACTCTATATTCTAACTAATTTTTAATTATAGAACCTTCTCAACTAAATAAAGACAAACAACATATAAATTCAAGAATCACATCTTAAAAACAAAAATGTGGGAAAATCAAATGGTTTATTAGTACCGCTCGGCTCAACACATTGCTGTGCTTACACCTGCGGCCTATCAAGGCGATATTCTCTCGCCAACCTATGAAACCTGATCTTGAAGACGGCTTCACGCTTAGATGCTTTCAGCGTTTATCCTAACCGAAGATAGCTACCCGGCAATGCACTTGGTAGTGCAGCCGACACACTAGAGCTTCGTCATTCCCGGTCCTCTCGTACTAAGGAATGGCCTTCTCAAGTTTCCACGATCATAGTGGATAGGAGACCGACCTGTCTTGCGACGGTCTGAACCCAGCTCGCGTGCCGCTTTAATGGGCGAACAGCCCAACCCTTGGGAGCTTCTCCACCCCCAG
>Ga0209048_10000050_pt1 | contig 108786 bp, 97 predicted proteins | sample FrelakmetCRP12CR_FD_187146 | JGI IMG/M metagenome (GOLD analysis project Ga0209048, IMG submission 187146) | Freshwater lake sediment microbial communities from the University of Notre Dame, USA, for methane emissions studies - CRP12 CR (SPAdes)... | ecosystem: Environmental > Aquatic >...
CCGACACGATGGGTGGCCGGGTGCATGTGCGCTGGGACGAGACGGCCCAAGCCACGCCGCAGGGACAGATCGTGTTCTTCGCAGAGACTTTATGGGACCGCCTTCATCAGGAAGATCCATCAACTACTAGGGAAAACGGGGTGTCGCGGGTCTGAGTGGGACGTCGTGAACCGATCGTCTGCCGTCAGAGGTTGAAGCGGAAGTGCATCACGTCGCCGTCCTGGACGACATAGTCCTTGCCCTCGAGCCGCATCTTCCCGGCTTCCTTGGCGCCGAGCTCGCCGTTGCACTTCACATAATCATCGAACGCGATCGTCTCGGCGCGGATGAAGCCTTTCTCGAAATCGGTATGAATCACGCCGGCCGCCTGCGGTGCCGTCGAGCCCTTGGCGACCGTCCAGGCACGCACTTCCTTCGGCCCGGCGGTGAAGTAGGTCTGCAACCCGAGCAGGGTGTAGCCGGCGCGGATCACTCGGTTCAGACCCGGCTCAGTCATGCCCATGTCGGCGAGGAACACATCCTTGTCTGCGTCCGGCAGATCGGCGATCTCCGCTTCGACCTTCGCGCACACGGCGACCACCGGCGCGCCCTCCCGGTCCGCGTGTGACTGCACAAGGTCGAGCAGCGGGTTGTTCGCGAAGCCGTGCTCCTCGACGTTGGCCACGTACATCGTTGGCTTCATCGTGAGCAGGAACAGCGGCCGCAGCACGGCCTTTTCCTCGGCATACAGATCGACACTGCGCACCGGCTTGGCCTGGTTCAGCGCCGGCATGATCTTCTCGAGCGCATCGACCAGCCGCTTGGCCTCCTTGTCCCCACCGCTTCTGGCGGCCTTGGCGTATTTCGCCAGCTGCTTTTCGACCGCCGCAAGATCGGCGAGCGCGAGTTCGGTATTGATCACCTCGATGTCCGACAGCGGATCGACCCGGCCTGTGACGTGAATGATGTTCGGGTCTTCGAAGCAGCGCACGATGTGCGCGATCGCATCGCATTCGCGGATGTTGGCCAGGAACTGGTTGCCCAGGCCTTCGCCCTTGCTTGCGCCCGCGACGAGACCGGCGATGTCGACGAACTCGACGGTGGCCGGAATCACCTTCTCCGGCTTGGCGATTCTCGCCAGCGCGCTGAGGCGCGGGTCGGGCACCTCGACGATGCCCACGTTGGGCTCGATCGTGCAAAACGGGTAGTTCTCGGCGGCAATGCCCGCCTTGGTGAGCGCGTTGAAGAGCGTCGACTTGCCGACATTGGGTAGGCCGACGATGCCGCATTTCAATGCCATGGAGTGCTTCCGATCCGTGCGCCGGCAGCGCAAAAGCCGCGATTATCGCAAGCCCGATGATGCCGAGCACGTTCTCGATAGGGCCGTCACCCGGCGCGAGGTGACCCGGGTCACCGTACCGAGCCGTATGCAGGCGCGACGCGGACGACGGCGGCGCGCAGGTGGCGCCAAACGCGCCGTCGATCGGGCGGGCACATTTCGGTCCGGAAGCGTGGTGGCGCGTGATCCGTGCGCACGACCCCCTCGTGGGGTTGTTGCTGCGCTGCGCCCCGTCGCTCGCGTGCGCGCCCGAGGAACCGCATTTCTACCCCTGGCGGCTGTTGATCGATCGGGCGCATCAGGGCCGATGCTACGGTCACGCCGCGGTCTTGCGGTCGATCGAGCACGTTCGCGCGCGATCGGCGCTAGAGCGGCCTGATGATGGTCGGATCAGGTCGCGCGAGCCACGCCATCACCTCGTCGGCCAGGCGCGCACTTTCCGAGACCGCGCGCCGCCAGTCGCGCATACGTGCGCCGTGATCGAGCCCATAGCGGTAGAAGTCATTGCGATCCGGCAGTTTCCGGTTGGGCATGCGATCGAGAAGCGCCGGCGCTGGCGAAATCAGCAGCAGATTGTCGAGCCAGGGATGTGCGCGCGCGTGCTTGCGCCACGGCAGGAATTTGTCGAGCCATCCCGGCGTGAGGTTCGGCACGAAATGCGGGTACAGCACGAGGCCGGTGAGTTGCCGGTACGGCAGTAGAAGGTGATAGTCGATCAGCCCGCCGTCCCAGTAGTCGCCGCGCGGCGCGCCGGCGATGTTGGGTACCGGATCACATACCAGCGGAATCGAGCCAGATGCGAGCAGGGCATCTTCGGCGTTGTGCTCGTTGAGCGCGACGCGCGTCAGCCCGAAGGCATCGGGCGCCTGCATCGGAAAGGATGCCGACCCCGCATGAAAGATCACCCGCGCCATGTGCGCAGCGAGTTGCGCGCGCGAAAGCGTATTGGCAAGCGCCGCGCGCGCAAACGCCGCCTTCGACCGGTTCGCCTGCAGCACGCCGCGGGCCCGGGTCGTGATGATCGATAGCCCGATGCCCGGTCGGGTTTCGACGATTCTGGCGCCTCCGAGCACCGCACGCGCCAGCTTGCGACATTCGTCGCTGACATACTTCGTCGTCGGGTTGCGCGGATACGTCTGCGCGATGTAGCCCTCCGACAGCCGATCGAGCGCGGCGACGGGATCGGCCGCCGAGGCCGCGGCCATCCGCCACGCGCCGATCGACGCACCAATCAGCTCGATCTGTTCGACTTGGCGCAGCCACTCACCGAAGAGCAGCTTGTCGAGCGGAATCAGCGCGAGGCCCTTGGGACCGCCGGCAGCGGCGGGAATGCAGGCGATGTCGCGCGGGGCTATTGCGTTCGATCGCAGGTGGGCGGCGGCGCGCGGGCCGGCGTGCACGACGAACGAACGGCCTTCGCTCATGCACTCGGTGACTTCGGCGCCGAATGCAGTTTCATCATTGCGCGTTCGAACTGGCCGTCGATCAGCGCGGGCACGATGTCGAGTGCGCGCGTGATCGAGTCGTCGATCAGGTCTTCGTGTTCGCGCCCGGGCCGATGCAGAACGAAATCGGCGACGTCCTGCTGCAGTTCGAGTGAACGCGGATGGCCAACGCCGATGCGCAGGCGCCAGAAATCCGGTGTCGTGAGCTTGGCCTGGATGTCCTTCAGGCCGTTGTGGCCGGCGGTGCCGCCGCCGCGCTTGAGCTTGATCACGCCCGGCGGCAGATCGACTTCGTCGTGCGCCACCAGGATCTGCGTGGGCAGGATCTTGTAGTAAAGCGCAAGCGCAACCACTGCCTGGCCCGAACGGTTCATGTACGTGCCGGGCTTGAGCAGCCACAGTTCGCGCGCACCGTCCTTCAGGCGCAGCGCCTCGCCGTGAAACTTTCGCTCGCTGCCAAGGGAGGCGCCGGCCTTGCGCGCGACGGCGTCGACGAACCAGAAGCCAGCGTTGTGACGCGTGCGTTCGTACTCGGCGCCGACATTGCCGAGGCCGACGATCAGCCGGATGACGTTTTCACTGTCGATCATGGTGCAAAGAAAAACGGCCCGCGGTGTCGCCACGCGCGGGCCGCATTGTGCAGCAGGGCGGCTACTTCTTCTTCTCCTTGTCGGCGCCTTTTTCCTTTTCTTTCTTCTCGGGAACGGCGGGGGCGGCGGCCACGGGCGCCTTTTGTGCGGTTGCCGGAACCTCGGCGGCCGGAATGACGGCGGCAACTTCCTCGACCACTTCTTCCTCACCCTTGATCGACACCGAGACCACGACCGGGTTCTCCTTGCCCTTCAGGACCGGCGTCACGCCGGCGGGCAGTTTCAGGTCGCGCACGCGAATCGTCTCGTGCGCACGCAGACCCGACAGGTCGATTTCAATGAATTCCGGCAGATCCTTCGGCAGGCAGGCAACGTCGACCTCGGACAGGATGTGGCTGATGAGCCCGCCCGACTCCTTGACCGCGGGCGAATGCTCCTGATTGACGAAATGCAAAGGCACGCTCATGTGGACCTTCTGGTCCTCGGTGACACGCTGGAAATCGATGTGCAGCACGATCGGCCGATACGGGTGCATCTGGAAATCGCGCAGCAGCACCCTTTCGCTCCTGCCGTCGAGCTCCATGTCGAGGATCGATGCGTGGAATTTCTCCTTGCGCAGCGAATGGAACAGCGGGTTGTGCTCGATCTCGATGTTGACCGGCTGCCCTTTGCCGCCGTAAATGATGCCGGGCACCTTGTTCGCGCGGCGCAGGGAGCGGCTCGCACTCGTGCCCTGGGTGTTGCGCGTGGTTGCGACTACCTTCATTTCACTCTCCTAAGACGTCCGCGGGCCGCGACCAGCCACAGCGGAACTGTTATTCGATGAACAGGCTGCTCACCGAGTCCTCGCGCGAAATGCGCGAAATCGTTTCGCCCAGCAGCGCCGCGCACGATAGCTGCCGGATCTTGGAGCACGCGCGCGCATCATCGCGCAGCGGAATCGTATCGGTGACGACGACCTCATCGAGCACGGAATTCATGATCCGCTCGACGGCCTTGCCCGACAGCACCGGGTGTGTGCAATACGCCATCACCTTGATGGCGCCATGATCGCGCAGCGCGGCCGCGGCGTGGCACAGCGTGTTCGCGGTGTCGATCATGTCGTCCATGATCACGCAGGTGCGGCCTTCGACATCGCCGATGATGTGCATCACCTCGGCCACGTTGGCGCGTGGGCGGCGCTTGTCGATGATCGCCAGATCCGCGTCCATCCGCTTGGCAAGCGCGCGCGCGCGCACCACGCCGCCCACATCGGGCGACACCACCATCAGGTTATCGATGTTGTGTTTCCACAGGTCGCCGAGCAGGACCGGGCTGGCGTAGATATTGTCGACCGGGATATCGAAGAACCCCTGGATCTGGTCCGCGTGCAGATCCATTACCAGGACGCGGTTGACGCCCACCGCCTGCAGCATGTTGGCGACGACCTTGGCGCTGATCGCCACGCGCGCCGAGCGCGGGCGACGGTCCTGGCGCGCATAACCGAAATAGGGAATCGCCGCGGTGATGCGGCCGGCCGAGCTGCGCTTGAGCGCGTCGACCATGATCACCAGCTCCATCAGGTTGTCGTTGGTTGGCTGGCAGGTCGACTGCAGCACGAACACGTCCTTGCCGCGGACGTTTTCGTTGATCTCGACCATCACTTCGCCATCGGAGAAGCGCGACACGGTGGCGCGCCCGAGGGGAATGTTCAGGTGCTGCACGACGGTGTGCGCGAGCTTCGGGTTCGCGTTGCCCGTGAACACGACGAGGTTCTCCGGAACCATCGGCACCATCTTTTCACTGCGCACGAAAGCCGCCCACTTTCCCGGCCAAAGACCTCAACCGAGCCCGATCCAACCACCGACGCACGCGCCCGCGTGTCTGTCAAAACGAAAATGGCTGGGGAGGAAGGATTCGAACCCTCGAATGGCGGAATCAAAATCCGCTGCCTTAACCAACTTGGCGACTCCCCAGCGCGAAACCTGCGTCGCCGGCCCATCAACTCCGGATCACCACTCCGCGAGTGGATGCTGCGCGAGGCTCCTGACCGCCCAACCCGTCCAGCTCTCCGGCAACCGCGCGATGGCCGCGCGCGCCTCGTCTTCGGATGCCACAGCGACAAACACCGCCGAACCCGAACCCGTCATCCGTGCCGAACCGTGGCGCGACAGCAGCGCCAGGGCGGCATCGACTTCAGGAACCCGGTGCCGCACGACCGCTTCGAGATCGTTGGCGCCGAACAGTGCGCGCGGAAATTGCTGCAGCCCCGCGGAAAAGGCGGAAATTATCGTGGCTTTCGTGTCTCGGGTCAAACCGGGATCCGCGAAGATTTCCGCTGTCGCCACAGCCACTTGCGGCTTGATCACGGCGAACCACGCGGGCTCGAAGTCGACCGGCAGCACCCGCTCGCCGATGCCCTCAACGAACGCGGCTCCCGCGCCGAGGAAAAATGGCACATCGGCGCCGAGCTGCACGGAGAGCGCGGCCAGCTTCTCGCGCGGCCAGTGGAGTCGCCACAACCGGTTCAGGGCAATCAGCGTGGTAGCGGCGTCGGAACTGCCGCCGCCCATGCCGCTGCCCGCCGGTATCCGTTTCTCCACGTTGATCGATACGCCGAGCGCCGTGCTGGCCTGCCGTTGCAACAGATGCGCGGCGCGGGCGGCGAGATCGAGCTGCGGATCGCCGATCAGGTCGCCGCTGCGCTCGATGGCGCCATCGTCCCGCAGCTCAAAGTCGAGCGTATCGGCAAGATCAATCGGCACGAGCACGCTCTGCAGTTCGTGATACCCGTCGGCGCGCCGGCCGAGGACGTGCAGGAAGAGGTTCAGTTTTGCCGGTGCCGGCAGACCGAGGAACAGGCGTGTCATCGCCGTCTCACGAGTCCGGGCCGTCGAGCACCAGTCGCACGGTGACGGCCGGTGAATTTGCCGCCGCCGCGCGGTCGAAAGTCAGTCGCCGCGGCGCGCCGCCCGCTCCGAACCGGTCAAGCACGCGGATCGTCCAACCGTCCTGTTCGATTGCGTCGTCGTTCGCGATCGATCGATGCGGTCGTGCCGGTACCGGTCGGCCGATGATCCAGTCGCCGATGCCGGAGACGGGCAGCGACCAGCCGAGCACCTGTTCGGCAAGCACATCGGCACTCGCGCCGCGCAACCGCTGCACTTCACCGTTCGCCGCAGGTGCGGTCATCTGCGCGCCGTTTGCGTCGGTATCGATGCGCGCCAGCGTGTTGCCGAACGGCGAGGCGAGGTCAAGCGTCAATCCGTCGCGGTGGATTGATAGCGAAAACCGGCCGCCGGTGTTCTCAGTCCGGTCGGGCCACGATGCGGTAACGGTGAAGCGCCCCTGGTGCACGCGCTCGGCTTCGCGCGTGGGCACAGTCGTGCACGCGCCGAGCAGCACAGTGGCAAGTGCCAACAGCGCCGCTCGCAGCATCGACGATTAGAGCCGCACCTTGAGTCGAGCCAGCGTCGTCCGCAGCGACTCGTTGTCCGGATCGGTCGCGGCTGCCTCGCGCCAGATGCGTCGCGCGGCGTCGCGATCTCCCATCTGCCACAGCACCTCGCCCAGATGCGCGCCGACTTCCGCCTCCGGCCGACTCTGCCACGCGCGTTCGAGATACTCACGCGCCCTGGACTGATCGCCGAGCCGGTAGTGCACCCAACCCATCGAGTCCAGGATGTAGCCGTCGCTGGGGGACAGCTTCAGCGCCTGGGTCACGAGGTCACGCGCTTCCTGCAGGCGGACATTGCGGTCGGCAAAGGTGTAGCCGAGCGCGTTGAATGCATGCGCATCGTCCGGCTTGAGCTGCATCAGCCGCCGCAGGTGCGTTTCCATCACGTCGATGCGGTCGAGCCGTTCGGCGGCCATTGCGGTGTCGTAGAGCAAACTGGTGTTGTCGGGCGACTTGGCGAGCGCGGTGGCCAGCACATCGAACGAATCGCGATAGCGTCTGGCCTCGCGCAGCAGTTGTCCTTCGGTCACAACGGCCTGGGTCTTCTCTTCTTCGCTGCGTCCCGGCTGTGCCGCGAATTCGGCAAGCAGCTTGCGGCCCTCGTCGACCCGCTTCATCTTGCCCAGCACCAGCGCCTGCCGCAGCCGCGCCGGCACGTACTGTTCGCCGTCGTCGATGCGCTCGAGCCACTTCAGTGCCTCATCGAACTTGCGTTCCTCCTCCGCGATGCGCGCCAGGTTCAGGTAGGCCGGGTCGGGATCGCGGCTGCCCGGCGCGGTTTCCACCACCTTCAGGTAGCGTTCGAAATAGCCGCGCGACTCCGTGCGCGGTGGCTTGCCGTCCAGCGTGAGCACGCCCATGGCAAACAGTGCGTCGGCGTTGGTTGCGTCACGCTTCAGCACATCGGCGAACTGCTCGCGCGCCGCCGGATATTTGTCGTCCGCGATCAGCAGGCGTGCATAGGCGAGCCGCACCTCGGTGGATTCCGGCCGCCGGTGCAGGAACGCCTGGAGCAATTCCAGTGCCTGAGCCCGACCGTCGACACTGTCGTTGCCGTCGGGGCGGGCCAGGAACTGGGCGGCCATCAGGTTCGCGCGCTCGGAGTCGGGCTGCGACGCCACGGCGGCACGCGCTTCCTGCACGGCGCGCTGCGGTTGACCGGCCGCGTGCGCCCCGCTGGCAAGAATCAGGTGCACCTCAGCGCTGCGCATCGGGTCGTCGCGATATGGCTGCGCCAGTGTCTCCAGAAGCAGGAACCCGCCCGCGCGGTCCGGACCGCGCGCCAGCGTGCGCTGCACGCGCGCCAGTTCATCGATCGGATTGGCTGCATTCTTGATCTGGTCCGCCAGCAAGGGCGCCGCGTCCTGATAGCGGCCATTGGCGATCAGTATCGCGGCCAGCGTCTGTGTTGCCTCGGTCGAGCCTGGCGCGAGTTCGCGCCACAGCTGCGCCGCTTCGAGCGCCTGTGCGGGGGCGCGCGCGCCGAATGCAATTTCGGTGGCACGCCGCGCCAGCCGCGGGTCACGCGTCTGGCGCGCCACGTTCATATAGGTCGCAAAGGCCGACCCGGCCTCGCCGCGCTGGAGCGCGAGCTCGGCCGCCATGATCTGGTACAGCAACGGGCCGGTGAGGTTGACATCCGGGAGCGCATCAGGAGCCGCGGCTGCGTCCGGGGATTTGCGTTCGGCGGGTTCGGCGTTGGCTGGCGGGCTGGCCGTCGGCGGCGGCTGCATCACCGACGTGCAACCTACAGCCAGGCACAGGATCGTGCCGATTGCGAGTGCGGGCAGATCAGGACGCGTGCGCAGATCGATAAAGGATGAGAACATCAACTCACTCAATGAAGACGGCCTCCGCTTGAATCTCGAATTTCTGCGGCAAATCGGCCCACAGTGCGATCTTAGACGCCTGAACGATGCCCGAGTTGCCTGAAGTTGAAGTCACAAGGCGTGCGCTGGCGCCGTTGGTCGAGGGTGAGCGGGTGCTGGCCGTCATCGTGCGCGACCGCCGCCTGCGCTGGCCGGTACCGGCGCGGCTTGCGTCGATCCTGCGCGGTCAGCGGGTCGAGCGGCTGGATCGTCGCGGCAAGTACCTGCTGTGGCGATTTGCTCACGGCACGCTGATTTCCCATCTGGGCATGTCGGGATCGTGGCGCGTACATATTGGGTCGGCACCGCCAGCGGGACGGCATGACCACGTGGATATCGCCATAACCGGGCGGCGGCCGAGCGTTCTGCGACTGACGGACCCGCGCCGGTTCGGCGCGCTCCTCTGGCATCCACGTCGTTTCGGTGATGCCGGGCGCCATCCGTTGCTGTCCCGTCTGGGACTCGAACCATTCGATCCGAGCTTCAGCGCCGATGCAGTCTACCGCCACACGCGCGGACGGCGTGCGGCGATCAAGCAGGTGCTGCTCGCCGGCGACCTCGTGGTGGGCGTGGGAAACATCTACGCGTCGGAAACCCTGTTTCGCGCCCGCATCGATCCCCGGCTCGCCGCGCATCGGTTAACGGCCGCGCATTGCGAGCGGATCGTGACGGCGGTCCGCGCCGTGCTAGCCGAGGCGATCGACGTCGGCGGCAGCACGCTGAGGGACTTTGTCGGCGCCGACGGGGCGGAGGGCTACTTCATGCTGGATGCCTTCGTCTACGGGCGTGGCGGCATGCCGTGCCGGGTCTGCGGGACCCCGATACGGCGCATCGTGCAGGGGAGCCGGGCGACGTACTTCTGTCCTCGCTGCCAGACGAAAGGCTCGCCGCGTTAGTCCAACGGCCCTCATCCGCTCGAATGGGATGCCCTTGAAACGTGCTGTGCTAGATTGAATCGCGACCCTACGCCCCGAGCGCGTTTGCCCCGATGCCCCAACTCGCGAACAGCTTCCAGGAATACGGCGCATGGCGTGATTCACTGGCAAACAGTGTGGCGCAGCTGCGCGCCTGGCTCGAGGGCAATCAGCTCCTCGACCACGATGCGGCGCGCCGCCTCGCGCTGGCGCTGGACCGCCTCCACGAAGACAAGCTAGTCATTGCGTTTGTCGCCGAGTTCTCGCGCGGCAAGTCGGAGCTGATCAACGCCATCTTCTTTGCCGACTACGGGCGTCGCATCCTGCCGTCCTCGGCCGGGCGCACGACGATGTGTCCGACCGAACTCTTGTACGACGAATCGCTGCCGCCGTGCATCCGTGCGCTGCCGATCGAGACGCGCGCCCGCCAGGGCACGATGTCGGATTTCAAGAAGGCGGCAAGCGAATGGCGCGTTTTCCCGCTCGACGTCGATGCGCCCGAAGGAATGCTTGAGGCCTTCAAGCTGGTGGCAGATACGGTGCGCGTCTCGGTGCAGGAAGCGCTGATGTACGGTCTGCACGACCCGAACGATCCGGACCAGAAGACGGCCGTCGCCGCTGACGGCACGATCGAGATTTCGCGCTGGCGTCATGCGGTGATCAATTTCCCGCACCCGCTGCTCAGGCGCGGCCTGGTCATCCTCGATACGCCGGGATTGAACGCCATCGGCGCCGAGCCGGAGCTCACCCTGGCGCTGGTGCCGAGCGCGCACGCGGTGCTGTTTGTTCTCGCCGCCGACACCGGCGTGACGAAGAGCGACCTGGAAGTCTGGCGCCAGGTGGTCCAGGACACCGGCGCGGCGGCCAATCACATCGCGGTGCTGAACAAGATCGACGGCATGTGGGACGGGCTGAAGACCGCACACGAGATCGACAGCGAAGTCGACCGCCAGGTGCATCTGGTGAGCCGCACGCTCGGTCTGAACGCCGCGCGCGTCTTCCCGGTTTCGGCGCAGAAGGGCCTCGTGGCCAAAGTGACGAAGGACGCTCGCCTGCTCGCCGCGAGTCGCTTGCCGAAGCTCGAGTCGGCGCTGGTCGACCTGCTGGTCCCGGCGAAGCAGCGTATCGTCGGATCGCAGTCGCTCGCGGTGGTCGAGCGGATTGCCGAGGAGGTGCGGCAGGCGCTGGCCACGCGAGAGCGCGGCGTGATCGAGCAGCTTTACGAACTGCGCGCCCTGCAGGGAAAGAACCAGAGCTCGATCGAGCGCATGTCGCTGCGCGCGCAAGGCGAGAGCCGTGAATTCGAAGACAACGTGCGCAGGATCGTGGCCACCCGGGTCGTGCTGTCGCGACTGTCGGAGCAGGCAACTGCGTCGCTTGGCCGCGAGTCGCTGCGGGCAACACTGGAGGCAACGCGGGAGCGCATGCGCAAGGTGCGCCTGACGCCGCAGTTCTACTCGTCGGTCAAGGACTATTTCACGGAACTGGACGGGCACCTGCGTGCTGCCAACGTCAAGCTCGCCGAGATCGAGAAAATGGTGATCGGCGTGCAGCAGAAGTTCGCCTCCGACCATGGCTGGAGCCTGCCGCCGCCGATGTCATTCGCACTCGACAAGTACCGGGGCGAACTGGAGCAGGTCGAGGGTCTCAGCAAGTCGCACTTCAGCGCGTTCGTCGCGATGACGCACGACAAGTGGTCGCTGATCGACCGTTTCTTTGATACGGTGGTGGCGCGCACGCGCGAAATCTTCGCCACTGCCGAACGCGACACGGAGGCATGGATCCGCTCCTTGCTGCCGCCGATCGAGGCGCAGGTGCGCGAGCAGCGCGCACAATTGAAGAAACGGGCCGAATCGGTTGAGCGCATCCGTACGGCGCAGGAGTCGCTCGACTCGCGCATCGGAGATCTCGAGACTGCGCTTGAAGATGTCCAGCACAAGCTCGATGCATTGCGGACGACGTCGGCACGTGTCCGCAGCATCGCCGAATCGTCGCCTCCGGCACCCGTGACGCCGGAGCCGTCCGCGAACCTGCGCAAGGCGGAAGCCGCCGAACCTCTGTACCTGCGCGTCGAAATCTGATGTCTGATTTCGCCACTCGCGTCGTCGCGTGGCAGCGCGCGATGGGGCGACGCGCGCTGCCCTGGCAGGGCACGCGTGAGCCGTATCGCGTCTGGCTGTCGGAGATCATGCTGCAGCAGACGCAAGTGGCGACCGTGGTTTCGTACTACCAGCGTTTCCTGGACCGCTTCCCGGATGTTGCTGCGCTGGCGCGCGCCGATCTGGACGAAGTGATGCGCTTGTGGGCCGGGCTCGGCTACTACGCGCGCGCGCGCAACCTGCACGCGTGCGCGCAGCGGGTCGTCGCCGAACACGGCGGCGAGTTTCCAGGTAGCGCGAAACTGCTGGCGCAGTTGCCGGGGATCGGGCGCTCCACGGCGGCGGCGATCGCTGCGTTCTGCTTTGACGCGCGGGCGGCGATTCTCGATGGCAACGTCAAACGCGTGCTGGCGCGTCACTTCGGTCTGGAAGGGTTTCCGGGCACGGCGGCAGTCGAACGCGAGCTCTGGGCGCGTGCGGAGGCACTGCTGCCGGCGAGCACGGAAATGCCCGCCTATACACAGGGGCTGATGGACCTCGGTGCGATGCTGTGCGCGCGATCGTCTCCGCGCTGCGGCGAGTGTCCCGTGCAATCGACCTGTGTCGCCTCGAACGCGGGTCGTGTCGACGAGTTGCCCGGCGCGCGCCCGCGAAAGGAGACGCGGCAAAGGTCGGCGCAGATGCTCATCGTCCTGCGCGGCGATGCGGTCCTGGTTGAGCAGCGTCCCGGTGCCGGAATCTGGGGCGGGTTGCTGGCGCTGCCGCAGTTCGACTGCCTCGGGCAGCTCAACCTGGCGCTGCGGAATCTGGCGCCGCAGGCGCGCGCCCAACCGATGCCGCGGCGGCGGCATGCATTTACCCATTTCACCTTGGAGTTCACGCCGCATCTGGCACGGATCGATCCGCCTTTGACGGCGGCGATGGCGCCGCGCATGCGATGGCTGGCGCGCGCGGAAATTGAGTCGGCCGCACTGCCGACGCCGATTCGGGCGCTGCTGCGTGACGTCCTGCGCGGTTCAGTGCACGCTGCCAGCGATGAAATCGCGGAGGAGGCATGAGACGTACGCGGATCTGCAATGCCGCCGTCGCAGTGGTGTGCGGTCTTCTGCTCGCTTCGCTGGTCGCGGCGCAGGACTGGCCGACCAGGCCGGTGCGCATGGTCGCGGTCTTCCCGCCCGGCGGCTCGGTCGATCAGGTCGCACGCGTGTTGGCGCAGCAGTTATCGACGCAGCTCGGCCAGCAGTTTGTCGTCGAGAACAAGGGCGGCGCATCGGGATCGATCGGTACCGCGGAAGTCGCTCGCGCCCCCGCTGATGGCTATACCTTCGCCGTGGTTTTCGACACGCATGCCGTCAATCCGTCGTTGCTGCCGAACCTGCCGTTCAACACCACGCGCGATCTTGCCTCCGTGATGCTGATCGGCACGTCGCCGATGGCGGTCATCGCGCATGCGTCGCAGCCGTACAAGGACTTCCGCGATGTGATCACGGCAGTGAAGGCGAAGCCTGGAATCGCCTACGGGTCGATCGGCACGGGCTCGCTCGGCCACCTGGCGATGACACAGATCGCAAACCAGCTGGGAGTCGAGTTCACCCATGTTCCGTACCGCGGCGGCGGACCGCTGATGAATGATGCCGTGGCCGGTCAGGTGCCTATGGCGATCGGCACAGTGTTCCTGGTCAGTCCGCACGTGAAGAGTGGCAAAGTCAAGGCGCTTGCGGTGACCTCGAGTGCTCCCGATGAGCAACTGCCCGGCGTCCAACCCATCGCGACACAGGGCGTGCCGGGATTCGAAGCGCTCGCGTGGTGGGGTGTTCTCGCTCCGGCGGCCACGCCGCAGGCGCTCGTGCGTCGCATGCACGATGAGCTGACCAAGGCGCTGAAGGTCCCGTCGGTGGCTCAACGCCTGACCGGCCAAGGCATGCAGATCCGCGGCGGCGGTCCGGAAGAGCTCGATCGCTTTCTTGCGCGCGAGATTGTGCGCTGGAGCAAGGTCGTCAGCGACAACAAGATCAAGGCCGGCGACTAGCCTGGCTCGGGTTCCACGCCCAGCGCCACCAGAAAACGCGACACCATGTTGTAGGCCGCGACCACGCCGACCAGCTCGACGGTGCGGCGTTCATCCAGATGAACACGGACTGCGGCGAAGGTCGACTCGTCGACCCGCACTGCGCGCGTCATCTCGATCGTCAATTGCAGGACAGCGCGTAGCACGTCAGCGAAAAGCGCATCGTCGCTTACCGCGTGTAGCGGCGCGCGCAATGCCTCGACCTGCGCCGGCGTGCCGCCGGCCTTCAGGAACTCGGGCGCATGAAGACCGAATTCGTACTCGGCTCCGTTGAGCGCGGCAACCGCGCAAATGGCCAGTTCGCGCAGGCGTGCATCGAGCAGCAGGTCGCCGCGGACGGCCTTCAGGAATCCGTTCCAGCCCGCGGCAAAGGGCGGACTGTGGAGCAGCATGCGGTCAAGATTCAGCAGTGCGCCGCCGCGGCGCGCCCGGATCGCACAGACGAGCTCAGCCGGCTGCTGCAGATGCAGGGGCAGATAGGGAATGCGCGGGCTCACTGGATCACCGTGTGCTGGCGCAGAAAGCGCAGAACGATGTCAAGCCGCGCGTCCGCGTCCTCGAGTTCCATCAGCTTCTGCTTGGCCCGAAGCGAAACTGGCAGCACTTCGCACAGGCGATTGCCGACCCAGACCGAGGACTGCATGCGATACGGACGCTCGATGGGGTTCTTTGTCAGCATGCCGCCGTCGTCCGGCTTTGCGCGCAGCGCCGCCTTGCGCTGCGCATCCAGGTCTTCGATGATGCGCGTCAGCAGGTGTGCACAGGGTTCATGCTCCGGCGCGAGCGGCGAATCGATATCCGGCGCGATCTCCTCGACGTCACCGACGAGCAACCCGTCGGCCTGTGCCTGGGCATGGCCGATGCGGAATCGCTGCGTGCCCAGAGCGCGGATGTTCAGCACGCCGAGCTGTTGCATGTCCCAGGCGACGATGGATGCCATGCAGCCGACGGTCTCGCACTGCGCCGGCTTGCCGGCTTCGCGGCCGCGTGTGATCAGGCACACGCCGAACTGCGTTGTCTCTCTAAGGCAGTCGCGCACCATGTCCATATACCGCGCCTCGAAGACGCGCAGCGGCAACATGCCGCCGGGGAAGAGCACCGCATTGAGCGGAAAAAGCGGCAGCTTCATGGACGCTCGTCAAACCGGCGCCGCACTAGTGACGGGCAATGGCACGATGGCGTACCAGCACGCGTTCGCGACCCGTGAAGCGCTTCGCCAGCTGCTCGACGACATGGACCGACCGGTGCTGTCCTCCGGTGCAACCAATCGCAACCGTCACGTAGTGGCGTGTGTCCTGCACGTACTCGGGCAGCCACTTTTCGAGGAAGCGGGCGATGTCTTCGGTCATCTCGTTCACCCGCGGCGAGGCGGAGAGAAACGCGATCACCGGCTCGTCCAGCCCAGTCAGGGATTTCAGCCGCGGGTCATAGAACGGGTTCGGAAGATTGCGCACGTCGAAAACCAGGTCGGCATCGACGGGAATGCCGCTCTTGTAGGCGAACGATTCGAATGCGAGAGTCAGCGTCGCGCGCGGACTGTCGGCAAACTGCCGGACCCAGCTGCGCAGCGTATTGGCCTGCAGCGAACTGGTGTCGATCAGATAGCCGATCGAATTCAGCGGCGCCAGCAGGTCGCGTTCGGCCTCGATCGATTCGGTCAAGGTCGGTTCGAGACCAGCGGCGCCCAGGGCAAGACGCTCCGACAGCGGATGGCGGCGCCGGCTTTCCGAGTATCGCTGCACCAGCGCCTCGGTTGATGCCGTCAGAAAGAGCACACGCACGTCGTGTCCCGTCATGCGCAAGTCTTCGACCACCGCCGGCAACGGGTTGAGTGAAAGCTCGGTGCGGGCATCGACCGCAACCGCGACTTCGGTGTGCCCGGTATCGTTCAGGTATGCGCACACCTCGCCCAGGAATCGCGAGGGCAGGTTGTCGACGCAGTAATAGCCGAGATCCTCGAGGAGTCGGATGGCGACCGACTTGCCTGACCCCGACATTCCAGTGACCAGTACCACGCGCATGTGGACATTCTTGCACGATGCGCGACCCGCATATGACAAAGGGGCACGGTCATCGCGCGCCCCTTGAGCCGGCCAATCGATCGGGTATCCGCCTCGCAGCCGCTCCGGCATCAGCTGCTTGCGCTCGTCGCCTTCGAGCCTCTACGGACCGGCCGCCTTATCGCCGGCCGTCACCTTCTCCTGCTGCGGCATCTTGTCTACCCCCGCTGCCCTGGCGGCCACGGGCCACCGCAAACAGGCTGCGCCCAGCGCCTGCTTGATCATCCAGTATCTCCTGCGAAGGCTGGACTCCTGGCTGCACACGGGACAATCCCGGCCAGTCAAACTTCAGCGCCAGTACCTGCGGTGGCGTTGACTGCGGAAACGACGCGCCTAAACGTCATCCATCGCCTGACGCTGGCGCTCGAGGAAATCAGCCATGGTGTCGATACCGCGCAGCTTCAGGATCGTATTGCGGACCGCCGCTTCCAGCAGGACCGCGAGGTTGCGCCCGGCCGCGACCGGAATCACAACCTTGTGAACCGGTAGGCCAAGCACCTCCTCGGTTGTGCCGGCCAACGGCAGACGCTCCACCATCTCGGCGGCGGCACGACGGCGAAGTTCGACGATCAGCCGCAGCTTCATCTTGCGCCGGACCGCCGTTTCGCCAAAGATCGACTTGATGTCGAGCAGTCCAAGGCCGCGGACTTCGAGCAGGTTTGCCAGCAGGGAAGGGCAGCGCCCGTCGATGGTGTCGGGGGCGACGCGTGCGAAATCGACCACATCGTCGGCAACCAGTCCGTGTCCGCGGCTGATCAATTCCAGACCGAGCTCGCTCTTGCCCACGCCCGACTCGCCTGAGATCAGGACCCCCATGCCGAGCACGTCCATGAATACGCCATGCATCGTGCAATGCGCGGCCATCGACTTGCCGAGGTAGATTCGAAGCAGATCAATGACGTTGGCCGCCGGCAGCGGCGAGGCGAATACGGCCAGTCCGGTTTGCTCCGCGGCCGCCTCCATGTCGGACGGGATGACCAGGTCTTCGGCAACGATCAGCCCCAGCGCACCGCCGGAAACGAGTTCGTCCGCATAGTGCGCCCGGCGCGCGCTGTCCATCCGGGTGACGTACTGAACTTCCGGGCCGCCCAGAACGTGCAGGCGGTTGGGATGGATCAGGTTCAGGTGGCCGACGAGGTCGGCGGCCGGAACATCCAGCGCGCCGCTTCCCTGAAACCTGCGTTCGCCGCCCTTGCGGCCGGCGAGCCAGCGCAACTTCAGGCGATCGGCGTTTTCCTCGTAGAGCGATTGCAGGGTCGGCATGAAGCAAGCTTAGCCGACGACGTGCGTGACCGACTCAGGCCGCGGGCCGCACCGGTTCCCAGGTGGCCAGCATCGCATGCGCCGCCTTGGGCTCCGTCGCGGCGAGCAGGCCCTCGCGAAACGACTTGTCAGACAGCATCTGCGCCAATTCGGACAGGATGTCGAGATGCCGTTGCGTTGCCTGCTCGGGAACGAGCAGGAAGATCAACAGCTGGACCGGGCGGCCGTCCGGCGCATCAAAGGGCACGGGCTCTTGCAGGCGGACGAAGGCGGCGACGGCTTCCTTCAGCCCCTTGATGCGGCCATGCGGAATCGCGACACCCTGGCCGAGGCCGGTCGAGCCCAGTCGTTCACGGGCAAACAGACTGTCGAACACCGCGGCGCGTGCGATGGCCTGGTTGTTCTCGAACAGCAATCCGGCCTGCTCGAACACGCGTTTCTTGCTCGAGGCGGCCAACCCCAGCAGGATATTCGACGGCGGCAGCAGTCGAGCAATCAGGTTCATGTCCGTTTTCGGGCTCAGAGGGGGACCGACGATAAGCGCGCGAAACGTGGTAAAGGTTAACCGTGAGCCGGGAGCTGGATCGAAAGTGTTGCAGGATCTTTCGGGCTTCTTCTCAATGCCAGGATAAGACAAGGGGAAGCGCGCTCACACATGGCGCTGTGCCTGACCGTCGGAACTTGGGCCTCGAAATCCAGACCGCGCGCAGTATAGGCGCGCCCGCTCGCCCGAAATTGCCGTCCGGTCGTTCAACTGAGCCTGCGCCACCGCAGGTTGCGATGCCACAACGCGGTGTGCAGGAGGCAAGACCCGACGCACAGTGGCCGGGCGGGTACCCGCCGCCGGCGGGTCCGGCCTCGAGAGTGCGGCTACTGCTGCTGTTGCGCAGTCTGGTGTTTCAATGGCTCGCGTAAGTGGTTCCTTACCCGGTCCTTGTGTCGCAGGACCTGGCGATCGAGTTTGTCCATCAAGCCATCGATGGCGGCGTACATATCCTCCTCGGTGGCCTCGGCGTGCATGCTGTTACCCCGGACCCGCAGCGTGATTTCGGCGCGGTGCCTGAGCCGGTCTTCCACGGAAAGCACAACGTCTGCCTCGATCAGGTGGTCAAAGTGGCGCCGGATCCGTTCCATCTTTCCTTCGACGTAGCCGCGCAGTGCCGGAGTCACTTCGACGTGATGACCGTGGATGATGAGGTTCATGCAGCACCCTTACGTTGAAGCCGACGGACGTGGCACGGGCGTCGGCGGGATTGGCGGATCGACCTGAGCGCCGCGATGGCGCACGGGTCGCTAAAAAGCTCTTCGCATTGCCACCGGCGCAATCTTCAGCGCCTCGCGGTACTTGGCGACGGTGCGCCGCGCGACCACGATGCCCTGCTCGCCGAGCAGCTCTGCGATTCGGCTATCGGAAAGTGGCTCCTTCGGGTTCTCGGCTCCTATCAGTTGTTTGATCAATGCGCGGATCGCCGTCGACGATGCCGCACCACCGGTTTCGGTTGCCACATGGCTGCCGAAGAAATACTTCAGCTCGAACACGCCAAACGGGGTCGACATGTACTTGCTCGCGGTGACACGCGAGATGGTTGACTCGTGCAGGTTGACCTTGTTCGCAATCTCGCGCAGCACAAGCGGCCGCATCGCGATGGCGCCGTGGGTGAAGAAGTTGTGCTGGCGATCGACGATCGCCTGGGCGACGCGCAAGATGGTGTCGAATCGTTGCTGGATGTTGCGGATCAACCAGCGTGCTTCCTGCAGCCGAGCCGACCAAGGAGCCTGTCCTTCTTTGCCTCTGTCGCGTTTTAGGAGCGACGCGTAAAGCTGATTCACACGCAGCCGCGGCATGATTTCGGGATTCAGCTGCGCAGTCCAGCGGCCTTTGATGCGTCGGACGAAGATATCCGGCAGCACGTAGTCGGTCGTCTGTGCGCCAAAGCCTACGCCGGGACGCGGATTGAGTCCACGAATAACTTGATGCGCGGTACGCAGGTCGTCTTCGCTCGTGCCGAGCAGCCGGCGAAGCTTGCCGAAATCGTGACTCGCGAGAAGTGGCAAGTGTTCGCTAACTATCGTTTTGGCAAGCATCAAGACTCGTTCGGAGCAGGGCGCCTTGGTCTGCCTTCCCAATGAATCGAGTTGGATCAGCAGGCATTCCGACGGCGTGCGGGCGCCAATTCCAGGGGGGTCGAAGCTTTGCAGGAGCTTCAACGCCGCGGTCAGGTCGTCCATCTCGACCTCGGCCTGCGGCGGGCACATCTCACGGACTTCTTCGAGCGTCGACGTCAGGTACCCGTCTTCGTCGAGTGCGTCGATCAGCAGTCCGATCAGTACCCGGTCGCGCGGCGCGGCCTGGGTTGCAGCAAGCTGCGCGGTCAGGTGCTGCGCAAGCGACGAGTGCGACAGGGCCCACGTGAGCGGGCTTGCGTCCTCATCGTCACTCGCCCCTGCGCTGGGCGCCGAACCCCAGTCGGCGACCCCAATCTCACCGTATTCGTCCGTGCGGTCGGTGCCATTTGCCTCGGTGATCTGCGGGCTGCCCGGCTCAATGTTCGATGCTTCGCCGGCGGCGGATCGCTCGACGATGGCGCCGTCGGCGGCGACCCGCAGCGTCGTTGCGAGCGGATCGTCATCGCGCTCCAGCAGCGGGTTCTCGGCGATGGCTTGCTCGATCTCCTGATTCAACTCGAGCGTCGACAACTGCAACAGCCGGATCGACTGCTGCAACTGCGGCGTCAGCGCAAGGTGCTGACTGAGCTTCAGTTGCAGACTGGGTTTCATCGCCATCTAGACATGCGCGCGCGTCACATCCTGAAATGCTCGCCGAGGTAGACGCGGCGAACCGAATCGTTCTCGACGATCTCGTGCGGTGCGCCCGCGGCGAGTACCTGGCCTTCGTTGATGATGTAGGCGTGATCGCAGATGCCGAGCGTCTCACGCACGTTGTGGTCGGTGATCAGCACGCCGATTCCGCGGTCCTTCAGCAACCGCACGATGCGCTGAATTTCGATCACCGCAATCGGATCGACGCCTGCAAACGGTTCATCCAGGAGGATGAAGCGCGGCCGGGCCGCCAGCGCCCGCGCGATCTCGACCCGACGGCGCTCGCCTCCGGACAGGCTCTGCGCGGTGTTCGTGCGCAGATGCGAGATTTGCAGTTCGTCGAGCAACGAGTCAAGTTGCTCCTTCACCCGCGCCGGCGCGAGCGCCTTGCTCTGCTCATCGACCCGCAGTTCCAGCACGGCCCGGACATTTTCCTCGACCGTCAAGCGACGAAAGACCGACGCTTCCTGCGGCAGGTAGGACAGACCGAGCCGCGCCCGCCGGTGAATCGGCAGGTGCGCGATCGACGTGCCATCGAGCGTTATCGTGCCGCCGTCCATGGGCACGAGCCCGACGACCATGTAGAAGCAGGTTGTTTTGCCGGCACCGTTGGGCCCAAGCAGACCGACCACCTCGCCGGCCTCGACCGTCAGCGAAACGTCCTTGACGACGACGCGCGCGCCGTACTGCTTGCGCAGATGCTCGACCACCAGGCGCGCCCGGTCGGGCGCGCCACGCGTATCTGGCATCGCGGCGGTTGACGTGTCCGGCGCGTTCACTGTTTTCTTTCGGGATCGAGGCTGCGCGCCGGTGCAAGGGGGGTCGCCGGTGCCGATGGCGACTCGTTGGTGCGCGGCGCAATGATGGTGCGCGTGCGGCCGCCGTCCTTCGGCTCGCCGCCCGTGCCGCTGTAGCGCGACTCGCGCATGTCGTAGGTGATGACCCCGCCACTGAATTCGTCGCGCTGCGCGCCATTTTCGAGCCGCCTCACCTGTGCGCGCCCGCTTAATCTGACCGTCTCTGCCTTGCCGTCATACTCAAGCCGCTCGGCCGCCGCTTCGACGAATTCCTCCACGCCGGCCTGTTTCGGATCGCGCCTCTGCCGAAACGTGGCAAGCGCGCCCGGGGCGGCGGTCACCACCGCGTACTGGTAGCCCTCCGGATCCTCGCGCAATTCGAGCCGCTCGCCGGTGATGCGCAAGCTGCCCTTGGTCAGCACGACGCGCCCGCTGTAGACGACGACCTGTTTCAATTCTTCGCCGCGCCATACGTCGGCATCGATCTGGGTCGGTTTGTCGCGATCGGCGCGCTCGGCGAATGCCGAAGACGTCGCGGCGGCAACCGCGATCAGGAGCACTCGAACGAATCGCGCGGCCATCTGTCCTACGGTCCTTTTCGGATCTGCGGCTCGATCACGCTGTGCACCGTGCCGCTCATCACCAGGGTGCGCGCGATGTTGTCGAAGTCCATCGAATTGGCTCGGATCGACGACTGGCCCCGCGTCAGCTGCACCGGTCGATCGGTGCGGTAGCGGTCTTCGTCCGGAAGCACCAGCAGGTACTCCGTGGCCATGCGCATTTCCGGCTCTTCGCCAAAGGCGGCACGAGTGACCAATACGTCTCCGTTCAGGTGCACTCGTTCGGCCGAGTTTTCGACCCGCGCCGTGCGCGACTTGGCCTCGACGCGAGGCCGGTCTGGGCGCAGGCTGATCAGTCGCGGCGCGGTGATCTCGATGTCGTCGGTTTCGGAAAAGTGGCGCAGCTGTTCGCCGAAAATCTTGTGTCGCGCCCGGCCCTGTTCGTCGAACTGGGTCAGCACCACCCGATCAACGATGACGTCGGGTGTTCCGGGACGCGACGGTTCAGCACTCTCGATCTTGCGCATCACGCGTGAATACCAGTAGCTGGTCGCCGTCACCACCGCCAGCAGCGCGATGGCGATGATCATCGTGATCCGGTCACGCATGGCGGTGGGCGCAAGGCCTATGCGTCGCTGCGCGAGGCACGCCAATCGCGCGCGGTCCGGTCAGCGCGCGCCGCGGGTCGTCGGGTTCGCGGCGTGGGGCAGGGGCAACGTACGGGCGCGCCGCCGCACGTCGCAATCGCCGCCGCTCAGGCACGGACGCTCTCCGCGCCGTGGCGCAGCAGCGCAGCGTCGAACTTGCCCTGCGCACGCAGGATGAATTCGGCCAGTTGCCGCACCGCGCCGCAGCCGCCACTGGCCGGGGCGATCCAGTGCGCGACGTCTCTCACTTCGGGCGCGGCATCCGCAACCGCCGCCGCAAGGCCGACCTGGGCCAGTACCGGCAGATCGGGCCAGTCGTCGCCGATGAAGGCGCACTGCGCCGCGGTCCGTTTCGTCTCGGCGAGCAGGCGCGCGAACCCGGCACGCTTGTCGGCCTCGCCCTGCAGTACGCGGTTCACGCCGAGCTCCCGCGCGCGCGCCGAGACGATGTCGGAACGGCGCGACGAAAGGATCGCGACTTCGATCCCGGCCTCGCACAGCAACTTGATGCCGTGACCGTCGCGCACGTTGAAGACCTTCAATGCCTCGCCTTGCGCTCCGAAATGCAGGCGCCCATCGGTCAGGACACCATCGACGTCAAGGATCACGAAGCTGACGTTCGCGGCGCGCGCTTCGGCCGACATGGACATCAGAGCACCTTCGCCGCCGTCAGGTCGTGCATATGCAAGGCACCGATGAGCCGGCCGCCGTCGATGACGAGCAGCTGGTTCCGCAGGCTCGCATCGAGAATTCGTGCCGCCTCCGCGGCGAGCATGGCCGATGGCACGGTCAAGGGATTGCGTGTCATGACATCGGCCACGCGCAGCGTCCGAACATCGCCGACGCGCTCGATGAGCCGGCGCAGATCGCCCTCGGTGAAGATGCCGGCCAGCCGGCCGTCAGCATCGAGCACGGCGGTCATTCCCAGGCGTTTGCGGCCGATCTCGGTGACGGCATCGAGAACGCTCGCGTTCAAGGCGACCGACGGGACGCCCTCCCCGGTGCGCATGATGTCGGCCACGCGAGTGAGCAAGCGCCGGCCGAGCGCGCCACCCGGATGCGATCGCGCAAAATCCGTCGGTCCGAACCCGCGGGCTTCCATGCAGGCAATGGCGAGCGCATCGCCGAGCGCCAGCATGGCGGTCGTCGACGAGGTCGGGGCGAGGTTCAATGGGCAGGCCTCTTTGTCGACATGTACGTTCAAGTGCACGTCGGCATGTCGCGCGAGCGGCGATTCGGCGTTGCCGGTGACGGCGATCATCGGCGTGCCTTCGAGCTTGACCAACGGCACGATCGTCAGCAACTCCGCCGTCTCGCCCGAATACGAAAGCGCGAGCAATACATCCGCCGGGGTGATCATGCCGAGATCGCCGTGCGCGGCCTCGGCGGCATGCAGAAACAGCGCCGGCGTGCCGGTCGACGCCAGCGTGGCGGCGATCTTGCGGCCAATGTGCCCGCTCTTGCCGACGCCGCACACAACCACTCGCCCGCGGCAGGCGAGCAGCCGTTCGACCGCCTGCATGAAAGTGTCGTCGAGTCGATTCGCCAGCGCGGCGACCGCCTGTGATTCAATTGCCAGCACTTCCCGCGCCAGTTCAAGCGCCGGGATTGGGGGTCGGGAGCGCGCGTCTGGCGCCATCGGGAGCGGGCCGTCTTTCCAGCGAGGCAATCGCGCTCGATGATACTCTGGCGATCAAGACGCTGGCACAAGATTTGCTGTCTCCCGACGGTTGCCGCCCGCCGGTCGGGCGACCGCTGTCCACAGACGAGATGCCGACCGCCCTTGAACTGACGCTTCTTCTGCTGACTGCATCGGTGGCGGGCGTGGTCGCGTTTCGTCTGCTCGACCTGCCGCCGATGCTGGGCTATCTCGTGGTCGGCATCCTGATCGGGCCGCACGCGCTCGGCCTGGTTCCCGCTTCCGGTAACACGAGCCACCTGGCGGAGTTTGGCGTCGTCTTTCTGATGTTCTCCATCGGCCTCGAGTTTTCGCTGCCGAAACTGAAGAGCATGCGGCGAGTCGTGCTAGGTCTGGGATTCGCGCAGGTCCTCCTGACGATCCTGAGCGTCGTTGCCTTCGGCGCGATCATCGGTTCCTATCTCGGCTTGGACCTGGCCGCGAGTTTCCTGCTCGGCGCCACACTGTCGATGTCGTCGACGGCGATCCTGATCAAGCTGCTGGTCGATCGGCTCGAGCTGGAAACCGAACACGGCAAGCGAATCGTCGGTGTCTTGCTGTTTCAGGACCTCGCGGTCGTGCCGTTGCTGGTCGTGGTGCCGGCTCTGGCCACCCTGCCGGACAACCTTGGGCCGGCGCTTCTGTGGGCCGCGCTCAAGGCAGCGGTGCTGTTGACGATCCTGCTCGTTGGCGGCCAATGGGTAGTGCGGCACTGGCTGCACATGGTCGCGCGGCGCAAGTCGCATGAGCTCTTCACGCTGAACATGCTGTTGCTGGTGCTGGGTCTTGCCTGGCTGACCGAGCAAGCCGGCCTGTCGCTCGCCCTCGGCGCCTTCGTGGCCGGTATGTTGATTTCGGAGACCGAGTATCGGCATCAGGTGGCGGAAGACATCAAACCGTTCCGCGACGTGTCGCTGGGCCTGTTCTTCATCACGATCGGCATGCTGCTGAACGTGCGCATCGTGATCGACAACCTCGGCTGGGTGTTGCTTGCGCTGCTGGTGCCGACCACATTCAAGTGCGGAATGATCGTGCTGCTCGCCCGCTTGTTCGGCGCTACCGCCGGCACCTCGATTCGTACTGGGCTCGCGCTTGCAAGCGCGGGCGAGTTCGGCTTCGTGCTGCTGGCCGAATCCGGTCCAATCCTGCCGCCCGATCTGAAGCAGATCGTGCTCGCGGCGATGCTGCTGTCGATGCTGGCAGCGCCGTTCCTGGTTCAGTACAGCGATCGCATGGCGATGCGCTTCGCCAGTTCGGAATGGATGCTGCGGGCGCTGCAACTGCACCAGGTCGCGACGCGATCGATGGCGACCGAGCGGCACGTGATCATCTGCGGGTTCGGCCGCAGCGGCCAGCACCTGGCCAAGATGCTGGAGCAGGAGGACATCAGTTACGTTGCGCTCGACCTCGATCCGGACCGCGTGCGCGAAGCCGCCGCTGCTGGTGACTCGGTCGTCTATGGCGATGCGGCGCGGCGCGAAACGCTGGTCGCCGCCGGGCTGGCGCGTGCCGCGGCACTGGTCGTGAGCTACAGCGACTCCAACTCGGCGCTGAGGGTGATTCACTTCGCGCACGAAGCCAGGCCGCAGCTGCCGATCATCGTCCGCACGCAGGACGATGCCGATCTCGATCGTCTGCTCAAGGCCGGCGCGACGGAAGTCGTGCCGGAGATCTTCGAGGGCAGTCTGATGCTCGGCTCTCATGCGCTGGTGCTGCTCGGTGTGCCGCTGTCGCGCGTCGTCCGGCGCGTGCGCGATGCACGCGACTCGCGCTACCGGCTTCTGCGCGGTTACTTTCACGGTGCCGATGATCCGGCCGAATTCGAGGACGAGTCGCACGAACGACTGCACTCGGTGCCGATTGAATCCGGCGCCGCCGCGGTCGGCAAGGCGTTGGGCGCGCTGCGTTTGAAGATAATCGGCGTCGATGTCACCGCCGTGCGGCGGCGCGGCATTCGCGGCGCTGATCCGAGTGACGACCTCGTGCTTCTGGCCGGCGACGTCGTCGTTCTGCGTGGCGTGCCGGAAGCGCTTGAACTGGCGGAAGAGCGCCTGCTGCAGCGATGAGTTGTCGCGCGCTGGATGTGAACGGCTTTCCGGCAGGGTTTGCGCGCAGATAGCGCGCCAGCACGACGGCGAACTGCTCGGTCCCGAAGGGTTTGGCCAGTAAGTCGTCCATGCCGGCAGCGCGGCACCGTCCCCGGTCTTCCGCGGACGAATTCGCGGTCAGCGCGACGACCGGCGTCTCGGAAAGCGATCCGAGCTTTTCACGGCGCCGGATTCCCCGCGTCGCCTCGATCCCATTCGTGCGCGGCATCTGGATGTCCATCAGCACCAGATCGAAGCGGCGAGGATTGAATGCCGCGACGGCCTCGGCCCCGTCGGAGGCACAGACGGACTCGACGCCCAGCAGCTGAAGCATCTCGCCGGCAACAAGCTGGTCGATCGGATCGTCCTCGGCGAGAAGAACAAGCCCTGAATAGCGCCTCGGCGTGTGTTCGGCCGGCGCTGGCGCGGGGGCATGCGGGCCGACTCCGATGCGATCTTCGCTGGACTGGTTCTTGTTTCTTTTCGCGCTTACTTGAAGCCGCAAGCAGCGTCTCGTCGGCGCCTGGCACGGGCTGCAGAAGATTCGCACCCGAGATCGATCGTGAGCCTTCCGGAGGCGCAGCTCGAACCGACAGAGAGGCGTTCAAGCACTTGGACCAAACCATTGCGCAGCGGCCGCCCAATCCTTGGCATCGTGCTGTGGCTGTCTGCGTTGCCGGAGTTCTCCTGCGCCGAGGCGGCGGCCGTCGCCGGCATCGAAGTCGGAACGGTCCGTTCATGCCAGTCACGCGCCAAGGCACGACGCGCGGAACTTCTTGCACACGGCGCGCCGATACGCAAGGGCGGGGACCGCGGCGCCTCGCGGTGCAAGGGGCCAAGTGACTGCGTATTCCGGAGTCGCCCCGGTCGCGAAGAAAGGTAATAGCGGCCCGCCGCGCGGCGCGCAGCCCCGCGCCGTCAAGCCGCGCGGCGTTGCTCGCTGATGTTCGCGCGCGGCAATGCGCGCGCTAGATAGCGTCCGGTGTAGCTCGCCTCGTGCGCGGCGATTGCCTCCGGTGTACCGGCCGCAACGATGCGACCTCCGCCGTCGCCGCCATCTGGCCCGAGATCGATCACCCAGTCTGCGGTCTTGATCACGTCAAGGTTGTGTTCAATCACCACCACCGTATTGCCGGCGTCGCGCAGCTGGTGCAGAACGCGCAGCAGCAGCGCGATGTCGTGAAAATGCAGGCCGGTGGTCGGTTCATCCAGGATGAAGAGCGTGCGGCCCGTGTCGCGCTTTGAAAGCTCCAAAGACAGCTTCACACGCTGCGCTTCGCCGCCCGACAGCGTGGTTGCGCTCTGGCCGAGCCTGATGTAACCCAGGCCGACATCGGCCAGCGTCTGCAGCTTCTTCGCCAGTACCGGCACCGCGCCGAAGAATTCCGCCGCCTGCTCGACAGTCAGATCGAGCACCTCGGCGATGCTGCGGCCCTTGTACTGAACCTCTAGCGTCTCGCGGTTGTAGCGCTTGCCGTGGCACGTTTCGCACGGTACGTACACATCGGGCAGGAAATGCATTTCCACCTTGATCAGTCCGTCGCCCTGGCAGGCCTCGCAACGGCCACCCTTGACGTTGAAGCTGAAGCGTCCCGCCTCGTAGCCGCGTTCGCGGGCGGTCGGTGTTCCGGCAAAGAGATCGCGAATCGGCGTGAAGAGCCCCGTGTACGTTGCCGGATTGCTGCGCGGTGTGCGGCCGATCGGGCTCTGATCGACGGTGACGATCTTGTCGAAATGCTCGAGACCTTCGATCGACTCGTACGGCGCGGCCTGCAGCGATGATCCGTACAGGTGTCGCGCGACAATGGCCGCCAGCGTGTCGTTGATCAACGTCGACTTGCCCGACCCCGAGACGCCGGTCACGCAGACAAACAGGCCCACGGGCAGTTCGAGATCGACGCGCTTCAGGTTGTTGCCCGCGGCGGCGCCGAGCTTCAGCCAGTGAAGTCCCGGCGGAACACGCACCGCCGGCACGGCGATCGCACGCCGGCGTGCCAGGTAGGCGCCGGTGAGCGAGGCTGCGGACGCCTCGATATCGCGCGGTGTTCCCTGCGCGACGACCTTGCCACCGTGTTCGCCGGCGCCGGGTCCCATGTCGACGACATGATCGGCGGCGCGGATCGCATCCTCGTCGTGCTCGACGACCAGCACCGTGTTGCCGAGATCGCGCAGATGTTTGAGCGTCGCGATCAGGCGCTCGTTGTCGCGCTGATGCAGTCCGATCGACGGCTCATCGAGCACGTACATCACCCCCGTGAGGCCCGAGCCAATCTGCGACGCAAGTCGGATGCGCTGTGATTCGCCGCCACTTAACGTGTCGGCGGATCGGTCCAGCGTCAGGTAAGTCAGCCCGACATCGTTCAGGAAGCGCAGTCGCACGCCGATCTCGCGCACGATGCGCGCGCCGATCTCGCCCTTCGCGCCCGCGAGTTTCAGCGCCTCGAAGTAGGTGCGCGTCTGCGCCAGGGGCGCCTGCTCGATCTCGAAGATCGCGCGTTTCTGCGCTCCCTCACCGACGAACACGAAGCGCGCCTCGCGCTTGAGGCGCGTGCCATCGCACTGTGCGCACGGCTTCACAGCCCGATACTTGGCAAGTTCCTCGCGTACCGCGGCCGAATCCGTTTCACGCCAGCGCCGCTCCATGTTCGGCAGCACGCCTTCGAAAGCATGGCGACGCACGATTCTTCGCCCCTTGTCGTTGGCGTAGGTGAACGGCAAGACTTCGTCGCCGGTCCCGTGCAGCACCTTTGTGCGAAGGGCTTCGGGCAGCGACTCCCACGGCTGGTCGAGTTCGACCCCGGCGTGTCTTGCCAGCGAGGCGAGCATCTGAAAGTAGTACTGGTTGCGCGCGTCCCAGCCCTTGATCGCACCGCTGGCGATCGTCAGCTCCGGATGAACCACGACCCGCGACTCGTCGAAGTACTCGACGGTTCCCAAGCCGTCGCAGGCCGGGCAGGCGCCGATCGGGTTGTTGAACGAGAAGAGCCGCGGTTCCAGTTCCGCCAGCGAATAGCCGCAGATCGGGCAGGCGAAGCGGTTGGAGAAAACGGTCTCGGTGCCGTTGTCGGTATCGAGCAGCAGCGCGCGACCTTCGGCCAGGCGCAGCGCCGTTTCGAACGATTCCGCGAGCCGCTGCTTGGCGTCCGGACGAACCTTCACTCGATCGACGACGACGTCGATCGAGTGCTTTTCGTTCTTGGCCAGCCGCGGCAGGCTGTCCACTTCGACGATCGCGCCGTCGACGCGGAAGCGCACGAAGCCCTGTGTCTGCAGGTCGTCGAAGAGTTCCTCGAACTCGCCCTTGCGCTCGCGCACGATCGGCGCCAGCACCACGAGCCGCGTCTCGACCGGCAGCGCCAGCGCAGCGTCGACCATCTGTGCGACCGACTGCGCGGCGAGCGGATGTTCGGGATGGTCGGGACAATGCGGCGTCCCCACGCGCGCAAACAGCAGGCGCAGATAGTCGTGGATCTCGGTGACGGTGCCGACGGTGGAGCGGGGGTTGTGCGACGCCGACTTCTGCTCGATCGCTATGGCCGGGCTCAATCCGTCGATGGAATCGACGTCGGGCTTTTCCATCAGCTGCAGGAACTGTCGCGCATACGCAGACAGCGATTCGACGTAGCGGCGCTGACCTTCCGCGTAGAGGGTGTCGAACGCGAGCGAACTCTTGCCCGAGCCGGACAATCCGGTCAGGACGATCAGCCGGTCGCGCGGCAAATCGAGGTTGATGTTCTTCAGGTTGTGCGTGCGTGCACCGCGAACCTTGATTTCGTCCATTGAGCAGCGACGTCGAAGAAAACCCGTCACTATAGACGCGGGGACTCACACAAAGCCAGCCGCGCGACGCGGACCGGTGCCGGCGGCCGCTGAAAGCGGACTTGTGCCTTTGCGAACAGCTCCGGAGAAATACTCCGCGTGCCGCTCGCTTCGTTGCGTTCGGCGGCCGCAGCAAAGTGCAAGACGGGGCGGGAGGAGCGCCGATGGGCCGAGACCCGCGACCGCGTGATGCTGCGATCGTCGAGGGCGGCGATTCCCGCAGCGGCGCCCGCAGCGCGCTTCGCCTGCGCGTTCACGGTCGCCAGAAGGCCGACGAATAGCAGCGCACGCTGCAAGACGGGGCGCGACAATAGCCGTCAATGAACCGCGCCCGCGCGCGAGTGCGACGTCATGTGCCCGGCAGCGGCGGCTTGCCGCACAGCGGCGCTGAAACGACCTCGATACGGTGCGGCGGCCCCGCGAGCGCACCCGCAGATCACAGTCGGTATCATGTTCGCGGTTGCCTTGGTGCGAAGGGATGGAGGAGACGATGGCGTCGGTGAACAAGGTCATTCTGATCGGCAATCTCGGGCGCGACCCGGAGACGCGCTACAGCGCGGACGGCGCTGCGATCACCAATGTGTCGATCGCCACCACGCGCAAGTACAAGGACGCGAGCGGCCAGCAGCAGGAGGAAACCGAGTGGCATCGGGTCGTCTTCTTCAGCCGCCTGGCGGAGATCGCGGGCGAATACCTGCGCAAGGGCCGCCCGGTCTACGTCGAGGGTCGTTTACGCACGCGCAAGTGGACCGACAAGGAAGGCCACGAGAAGTACACCACCGAAATCGTCGCCGAGAACATGCAAATGCTCGGATCGCGTGAAGGCATGGGTGGCGGCGCAGAGGTGGACGAGCCGGCGCCAGCGCGCTCGTCAGGTGGCAAGCCGGCCGCCAAACCGGCGCAGAACATTGCCGAAATGGATGACGACATTCCCTTCTAGGGCGAGCCGCGATGGCGATCGCACGCGATCGACAGGAGCAGGGCGCCGATGGCGCCCCTTTTTCTTCTGCCACGCCGGTCGGGTCCAGTCTGGGAAGAAATGAGGCGGGCGTGCGCCTCGCCCGAAACTCAGCTCGCCGCGTGCACGATATGAAGGATTTCGTCGTGCAGCGAACCGGCGGTGGCCAGCAGCGACGGATCCTCGAGCGGATCGCCGCCGCGCCAGTTGGTGACGCGCCCGCCCGCGCCTTCGACAATCGGCACGATGGCGGCGACGTCCCAGTACGCAAGCGTCGGGTCGAGCATCACGTCGGCGCCGGCCGTGCATAACGCGAAATAACCGAAGCAATCGCCCCAGGTGCGGTACAGCTTTGCGCGCTTGATCAAGGTTTCGATCGCTGCGCCTGCGCGCTGCTCGCCCGTGGACCAGTGCGTGGTCGCGAGGACGGTCGCCTCTTCGAGGCTGCGGCACGGCCGCACCCGCACCGCGCGTTGTGAGCCGTCGCTGGCGTACTGGCGCGTCTGCCCTGCCTGGCCGATCAGCGCAACGCCGGCGGCGGGGTGCGCGAGCGCGCCGAGTATGGGCTTGTAGCCAGTGCCCTCGTCGCGTTCGAGCGCGATCAGCGTGCCGAAGAGAAAGCAATTGGTGATGAAAGCCCGCGTGCCGTCGACCGGATCGAGAATCCAGCGATAGCCGCGGCCGGCCTTTGCGCCGAATTCCTCGCCGAGGATGCCGTGCTCCGGATAGCGCGCCTCGATCAGTGCCCTCATCGCCTGTTCGGCGCCGCGATCGGCTCGTGTGACCGGGCTGGCATCGCCCTTGGTCATCACCGCGGTGCCGCTGAGAAAGTAGGGCCGGATCACCGCGATCGCCGTGCCGATGAGCTCGTGGATGAACGGAATGAACTCGCGCTGCTCGGCCGCGCTTGCGGCGCCGCTGTAGCGGGTCCAGTCCTTCATGGAATCGCGCTAGGCCGGCCGATGTCCGTCGGCCGCGAACCGTGCCGGCTGCTCGCCGACGACGCGGGTCTTCGACAGCACGCCGGCCTGTTCCAGGATCGGGTAGGCCATCGCGCAGAACAGCGAATTGATGCGCTTCAGGTCGGACAGCAGATCGAGGTGCAGAGAACTGGTTTCGATCGACTGCGGCGTATTGCCCGACAGGCGCTGCAAATGCGTGTCGGCGTAGCGCATCTCCAGTTCACGGAAGCTCACCTTTTCGGCAATCAATTGCTGCGCGGTCTTCAGATCTCCGTGCAGGAACACCGCCATCGCCAGCTTCAGGTTGCCGATGAGCCGCGCGTGCAGGTCCTCGATCTCGATCATGCCGGCCTCGGAAAACGACAACCCGTGCGCGATCTTCTTCTCCGCCACGTCGATCAGCACGCGCTCGATGATGTCGCCCGCGTGCTCCATGTTGATGGTGAACTGGATGATATCGGCCCAGCGTTTGGACTCGGCGGACTCCAGCGCTTCGCGGCTGACCTGGGTCAGGTAGAGCTTGATCGCGGTGTACAGGCGATCGATTTCATCATCGCGCGCGCGCAGCCGTTCGGCCATCTTGAAGTCGTTGGTCTTGAGCACCTTGAGCAGTCCGTCGAGCATGTCCTGCACCACGTCGGCCAGCCGGATCGCCTCGCGCGCCGCATTGCCGATCGCCAGCGACGGCGTGGAGAGCGCGGTCGGGTCCAGGTGCTTGGGCGTTCCCGGCATGTCGGCCGCCTTGGGCGCGGGCAACACGCGCTCGACCAGCCGCGCCGAGCGGCCGACGAACTGGATGAACAGGAACGCGATCATCAGATTGAAGGCGAGGTGGAAGTTGACGACGATCGACTTCGGGTCGGCATCCAGCTTCGTCAACCAGATCAATCCGTAGGACAGCAGCGGCAGGGCAAGCGCGCAGCCGGCGAGCTTGAAAACCAGGTTGCCGAGCGGCACCCGTCGCGCAACCGGTCCAGCGCGCAGGGTCGTGAGCAGCGCCAGCACGCCGCCGCCGAGATTGGCGCCCAGCACGATGGCAAGCGCGACCGCCGGCGCCAGGACGTGAGACGAGGTCAGCGTTGCGGTCAGCAGCACCACAGCAAGGCTCGAATAGAAGGTGATCGCGAACAGTGCGCCGACCAGCACGTCCATCATCACATCGCCGGTCAACTGTGCGAACAGGAACCGGACACCGGCGGCATGTGTCAACGGCGCGGTGGCCTGCACGATCAACTGCAGCGCCAGGATCATCACGCCCAGCCCGAGAACGACCTTGCCGATCTGGCCGGCGCGCTCGTTCTTCCTCGACAGATAGACGATCACGCCGGCGATGATCGCAAGCGGCGCCAGCCAGCTCAGGTTCAAAGAGAACAACTGCACCATCAGCGCGGTGCCGACGTCAGCTCCCAGCATCACTGCCAGCGCAGCCGAGGTCGCAATCACGCCCTGGGCAACGAAGCTCGATGCCAGCAATGCGGTCGCGGTCGAGCTCTGCAGCAAGCCGGTCACGCCGATACCCGCGACGAACGCCATGAATCGGCGGTCCGAACTGCCGCGCAGGACCTGCCGCAGGTTGGTGCCAAGGAGCCGCAGCACGCCCGTGCGCACGATATGCGTGCCCCAGACGAGCAGGGCGACGGCAGCGAGCAGATTCAGCAGCGGTTGCACTTCAGCCCGGCGCGTTCACCACGGCAGCGAGTACGTCTTGACGTTGGTAAAGCTCTTCATCGCTTCCAGCACACCTTCCTTGTAGCCGAGTCCCGAGTCTTGATGCCGCCGAAGGGCGTGAGCTCGAGCCGATAGCCTGGCACTTCACGCACGTTGACCGTGCCAACATTCAATTCAGCGACGAAGCGCGTGATGTTGTCAAGCCGGTTCGTGCAGACGGCGCAGGACAAACCGTACGCGGTGGAGTTTGCAGTACGAATCGCCTCATCGATATCGTGGAAGCGGATGACCGGCGACACCGGACCGAAGGTTTCGGTCCTGACGACGTTCATCTCGGGTCGCACGTGATCGATCACGGTCGGCGTATACAGCGCGCCGCGCCGCGGTTGGCCGGCAAGGAGTTTCGCAGCGTGCGCAATGGCGTCGTCGCCGCGCGCCTCGAAGTCGATCGCCGCCGCTTCGTCGATCACGGTGCCCATGTCGGTGGCCGGGTCGAGCGGATCGCCATAATTGAGGGCGCTCGTCTTTGCCAAGAGCGGTTCGACAAAGTCGTCGGCGATCGTGTCCTGCGCCCGCATGCGCTTGATTGCCGTGCAGCGCTGGCCGGAATTCCTGTAGGAGCCGCTTGCCGCCAGCATTGCGGCCTCTTCGAGGTCGGCGTCTTCCATGACGATGATCGGATCGCTGCCGCCGAGTTCGAGCACCTGCCGCTTGTACACGGCCTCGGCAGCGATGTACTTGCCAATCGACACACCGCCGGTGAAGGACACGAGTTCGACATCGGCACTCGACAACATCTGCCCGGCGATCTCGCTCGCATCGCCGGTGATCACACTGAGCATCGCCGGCGGCAGCCCCGCTTCGTACCGCGCGTCGGCCAGCACCAGCGCGGCGATCGGGGTCTTCGCGCTCGGCTTCGGCGCCACACGGTTGCTGGTCGCCACTGCGGGTGCAACCTTGTGGATCACCTGGTCCAATGGGTGGCTAAAGGGCGTGATCGCGCCCGACAGCGGTTCGCGCAGCGTGTAGACCCTGCGGCTCTTGCCGCGGTGGGTCAGATCGCACGAGAACACCTGTCCGTCATCGACCAGTGCCTGGTTGGTAGCACACAGCAGAACGTCGCCCGCGCGGCCGATTTTGTACAGCGTGTCCTTCAGGCACAGACCCGACTCGAGCGTGATGCCACGCGCGATCTCGTCCCGGCGCGCGGCGATGATCTCGCCGGTGCGCATCAGGATCCGGTAGCGCTCATGGCGCGACAGCCGGGCCTGGTACTGGCGCGCGATGCGCAACGCCCGGCGCACGTCGCTGAGCGTCGCCTTGGGCACGGTGGCAATCACTTCATTGGTGCAGGGATAGCGAACCTCGATCACGCGGTCGGTCAGCACCTTCTCGCCGGCGATACGCATCGGTTCGCGCGTTGGCGCGTTGCCCGTCTGGGTGCGGGGTGGCATGAACGCTTCCTTCAGCTGCGAAACCGGGAGGTGCGTACCTCAGATCGCGACTTGGCCCGCCTGACCATCAATGCGTCGTTCCGTTGATGGCGAAGTCGAATATCCGATAGCTCTTCAACGTCGCCGCGCCAGCCTTGAGCCGGTACTCGTCGTTGAGCGGCGCGTTCAGGATGAAAGGCACCTTCGCTTCCGACACCCCGCCATGCGTGCGCAGGCGGTGCCCCTTGAGTCCCGACAGGTCGTGCTCCCGCGCAGCGCCACCGATGCAGCGATCGGCAGTCGAAATGACGACCACGTCCGCCTCGCGGTCCATCGGCAGCGCGTGCAGTCTGCACGCAGTCTCCTTGTCGAGCACCGACTCGATGCCGTCGATATTCTTGATCGCGTCGATCACCCGTGTTGGCGTGGCCTTGCCGGTACACCACACGCGCACAAAGCCGCCGAGCGCGCCGTGGTGGGCGACAAAGGCATCGGTGATCGGGCAGATCACGCGCGTGTCGCCCTTGCCGAACCGGGTGTCGAGGATGTCCTGCAGCCAGACGACGTTCGGATCGCCGTTGCCGTTCGATTTGTCATTCATGCCGTGGTCCGCCGTCAGCGCGACGATCGCCCCGAGATCGGCGAGGCGACCGAAGCAGCGGTCAAGCTGCTGGTAGAAGCGCCTTGCCTCGCTCTCGTGCGGCGCGTACTTGTGCTGCACGTAATCGGTCAGCGAAAGGTAAAGCAGGTCCGGGCGGTCCTTTTCGAGCAGCTTGATGCCGGCCTCGAGCACGAACAGCGACAGCTCCATCGAGTACATATCCGGCTGCGGCATGCCGACAAATTCGAGCACGTCTTCGATGCCGTTCTCCTTCATCGTGCACTTGCCCGCAAACTCCGACGAAAACGAAATGTTGCCCCTGGATATGTCGAGGTTCTTGCCGAGCTGTTTGCGCAGCTTGTCCTTCGCCGTGATCGAGACGACCTTGGCGCCGGCGTCGGCGAACTGCGACAGGATCGTGTCGCCCCGCAGCAGCTCGGGGCCGGTCATGACCACGGCGGCACCGGTTTTCACGTCGAGGTAGTAGTTACCCGAGATGCCGTGCCTCGAGGCCGGCGTGCCGGTGATGATCGACATGTTGTTGGGGCAGGTGAAAGAGGGCACGGTGCCGTCCGCCACCCCGCTGAAACCTTGTTGCATGAAACGCGCGATGTTCGGAATCGAGCCTTCGGCGAGATACTGCCGCAGATAGGCCGGGTCGCCGCCATCGATGCACACCACGACCACCGGCCGTTTGGGCCAGCGGTATGCCGTCCCGTTGACATGCACCGTCTTGTTCGCTGTCATCCTGCGGCGAGCTCCATCAAGAGAATTGGGTGCAACGCGCGGTTCACTCGCTGCGCCGGTCGTCGGCGGCCTGTCTTGCCAGTACGGCGAGCAGACGGTCGCGGCTGCCGATCACGTGATCGAACATCAGCCGCTCGGCCAGCTTTTCGTCACCCTTGGCGAGCGCATTGACGATCGTTTCGTGATCGCGTGTGGCGATCGGAATATGGCCGGCGCCGCGCCAAATGGTCTGGCGCCGATAAAGATCCAGTTCGTTGACAACACGCCGATAGTTCGCAAGCAGCGCGTTGTTGCCGGCCGCGCGCGCCAGAATGTCGTGGAACTCCACGTTCAGCGCGAAGTAAGCCTCGACCTTCTGCGTGCGTTCGAGCGCGTGCATCTTCCTGACGATCGCGCGCAGCTGATCGAGTTCGCCGGCGCTGATGCGACGCGCCGCCAGGCGGCCGATCAGGCCTTCGAGCGCGGCGCGCACTTCGTAGATTTCACTCGCCTCCTCGATCGGTACGCTGCGCACGAACACGCCTCGGTTCTTCTCCTGGCGCACGAGGCCGGCCTCCTCGAGCCGGCGGAAGGCTTCGCGGATCGGTCCGCGCGAGACGCCGAGCCGCTCCGACAGCCAGGCCTCGGCGAGCTTGGTGCCCGGCGGCAGCTCGCCGACCAGGATCAGCCGCGCAATCTCCTGCTGCGCTGCGCTCGACAGCGATGCTGAACGCAACTGCGCGATCGTCGGATGCGGCACGACGTTGCCGGCAGCGCGGTCGATCGTGGCGGCGGCATTTCGGCTGACCATCGGCCGCAGCTTAAAGCACCGCACAGTAGATTGTCTACAATCTACAAAAAACAATTGACGCAAAAATGGGTGACTGCGTAGACTGCCCCGCCTGGGGAACGGGTTCCGGTACTCAGCTCGCGGCGCGCGCGGCGTGTCACGATTGAGTCACGGGTGCGGGCCAGCATCGCGGTCCGCGGGCGAACAACGCTTCGCAGTGGCGGGTGCATGCGCACCGCACTGACTTCAAAAGGAGATCTCAATGAACTTCCGCATCTCGACCGTGGGCAGGGCGCTCGCGGCGCTGGGCCTTTCCGCGCTGGCGTTCGGCGTCGCGGCGCAGAAGACGCAACTGACGGTCTACACCGCGCTGGAGACCGACCAGTTGAAGGCTTACCAGACCGGTTTCGAAACGGCCAACCCGACGATCGAGATCGTCTGGGTCCGCGATTCGACCGGGGTGATCACCGCCAAGCTGCTGGCCGAGAAGGCAAATCCGAAGGCCGACGTCGTGATGGGCGTGGCCGCCACCAGCCTGGCGATTTTCGAGACTGAAGGGATGCTGCAGCCATATGCGCCGGCGGGACTGAGCCGGATCGCGGCGCAGTACCGCGATGCGAAGAATCCTCCTGCCTGGGTCGGCATGGACGTGTGGGGCGCGACCATCTGCTTCAACACCGCCGAGGCGGCCAAACGCAACATTCCCAAGCCCGAGACGTGGCGCGATCTGCTCAAACCCGTCTACAAGGGCCAGATCGTGATGCCGCATCCGGCCTCCAGCGGCACCGGCTTCTTCGACGTTTCGGCGTGGCTGCAGATGTGGGGCGAGGCCGACGGCTGGAAGTACATGGACGGCCTGCACGAGAATATCGCGCAGTACATGCACTCGGGTTCGCGCCCGTGCGCCTCGGCAGCCAATGGCGAATTTGTGGTCGGCATCTCGTTCGAGTACCGCGCGAACCGGGAGAAGGCGCAGGGCAAACCGATCGATCTCGTGTTCCCCAAGGAGGGCCTGGGCTGGGATCTGGAGGCGAGCGGCATTCACAAGGGCACCAAGAACCTCGCTGCGGCGCAGAAGCTGATGGACTGGCTGGCGACGGACGAGGCGATGGCCCTGTTTGCTAACAACTTCGCGATCGTCGCGGTGCCGGCGCTTTCGAAGCCGCTGCCGAACGTGCCGGCCGACTACGCCAGCCGGTTGGCGAAGAATGACTTCGCGTGGGCGGCGAAAAATCGCGACCGTATCCTGGCCGAATGGAGCAAGCGGTACGAGAGCAAGGCCGCGCCTAAATAACGTCATTGCGGACGGTTGTTCCGCCGGAATCGCCCGCCGCGTTTGAGCGGACCGCTTCGCGGCCGTTCAACGCGGCGTTTTTCTTGGCACTGTGAAGATATGAGCGCTGAGGCACTTCGGCTTGAAAGCGTCCACAAGGCGTTCGGTGCCTTCGTCGCGCTGAAGTCGATCGACTTGTCGATCACCTCGGGCGAACTGGTCTGCTTTCTCGGTCCGTCGGGCTGCGGCAAGACCACGCTGTTGCGCATCATCGCGGGACTCGAGCAGCAGACGCGCGGGCGCGTGATCCAGAACGGGCGTGATGTATCGACCGCGCCGCCGGCGGCGCGCGACTACGGGATCGTGTTCCAGTCGTATGCGCTGTTTCCCAACCTGACGATTCACGCCAACGTCGCCTATGGGCTGGTCAACCGGCACAAGCAGCGTGCGGAGATCGAGGCGCGCGTGCAGGAACTTCTGACACTGGTCGGCCTGCCCGATGCCGGACCCAAGTATCCGGCGCAGATGTCGGGCGGACAGCAGCAGCGCGTGGCGCTTGCGCGTGCGTTGGCAACCTCACCGAGCCTGCTGCTGCTCGATGAACCGTTGTCCGCCCTCGACGCCAAGGAGCGCGAACGGTTGCGCGGAGAAATCCGCCACCTGCAGCAGCGACTCAAGGTGACGACGATCATGGTCACGCATGATCAGGAAGAAGCGCTGTCGATGGCCGATCGGGTCGTCGTGATGAATCACGGCGTGATCGAGCAGATCGGCACGCCGCTCGATGTCTATGAAAGACCGACGTCGCCGTTCGTGGCGGAATTCCTCGGCAAGGTCAACGTGCTCAAGGCGGTCGCACTGGGCGGGGGACGCTTCCGGGTCGGAGAAGTTGAACTGGCGACGGCCGCCAACGGTATCGACGCGGGAACGAACGTCCGGCTCTACCTGCGGCCGGAGGACCGGATCCTGTCCGACAGCGGTCCAGTCGAAGCGATGCCCAATGCGGTGCACGCGACGGTGCGCAACCTGGACTTCCTGGGCACGTTCTGTTTCGCGCAAGTCGACGTCGATGGCTTTGATGGCCAGCGCATGACGATCTATTTCTCGCTCAACCAGGCGCTCGAAATGGGTATTTGCGCCGGCGCGCGACTGCCGCTGGCGTTGCGTCCCGAGCGCTTCCGCGTGTTCACGCTCGCTGCATGAGTGTCGCAGTCGATCGACCCTTCGCGCCGCGCAGATGGGCGCTCTGGAGCGAGGCGCTCGCCGCGCGCGGTGGCCTCGTGCTGCTGGCGCTGGCGCTGCTGGTCTTTCTCACCGTCCCGCTGGCGACGCTGCTCGTGCGCAGTCTGGACGACCGCAGTGGCGCGTTTGTCGGTCTCGCGAACTTCATCACCTACTTCGGCTCACCCGTGTTCGCCCGCTCCGCGAGCAATACGCTCACTTTCGCCGGGCTGACCACGCTCGCGACCGTGCCGCTCGCGTTTGCCTTTGCCTACGCGATCCAGCGCAGCTGCATTCCGTTCAAGAGCCTGTGGCGCAACATCGCAATGATTCCAATCCTGGCGCCGTCGCTGCTGGCGGCGCTGTCGTTCATCTATCTGTTCGGCAATCAGGGCTGGCTGAAGGGCGTGCTCGGCTGGTTCGGCTTGACCACCGTTTACGGCATGCCGGGCATGGTGCTGGCGATGACGTTCGCGTCGTTTCCACATGCGGTGATGATCCTGCTCGCTGCGCTGGCGCTGTCGGATGCGCGCCTGTACGAGGCGGCCGAGTCGATGGCGACCTCGGAATGGCGCAAGTTCATCACCATCACCCTGCCGGGAGCGCGCTACGGACTGATTTCGGCGGCGATGGTCGTGTTCACAATGGCGGTGTCCGAGTTCGGCGTGCCCAAGGTGATCGGCGGCAATGCCAGCGTGCTGGCGATCGACATCTACAAACAGGTGATCGGGCAGCAGAATTTTTCGATGGGCGCGGTCGTCGGCCTGATCCTGCTCCTGCCCGCGGTGGCGGCGTTCTTCATCGACTACGTAGTGCGTACCAGGCAAAGTGCGCTGTTGACCACGCGCAGCGTGCCGTACTCTGCGCGGCCGTCGCTCGTGCGCGACGCTGCGCTGTTTCTGTACGTGGTGCTGATTTGCGCGCTGCTTCTGCTCGTGCTGGGCATGGCGGTGTTCGGATCGCTCGTCAAGATTTGGCCATACAACCTGTCGTTCACGCTGAATCACTACACCTACGGGTTCGAAGAGGCCGGTGTGGACAACGCCTGGCGCAACAGCGTGGTGATGGCCGCCTGGTGCGCGGGGCTGGGCGCGGCCGTGACTTTTGCCGGTGGCTATTGGCTGGAGAAGACCCGCGGCGCCAACTGGCTGCGGCCATTGATCCAGCTGCAGGCGATGATGCCGATGGCGGTGCCGGGGATGGTGCTCGGCATCGGCTACATCCTGTTCTTCAACTATCCGACCAACCCGCTGAATTTCCTGTACGGCACGATGACGATCCTCGTGGCCTCGACGATCGTGCACTTCTATTCGTCGAGCCATCTGACCGCGGTGACGGCGCTGAAGCAGCTCGACAATGAATTCGAGTCGGTCTCGGCGTCGTTGAAGGTGCCCTTTTACAAGACGTTCTGGCGCGTGACGGTGCCCGTATGCCTGCCGGCGCTCGTCGATATCAGCCGCTACTACTTCGTCAACGCGATGACGACCATCTCGTGCGTCGTCTTCCTCTATTCGCCCAAGACGATGCCGGCCGCGATCTCGATCCTGCAACTCGACGAGGCCGGCGCGGTCGGACCGGCGGCGGCGATGGCGACGTTGATTGTCGCGACCTCGGCTGTCGTGACTGCGTTGTTCTTCATCGTCGAATGGTGGCTGATTCGCCGCACCCAGGCGTGGCGCCAAACGACGCGCAACTAGCATCTCTTGTATAGGAGCTCTTGATGACCCAGTCCGTGATTGCCCGGCTTTCGCCCATCGGTCGCGTGCCGGAGGCTATCCGGCACGCCTCGGCCCAGCAGCAGAAATTCGACACCGAGAACACGCAGCGCAGCGTCGCTTACGTCATGCTGGACTGTTCGGGGACGACCATGGATCGCTATGTGGACGCGCCGGCGATCGTGTTCGTCGAGGTGTTCAAGAATTACGGCCTCGAGATTTCCATGCCTGAAGCGCGCGCGCCGATGGGACTGCGCAAGGACCTGCACATCAGGGCGATCACGCAGATTCCGTCGGTCCGCGAACGTTTCGTTGCCAAGTTTGGACGCGAACCGAACCAGGCGGACGTCGATGCGATGTTCGCCGATTTCGTCCCCACCCAGCTCGAGCTGCTGCGCAAGGGCAACTATCACGAACTGCTGCCGGGCGTGGGCGAGGTGGTGAAGAACCTGCAGAAGCAGGGCATCAAGATCGGCGTGACGACCGGCTTCACGCGTGACATGCTCGATCTGCTGCTGGCGGGTGCCGCCAAGCAGGGCTTCGTGCCTGACACGGCCTGCGCCGGCAACGAGGTCGAGATGCCGCGGCCGACCGCGTACATGGTGATCAAGAACCTCGAGCGCCTGGGCGTTTACAACCTGAACAACGCCATGCTCCGCACGGTAAAGGTGGACGACACCGTCTCCGGCGCCGGTGAGGGTGCGCCACTGTGCTGGCGCGTGGGCGTTTCGAAATGGAGCAATTACGTCGCCGACAGCTGGGACGCGGTGCGGAAGATGAGTGCGGCGGAACTCGAAGCGCGGGAGCGGGCTTCCAAGGAGAAGCTGATCCAGGAAAGCGGGGCGCACTATGTGATCGACGACCTGCGGGATCTGCCCGCGGTCATCGCCGATATCAATCAACGACTCGCGGCCGGCGAGAATCCATAAAGATCCAGATCCCACTCCTCTCGGAGGCTTTCATGATTCGCGGAAACGACGCCATTCTCCTGACGCCTGGCCCGTTGACGACTTCGCTCGAAACCAAACAGGCGATGCTGCGCGACTGGGGCTCCTGGGACGAGAGCTTCAATCGGATCACCGTGTCGCTGTGCCGCGATCTGGTCGACATCGTCAACGGTGGCACCGACTACGTCTGCGTGCCGCTGCAGGGCAGCGGTACGTTTTCGGTCGAAGCGGCGATCGCCAATGTTGTCCCGCGCAACGGCAAGGTGCTCGTGCCGAACAACGGCGCCTATTGCGCGCGCATCGTCAAAATCTGCAAGTACCTGAACCGCGCGGCCGTCGATCTCGCGGTGCCCGAAGACCAGCCGACCAACGCGGCGACGGTCGAGGCGGCGCTGAAGGCCGAGCCGTCGATCACGCACGTCGCGCAGGTGCATTGTGAAACCGGCGCCGGCATCCTGAACGATCTCGCTGGCGTGGCGCAGGTGTGCAAGCGGATGGGGAAGGGATTGATCGTCGATGCGATGAGTTCGTTCGCCGCGCTGCCGATCGACGTCAGAAATGTGCCGTTCGATGCCTTGATCGCCGCCAGCGGCAAGTGCCTCGAAGGCGTGCCTGGCATGGGCTTCGTGATCATGAAGAAGAGCGTGGTCGAAAGTTGCGCCGGCAACTCGCACTCGCTGGCGATGGATCTCAACGACCAGTACGTCTACCTGCAGAAGACCACGCAGTGGCGCTACACGCCGCCGACGCACGTCGTAGCGGCTCTGCGCGCCGCGGTCGATCAGTTCAAGGCCGAAGGCGGCCAGCCGGCGCGTGGCGCGCGCTACACGAAGAACTGCGCCACACTGGTCGACGGTATGCGCGCGCTCGGGTTCCAGCCGTTCCTGCGCACCGAAGTTCAGGCGCCGCTGATCGTTACGTTCCATGCGCCGGCCGACCCGGCGTATGACTTCAAGACCTTCTACGCGAAGACGCGCGAGCGCGGCTACATCCTCTATCCGGGCAAGCTCACGCAAGTGGAGACGTTCCGAGTTGGCTGCATCGGCGCGATCGACGCCAACGAGATGCGCAACGTCGTGAGCGCGGTGGCGGAAACGCTGAAGGACATGGGCATTCGCAGTGCCGCGCCGGCGCCGGCGGTGAAGAAGGCCGCGTGAAGCGATTCTGTGATGCCGTTGCCCGCGATCGGTTCGGGCTGAGCTTGTCGAAGCCGGTGCTGAGCGAAGTCGAGGGGTTCTTCGCCCGCCGGCTGGCTCGGCGTTCAGGGCGAAAGGCTGCTCGCTAGGCGCTGCTCTGCGATGAGTTCGCCGCCGCGCAATGCGTGGCGATCAGGTCCGTCAGCATCGGCATCAGCGCCGGTGGCAGATCATGCCCCATGCCGCGAATCACCTTCAGCGTCGCGCCGGGAATCTTGGCGGCGGTGTCTTCGCCGTGCGCAACCGGCACCAGCGGATCGGCGTCGCCGTGAATCACCAGCGCGGGCGCGGTGATCTGCGGCAACATCATCGAGCGGTCGCCGGAGGCCAGGATCGCGATCATCTGCCGCAGTGTTCCCATCGGCCGGAATGCCCGTGCCAGCCCGCGCCGCAGACGTTCCTGCAATTGCGGCAGCGGCGTCGGGAATCCGGTGCTGCCGATCACACGAAACAGCTTCACGTAGTGATCCACGAGGGCGTCGAGGTCGGCGCCGCCTTCGGGCCGTCGGGTGAGCGCGAAGAACGCGTCGAGCTTGGGCTGCGGCAGCCGCCGCGCACTGGTGCTTGACATGATCGAGGTCAGCGATAGCACGCGCGCGCGCCACTTGATCGCCAGCAATTGCGCGATCATGCCGCCCATCGACGCGCCGACCACATGCGCGCGCTCGATGTTCAGCGCGTCGAGCAATCCAACGGTATCGGCGGCCATGTCGTCGAGCGTGTACGGTGCCGACACCGGCCAGCCAAAGGTCCAGCGCATGAAGACAGGCATCAGCGGGCCTACGTGCCGGTCGTCGAACTGCGTCGACAGACCCGCATCGCGGTTGTCGAAACGCACCACGCGAAAGCCGCGCGCAACCAGTCCCTCGACCAGTTCATCAGGCCAGGTGACGAGCTGCATTCCGAGCCCCATGATCAACAGAATCACCGGACGCTTCGCGTCGCCGCGCGATTCGTACTCGATCTGGATGCCGTTGGCGCTGACCTTCGCCATCAGACGCTCAACATCACTCGGATTGGGCCGGCTCGGGGAAGACCATCGCGCGCCAGCCTTCGCGGTGAAAAGGTTGCCAGTTGCCCTCGTCCTGCGCGAGCCGATCGGCGATCGCGTACATGGCCGCCGGATTCATGCCGATGCCGAAATGACTGGCCACGACTTCGATGTTCTCCGCGGCGGGATGATCGTCATTCACGCAGCAGCGCCAGGCAACCACGCCGTCGGTGCGGCTGTATAGCGAAGTCGTCGGCACCGGCGGCGGCTTGTGCATGTGAGGCCGGCGCGGGTGTTCGTCGATGTCGTGACCGGCCGCGAATTCGTAGAGCCACCACGCATTGGTGGCACGTGGGTGGCCGTTGAATGGCGTGCCGAGCGTGATCACGCAACGGACGAGATCGGGTAGATCCTTGGCGATCTCGCGTGCATAGATTCCACCAAGGCTCCAGCCGATCAGGCTGATCTTGCGCCCCGTCTTGTCGGCGAGCCGCTTGACGCGATCGAGGCAGGCCTCGACCACGCCCGGCCGTGCGCCCAGGTTCATGCCCTGCTGCCAGCCGTGCACGTCATAGCCGCGCCCGCGCAGATAGGCGCGCAGCGCGGCGGTCGACAGGTCGCCGGCGATGAGTCCCGGAAACACCAGCACGGCATGGCCATCGCCATTCGGCGCGCGCTGCAGCCAGGGTAACGCAGCGAGTGTCGCGGTGTATTCGATCGGTGCGCGCCATTCGAGCGCCATAAGCAGCAGCGACGGCGCGCTGATCGCTGCGCGTTCCCACTCGACCGCTTCCGCGATCGCCGCGGTCTCCTGCGCCACGCGCCCCGCCGTGCGCGTGGGTCGGTGCGCTTTGCGCGGTCGAGCGCGCTTCAATGCCGGGCGACCTCCTGGCGCGGCTGCGTGCTGCGCCCCTTGCGCACGCGCGCCGGCGCGACGGCGGCGGCGGCGTCGGCGGGCACTTCACCGTTGTGCTTGCGCACTGCGCGCGCCGGTCTGGCGGGTTCGGTGTGCGCGGTTCCGGCAGCCGCGCGCGCCAATGCTGCGTATTCGGCGGCGGCGGCTTGAATGTGCTCCTTGAACTTCGCTAGGTCTGGCAGCGCACGCTTGCAGGCGGTGAGGCCGAATTCCATCGCGCCGCAGTAGCTCTGCACCGTGATGTTCAGTGCGATGCTGTGCACGACGATTGATACCGGAAAGTGGCTCGTCATGCGCGCGCCTGCGAGATACAGCGGCACCTGTGGTCCCGGCACGTTCGAGATCACGACGTTGGCAATCGGCGCCATCGTGTTGGCAAGTTGGCTGCGACCGAAAAGCGCGGCGAGCCCGCTCACCAGCCACGGCGCGCCAAGCGATGGATAGTCGGTGGGAATGCCGGCCCGCAACGAGCCCGTGATCGCCTTGCCTTTCAGCATTGATTCGCGAATCACCTTCAGGCGCTCGGCGGGATCGTCCAGATTGGTCGCGAGGTCCGCCAGCATCATCGACACCTGGTTGTTGCTCGACGCATCGCCGCTCTGGCGCAGCGAGAACGGCACCGCGACGGCAAGCGGCTTGTCGGGAATGCCGCCGTGCTCGTCGAGCCAGCGCCGCAGCGCGCCGCTGCAGGTGGCGAGCACGATGTCGTTGATCGTGACGCCCAGCGCCTTCGACACCCGTTTCGCGCCGGCGAGCGGTACCGACGTGGTCGTGAAATTGCGTTGGTTGGTGATCGCCACATTGAGTGGCGTGCGCGGGCCGCGCGAGAACTTTGGCAGCCCGCCGCCGGTGCCGCCCAATCGCGGCGGCAGCAGTCCGGCGGCGACGAGCTTCACTCCCCCCTTGGCCAGCGTTGGCACCATCTGGGCAAACTTGCGCAACTGCCCGAGCGAGTTCGATGCGCCGGCCGACAGCAACTCGCGCACCGTGGGCGCGTCTTCGGGCTCTTCATGCTCGGGCGCTTCGAGCTCGCGTGCTTCCGGCACCATGTCGAACAGCACGCGCCCCAGTTCGACCGCGGCCTGTCCGTCGACCGCGGCGTGATGCAGTTTCGAGTACATCGCTGCCTGCCCGCTGGCGAGTCCCTCGATCACATAGATCTCCCAAAGCGGCCGGCTGCGGTCGAGCAGGCTCGAGTGCAGGCGGCCGACATAGGCTTCGAGCTGCGCCATCGAGCCGGGCTTGGACAGCACGATGCGGCGCACGTGGTAGTCGAGGTCGACATCCGGCTCGCGCATCCAGACCGGATTGGCGAGCTCGAAAGGCATCGGCACCAGTTTGCGGCGAAACGCCGGCGCCAGATGCATGCGGCTGGCGATGTGGCTCTTCACACCCTCGTAGAAGTCGCCCTGGTAGCCCGCAGGCAGCTCGAAGAGGTGCAGACCGCCGACGTGCATCGGCATCTCGGGTGATTCCAGATGCAGGAAGGTCGCGTCGAGCCCGCTCAGGTGATGAAAGCTGCGCGCCACGGTGTCTCCCTTCGCGCTTCAGTCGTTGGCGAACCTTACCAAATCAGGCTGCCTTCAGTGCAATCACGCCGACGACCACGGCGAAGACGCCCGCCCAGCGGCGCGGCGACAGGTGTTCCTTCAGCACGTGGGCGCCGATCAGCGTGGCGAACAGCACCGACGTCTCACGCAACGATGCGACCAGGGCGACCGGGGCCTGCGTCATAGCCCACACTGAGATGGCGTACGCACCGGCCGACAGCCCGCCGCCCATCAGGCCACGGTCGGGATGCGCGCGCAGATACGCCAGAAAGCGTGCGCGATGCCGCGCCAACATGTAGAGGCTGAACGGCACCGCATCGATCACGAAGAGCCACGTGATGTAGCTCCATGCATTGAGCGACAGCCGTGCCCCCTTGCCGTCGACCAGCGTGTAGACGGCGATCACTGCCGCGTTGGCGAGCGCGAAGCCGATGGCCGCCCGCGAAGGCGCATGGCCGAGGCTGCGGAACGCGAGCGCGAAGACGCCGAGCGAGATCAGCAGCATTCCCATCCACGCGAGCACGCTGGGCAGTTCCTGCACAACGGCGATGCCGGCGACACCGGTGATCAGGGGTGCCACGCCGCGCATCAGCGGGTACACCAGCGTCAGATCGCCGACGCGATAGGCGTTCACCATCAGGTAGTAGTAGGCGAGATGGATCGTCAGCGAGACCGCCACGTACGGCCACGCGGCCCGGGCCAGCGGCGCGACCAAGAACAAGAACGGCAACGCGACGACGCCCGCGCCGAGAACAATGCCTGCGCTGTCGAGCAGCACATCGCGGCTGCCCTTGATCATCGCGTTCCAGCTCGCGTGCAGCAACGCCGCGAACAGGACCGCAAGCGAAACGGTCAGGGTCATCGCACCTGACCGGAGCACGCCGGCCGGGCGGTCAAAGAATCACCGCGTCCGGCGGCGTGTAGTCGAGGTTCAGCGCCTTGGCCACGGCGCGGTAGGTGAGCTTGCCGTTGGCGACATTCAGGCCGTGCTTCAGGTGGATGTTGTCGTTCAGCGCCGCGCGCCAGCCCTTGTCGGCCAGTTGCAGTGCGAACGGCAACGTGGCGTTGTTCAGCGCATAGGTCGAGGTGCGTGGCACCGCGCCGGGCATGTTGGCAACCATGTAGTGCACCACGCCGTCGACCACGTAGGTCGGCTCGGCATGCGTGGTCGGGTGTGCCGTCTCGGTGCTGCCACCCTGGTCGATCGCCACATCGACGATCACCGAGCCCTTCTTCATCCGGCCGATCATTTCGCGCGTGACGAGCTTCGGCGCTGCGGCGCCGGGAATCAGCACGCCGGAAATCACGAGATCGGCGCGCAGGACTTCTCGCTCGACGTTGTCGCGATTCGAGAACACCGTGATCACGCGCGCACCCAGCAGACGGTCCATCTTGCGCAGCGCGTCGATCGAGTTGTCGATCACCACGACCTGCGCGCCGGTGCCGACCGCCATCTGCGCGGCATTGGCACCAACCACGCCTGCGCCGAGAATCACAATCCGCGCCGGTGGCACGCCCGCCACGCCGCCGAGCAGGACGCCCATGCCGCCGCTCGCCTTCTCCAGGCAATGCGCACCGGCCTGCACGCTCATGCGGCCCGCGACTTCGCTCATCGGTGCCAGCAGCGGCAGGCCGCCGGTCGGCGCGGTGACGGTTTCGTACGCGATGCAGATCGCGCCGCTCTTGATCAGGTCGTGCGTCTGGTCCGGATCCGGTGCCAGGTGCAGGTAGGTGAACAGCACCTGCCCGTCTCTGAGCATAGCGCGTTCGCTCGCCTGCGGCTCCTTGACCTTGATGATCATTTCCGCGCGCTCGAAAACGTCCGCGGCACGGTCGGCGATCTGCGCACCGGCACGGCGGTAGTCGTCATCGGTCGCCCCGATCCCGGCGCCGGCCTTCGTTTCGACCAGCACCTCGTGCCCATGCGCCACGGCCTCGCGTGCCGACGACGGTGTCAGTCCAACGCGATATTCGTGGACCTTGATTTCCTTGGGTACTCCGATCAGCATCGATCGCTCCTTATTCTTCAGCTCTTCACCCGCAACCCATCCGCATCGTACGGCGCTTTCAGCGACACGGCTGCCGCATGGCGTTGTCCGGCCAGATCGATTTCGTAGCGACCGTCGGCGACCCAAGCCTTGTCGGCGATGCCACTCGCGTTCGTGACCAAGCCGAGCGCCACGGGCGCGCCGATCGTATGGCCAAACGCGGCCGACGTGACGAATCCGACCGGCGCTCCATTGCGCAATATCAGTTCGTTGCCCCACAGGTTCGTATGCGCGGCGTCGACGACGAGCGATACGACACGGCGCTTGACCGCGCTCGCGCCGCCGGCGGTCTTCAGCCTTTCGAGTGCAGCGCGGCCGACGAAATCGCCCTTGCTCCAGCTCACCGCGAACGATAACCCGGCCTCGAACGGGTTGATCTCCGGCGTCAGCTCGCGGCCCCATGCGCGATAGCCTTTCTCCAGCCGCAGCGACTCGACCGCGTAGTAGCCGGCATTGACGAGGCCAAGATCGCGACCCGCCTGCATCAGCCGCTCGTACACGCCGACCGCAAATTCGACCGGCACATACAACTCCCAGCCGAGTTCGCCGACATAGGTCAGTCGATTGGCGCGCAGCGTGGCGTAGCCGATGTCGATTTCGCGCGCCGTGCCGAACGGGAACGCCGCATTCGAAAGATCCGCGGTCGAAACCTTCTGCAGCAGTTCACGCGATTTCGGTCCCATCAGCGCAAGCATCGCGTACATCGGTGTCACGTCGATGATTTCGCAGCGCAGGTTGCGCTTGGCCAGCGCGCGCTCGATCAGGTCGCGGTCGCGCATCGCCTGCGCGCTGCCGGTTACGATCATGTACTCATTGCGATCGAGGCAGCTGATCGTGAAATCGCTTTCGTAACCGCCGCGCTCGTTGAGCATGCCGGTGTAAACGGTGCGGCCCGGCGTGGTTGGAACATCGTTGGCGACGAGCTGCTGCAGCAGCGCTTGCGCGTCACGGCCTTTGACCAGCAGCTTGGCGAACGACGACATGTCGAACAGTGCCACGCCGTCGCGGCAGGCGCGATGTTCCGCCGCGACCCACGGGTGCCAGTTCTGGTGCCCCCAGCCGTACTCGATCTTCGCCTCGCCCGGCGACGGCGCGAAGAAGTTGGCGCGCTCCCAGCCCATCTTCGATCCGAAGCATGCGCCGACGTCACGCAGGATCGTGTACAGCGGCGAGCGACGGAACGGCCGCGCACTGTCCAGTTCGCGATTGGGCCAGGGCATCTTGTAGTGCATGCCGAGCACTTCCTTGATGCGGTCGGGCAGCCACTGTTCGTTGGCGTTGAAGCGCGCAAAGCGGCGGATGTCGACGGGCCACAAGTCCATCGTTGGTTCGCCCTGCACGATCCATTCGGCGAGCGCCTTGCCCGCGCCGCCCGCCGACGCGATGCCCATCGAATTGAAGCCGCAGCCGATAAACAGGTTGTCGAGGCCGGGCGCCGGTCCGAGGACAAAATTGTTGTCCGCGGTGAATGATTCGGGACCGTTGTAGAACTGCTTGACCTGCGCGGTGTGCAGCGCCGGAACGCGGATCATCGCGTTGTCGAGCAGGATCTGGAAGGCATCCCAGTTGTCGGCCAGCAGCTGGAACTCGAAGTTCTCCGGAATCCCGCCACGGTGCTGCGCACTCTGCAGCCAGGGCGTCGCGTCCGGTTCAAAGCCGCCCATCAGCAGCCCGCCGACTTCTTCCTTGAAGTAGATGTAGCCATCGGGGTCGCGCAGCACCGGCAAATCACGATGCACACCGGCAATGATGTCGGTGACGATGTAGTAGTGCTCGCACGAAAAGAGCGGCACCGCCACGCGGAGCTGGCGCCCGAGCGCGCGCGACCACTGGCCGGCGCACAGCACGACGACCTCGGCCGTGAGCGTCCCCGTGCGTCCGTCCTTCGCCTGCCAGTGGAGCGCGCGGATGCGGCTGCGGCCCTCGCCGTCGTCGCGTTGCGCGTTCGTCACGCGCACGCCTTCGCAGATCTTCACGCCGCGCTTGCGCGCGCCCTTGGCCAGCGCAAGCGTGAGATCGGCCGGATTGACCTTGCCGTCACCGGGCAACCACACGGCGCCCTGCAGATCGGCGGTTTCCATGATCGGATAGAGCCTGCCAGCTTCGGCCGCGGAGATCACCTCGCACGTGACGCCGTAAGCGCGTGCCACCGCCGCGGTTCGCTTCAACTGAGTCATCCGGTCCGCAGTGCGCGCGACAGCGAGCGACCCGCACTGCTTCCAGCCGGTGCCCAGCCCGGTCTCGGCTTCGAGCTTCGAATAAAGCTCGGTCGAATAGCGGATCAGACGCGTCATGCTTTCCTGGGCGCGCAACTGGCCGACCAGGCCCGCGGCATGCCACGTCGTGCCGCAGGTGAGCTGCCCCTGCTCGAGCAGCACGACATCGCGCTCACCGAGCGCGCTCAGGTGATACGCGACCGAACAGCCCATGATGCCGCCGCCGATCACGACGGCGCGGGCATGCGCGGGCGGCGCGGTCAACGCGCTCAAGGGTTGCTCGGTGGGCATGGAATGCGACCGGCCGGGTTCGCCCAGTGCTGGCGCGACACCGCTCTGTTCAGGATTTGTCCCGCCCATATTGTGCCCGCGCAAAGAGCCGCGGTCACGCTTGCAGGTCAAATGGCAACGGGCGTTATAGTCTCCGCCAAACAGTCTGGGAAAATGAGCGGGAAAAGCGAGGAGACGATGGCGTTCACCACAGAGAACCTGCGCACTGTTGCGATTGTCGGCCACGGTGCCGCAGGCAAGACAACCCTGGTCGAGCAGCTGCTCGCCAAGAGCAAGATGATCGGCGCGCCGGGCAGCGTGGAACGAGGCACCACGGTGTCCGACTACGACGCGCTGGAAAAGACCGCGCTGCATTCGTTGCGTTCCGCCGCGGTCCACTGCGACTACAACGGCACGCGCATTCACCTGATCGACACGCCGGGGTACCCGGATTTCATCGGCCAGGCGATCGGCGCCTTGGACGCCGTTGAAACCGTTGCCGTGGTCGTCAATGCCGCCAGCGGCATCGAACTCGTGACGCGCCGCATGATGGACTGGGCGAAGAACCGCAATCTGTGTCGGATGATCGTCATCAACAAGATCGATCACGAGCACATCAACCTGCCCGCGCTTCTGGAGCAACTGCAGGAAGCGTTCGGGCCCGAGGTGCTGCCGATCAATCTGCCGGCCGACAACGGCAATCGAGTGATCGACTGTTTCGAGCGGGACGATGGCGAAGCCGACTTCCAGTCGGTGGCGGAAGTGCACCGCAAGGTGATGGAGCAGGTCGTCGAGGTCGACGACGCCGCGATGGAGAAGTATCTCGAGGAGGGCGGCATCGATCCGACCACGTTGCATGCGCCGCTGGAAAAAGCGTTGCGCGATGGGCACATCATTCCCGTGTGCTTCACGTCGGCACGCACCGGCGCCGGCGTGATGGAACTGCTCGAGGTCATGTCGCGTCACCTGCCAAACCCGTCGGAAGGCAATCCGCCGATGTTGATCAAGGGCGAGGGCGCCGAGGCGACGTCGTTCCGCGCCGAGCCGGACGTGAGCAAGCACGTCGTTGCGCATGTCTTCAAGGTCGTCAACGACCCCTATGTCGGCAAGATCGGTTTCTTCCGTGTCCATCAGGGACGGATCGGCAAGGACACGCAGCTCTATGTGGGCGACAACAAGAAGCCCTTCAAGGTTGCGCACCCGATGCTGGTGCAGGGCAAGGACATGATCGAGGTGCCCCAGCTGATCCCCGGCGATATCGGCGCGGTGGCCAAGATCGATGAGATCATGTTCGACAGCGTGCTACATGACTCGCATGAGGAGGACTTCGTGCGCATGAAGCCGCTCGATTTCCCCAGGCCGATGTTCGGCTGGGCCGTCGAGCCCAAGCGGCGCGGCGATGAGGGACGGATTTCCGAGGTGATGAACCGGATCGCGGCCGAGGATCCGACGCTGATGATCGACCACGATGTGCAGCAGAACGAGACCGTGCTGCGCGGTCTGTCCGAACTGCACCTGCGCTCGGTGCTTGAGCGCCTGAATTCGCAGTACAAGCTGGAAATTGCCACGCGCCCGCCGCGCGTGCCGTATCGGGAGACCATCAATGCGCCGGCCGAAGGCCACGCCCGCCACAAGAAACAGACCGGCGGTGCCGGGCAGTTCGGCGAGGTCTACCTGCGCGTGGAGCCGATGGGGCGCGGCCAGGGTTTCGAGTTTGTCGATCAGGTCAAGGGCGGCGTGATCCCGTACAACTTCATCCCGGCAGTGGAAAAAGGCGTGCGTGAAGTGCTGGCGACCGGCTACGTCGCCGGCTATCCGATCCAGGACGTTCGCGTCACCGTCTATGACGGCAAGCACCATCCGGTCGACAGCAAGGAGATCGCCTTCGTCGCCGCCGGTCGCAAGGCGATGCTCGATGCACTGCCGAAGGCGCGCGCCACCGTGCTCGAGCCGATCGTCAATGTCGAGATCGTCGTGCCCGACGCGGTGATGGGCGACATCACGGGCGATCTGTCATCGCGGCGCGGCCAGGTCACCGGCACTGACAATCTTGCCGCCGGCATGATGGTGGTCAAGGGCGTGGTCCCGCTGTCGGAACTCGATGGCTACGCGGGGCGCCTGAAGGCGATGACGCAGGGGCAGGGCAGCTACTCGATGGAGCTGTCGCACTACGAAGCGGTGCCGCCGGGCGTGCAGGCGACCCTGGCGAACGATTTCAAGAGCAAGCGCAGGGCAGAAGAAGAGGAGTAGTGCAATAGACTAACCTGGGAAAAACGCGGCTGCGGATCACGCGCACAGGCGATTGGGGCGCGCGCTTCCAGCGCTCAAACTTGCTGCCATGCAGCTTGACGAGAGCTTGACCATCGAATGCCCGCACTGTCACACCGCGAATTGTGTGTCGTCAGGGCGTTTCAACGAAGCGCCCATCTGCGCAGGCTGCAGACAAGGGCTGCTCGCCGGGACGCCCCTGGCGCTGAATGACGAAAGCTTCGCGCCGGTCATTGAGGCGAGCGCGCGGCCGGTGGTCGTCGACTTCTGTTCCAGCTGGTGCGCACCCTGCAAGATGTTCGAGCCGGTGTTCAGCGCCGCCGCGGAAAGAACGCCTGCGGTGCTGTTTGCCAGGGTCGATGCGGATGCAAACACCCGCATCACGAGCCGCTACGTGATCCGCAAAGTTCCGACTGTTGCGCTGTTCCGGCACGGCCAGCTTGCCGAGCGCGTCAGCGGCGCGCTGCCGCCGAAGCAGTTCGACGCCTGGCTGCGTTCCGCGCTGGCCTGAGGCCTCAGCCCGAACGAAGGTGCCAGGCCTTGGGCCGCGTGAAAGTCTCGATGCCGTAGGTCGATAGCGTGAGGCCAATGCCGGAGTGGCCAACTCCGGACCACGGCAGCCGTGGACTCACGCGATCACAGCAGTTCCAGTAGACGCTGCCGGCGTGCAGCTGTGCGAGCAGTTTCTCGGCGCGCGCGCGATCCCGGGTGTAGACGGCCGCGGTCAGGCCGTACTCGGTGTCGTTCATCAGCCGCACCGCTTCTTCGTCGCGCGCGACCTTCTGGATGCCGATCGCCGGTCCGAAGCTCTCGTCACGCATCAGCTTCATCGTGTGATCGACCTTGGTGAGCACGGTCGGTTCGAACCAGTTGCCGGGTCGATCGATGCGCTGGCCGCCGATGAGCAGCTGCGCGCCTTTCGCCCTGGCGTCCTGCACCTGGTCGGCAAGTACGTCGAGTTGCGGCGCCCGCGTCAGCGGGCCGATATAGGTGTCTTCACTGGTCGGATCGCCGCTGCGAAAGCCCTTGACCTCGCTCACGAACGCGGCAACGAAGGCATCGTGGATCTTCTCGTGCACATAGATCCGTTCGACCGAGCAGCAGCTCTGACCCGTGTTGTACATCGCCCCATCGGCGGTCGACGCAGCGGCCGCGGCGACATCGACATCGTCGCAGACATACACGGGGTCCTTCCCGCCGAGTTCGAGCTGCAACTTGATCATGCGCGGGCCGATCGTCTGCGCGATCTTGGCGCCGGTGGCGTAGGAACCGGTGAAGAACACGCCGTCGATCGGCTGCGCCAGCAGCGCCGCTCCGGCCGCGCCGGCGCCCACGATCACCTGGAACACATCCTGCGGCACACCGCTCGCGTGCAGCAGGCGACCGATCTCCAGCCCGGTCAGGGTCGCAAACTCGCTCGGCTTGTACAGCACCGCGTTGCCGGTCAGCAATGCCGGGACGAACACGTTGGCGCCAACGAAGTACGGGTAGTTCCAGGCCGAGATATTGGCGATCACACCCAGCGGTTCGTGCGAGATGCGTTCGCGCATGCCGCTTTCGTCAAACACGTCGCGCGGTTTCAGCGTCGCTTCGGTTTCGGCGAGAAAGAAGTCGATGCGCCCAAGCAATCCGTTCAGTTCGTTGCGCGACTGCTTGATCGGCTTGCCGACTTCTGAGGTCAGCACCGCGGCCAGCGTGTCGGTGTCACGCACGATCCCTTCGCGAAAGCGGCGAATTGCGGCGAGCCGCTGCGCGATCGGCGTGGCGGCCCACGACGGCTGCGCCGTGCGGGCGGCGCGGCATTTGGCCGCGATCGTCTCCGCGCTGTCGTCGGGCAGCTCGGCGATGGTCTGGCCATTGGCGGGGTTGTTGATCTTCAGCATCTCGGGGTCCTATTTCGTCTTCGTTTCGCCGCGCAGCTCGCGCGCCAGTTGCCGCGCCTCTTCGCCGTCCGGAATTGGCCGCCCTGAGTCGCGCCATTGCACCGCGGAGGGGAAGCCGTGCTTCTGCGCGTGCGCCCGAAACCACACGCCCTCCGGATTGTGGCGCGTGATGCCGTCGAAGACGGTGGCGATCATCTGCGTCGACGCCAGGCCCATGTTGTCGTAGGCCTGGTTGATCATCAGCTTCTGCATCATCAGCTGACCGCGTGGCACGCCGGCGATGCGCTCGGCGAGCGCATCGACCGTTTCATCCAGTTGCTCGGGTGCCACAGCGTCGATTGCCAGACCCCATTCCTGGGCGGTTGCGCCGTCGATCGTGTCCCCGGTGAAGAGCAGTTTCTTCGCGCGCTGCATGCCGACGCGGTACAACCACATGGCCGTCGAGGGGCAACCCCAGACTCGGGTCGGCATGTAGCCGATGCGCGCGGTCGTTTCCATCACCAGCAGGTCGCAGCTCAATGCGATGTCGGAGCCGCCCGCGACCGCGTACTGCTGCACGCGGCAGATGGTCGGCTTGTAGCTGCGCCATAGGCTCATGATGTCGTCAGTGGCGCCCTTCATCCAGCGGTAGTCCTGCATCGGGTCCCACGGCATCTCGCTCTGCAGCCACTCGTGGTCGCCCGATCTTTCCGCCGATTCCTTCATGTCGTAGCCGGCACAGAACGCGCGTCCCGCGCCCTGCATGACAATCACGTGCACTTCATCGTCATCGTTGGCGAGTTGCACCGCGCGGCGAATCTCGCCCGGCATCGGCGCGCTGATTGCGTTCAGACGCTCCGGCCGATTCAGTGTGATGCGCGCGATGCGCGGATTGCGCGTGTCCTTGCCATACAGCAGCGTCGCGAACTCGTTCAACGATGTCTCCTAGTTGCTTCTTGACCGGCACGCCGCCAGGAAATCGTGCAGGATCGCCTCGTCGTTCAGCACGTGCCCGCTTTCCCAGTCGTGAAATTCCGGGTGCCATTGCACCCCCGCCACAAAGGACGGCCCGGTCCAGCGAAACGCCTCGATGATGCCGTCGTCCGCACAACGCGCCTCGACGACGAAGTCACGTGCCAGATCCTTGATGCCCTGGTGATGCACGCTGTTCACCGTTGCCGATTGAGTTCCCGCGTACAGTTGCGCGAGCCGTGTCCCGGGCACGAAATCGACCGTGTGCAGGTTCTGGTCGTAGATCGCCGCGTTGCGGTGGGTCAGTGCGCCGGGCAGCTGCGTGGTGATGTCCTGATACAGCGTGCCGCCGAAGGCGACGTTCAGCAGTTGCATTCCACGACAAACGCCGAGCACCGGCTTGCCGGCGGCCACGAATGCCTTCGTCAGTGCAATCTCATATTCGTCGCGGATGCGGTCGCCGTTCCATCTCGGCTGCAGCGCCGTTTCGCCGTAGCTCCCCGGCCAGACATCGGCGCCGCCCATCAGCACCAGCCCATCGAGCCACTGCGCGTAGTGAGCGAGCGTCGGCGGGTCGTGGGGCGCGGTGCGTTTCGTTTCGCCCTCGGGCGAGGGAATCATCACCGCCAGGGCACCTCCCGACTGGACCCAGTGCGCAATCGACTGCTCGACGTACTGCAGCGTCTTGCCCTTGAAGATGTCACGCGTCGGGTCGGCGTGAAAGAAGCTCGCCGAGATGCCGATCTTCAACCGCTCGGTCATTACATCGCCTGCTCAAAGAAGCGCGCGAAATCTTCCGCCTTGCAGGGGCGCGGATTGGTCTGGTGGCAGATATCGGCCGCGGCAATCTTGACCAACGCGGGAATCTGCTCGCGCATCACACCCTTCGATGCCAGCGTGTCGGTGATGCCGATCTCGCGCTTCAAGCGCCGCAGCCACGGCACGAAGTCCTCGGCGCCGTTGGCGCCGACCACGCGCGCAAGTTCAGCAAACTTGGCCGTCACCGCGTCGTAGTTGAACTTCATCACCGGCTCGATCATCAGCGCGTTGGCGAGACCATGATGCAGGTCGCACACCGCGCCCAGCGCATGCGCGCACGAGTGCACGGCGCCGAGGTCCTTCTGGAACGCGATCGCACCCATCATCGACGCCATCATCATGTCGCTTCTGGCCTGCAGACTGCCTGGCTCGCGCACGGCCGTGGCGAGCGCGCGCGCGGCGATGCGCGTGCCTTCGAGAGCGATGCCGTCGCACAGCGGGTGATAGGCGGGCGACAGATATGACTCGAGGTTGTGCGTCAGCGCATCCATGCCGGTGGCGGCGGTGATATGCGCGGGGAGTGCGAGCGTCAGTTCCGGATCGGCGAAAACCGCCTTGGCGAGGATCTGCGGAGAAAAAACGATGCGCTTCAGATGCGTGTCGTCCTCGCTCACGACGCTGGAGCGCCCGACCTCGGACCCCGTGCCGCTGGTGGTCGGCAACGCGATCAAGTAAGGCAATTCATTGACGATCGTCTTGACCTGCGGGTGATCCCATACGTATTCGAGGATGTGGCCGTCGTGCACCGCCATCAGCGCGACCACCTTGGACACGTCGAGCGCGGCGCCACCGCCGAAGCCGATCACGCAATCGGCGCGGTGCGCCTTGTACGCGGCGGCACCGTCCATCACCTGTGCGCAGGTCGGGTTGCCGAACACACCACTGAAGATGCCGGCGTCCAGACCGCCGCCGAGTCCTTGCTTGAAATCGGCAAGGACAGGCAACGCCGCCAGGCCCCTGTCGGTGACGATCAACGGCCGCCTGAAGCCACGCTCACGCAGGTGCTCGCCGACGAGCCTGCGCGCGCCGGCGCCAAACTGAATTGCTGTGGGAAACGAGAAATAGGAGATGTTCATTCGCTTCAATCCCGATAGACGTCGCGACGATGCCCGACTTGAATGACGGCCACAACCATGCCCTTGTCCTCGACCCGGCCGATCAAGCGGTAATCGCCGACACGATACTTCCAGTAGGCGCCCGGACGTTCGCCTCGCAGCGGTTCTCCGAAAGAGCGCGCATCGACGCTGCGCCGACCCCTCTCAGCGAGGAATTTCAGCAACCTGCGCGCGATCGATCGATCGAGCTTGCGCAAATCCTTGGCCGCCTCAGGGGAGAACTCAACCGTCCACACCATATTCGCCCATGAGATCGTCCAGCGGGATCGCCTTCGCGGCGCTGTAGGATTTCATGCGCTTCTCGGCCAGGTAGAAGTCCTCGAGGTCGGCCAGGTATTCGCTCAGTGCCTCGCGCACGTAGAACGACTTGGCGCGCCCCGTTCTCTTGGCGAGCTTGTCCAGTCGTTCCTCCATGTCCTCGGGCAGGCGAACGGCGAGCATGATTTGTGCTCCAGCACATGATGTCATACAAGTATAGCGTCACGACCCGTCTCGACTTCAGCCGTCCTCTGGCAGATCGAACCGATAGCCCGCCCCGTACACCGAGGCGATGCAGTCGATGCCGGGCAACACAGTCGCGATCTTGCGGCGCAGGTTCTTGATATGGCTGTCGATGGCGCGGTCGCTCACGTCGCGGAAATCGTCGTGCAGCAGGTCAAGCAGCTGTACGCGGCCGAAAACACGGCCAGGCTGCGACAGCAGAAGGCGCAGCAGACGGAACTCCAGCGGCGTCAGCGGCAGCGCGTGTGCGCAATCTGGCCGATCCGACGTTCTTCGACCTCGGCCTGTGCGGGCCGAATCGCAGCGACCTGTTAACGAACACCGATCTGTGCGGCCGCTTCAAGACGCCGACGTTGCGCAACGTCGCGCTGACCGCGCCTTACTTTCACAACGCATCGATTGGCACGCTCTAGGACGCGGTGGCCTTTTACGCGACGCGGGACAGCAATCCCGCGCGCTGGTATCCGACGGTCAACGGCGTGGTGCAGAAATTCAACGACCTGCCCGCGCAGTATCAAGGCAACATCACTCAGGGCCCGCCGTTCAATCGGCGCCAGGCTCCGCCGCCGCTGACACCGCAGGATGTTGCGGACCTCGTCGCGTTCCTGCGCACGCTGACCGACGGCTTTGTGCCGACGAACTAGGAAATCGCACGATGTTTCTGGTGTGAGACAGCGGCGGCATGCTCAGTCGATGCGAACCCAGCGCAACTCGAGCACGTCGTTTGGCCACGACACCGCGCTGATGTTCGGACGCATCACCCACGTCAGCTTGCGGCGATAAAGCGGCAGCAGGGGCAGGTCGGCATGCAGCATGCGCAGCGCATCGCCGGTCATCTGCCGCCGCCTGACGAGATCGGGCTCGACGCGGATGCCGTCGATCAGCGCATCGAGCTTCGGATTCGAATAACGCCCGCCGTTGAACGCGCCGCTGCCGACACCATCGTAGGTACGCACGATGCTGTTCAGCATGGCCCAGGGATCGGTGCCCGGTGACCAGCCGAATTCAAAAAAGCTGGAAGAGGCCTGCGTCAGCTTGGGAAAGAATGTCGCGCTCGGTAACGGCTGGAACGTCACGCGGATGTTCACCTGCGCCAGCATCGCAGCGATCGCCTGGCACACGGCGGCGCGATAGGTGGCGTTCACGCAGTCGAGCGTGACGCCGAATCCGTCGGCGTAGCCGGCCTCCTTCAGCAATGCGCGTGCGGCCGCCGGGTTGTAGGGCAGCCGTTTGTCCAACTCGGACACATAGCCGTCCACCAGGCGCGAGACGTGCGAGCCGGTGGGCATGGCCAAGCCGCGCAGCACCTTGGCGACGATCGCATCGACGTCAATGGCCTGGTAGATCGCACGTCGCACGCGCAGATCCTTGAACGGATTGCGGCCTTTAACGTCGGCAAACTGCAGTTCGTCGCGCGCCTGGTCGAATCCGAGGTACTGGGTGCCGATATCGGTGACCTCGACGGACTTCAGGCGCTTGTCGTCTTTCAGCCGCGCCAAGTCCTGGAACGGCGGATCGATCACGAAATCCACTTCGCCGGAAGCGAGCGCGGCGAGCCGCGTGGCGTCCGACTGAATGACGTTGTAGATCGCTTCGGTGACGTTGCCGATGCCCTTGCCGCCCCGGCCCCACCAGCCGGGATTGGCAACGAGTACCAAACGGCGATCCTGCTCATAGCTCTTAAGCAGGTACGGACCGGTGCCATTGGCATTGCGCACCGCGAACGTCTCCTGCTTGCCGTTGTAGTCCTGCGGCAGAATTACGCTGTGGTCTTCCGCCCAGGCCCTGCTCATCATCGCGATCTGCCACAGCTTGTCGGGCAATACCGCATCGGGCGTCGAAAGAATGACATCGATCGTCAGCGGATCGATCTTCTTCGCGCCGGCCACGCCGCGCAACTGATTCGCGCGCTGCGAGGTCTTGGCGAGTGCTCGCTCGATCGAAAACACCGCGTCATCGGCAGTGAAGAGCGATCCGTCGTGAAACTTCACGCCCGGCCGCAGCCGGAAACGCCAGCGCTTCGCACTGTCGAGCGACTCCCACGATACTGCGAGCGAGGGCTCCAGCCTGAACTCCGGGTCGCGATTGACCAGGCCTTCGTAGATCTGCGTCACCACGCGCGTCTGATACAGCAGCGCGAGCGAGTGCGGGTCGAGCGAATTGGGATCGAACGCGCTGGCGAACCGCAGCGTCTTTGCATTGGCCGGCAGCGCCGCGGCTGCCAGCACGGCACAGACGGCGAGCAGGCGCGGTAAAGCAGCGCGGACGAATATCAGGGACACCGCGTTGACGCCGAAAGCGCCGACAGCAGCAGTGGGCGTTCGCGCGGGCGACTCATCGACGTTGCCCCCGCGCCGGCAGCACCGCCGCACCGGCAAAGCGCGCACCAGCGCCCAGTTCGGCCTCGATGCGAAGTCCCTCGTTCCATTTCGCCGTGCGTTCGCCGCGAGCGAGCGAGCCGACTTTCAGTTGGCCGGCGTTCCAACCCGTGGCCAGATGAACGATCGCGACGTCCTCGGTTTCGCCGGAACGGGCGGACACGATCGTGCCCCAGCCGGCCGCGCGCGCGGCGGCCAGTGCGTGGCGGGTTTCCGTGATCGTGCCGGCCTGGTTGGGCTTGAGCAGCACCGCGTTGCATGCGCCCTCGTCGATCGCGGCGGTGATGCGCGCTGCGTTGGTCACCAGGTAATCGTCGCCGATCACCTGCACGCGTTGACCGTGCGCGGCGGTGAATGCGCGCATGCCGGCCGAATCGTCCTCGGCGAGCGGATCCTCGACCGAGGCGATCGGATAACGCGCAAGCCACTGCCCGAGCACGTCGAGCCACGCGCCGGTGTCGTACTCGCGCCCTTCGAGGCCGAGCCGATAGCGGCCGTTGGCGCTGAACTCGGAAGCGGCGACATCCAGTGCCATCAGCACCTCGCCGTTGCGAAAACCGGCCGCCTCGATGGACTGCGCGAGTGTGCTCAACGCTTCTTCGTTCGAACTGAAGTCCGGCCACCAGCCGCCTTCGTCGGCGACGCCGGCGATGCGCCCTCGACGCGCCATCACTGCGCCGGCAGCGCGATACACCTCGGCAACCATCGCCAGCGCCTCATCGAAACTCGCCGCGCCCACCGGTATCACAAGGAAGTCCTGGATGTCGACGCGGCGGCCGGCATGCGCGCCGCCACCGAAGATCTGGATCTGCGGCAGCGGCAGGCGTACGTCGTGTCCGGCGGCAAGATAACGCCACAGCGGCGCACCGGCCGCGGCCGCTGCCGCCTGCAGCACCGCCAGAGACGTCGCGATCGTCGCATTGCCGCCGAGCTTTGCCTTGTTGGGCGTACCGTCGAGCGCGATCAGCGCTTCGTCGATTCCCTCCTGCGCGACCGCGTCGCGGCCAAGGAGAGCCTGCGCGATCGGCCCATTCACGTTGGCGACCGCCCGTGCGACGCCGAACCCGCCGAACGCCGTGCCGCCGTCACGCAGGTCGATCGCCTCGTGCCGGCCGCGCGAAGCGCCCGCCGGTGCGATGCCGCGCCCGTGCGCGCCGCAGGCGAGGGTGACTTCGACTGCCACCGTCGGCCGGCCGCGCGAATCCCAGATGCGGCTTGCCGCGACGCGCGTGATCTTTGTGTTCATTGCCGCCACTCGCGGACCCAGGCGCTGCGCAGCGCATCGAGTCGATCGGCCGGTCGCAGCAGGAAGTGCCGCGCGAAACGCCGAACGCGCTCGCGCCCGGTTGCATCGCTGATGTACTCGACCGGTGACTTGCCGTCGATGCGCGCCAGCAGCATTGCTGCCAGCAGGTGACTCGTCCGCGCTTCTATTGCCGACCTGGGCTCCCACGTGACGCCGGCCAGATAGCGCGCCGCGAGCGCGTCGAAACATGCGCTGAGCGGCGTGGTGGACGCGGGCCGCCACACACACTTGAGCAGCAGATGGTTGAGCACGAACGCCAGATCGAACGCGGGATCGCCGAACCACGCGCATTCCGCATCGAGCAGCACCGGCCCGTCTGGCCCGACCAGAATGTTCTTTGGGCTGACATCGCCATGCACGAGCACGAGCTTCGTGTGTGCGGTGGTCTCGATCAACTGCCGCAGCACCGACGAGCAGTCGGCGTTCGCCTGCGCAGCGGCGCCGAAATACGGGTCCAGCCGCAACGCGTGGAAGCTCGCGTCATTGGCAAACCGCCGCGCGATTTCCGCCTCGTTCGCGGTCGCGGCGTGGATGCGCACGAGACAGGTCGCGACCGCAACCGCCGTGGTCTCCTCGATCCTTCCTTCGCGCAACTGCGCCTTCCAGACCGGGTACTGGGCGGGGTCGAGGTACTCCATGGCAAAGGATCTTGATTCGGCATCCTCGGCCAGGATGCGCGGCACGGACCCCGGCGCCACGCGCGCGGCAAGCTTGATCCACGCCACCTCGGCGCGATTGCGCTCGACCGGCGCGAGCCATCGGGCGGCGACCTTCAACTGCGGCAACGCACGCTTCACGCACACCGGACCGCGTGCGGTGTCGACGCGCGCAATCGCGGACGACACGCCGCCGGCCAGTTCCCTCACCACCGGCCTTTCGCCGGCGGTGATCAAACCCATGCGAGTGAGGGCGGCGTAGAGCGCGACGAGGTCCGGGCTCGCCAGATCGCGAAGTGTCGTTTCAGCTCCCAATGGATCACCGCGCCCTGCAATGCTCGATGAGCCGTGGATGCTACCGGAGCGTGCGCGGCCGGCGCGCGATGTGCTTGATCGCACTCAAGGCATGGATCATCGCCGTATCTGCCAACGTTCCGGCTCGCGGCACTCGAAGCGTTCGATCAGCAGCTCGTCGGGTCCGGCGATCATTTCGTAGCGGAATCGTGGCTCTTCTCGAACCGGGTGTCTGAACCGGAACCCGTTTGCGGTCATCCCTGCAACCGGTGCGCCGAGATCGTCCGCCTCGATTCCCAGAGGATGGACAACGCCGCCGGGCCGGCCGTGCGGCGGCTGGTCGTACACGAAGATGAACGCGCGGCGCCGCGCCAGCCGCAAGTTTCCAGCGCCGGCGGCCTGCTCATCCCAAACGACCGTTGCGTCGAGCGTTCGGCAGAAAGACCCGCGCGTGGCGCAGAGCTTCGATGAGACGATGTGAACGTGGTCCAGGCTGACGTGCACGATGCCGCGCCGACTTGAAGACGCAAGATCAGTCGCCCACGCGTTTCTGAGGCCGGACGCAGCGAAACCCGGTCGTGGCGCCCGTGTCGTTCGTTGCGCTTTTCGCCGCAATTGCCGTGACGACGAGGGCGAACCACGATCGCCCACCGTACGTTAACCGTGCCGGCGCAACATCGGCACACTTGCCGCACGGCCCCTCGACCCCCTTCGGGAACTGCCGGTCGTCGGATCTTCGGGCCTGGGCTTCGGCTCAGCCGTTCGGCATACAACATGGGGGGTGCGTCGTGGGGCAACAGGCGCGGCGATGCGGTCGAGCAAGTCGCCGGCGATGCCATCCGAAGCGCCTACCGTCCGAAGGAATGTCTTACCTTCTCCTGCGCGCCCGGATACTATTTGACGGCCGTGTCAAATCAACGGGATCGGCACGATGTTCGAGTTCATCGGACGGGCAATTGCCACCTATCTTTCGAAGCCGATCGGCAAGCCCGGCGGCGGCGGCGACGATGCGCGGCTGCTGGCGGAAACGCTGGCGCCCGGCGACGTGCTGCTGGTCGAAGGCAACACGCGCATGAGTGCGGTGATCAAGTATCTGACGCAGTCCACCTGGACGCATGCCTCGCTGTATGTCGGCGAGCGTCCGGAACTGCCGCCCTTCAACGGCGAAGCGGTCACGCTGATCGAGGGTGACGTATTGGAAGGCATCCGCGCGGTGCCGCTTTCCTGCTACGGTAATTTCCGCGTGCGTATCTGCCGCCCGGTCAATCTGACGGCCGCGGACTGCGAACGCGTGATTCAATACGTGATCCAGCGTCTCGGCTATCAATACGACCTGAAGAACGTGCTGGATCTGGCGCGCTACCTGCTGCCGGTGCCAGTGCCGGCCCGCCTGCGGCGGCGCCTGATCGCCTTCGGCAGCGGCGATCCGACGCGTGCGATCTGTTCGACGCTGATCGCACAGGCCTTCGGCGCCGTTCGCTATCCCATCCTGCCGATCATTTCACGCAAGCACGACGGCAATCCCGGCCGCGCGGACCAGGTGCGCGAGTTGTGGCGCATCCGCCATCACAGTCTGTACGTGCCGCGGGACTTCGACATCTCCCCGTTCTTCGAGGTGGTCAAGCCGCGCATCGCCAAGAAGTTCGAGTACCAGCATGCCCCCTGGAGCGAGGGCAACACGGTCGTGATGGGGGATTCGCCGCCGACGGAGATTTCCACTGTCTTTCCGGAGGCCGGCCAGCAGGGCTGAATTTCACCGGGGTCGACGCGCACGTTGACCCGCCGCCCGCCGCGTGGCTGGTCTTTCGCTCCCGCGGCGCTTCATTTCTTTGACCCCGTTTGGGGTTGCTCAACGTTCAATGCGCGGTGTCCACCACCGCGCAGGAGACGTTCATGCTGGCCTTCCGCTTCAATGCGATCGCCGCCGCACTTGCCGGCCTGACGGCGGCCGCGCCGCCGGCCATCGGCCAGCAACCCAGTGGCACGGCGCTGACCATCTATTCGAGCGCGAGTCCGGGTGCGATTGCGCCCGAGACGTACCGCTACCCCGGCCGCAGCGGCGTGCCCGGCTACGCGGTCGTGCGCCAGGAGCGCGAGATCGACCTCGTGCGCGGCCGCAACGAGGTCAAGTTCAGCGACGTGGCGGCGCTGATCGATCCGACGACGGTCGCGTTCGAGTCGCTGACCGATCCGAAGGGCACGTCGGTGCTGGAGCAGAACTTCCAGTTCGATCTCGTCAGCACCGAAAAGCTGCTGCAGAAGTACATCGACCGATCGATCTCGGTCGATCAGGTTCGCGGCCAGGCGACCGAATCGTTCACCGGCACGTTGCTTTCCACCCAGGGTGGCGTGGTGCTCCGGCGCGATGACGGTACCGTGCAGATCCTGCCCCACAACGCCGGCGTGAAACTGCCGGCGCTGCCCGGCGGACTGATCACGCGGCCGACACTGGTGTGGAACGTCGATGCAAAGAATGCCGGTCGGCAGCGTACGCGGGTGACGTACCAGACGCAGGGCAGCACGTGGTGGACAGACTACAACGTGACGTTTGCCCAGGGGCGCAGCCAGGGCGACTGCAGGCTCGACATGGGTGCGTGGGTGAGCATCATCAACACCACCGGTGCGAGTTACACGGATGCGAAGCTGAAGTTGGTCGCCGGCGAAGTTCACCGTGCGTCTGTCGGTGGCCGGGTATCGAAGGCCATGGAATCGCGGCTTGCAGCGGCGAGTCCCGCCATGGCCGACGGTTTCGCGGAAAAGGAGTTCTTCGAATACCACCTGTACGCCCTCGGCCGGCAGACCACGCTGCCGGACAATTCGACCAAGCAGATCGAACTTTTTCCGGTCGCACGCGGCGTGCCGTGCGAGCGCACGCTCGTCTACTACGGCCGACCCGACGCAGGCTATGGCTTCATGCCCAGCCCGGCCACGGACCGCAACTATGGCGTCCAGAGCAACAAGCAGGTTGATGTCTACCTGCAATTCAGGAATGCGGAGTCGGGCAACCTCGGCATGCCGCTGCCGCGCGGCCGCGTGCGCGTATCGAAGCTCGATCCGGCCGACAGGACGCTGGAATTCATCGGCGAAGACTCGATCGACCACACGCCGAAGAACGAGAAGGTGCTGCTGAAACTAGGCAGTGCGTTCGACGTGGTCGGCGAACGTCGTCAGGTCGACTTCAAGGTCGACACTGGGCGCAAGACCATGAGCGAGGATATCGAGATCAGGCTGCGCAACGCGAAGAAGGAGCCGGTCGAGGTGCAGGTGAAGGAGGTGCTGTACCGCTGGGTCAACTGGGAGATCACCTCGGAGAGCCACGCGCATCGCAAGGAGGATGCGCGCAGCGTGTACTTCCCGGTCACGGTGCCGGCGGGTGAAGAAGTGACCGTGCGGTACTCGGTCAGGTATTGGTGGTAAGCGCAGGCACCGCGCCGTGCCCCAGCGCCAGGTCACTTCATCGCGAAGCAATACCGCAGCCCCGCGTCGCCGGTGGAGCGCAACGCATCGAGACTGCAGCCGCGCGACGGGTGCGAAGCGTTCCACGACCGTGCCGCCTCGTCGTCACCAATTCCGATCCGGTCGTGGTGACCGAGCATCGCCGAGCCTTCGCCGCTCTTGGTCCAGTTGCCACACGTGCGATCCTCGGAGCCGGCGAACGCCGTGCCGTCAGGCTGCGAGCCGGTCAGGATGTCGTGCATATTGGGCGTATCGCCGTGGCCGTTCACGGTCTCGCCCTTTTCGTTCAGCGCGGTCTGCTTGGTGCGGTTGTTCTTGCCGTGCAGTTCGGCGACGCTGCCGGCGATGACGACGCCTTGCGCGTTCTACCATGGCACTGACCCGATCCGGTCGCGGGCATTGACCGCCGGTGCGCCAGATTCGGCGCCGGCGCTCGGGTAAGCGCGCCATGTGCGCTTGCCGGCGCCCGCCGTCGCGGCGAGCGTTTGGCAGTGGGCATCGGCGCCCTTCAGCCCGCCGAAGTCGGCGCCTCTGCCGTTGCCAACGCTGGTAATGAAGAAGGTCATGTCGGATGAGGCCTGCGCGAGCACGGCCGGCCCGGCGACGGCGAATGCAACGAACGGGACGAGCAGGCCGAGAGACTTGCATTTCATCGTGATTCCCGTTGTTGTCTGCACGACGCGGCGTGGGACTGCGCATCGCCGAAGTATTCGACACGACCGCGGTCCGTCATATTCCCGACCGACGCCACGGCGCGAAGCGGTCTGGACGCAGCGGTGCGCTTTGCCGCAGTGGCGTTCCGGTTGGTCAAGTCCAGATCTCGCGCAGTCGTGGCCGCAGGAATCCTTCGATGCTCACAAATTTCCGAACCGACGCGATCCGCGCGCCGACTCCACCTGCGACTGATACAACCGCATGCGGAACAGCGGCCTACGACTGCTTTCGGTGGGCGCCGCAGGCAGATGACCCGCTTCGATCAGTCGCGCCTTGCGAAAGCCGTCGGTCGACGTTTGCGGTGACGGTCGCCGAGTCGCGCAGGAAACGTGCATGCGCAGGTTCCATGCCGGCGGTTCGGCCGACCGCGCGTCAGGCGCCGATGGCGCTTCGGTTGGGGCCAACGTGCGGGGTAATGTTCAATTGAGGCCACTCGCGGCGCTCCGTCGATTTCGGCCAATGCTGCCTTCGTCACGAAAGTGGCCGCTGCAATCGGATCAGGTCCATCAGCCGGCGCGCGGCCTCCTCTGGACTGGCGGCGGAGCAGATCGCGCTGACCACGGCGATGCCATTGGCGCCTGCCGTCAGCACGTCGGCGGCGTTGGACGGCCCGATACCGCCGATCGCGATGAGTGGCAATGACGACAGTGCGCGAATGGCGGCCAGGCCCTGAAGCCCCAACGGCGTTGCCGCATCCGGCTTGGTGGGTGTGGAAAATATGGGACTGACCCCGAGATAATCGACGGGCAGTGCCTGGTCCCGGACCGCATGCGCGTGGGCCAGGGACTCCACTGAAAGGCCGATGATTGCATGGGGAAGGTACCGCCGGATGACAGACGGTGGCATGTCGGTCTGGCCCACATGGACGCCGTCCGCCCCGCTGGCGAGAGCCACGTCTAGGCGGTCGTTGATGATCAGTGGCACCGGCGTTGGCGCCTCCGCCAGCACTTCCTTCAGCAGGCGCGCCCGGGCCAGGAACTCCCGCGTTGGCAAGTCCTTCTCGCGCAGTTGGACGCAGGTGACGCCGCCGCGCACCGCTGCCCGAACGACGTCGGCCAAGTCGCGGTGCCCGCATGCGGCGGCGTCGGTCACCAGGCAAAGGCTGAGGATCTCCGGATCCCAGGCCGTCATGTTCGTGGCATCAGGCGCAGCCGGGAAAGAAAGCTGTCGGCATCGAGGAGCTGCAGGCCGTCAATGAGCGCGATCTGGTAGGACCCGACACCGCCACCAGCCGAAAGAACCCGCTCGGCCGCCCATTCGCCGACCACACCCAGATAGGCCATGGCGGCGGCCGTCGCCCGCCATGGATCGGGCTGGATCGCAGCAAACGCACCGATCATTGCCGTCGCGGAACAGCCCACGCCGGTGACCCGTGTCATCCACGGATGACCATTGGACAGTGTCAGCCAGCGCCCATGCGAGTCAATGACGTGGTCGTTGGCCCCCGACACGCAGACAACGGCACCTGTCGCTTGCGCAAGACTGCGCGCGGCCGCCACAGCATCTTCCGAGGAGGAGGCGCTGTCGACTCCGCGGGTGACGACCGACAGTCCTGCCACGCTCATGATTTCGGAGCCGTTGCCGCGTACGATGGTCGCTGGGCCGACTTCGATCAATTCCGCCAAGGAAGCGTTGCGATAGGCGGTGGCGCCCGCACCGACCGGATCGAGCACGACCGGGATGCCGCGCGACCGCGCCTTTCTCATGCCCAGCTTCATCGCGCGGATCCAGTCGGGTTCGAGGGTGCCGATATTCAGTACCAGGGCCTGGGCAATGCCCGCCATGTCTTCAACTTCCTCCTCCGCATGGGCCATGACCGGCGAGGCCCCCAGCGCGAGCAGTACGTTGGCGCTGAAGTTCATGACGACGAAATTGGTGATGTTGTGCACGAGGGGCGCCCGTTCGCGAACGGCGAGCACATCGTCCCAGAGGTCCTGACCGCAGATCATCCGTTCCTCCATGGCCGTGGCTTCCGCTGCCGGAAAGCCTTGCCGGCCATGCTGCCGGAGCGAGCAGAAGATGCTTGAGCCAGGCGCATGTCGGCTCAGGTCGAAAGCTTGCGGCCTAGCTTCTTCTGCACGGAGTCGACCTTGGACGTCAGTCGGCCCCCGGGTCCGCTCCGGTAGTCGATCTTGATGTGTGTCCCAATCCGGGTGCAGTCGGCCCGCATGGCCTCGAAGCAGGCCGTCACGACGGCCATGACGTCGGGCCACTCGCCTTCGATGATGGTACCCATGGGGGTGAGCTGATAGGGCAATCCGCTCTTATCAATAATGTCGAGAGAACGCGCGACATAGGCGCTCACGCTTTCGCCCTTGGTCATCGGCGCCATCGAGAATTCGAGCAGAACCATGGGGGGTCTCCTTCAGGTTGCGGGATCGTTCAGGGCTTCAAGAAGCAACTCCGCCAGGCGCGGACCGAGGTCCGCCGGTGCCTGGCTGCCGTGGATACGTGCCCACTCGCTTGCCACGTCGGTCGCCGCCGCGGAGCGATACGATCGCCCGCTCTCCAAGGCCGCCTCAAACTCGCAAGCCAGGGACGTGAGGGCCTCGGTATCGGTCCGTACCAGCAGCAGCGCATGGGCGAGCACCGCACCACCGCCGTTGCGATGGCGCCAGTATTGCGCAGTGCCTGCCAGCTTGCGCGGTCCGACCGGCCCATCGACCGCGAGATTGAAGCGACCGTCACAAAACGAACCTTCGACGGCGGCGGCTCGGGTCGCAATCCCCAATGCGGCGAGAGCTCGGGACAGGGTTCTGCACAAGTGGCGGTATGCGTCCTCCGCACCGCCTTGCGCCGGGCCGGCCGCGGGATAGGCGAGGGTGAGGTTCAGGATCCCCGGCCCCTGCGGCACGACACCGCCGCCGGACCGGCGCAGGCGGACGGGCCATCCGCGGCCCGCGAATTCTGCACGGGCCAGCTCCCAACGTGCGTATCGGCGGTAGGACAGCGGGGCCACGAGTCCAGGCGCAGAATGCCAGAGGACCGCCCGACGGCAGCCCGCCAAGGCCTCGTCCAGCCACGTCAGTTCCGGCGGTTCCGCCGCCCATGGTGCAGCGAGGAACTCCACAGTGTCGAACCGCATGGTCGGCCACCGGCGCATGAGGACCGGAAACCTCGGACATCAGCCGGCGACATGCCGCTGGATCAGGCGATTGACGTCGCTGGCCCGCTCCATTTGCGCCATGTGGCCGGCATTATCGAGAATCTCCACCGTTGCCTTCGGTGGTGCGTAAGCGGCATGGGAGGCCGGTATCACCTGATCCTCCCGACCCCAGATCACCAGAACCGGCTTGTCGGTCCCCGCGAGTTGCAGGCCGGGTGTTTCCTGCTGACGGCCACCGCCGAAGAGCCCCTCGCCCAAGCGGGCAAGGAGCTCGCTGACACCGTCCAGGCGCTTGTACTTCAGCACGTCGTCCACCAGCTGCCGGGTCACCGCTGCCGGGTCGGCGAAAAGCTTCTCCAGGACCGCCTTCAGTTCTCGCCGCGACGAGGCCCCGACGAAGCCTGCCAGGTAGCCCGCATTGACTTCTTCGCCGAAGCCGGCGCTGTCGATCAGGGTTAACGTGGCCACGCGTTCCGGGTGGGTCAGCGCCAACCGGGAAGCGATCGCTCCGCCGATCGAATGTCCGACCAGATGCACCTTCTCGACCCCCAGCGACTCGAGGAAACGCGCGACGAACTGGGCGAAGGCCGAGACGCTGGTTCCGGGGAGCGCCACCGCAGATTGGCCATGGCCGGGCAGATCCAGGGCGATCACCGGTGAACGTTCCCCGATCGCATCGATGTTGAAGAGCCAGTTGTCCAGGTCGCCGCCGTAGCCGTGCAGGAACAGGACCGGCACGCCCCGATCGGCCCCGCGCCGTGCGTAGCGGACGCGCAGGCCATCGACCTCCGTGAACTCAGTGGCCGGCGCGGTCTCATCCTCCCCGGCCTCGATCGCTGGCGTCACATATCCGGCGATATAGGCATCGATCTCCGATTCGGGGACGTCCGCCTCCGCCATCACACCCAGCAACGCTTTGACCGGGAGGACCTCGCCGGCGGTCGCGACCCTCCGCCGCAGTGTGCCGGGATCGGCAGCCTCCACGGCGTTGGCGATCTTGTCGGTCTCCACCTCGAGAATCGCCATGCCGACATCGACGCGCGTACCTTCGTCGACGAGCCAATCCACGACGCGGCCCTCCCGCATCGAGAGGCCCCATTTGGGCATGACGATGGGTGTGATGCCGGCCATCAGTGTCTTGCCCCTTTCATGGTCTTGCGCACGGCCGCGGCGATCTGGGCTGCACTCGGAATGTAGAGGTCCTCCAGAACCGGCGAGAACGGCACCGGTACGTGGGGTGGTGTGACCATCTCGATGCCGGCCTTGAGGGCCCCAAACGCCCGCATCGCCACTTGGGCGGAGACGTCGGCGGCAATGTTGCAACGCGGACTCGCTTCGTCCACGCAGACAAGGCGTCCGGTTCTGGTTACGCTGTCCAGCACCGTGTCCATGTCGAGCGGCGAGAGGGTGCGCAGGTCGACGATCTCGACTTCAATGCCCTCCTTGGACAGGGTCGTGGCCGCGTCCAGGGCCCGATGGACCATCATTCCATAGGCCACGACCGTGGCCTGCTTACCCTCGCGAACCACGTTGGCCTCGCCCAGGGGGATGGCATAGCTCGCCTCCGGTACTTCGCCCTCGAAGCCGTAGAGGTTCTTGTGCTCGCAGAAGATCACCGGGTCGTTGTCGCGGATGGACTGAATCAGCAGCCCCTTGGTGTCATACGGCGTGCTTGGGCAGACGACCTTGAGGCCCGGGATGTGAGTGAACAGAGGCGTGAGCATCTGGCTGTGCTGCGCCGCGGCGCGGAAGCCGGCACCGACCATGGTGCGGATGACCACCGGCGTTTCCGCCTTGCCACCGAACATGTACTTGAACTTCGCCGCCTGGTTGAAGATCTGGTCGAAGCAGACGCCCATGAAATCGATGAACATCAGTTCAGCCACCGGCCGCAGGCCGCAGGTGGCCGCGCCAATGGCGGCACCGATATAGGCCGACTCCGAGAGCGGCGTGTCCATGAGCCGGTCGCCATGCTTGGCGTAAAGCCCCTTGGTGACCCCAAGAACCCCGCCCCAGGCATCCCGTTCGCCGTCGCTGCCGGCGCCGCCGACGATGTCCTCGCCCATGCAGATCACGGTCGGGTCCCGTGTCATTTCCTGGTCCAGTGCCTCGTTGACCGCCTGTTTCATGCTGATCTTGCGTGCCATGTCTGTCTCCCCCGGTTCTCAGTAAGCCACGTAAACGTCGGTGGTCAGGTCCGCGCCGGTCGGCAGCGGAGCCACTTTCGCCTGGGCCACCGCATCCTCGATCAGCGCCAACACCTCCTGGTCGATCGCCCGCAACGCCGCCTCCTCGATGAGGCCTGTGCGCGTGACCTGGGCACGGAATTTCTTCAAGCAGTCGTGGTTGGCCCGGATGTCCTCCATCTCGCCGGGGCCGCGGTAGGTTTGCGCGTCGCCCTCGAAATGGCCGTGGAAGCGCACCATCTTGCACTCGAGCAGAGACGGACCGCCGCCCTCGCGGGCGCGCCGGATGATCTCACCCGCCGCCTCGTACACGGCGAAGAAATCGGTGCCGTCGACGGTGATGCCAGGCAGGCCGAAGCCGGCCGCGCGGTCCACGTAGCTATCTACCGCCACCGCGTAGTCGCGCGAGGTGGATTCCGCATAACCGTTGTTCTCGACGACGAAAACGGCGGGGAGGTTCCACACCGCCGCGAGGTTCAGGCTCTCGAGGAAGGTACCCTGGTTGGAGGCGCCATCGCCGACGAAGCTGATGGCAACCTCCCCCTTCTTGCGAAACTTCGCAGCCAGCGCCGCCCCGCAGGCCAGCGGAGCGCCGGCACCGAGAATGCCGTTCGCGCCCATCATGCCCTTCGACAGATCGGCGATGTGCATGGACCCCCCCTTGCCGTGGCAGGAGCCCCCCTTCTTGCCGTAGATCTCCTTCATCATCTCGACCACGTTGACGCCCTTCGCGATGCAGTGGCCGTGACCCCGGTGCGTACTGGCGATGCGGTCGCCGTCACCCAGATGGGAGATGATGCCGGTCGCAGCCGCTTCCTCGCCGGCATACAGGTGCACGAAACCCGGGATGTCGCCGCGCCCGAAGTCCACGTGCAGCCTCTCCTCGAATTCGCGGATCGTACGCATGGTGCGGTACGCCGCAAGGAGCGCGGCCTTGCTCAACGGCAATGGATCACCTGCCATGATGGGTTCCTCCTGGGTTGGTGGGGCAATGAATGGCGGAGTAAGCCCGCGATGGCTGCCTTCTGCAGGCAGCGGGCCACGTCCACCGTCGGAAAAGCGTTCTCGCGCAGCGTGATGCGCACACGGTCGCCGGGGTCGAACGGAAGCTCTCGCTCCCCGTCGAGGGCGACGACGCCGCCCTGAAGGGCAACGGCAAATGAGTGACCGCCCGGCATGGGTTCCCAGTGAGCGATGCCCACGTCGCGCAGCATGCCGGGCGCGATGGGAGCCCGCAGCAGCAATGCCGGCTTCGCGTGGCCCTGGCTCAACTGCACGGCCAAACCGCCCGCCTCGCGCCGGCCCACGGGCTGGAGCAGGCCGCCGATTGCCGACAGGCCGATGGACTCGGGGTCGGCGAACGTCAGGTACAAGCTGTGCAGGCTTTCGGTTTTCCAGAGCGCGCGGGCGCCAACGTGTCGTTCGGTGGAGATGACGGCATCGACCAGCGCAATGTCGCGGCGCTGGTCCTCGTTGATGGAGATCTCGAGCAACTTGTTCGGCGCCAGTGCGTCAGCGGCGTCGACAAGGCCGGTGGCATAGAGGGCAACCGCGATGCCTGTGATGGTCGATTCCCGCATTTCGGGAAACGCATTGTTGGTACCGGTGGACAGACCGGCGATTGGGATGGCGACATCGCCGCTGTACAGTTCCCGCACGACGGCTCGATGGGTCCCATCACCGCCGAGGACCACGATGGCGGCGACCCCCGCGGCCCGCATCATGCGCGCCGCCTGAAAGGTGTCTTCCACGGTGGAGACGGGTTCCATGTGCAGGAACTCCACCGCCGGGAAGTGGTGGTGCAGATTGCGCTCGCGGCCGAGGTGACGGGAAAGCATGGCGCGGATGCCGCCACGGTCGGGCATCATCAGCACCCGCGACACGCCCAGGCTCGCGACCGCCGTGAGCACGCGCAGCACGATGTTCACCCGGTCCGCGATCTGCAGGTTGCTCGCGTTGGCGATCACGCGCCGGATGTCCCGGGCGGATACGGGGTTGGCGATGATTCCAATCGTTGCCGGGCTCTCGCCCATCCCAATCCTCCTGAAATGGGTTCGCACCCTGCCATCGCAGTCGTCGTGCCATGGCCATCCCGCACCCGGACGGCGCCGCAACTGCCCGCTTCGTCCGCGCCGCGCCACGGCGAAGCCAGGCGCGGATGATCTTGTCGTTTCCCCTGCCTAGTATCCGCAAATTGCGGCGAGGATCAAGGGCCAGTCTTTTCTCAGGAGGTCTGAGCCTGGAGCCGGGCTCGACGGGACGTGGCATCAATCCGGGACCACGAGCCCCCGAAGATGTGCTCGAAACGTGTTTTCACACCAGTGCGCCGGGAGGCCGGCACGCAGTAGAAGGGTGCAAGTCCCTGGCGATGAAGGAATAGCGAACCCGATCGGCCCCAAGCCGTGCGCCGGCATCCGCGAGGAGGTCGGCCAAGCATCGGCAGGGCTGCGTGCGGGCCAGCCATCGCGCCGCGAAAGAGGACTTTCTCCGGGTGCCGACGCGGTTCGTGTCGCGTAAGGCAAGACGAACGAGTGCGCCAGCGCAAGCACCCGGGCGACCCGGCGCGGTCGGAGAACCCGGCATGCACGAGCGCGCCGTGACCGGGAACCGGCAGGTCTCGGGACGGACCCGTCGCCATACGGGCTGGCCCGCCTCGGGAAGGCGAAGCGCCATCGCCGATGATGCAAGGACCCGAGAAGTCAGACGGCGCCACACGAGCGAAGGAGCCGGCGCACAAGGCCGGGCAACCGGCGGCGCGGCGGGTGGAGCAAAGGGCGGAGACCGAGGCGAACACCGGCCCATCGCGCGCGCGACGGGCGCCGCGCCGCCATCGCGTGTCACCGGGGCGGGACCGGGTACGGATCAGAGCAAGGCAGCGTAAGGCCGAGAAGTTTCCTTCGCCCGTGGCCAGACCGGCGCATTTGCCGTCAGACACCCGAGGTAGGGGCCGGATGCCTCATGCGGCGTCGGCTCCTGTGTGCTCGAGCACACTGAATGCCCGAATCGGGCACGCTCGGGTCCGCGCGCGGGTGCCCGGTAACGGCGTTCTCTACCGAGTTTTGAACCCAGTCATTCCGCGCCGTTGGGGCCATCAGATGACCTCGAAGTACCGTTTCAACTCCCAGTCCGTCACGCCATCCTGCCACTGCCGCCACTCCCATTCGCGCGTCAGCGCGAAGTGTTCGACGAAGTCATCGCCAAGCCAGTCGCGCGCGACTTTGCTCTTCTTGAAGATCTCGGTGGTCGCCGCCAGCGAACGCGGGGCGCGCGGGATGTTCTCGCCACCGACATTGGTGCCGGTGATCGGTTTGGCGCTGAGCTTGAGGTTCTTCTCGACGCCATCCAGCCCGGCGGCGAGCAGTGCCGCGACCGCGAGGTACGGATTGATGTCGGCTCCGGGGCAGCGCGTCTCCAGCCGTGTGCTCTTGGGCGACCCGGATATGACGCGGAAACTTGCGGTGCGGTTGTCGAAACCCCAGGTCGGCTTCACCGGTGCCCAGAACCCGTCGACCAGACGCTTGTAGCTGTTGATCGTCGGCCAGAACATCGGCGCGAATTCCATCGCCACCGCGACCTGCCCGGCGAGATAGCTCTCGAAAAGCCGGCTCATGCCGTGCCGGCCTCCCTTTGCCGCACCCGGGTCGAAAAAGAGGTTCTTCTTGCCGTCCGACAGCGATTGATGCACATGGCCACTGCAACCCGGGTACTGCGCGTTCCACTTGGCCATGAAGCTCGGCATGATGCCGAAGCGCGCGCCGATCTCCTTGGCGCCACCCTTGAACAGCAGCGCGCGGTCGGCCGCTTCGAGCGCCTCGGAGAACTGGATCGCTGCCTCGTACACGCCCGGGCCGGTCTCGGTGTGCAGCCCCTCGATCGGCACGCGAAATGCGAGCATCTCATCCAGCAGCGCATTGAAGTATTCGCGGTTCTCGTTCGCACGCAGCAGCGAGTAGCCGAACATGCCGGGCGTGAGCGGCGTCGGGCCCACGCCTTTTTTCTCCGCCCAGCTTTGCGCCGTCTCGCGGAAGTTGAACCATTCAAACTCCAGTCCGCACATCGGCTGCACGCCAAGTTTCTCGGCCCGTTTCAGCACGCGCTTGAGCGTCTGGCGGGGGCACAGCGGATGCGGCAATCCGTCGCTCGTGACGAACTCGCCGAGGAAAAATGGAATGCCGCCATCCCACGGCACGTTGCGCATCGTTGACAGATCAATCCGCGCCAGCGCATCGGGAAAGCCGTGCTGCCAGCCGGTGAGCTTGGTGTTGTCGTAGCAGGCGTCGTTCATGTCCCAGCCGAACACGACGTCGCAGAAGCCAAATCCGCCATCGGCCGCGGACATGAACTTGTCCTTGTGCAGGTACTTGCCGCGCAGCACGCCGTCGATGTCGCTGACGGCGACCTTGACCTTCTTCAGGGGCGAGTTTTCGACTGCGTTCAGTGCGGCGACGAGCCCCGCCGACGCCGGTGCGCTTTTCTTGGTGGCCATGCTGGTGCCTCCTGGCTTCAGGCGCGGCAGTTTGCAGCAGCGCGGTCCCAATGTCCAAGGCCTGAGCGGCTTGATCGATGCGACGGCCGCCCTCATCTGCCGGCGTGGACGGCAATCACCGTCCTTATAATTCAGCCAGTTAGAAATCCAGAGGGTGCCATGCCGATTTACGCCTACAAGTGCGCGTCCTGCGGACACGAACAGGACGTACTGCAGAAGATCTCCGATGCGCCATTGACGGTCTGCACGTCCTGCGGGGCTTCAGCGTTTGGCAAGCAGCTGACCGCCGCCGGATTTCAGCTGAAGGGAAGTGGCTGGTACGCAACCGACTTCAAGAACGGCAGCAAGAAGCCGGAGCCGACGAAGCCGGACAAGGCAACGGACACCAAGCCGGACACCGCGGCAGCCACGGACAGCAAGCCGGCGACGGAATCCAAGCCGGCGACGGAATCCAAGCCGGCGACGGAATCCAAGCCGGCGACGGACACCAAGCCCGCGACGGAAACCAAGGCGACCCCCGGTGGCAGCGGCGCGGGAGGCTGCGCTGCATGCTCGTAGCATCGGCATGGTTCAATGACGGCCGCGGCTTGTGCCGCGGTTTTTTGTTTTTCACTCCGGGCGTCGACCGATGAGGAAGTACCTGATCACCGGCCTGCTGATCTGGGTGCCGTTGGCGATCACGCTGTTGATCATGGACACGATCATCGGCTGGATGGACCAGTCGCTGCGGTTGCTGCCGCTGTCCTGGCGGCCGGAGGCGTTGCTGGGCTTTCGCATTCCGGGCCTGGGTGTCGTGCTGACCTTTGTCGTGGTCCTCGCGACCGGCGTGCTTGCGCGCAACTTCGTCGGCCGGCGCCTGTTGCACTGGTGGGAAGGGTTGCTGGGCCGCATTCCCGTCGTGCGTTCGATCTACTCGAGCGTGAAGCAGGTGTCGGACACGATGCTCTCGCCCAAGGGCAATGCTTTCCGCAAGGTGGTGCTGGTGGAGTTTCCGCAGCCGGGGCAGTGGACGCTGGCATTCATCGTCGGCGAACCCAGTGCGCCCGTTGCGGCCGCGCTGAACACGGACCTCATAACCGTCTATGTGCCGACCGCGCCGAACCCGACTTCGGGATATGTGCTGCTGATGTCGAGCGATCGTTTGCGCGAAGTCGATATCAGCGTCGACGATGCGCTGAAGTTCCACGTATCGCTGGGCGTGGTGACGCCCGGGGCGTCGGCACCGCGGCCCGCGGCACTGACCAGCGAGACGCCCGGCGGGGCCGCGCGGCACGCAAGTTGAGAGGACGGGGCCATCCCTGCTAAGGTTGCAGCCATGACGACTGAGTTCGCCTCGTTTGCCGCGCGCATCGCGCGCGCACCTGCCGTCGCCCTGCGTGCGGGCCACAACGAACGAAACCGCTAGGGTCGGACGAGTCGCCGTTCGACCCGACACGGATGGATAACCGCGGTTGCTGCGCAAGCGCGCACGACGACTGATTTCTCCTGGAGTTCTTATGCGTACCGAATACTGCGGCCTGGTGGACGCCAGGTTCATCGGCCAGACCGTCACCCTGTTTGGCTGGGTGCATCGACGGCGCGATCACGGCGGCGTCATCTTCATCGACCTGCGCGACCGCGAGGGGCTGGTCCAGGCCGTCTGCGATCCCGATCAGGCCACCGTCTTCGCCCAAGCCGAAAAGATCCGCAGCGAGTTCTGCGTCAAGATCACCGGCCTCGTGCGCAGGCGTCCCGAAGGCACCGCGAACGCCAGCCTCGTGTCGGGACAGATCGAGGTGCTGTGCCAGCAACTCGAGATCCTGAATCCGTCGGTCGCGATCCCGTTCCAGCTCGACGACGAAGACCTGTCCGAGTCCACGCGGCTCACCCATCGCGTGCTCGATCTGCGCCGCCTGCCGATGCAGAACAACATGAAACTGCGCTATCGCGTGACGATGGCGGTGCGCAAGTACCTCGATGCGCACGGCTTCATCGACATCGAGACGCCGATGCTCACGCGCAGCACGCCGGAAGGCGCGCGCGACTATCTCGTGCCGTCGCGGGTGCACGACGGCCAGTTCTACGCCTTGCCGCAGTCCCCGCAGCTCTTCAAGCAGCTCCTGATGATCGCGGGCTTTGATCGCTACTACCAGATCGTCAAGTGCTTTCGCGACGAAGACCTCAGAGCCGACCGGCAGCCGGAATTCACGCAGATCGATATCGAAACCTCGTTCCTCAGCGAAGGGGAGATCCGGTCGCTGATGGAAGAGATGATCCGGGTCGTATTCGCCGAGACGATGCAGGTCACGCTGCCGAGTCCGTTCCCGGTGATCACCTATGCCGAGGCGATGCGCCGCTATGGTTCCGACAAGCCGGACCTGCGCGTGAAACTCGAACTGACCGAGCTCACCGATGCCGTGCGCGAGGTGGATTTCAAGGTCTTCAAGAGCGCCGCCGAAATGAAGGACGGCCGTGTGGCCGCGCTGCGCATTCCGCACGGCGGCGAAATGCCCCGCTCCGAGATCGACTCGTACACCGAGTTCGTGAAGATCTACGGCGCCAGGGGGCTTGCGTACGTCAAGGTGAACGAGATGGCGAAAGGACGAGACGGGCTGCAGTCGCCGATCGTCAAGAACCTGAACGACGCTGCGCTGGCCGAGATTCTCAGGCGCACGGGTGCGCAGGACGGCGATGTGATCTTCTTCGGTGCCGATCGCGCCAAGGTGGTCGCCGACAGCATGGGCGCGCTGCGCACGAAGATCGGTCACAGTGAGTTCGGCAAGAAACACGGGCTGTCGGAGACCGGCTGGCGGCCCTTGTGGGTGATCGACTTCCCGATGTTCGAATTCGACGAGGAGGAGCAGCGCTACGTCGCCGCGCATCACCCGTTCACGAGCCCCAAGGACGAGCATCTCGACTACCTGGAAACCGATCCGAGCAAATGCCTGGCCAAGGCGTACGACATGGCGCTCAATGGCTGGGAAATCGGCGGTGGCTCGGTGCGGATCCATCGCGAGGACGTGCAGAGCAAGGTGTTCCGCGCGCTCAAGATCGGGCCGGAGGAGGCGCGCGCCAAGTTCGGTTTTCTGCTCGATGCGCTTCAGTACGGCGCGCCCCCGCACGGCGGCATTGCGTTCGGGCTGGATCGGATCGTGACGATGATGGCGGGTGCCGACAGCATCCGCGACGTGATCGCGTTTCCGAAGACACAGCGCGCGCAATGCTTGCTGACGCAGGCGCCCAGCCCCGTCGACGAGAAGCAGTTGCGCGAGCTGCACATCCGGTTGCGCAATCCGGTGCCGGTGCTCTGAGGACCGACCTGCGGGGCGAGATTCGGTGAAGATCCCCGAATCGGTTCTCGTTGTCATTTACACGCCGCGGCGTGACGTGCTGCTGCTCGAACGCACGGATCATCCGGGGTTCTGGCAGTCGGTCACAGGAAGCCGTGCGAGCGCGGAAGAAACGCTCGTCGAAACATGTTTACGTGAAGTGCGCGAGGAAACCGGACTCGCGTGCACCCCGCAGGATCTTGAAGACTGGCGACTCACCCATCGTTACGCGATCTATCCGCATTGGCGATATCGCTACGCCCCCGGCGTCACCCACAATACCGAGCATGTGTTTGGTTTGTGCGTCATTGAACGCTTCGAGCCGCAGCTGGCGGCAGGCGAGCACACGAGCCGCGTCTGGCTGCCGTGGCGCGATGCCGCCGATCGCTGCTTCTCATGGACCAACGCCCACGCGATCCGTCGGCTGGCGGATCGGCCCGGCGGCGCTCGGTCTTAGCGCGGCGGCGGCCACGGCCGCAACGATCGATGTCACGCGACACGGCCGCGAATTCGCGGTGGAAGCGACCGCGCTGACGCATGCCAGCCTCGAGACGGCGTGGCGCACGTTGACCGATTACGAACGATTGCCGCAATTCGTGCCCGGCCTCAGTGCGGTGCGGGTGCTGCGTCGATCGCAGGTCGATGGGCTCGAGCGACTGCAGCTCGAGCAACGCGGGGAGTTTCGATGGCTCCTCTACGCCCAGCCAGTGACCGTTCGCATGGACGTCGTGCACCGGGCACCGACCAGTGTCGATGCACGGGCTGCTGCCGCGCCCGGCGATGATGCGACGTTTCTCGAGCACTTCGAGGGCCGCTACGAGCTCGAATCGGTCGACAATGGCGTCCGCGTTCGCTACGTCGCCCGCATCGTGCCGCGCTTTGCGCTGCCGCCCGTGGTCGGCACGCTGGCGGTGCGCCAGACCGTCCGGACCCAGTTTGACGCGATGCTGGCCGAGATCGAGCGACGGTCGGTTTCCGCCGGCGCGACCGTGGTCCAATGAAGGCCCTGCTCGCGGCGCTGGCTGTTCTCATCGTCGCCGGCTGCGCGACCGTCGATCCGTACGCCGCGGCGCCGATCCGTGACCATCTGGCGCGCAACGATGAAGTCGGGGATTGCGCCCGACTGTTCCGCGACACGGACTCGACGATCGATCGCGCTGGGGTGCGCGACGCACAGGCGCCGCGCGTGCCTGGGTTCCCTTACCTTCGAACGGATCGCTTTATCGAAAGCCTGGGCGACAAAGCGGCTGCGCTGCATGACGGGTTTGCGCCGTGGAGTGAGCTGATGGGCCGTCTTGACGGTGGCGCGCGCGCCATCGAGATCGGCAACGCGGGCGATGCGCAGTTGCCTCAGCCAGCTCTGCTCGATGCATGCCGTTATCGGCTTGCGGTCGCCGATGGCGCGCGCGTGGCCGAACTGCGCTCGGCCGCGAACGTGCCGGACGACTACTCGCTCGGCCTGCGCGCGCTCGGCCTGTATCCACTGACACGGCTGGCGTTTGCCGCCGGCATTCGAAAATGGCACGAGGAAACGCAGACGATTTTCGCCGCCGCACCGGTTGACGGCCCCGCGCTGCTGCATTACGTACCGATGCGGGTCGATTCGCCGCCGCCGGTGCCGCGCTCGCTCGCATTCAATCTGCCGCAACGCTCGGCCGCGCAGTGGCGCGAGCTGCTGCTGCGCCACGCGCCGCGTCTGGCGGTCGAGGCCGCGACCGATGATGACCGCGTCGGCCAACTCGTCTGGCGCGAGCAGGACGGCCGGCCGCGGGTGGGCGTCGACACGCAAACACCCGTGGTTTACGCCCGGGTGGCATTTGCCCGGCTTGCCGAACAGGTCGTGGCCCAGCTCGTGTACACGCTCTGGTTTCGCGCGCGCCCGCCAGCGGCCTCGGTCGACCTGCTTGCCGGCGAGCTCGACGGCATCATCTGGCGCGTCACGCTCGATGTCGATTTCGAGCCGTTGGTGTACGACTCGATCCACCCGTGCGGCTGCTATCACCTCTTCTTCCCGACCGAGCGGGTGCGCGCACGCCCACAACCGGACTCGCTGGACGAGGCGATGTTTGCGCCCCAGACGGTCAGGTCGCCGCGCGCGGATGAGCGCCTGCTGCTGCATGTGGCCGCGCGCACGCACTATCTGCAGCGCATCGACGTCGTGCCCGATGGCATCACTGCAAACCCGCTGCCCTATGGTATCCGCCACGACGACGAATTGCGCCGTCTGCCATTGCCGGGCGACGCCGGGCGCACGCGCAGCGCGTACGGCGCCGATGGATTGATTGCCGGCAGTGAGCGCAGCGAGCGCTTCTTCTTCTGGCCGATGGGCATTGCCAGCGCCGGTCAAATGCGACAGTGGGGTCGGCACGCGACGGCGTTCGTCGGCCGGCGGCATTTCGATGATCCGATGTTGATCGATCGCTACTTCGAGGTTGTACGCTGAGGGATCATTGCCAACGGTCCAGGAGGCTCCTTTGGCTCAGCTCCGACCCGACGGAAAATGCTGCGAGCACGATCTGCCGCCCGACTCGACCGACGCACGCATCTGCACCTTCGAAGGCACGTTGTGCGCACAGGGCGCTGACACGATTCTCAAGGGCATCTGTCCGAATTGCGGTGGCGAACACGTGGTCCGGCCGCGGCGAGCGGCGAACAAGCCGGCGCAGCACCCTGCCTCGAGGCAGCGCGTATACAGGCCGGAAGGCGGCACCCAGGTTGCCGGATGCCGTCGGGCCAGGAGCCTGTCGCAGCGCGCGCGTCCGTCGACCGCAGGCTCCTCGCCGACATCGCCGCGCGGTCGTTCAACACCTGATGATCGTCCCCGATGACGAGCCACGGGCAATGCGCATGCATTTGCCGTGAATCGGGATCGTCGGTGCGCATGTGCGGGTACGCACCGAAGTGGCCGTATTGGTCATGCTGGCATCACGCGCGCGCAAAGCGCAGCGGCTCGCGCGCCGCATCGGGCGTGCGCGCGCGTCCGGTGGCACTCACCGCCTCGCCTGGGAACAACCGGCACCCGTAGCGACGCGAAAGCGGACGCTCATGCAGTGCAACGCGTACGCGGTGCGCGAGCCCGGGCCGTGCGCGTGCCGTGCCGTGCTTCGCCACAGTGCGGAATGCCTCGGCGTCTGCCACTTCCCGGCGCACACTGAAAATCGGCGCCGAGCAACGCAGTGCGGCGCTGCGGGCGGCGACGTAGCGCTCGGTGCCGAGGCTGAACCGGCGCGCGGTCTGCGCCGCGATGCCCGGCATCACGCGGGACCGCAGCGCGACACCGTGCCCGCCCCGGCCGCTTGCGGCACCGAGGGCAAACGGATTGCCGTCGAGGCGTGGCGGCGCGAGCACGCGCCCGCACTTGCATGCGCCGGGCACGCCGGCGGCTGCGGCCAGCCTGAGCAGATGACGGCGATCAAGGTGGATGAAGCAAAATTCCCGGAACGTGTGAACGTGGCTGCGAAGAAGGTATCGTAAGCGCCGAATGAAGCTGCGCGTAGCAACCTACAACATCCACAAGGGTGTCACCGGCATCCGCCGCGTGCCGCGTATTCACGATGTGCGGCTGGCGCTGCATTCGATCAGTGCCGACATCGTCTTTCTCCAGGAAGTGCAGAACCGCAACGAGCGGCTGCGCCATCACGCGGGCTATCCGAAGGCCAGCCAGCTCGACTTCCTGGCCACGACCGGCTACGAGCATCAGGTCTATGGCAAGAACGCCGTCTATCCGCACGGCCATCACGGCAACGCGATCCTGTCGCGCCATCCGATCCGCCATTCGACCAATCACGACATCTCGGATCACGCGCTGGAAAAGCGCGGCATGCTGCACGCCGTGACGCGCGTGGCCGGGCCGGGCAAGAGCCGGCCCAGCGACGTGCATCTGATCTGCGTTCACTTCGGCCTGATCAAACGCAGCCGGTTGCGCCAGGCCGACCTGCTGGCAGGGTTCGTCGAGGAGGAGATCCCGTCGAAGGCGCCGCTGATCATCGCCGGCGACTTCAACGACTGGCAGCGGCGTGTCGACGAGGTGCTGCGCGCGCGGCTGCGGCTGGAAGAGGTGGCGGTGGCGCAGGACCCGCCCCGGCGCGGCGTGCTCGACCGGCTGCTGCCGTGGCGCGATGCGCGCGCCTCGCAGCCGCCGGCGCGCACTTTCCCGAGTTTTGCGCCGATGTTGACGCTCGATCGCATCTATGTGCGCGGTTTCCGCGTGGCCGGCATGGAGGTGCCCAAGGGGCTGACCTGGATGCGCCGCTCAGATCATGCGCCGCTGATCGCCGAGCTGGTGCTGCGATGAGCCGGCCGCAGGGCTTCGTCGCGCAGGATCCGGAACGCGGGCGGGCATTTGGCTTCGTGCAGAAGCCGATCGTCTATGCCGGCAACCACATGCGTCTTCTTGTGACCGGCGACGAGTTCTTCCCGGCGCTGCTCGCCGCGATCGAAGAGGCGCGTGCGTCGATCCATATCGAGACCTACATCTACGCCGACGACAACATCGGCCATCGCGTCACCGATGCACTGGCGGCCGCGGGCGGGCGCGGTGTGCAGGTGCGTGTGCTGATCGACGGGTTCGGGGGTGGCGACTACGCTCGTCGCCTGATCACCGAACTCGGCGCGCACGGCGTGGAGGTGAAGATCTTTCGCCCCGAGCGCTGGTGGCGGCTGGAACGAAAGCTGCTGCGGCGGCTGCATCGCAAGATCACCGTGATCGACGATCGCAAGGCATTCGTCGGCGGCATCAACATCATCGACGACCGCAACGGGCCGCCCGCGGAGCGGGGCCGCATCGGTCCGCGTTTTGATTTCGCCGTCGCCTGCGAGGGGCCGATCGTGGCGCCGATCGCGCTCGCCATCAAGCAGCTGTGGTGGATGCTTTCCTTCGTGCGCCCGATCGAATCATCGGGTCCGCGCCCCCGCATCGACATGCAGCCGCGCCTGAGTGGATTCCCCGGCGGCGCGGCAGCGTCCTTTCTGTTGCGCGACAACCTGCGCAACCGCCGCTCCATCGAGCGCGCCTACATGGATGCGATCACCGCGGCGCGCGCGGAAGTCATTCTGGCCAACGCCTATTTCATCCCCGGTCGCCGCCTGCGCGCGGCGCTGTTGGACGCCACGCGGCGCAGCGTGCGCATCCGTCTGCTGCTGCAGGGGCGGATCGAATACGCGATCCAGCACTACGCCCAGCGCGCGCTGTTCGGCCAACTGCTGGCGGCCGGCATCGAGATCTACGAGTACCGGCCCGCCTACCTGCACGCGAAGGTCGGCGTGGTCGACGGCCGCTGGGCGACGGTGGGGTCGAGCAACATCGACCCGTACTCGCTGCTGCTGGCGCGCGAGGCGAACGTCGTCGTCCACGACGCGGAATTCGCCCAGCGGCTCGAGGCGGTGCTGCTGCAGGCGATCGAGAAGGATGCCGACCGGGTCCGGCCGCAAGATTTTGCGCGGCGCGGCGTGATGGAGCGCGCGTTTAACTGGATCGCTTACGCGATCGTGCGCCTTGCCACCGTGGTGCTGGCGCGGGGGCGCAATTACTGATTCCGGTGCTGCGGGCCGCAGATTAGACTGCGCCCCGGCGGTGTTTCTGGTCTGCCCGCAACCCACCAGGAGATTCGCATGAAACTGCGTGCCTTTCTCGCCGCCGGTGCTCTGCTCGCATCGAGCGCGGCCTTTGCTTTCCATTGCCCTGCCGACATGAAGAAGACCGACGACGCGCTGGCCAAGAGCCCGAAGCTCACCGAAGCGCAGATGAGCGACGTGAAGAAATTGCGCGCCGAAGGCGAGGCGTTCCACAAGGCCGGCAAGCATCAGGAAGCGGTCGACACGCTGGCCAAGGCGATGAAGATCCTCGGCGTCCAGTAGCGGCCGCCGTGAACGGAAACGCCGCCTGCGGGCGGCGTTCTTGTTGGCGCTCGACGAACTACCATCTGCCCATGCGACACCTGCCTCCGGGTCCCAACGTCGGCACACAGTTGCGCGCGCTTCGCGCGCGGCAACTGCGCGATGCGCGGCGCGCGCTCACCGAGCCGCCGTCGCCCGCGGAGGTGGCCCGGCGCACGACCGCGCCGTTGCAACTGGCGCTGCCCAGCGCGGAAGGGTGGTTCGCCGCGCACCGCTGGCGGCCCTTCGATTTCCAGCGCGAACTGTGGGCGCAGGTGGCCGCGGGCCGCTCTGGACTGCTGCACGCGACCACCGGGTCCGGCAAGACCTATGCGGTGTATTTCGCGCTCCTGAACCGCGCGCTGGCCGGCGAGATCGCGGGCGGCGGCCTGCGGCTGCTGTGGATCACGCCGATGCGCGCGCTGTCCGCCGACACGGCGCGCGCGCTCGAGGCGCCGCTCGCCTCGCTGGGCTTCGACTGGCAGGTCGGCGTACGTACCGGCGACACGGAGACCGCGGAGCGCGCACGTCAGGGCAGGCGCCTGCCCGAGGTGCTGGTCACGACACCCGAAAGCCTGTCGCTGTTGCTGACGCGGGCAGAGTGCCGCGACCAGTTTGCCGGACTGGCAATGGTCGTGGTCGACGAATGGCATGAGCTGATCGGCAACAAGCGCGGCGTGCAGGTACAGCTCGCGCTCGCACGCCTGCGCTGCTTTGCGCGCGAGCGCGCGGTTGCGCTGCCGCTGTGGGGTCTGAGTGCCACCCTCGGCAATCTCGACGAAGCCATGCGGACGCTGCTGAGTTCAGACGATGGGGTCCTGGTGCGCGGCCGCATCGACAAGAAGATCGTCGTCGACACACTGCTGCCCGATGATCCGGGGCGCTTCCCATGGGGCGGGCACCTTGGCATCAAGATGCTCGATCCGGTGGTGCGCGAAATCGCGGCCAGCGGCACGACGCTGGTCTTCACCAACACGCGCTCGCAGGCCGAGATCTGGTACCAGTCGATCCTCGCCGCGCGGCCGAAGTGGGCCGGGCTGATCGCGCTGCACCACGGTTCGCTTGACCGCGAGGTGCGCGAATGGGTCGAGCGCGGACTGAAGGACGGGCGCCTGAAGGCAGTGGTCGCCACCAGCAGCCTCGATCTGGGGGTCGACTTCCTGCCGGTCGAACGCGTGCTGCAGATCGGATCGCCCAAGGGTGTGGCGCGGCTGCTGCAGCGCGCGGGGCGAAGCGGACATGCGCCAGGCCGCGTCTCGCGCGTGACGCTGGTGCCGACCAATACGCTCGAGCTGGTCGAAGCCGCCGCGGCGCAGAAAGCCGCCGCACTCGGGGTGCGCGAAGGCCGCGTCGAGTCGCGCCATGCGCCGGACAAGCCGCTCGACGTACTGGTTCAGCATCTGGTGACAATTGCGCTCGGCACCGGATTCACGGAGGCCGAGCTCCTGGCTGAAGTGCGCGATGCCCACAGCTATCGCGCATTGACGGACGCCGAGTGGCGGTGGGCGCTCGACTTTGTCGGGCGCGGCGGCGAAGCGCTGCGCGCTTACCCGCAGTACCAGCGCGTGGCGCGCGACGCCAGCGGCGTATTGCGCGTGCCCGATGCGCAGCTCGCGCGGCGCCATCGGCTCTCGGTCGGCACCATCGTCGCCGAGTCGTCGATGCAGGTGCGTTACCAAAACGGGTCCAGGCTCGGTCACATCGAGGAAAACTTCATCGCCCGCCTGAACACCGGTGATGTGTTCACCTTCGGCGGCAAGCAGCTCGAACTGGTGCGGGTGCAGGACATGACCGCGTTCGTGACGCCAGCAACCCACAGGAGCGGCGCAGTGCCGCGCTGGGCCGGCACCCGGATGCCGCTGTCGACCGAGATGGCCGATGCGGTGCTGCAGGAGCTCGAAGGCGCGCTCGCCGGCCGCTACGACTCGCCCGAACTGCGGCTGACACGGCCGCTGATCGAGCTGCAGGCGCGCTGGTCGGCGGTGCCGACTCGAACCGACCTGGTGATCGAATCGATGCGCTCGCGCGAGGGAAGGCATCTCTTTGTCTATCCGTTCGCCGGCCGCCTCGCGCACCTCGGGTTGGCGTCACTGCTCGCCTACCGCGCCGGGCGCGCCACGCCATCGACGTTTTCGATGGCGGTCAACGACTATGGGGTGGAGCTGCTCGCCACGCAAGACATCGACTGGCGCGCGCTATGGCGCGGTGCCGGGCTGCTGCATGAGGAGCATCTGCTCGAGGACATTCTTGCGAGCCTGAATGCGGGACAGCTCGCGCAGCGGCGCTTTCGCGAGATCGCGCGCGTGTCCGGGCTGATCTTCCAGGGCTATCCCGGCCAGCCGACCCCGACGCGTCAACTGCAGGCGTCGAGCAGCCTCTTCTTCGAGGTCTTTCGCAAACACGACGCCGGCAACCTGCTGCTGACGCAGGCCGAGCGCGAAGTGCTGGAGCAGGAACTCGATCTTGCGCGGCTGCGCGCCGCGCTGGCGCGGATGCGGTCGCAGCGGCCCGTCTACCGGCATTTGCAGCAGCCGACGCCGTTCGCGTTTCCCCTGATGGTCGAACGACTGCGTGAAGAGCTCACGACCGAGCGCCTGGCCGATCGCATCGCGCGCATGGTGGCGGAACTCGAGGAGCGCGCCGACGACCAGGAGCGCGACTGAAATCCCCGATTGGCGGGGTGGCGAGCCGATCCGCAACGGCATTGCGCGCCCGCGCAATCGTCCACATTAGCCTGTTCGCGCGGGCGTGCGTGCATGCCGGCGTGCGGTGCGCCCCAGGGATCGCACCACAAGCGGCCCAAGATGTCGAGCAAGACAGGGTCAAACAATCAACATCTTGTGGCCGTCGAAACAGGTGGTGGCATCGGACGCCGCCCGCGTCGTTGTCGGTTTTCCCTCGGAGAGTGCGTTGCGCGCAAGCTAACGCGGATCAAATTTCCCTCTGAAAACCCTTGCAAGGTGCTTTTTTTCGCTTAGTATCCGCGTCACGCAACGAGAGCGCTCTCGGTGCAGTTTCCGAAGAGAACGCTGTCGCTGTGGTCTGATCGAACCCTGTTGAGGAGATGTTCAATGGCAACTGCCAAGAAGGCGAAGAAAGCAACTGCGAAGAAGGCGACGAAGAAGAAAGCGGCGCCGAAGAAAGCAACCGCGAAGAAAACCGTCAAGAAGGCCGCACCGAAGAAAGCAACGGCGAAAAAGAAAGTCGCGCGCAAGCCGAATGCGGCATTCATGAGGCCGCTGACGCCGTCGGGTCCGCTGGCAGCGATCATCGGCAGCACGCCGATGCCGCGCACCGAAGTCACCAGCCAGATCTGGAAGTACATCAAGAAGAACAAGCTTCAGGACGCGGTCAACAGGCGCATGATCAACGCCGATGAAAAGCTCAAGGCGCTGTTCGGCAAGGCGCAGGCGTCGATGTTCGAACTGACCAAGTTCGTCAGCAAGCACCTGAAGCCAGCATAAGACTGTCCGGTTCGGTCCGAGGGTGGCCGACGTTCAGATGCCCGCGCTGTAGCACCAGGCGCGGGCTTTTTCAATTCTGCGCGCGCAACGCACACTACAGGCGGCGCAGCGCGTCGGCCAGCAGTGGTACGACGGAGATGGCGTTGGTCGCATGCGGCACCGTGTCGCTGCTCCAGATGCTGCCGACGCCGGCCGCGCGCAGCACATCGAGCGCGTCGTCGACGAATACCGGGTGGGTGACGAAGACATCGATGTTCGCCACGCCGGCTGCCCATAGCCCGTAGACAGTCTGCGCGAGCGTGCGGCCGGTGCTGGCGATGTCATCGATCAGCACCACATCGCGTCCGCGGACGTCAAGGTCCGGCAACGCCACGGCGACATCGCGATCGCCGTTGCGCGTCTTGCGGCATACCGTCCACTGGTAGCGGCCGGCGGCGGCGGCGCGCACCCACTGCTCCGCCTCTTCATCGGGGCCGATCAGGACGGGATCGTCTTCCTTGCCAATGAAGAATTGCGCCAGCAGCGGCGCGGTGGCCACCGCAAGCGCGCGGGCCGCCGGGACGGCGGTGTGCAGTTCGCCGGTCCGATGCAGGTGCGGATCGACCGTAATCACCGTGTCGAACAGATCGGCGAGAAACCGGCCGACGATCTTCTGACTCACCGCCTCGCCGGCGTGAAAGGCGATGTCCTGCCGCATGTAGCCGAGGTAGGGCGCGACGAGAACGAGTTCGCGCGCGCCGAGGTCGCGCGCCGTCTGCGCGGCGAGCATCAGCTCGACCAGTTTCTCATTGGGATGGTGCAGTGAGCGCAGCAGGATCACGCGCCCGGTCGCGCCCGGCGGCAACGTGAGCTTGAATTCGCCGTCGGGAAAGCGATGCCGTGCGATCCGTTGCGGTACCAGCCCGGCGGCGGTGGCGAGCTGCCGGGCAAATCGTTCTTCGTCATCGAAGTGGAGAAGCATCGCTTCAGGACCGTACTCAGAACTCCGCATGGACGTGCTCGATGTCCCCGGGCACGCCAATCGAATAGCCGCTCGCCCGCGCGGCGACATCGCGAGCAAATGTCAGTTCCGCCGTTGTATCGGAGAAAATCCGATACAGCGGCTCGCCGCGGACGACGCGATCGCCGAGCTTCTTCAGCAAGTCCACCCCCGCCCCCTTGACCTTGGGGGCGCCGGCCAGCCGCGCAATGCGCGCCATTCTCTCGCAGTCGATCGCGGTCACCGTGCCCTCGACAAGCGACTCGACTTCGTGACGCAGTCGCGCCGGGCGTGGCATCTCTGCTTCGCGCCCCTGGGCGTCGATGATCGCATTCATCTTGGCCGCCGCGCGGCCGGAGTCGAGGATGTCGCGCGCCAACGCAAAGCCATCGCCGCCGCGGACATCGGGATCGAACTCCAGCACGCGGCCGGCCAGCCGCAGCGCCTTGTTGCGCAGGTCGACCGGCGCGGCCGGATCATTGTTCAGCACCAGCATGACATCGCGCGCCTCGAGCAGCGGCCCGATGCCGCGACCGATCGGCTGGCGGCCGTCGGTGATCACGACGTCGAGCGCGATGCCCATTCGGTGCGCAACATACTCGAACAGCTTCTTCAGGCGCTGCGCGTCATCCATGTGCCGCACCTTCGCGGTCGGTCCGAGCGGGACATCGAGCACGAGATGGGTCGATCCCGCCGCGGCCTTCTTGCTCAGGATCGAAGCGACCATCTGCCCCGGCGAATCGATCGACAGGGGGCGCTCGACCGAGATCAGCACATCGTCGGCGGGCGAGAGCGCGGCGCGGCCACCCCAGGCGAGGCAGCCGCGATGCGCGCGCACGATTTCGCGCATGCGCTCGAAGGGCAGGTCGACCCGGCACAGGCATGCCATCGTGTCGGCCGTTCCCGCAGGCGAGGTGATCGCGCGGCTCGAGGTCTTGGGAATCAGCATGCCGTGCGCGGCGACGATCGGCACCACGAGCATCGAGGTGCGATTGCCCGGCAGCCCGCCGATGCAGTGCTTGTCGACCACCGGCCGCTCGTCCCAGACCAGTTTGCGGCCGACCGCGACCATCGCCTCGGTCAGGTACAGCACCTCGTCGCGGTCCAGTTCGAACTGGTTGGTGGCGACGACGAACGCCGCCAGTTCGATCTTCGAATAGCGGTGGCCGGCGATGTCGCGCACGATCGCATGCAGTTCGTCGTGCGTCAGTCGCTCACCGGCGATCTTGCGTTTCAGCGACGTCATCGAGAACGGCGGCTCCGCGTGGGCGATCTGCACCGGGTTGCCTTCCGCAATGCCGAGATAGGCGAACGCCTCCTCCGACAGGCCGAGTTCGCAGTCGCCAAGCAGGCGCGTGTCATCGACCACATTGACCACCGCGAGGATCGAACGGCGTTCCCCGCCATTGACGGCCGTCACCTCGACCTTCGACAACGCCTGGAATCCCTCGGCGCGATACACCGGGCAGTCGCGCCGCAGGTAGGCGACGTTCTCGCGGTAGGTATCGATGCCGACCCGGCGCGCGGCCAGCGCGATTTGCTCCGCGCCATTCGGTGCCGCCGGCGCGGTACGATCAGACGGCATACGGCTTCTCCGCTTCGGCGATGGTCGTGCTCCAGCGCAACTCCTTCGCGATGCGCGCGGAGAGCGCGTGCGCGGCTTCCGGCTCGCCGTGCGCGACGAACGTCGTCCGCGGCGCGCGCGGCAAGGCGCGCAGCCAGTCCATCAGCGAGCTCTGTCCCGCATGCGCGGACAGTCCGCCCAGCGTGTGGACCGACGCGCGCACCGGGATCGTCTCGCCGAACAGCGACACGCTGCGTGCGCCGTCGACGATGCGCCGGCCCAGCGTGCCCGCCGCCTGAAAGCCGGTGAATAGCACGCCGCATTCGCGCCGCGGCAGGTTGTGGCGCAGGTGGTGGCGGATGCGGCCGGCCTCGCACATGCCGCTGGCGGCGACGATGAGTGCGCCCTGGTGGATCGAGTTCAGGAACATCGAGTCTTCCGCACTCTCGGTGTAGCGCAATGCAAACGGCAGTTTGCGCGCTCGCTGTGCCGCGTGGAATTCGCCTGCCAGCTCGTCCAGCACATCCAGGTGGGCAAACGTCACTTCACTCGCCTGCTGCGCCAGCGGCGAGTCGACAAACACCAGCGGCAGCCGGATGCGGCCGTCGCGCGCGAGCCGGTACAGCAGCACCAGCAGTTCCTGGGTGCGGCCCAGCGCGAACGCGGGCACGATCACATTGCCGTGGCGCCGGTGCAGCACGTCGTCGAGGACGTCGATCAGTTCCGCCTCGGTGTCCGCCATCGACCGGTGGTTGCGGTCGCCGTAGGTCGATTCGACCACCACGACATCGGCGGCCGCTGGCGGCGCGCGATCGCGCACCAGCAGCGGCGAGGCTTCGCCCAGGTCGCCGGACACCGACAGCGTCCGCTCATTCGCGCCGTCGCGCACGCAAAGGAGCACGGATGCCGCGCCGACGATGTGGCCGGCGCTGCGCAGACAGACGCGCACCTCGGGATGCGGCTGGAACTCGACGTCGAACGGCACGCTGTGCAGACGCGTGGCAAGGCGGTCGACGTCTTCCATCGCATACAGCGGCTCCTCGGTGGCCGGTGCGCGCCGGCCATGACCGCGGCGGCTGTCGCGCGACTGCACGTGCGCGCTGTCCTTCAGCATCACCGGGACCAGGTCGGCAGTCGGCCTCGTGCAGTAGATCAGCGGCTGCGCCGCGGCGCGCGTGGGGCGCGCAAAGCGCGGCAGCAGCCCGCAGTGATCGAGGTGCGCATGCGTGAGCACGACGAAATCGATGCGGCCCAGGTCGCGTTGATAGGCTGTTCGGTTCTTGACCGCTGCCGACAGCGCGCCGCGGCTTGCGCCCTGGAACATCCCGCAGTCGATCAGAAACCGCGCGCCGCGCGTCTGCACCAGCAGGCAGGAACCGGTGACTTCGCCTGCCGCGCCGAGGAACGTCAGTTGCACGAACTGCCCTTTCGCCAAGCCCATTTCAGTCTACGCGGAGCGGGCGGTTGTGCCTGCTTGCGCGCGGTCATAATCGGCGCGTGCCGACCATTGTCTTGACCACCCTCAACGCCCGCTACGTGCACGCATCGCTGGCCTTGCGCTATCTGCGTGCCAACCTGGGCGCGTTGCGCGACGACAGCCGCATCGTCGAGTTTGTGATCGGCCGGCGCGCCGAGGAGGTGGTCGAACAGCTGCTCGCGCTTGCGCCGCGCATCGTCGGCTTCAGCGTCTACATCTGGAACGTCGACGAGACCACCCGCATCGTCGCGCAATTGAAGGCGCTTGCGCCGCAGATCACCATCGTCATTGGCGGGCCTGAGGTCAGTCACGAGGTGGACCAGCAGCGCATCTGCGCACTGGCCGACTTCGTCGTCACCGGCTGGGGCGACGTGACGTTCGCGCGGCTTGCGCTGCAGATCCTGAACGGACCCCGGCCGCTGATGAAGGTGCATGCCGGCGCGCAGCCCGAGCTGGCGTCCATCGCCTTGCCCTATCGCGAATTCAGCGATGAAGACCTGCGTGAGCGCCACGTCTATGTCGAGGCGTCGCGCGGCTGTCCCTTCAAATGCGAGTTCTGCCTGTCGGCGCTCGACAAGACGGCCTGGCCGTTTCCGCTCGCCGCGTTTCTGGCCGAACTCGAACGGTTGCACGCCCGCGGAGCGCGCCATTTCAAGTTCGTCGACCGCACGTTCAACCTGAAGGTCGATGCATCGGCGGCAATCCTGCGCTTCTTCCTCGAGCGCATCGAGGCGGATCGTGCAGCACCGCCGTACAAGCCGGCATTCGTGCACTTCGAGCTGATTCCAGACCATCTGCCGGAAGTGCTGAAGGCCTTGGTCGCGCGCTTTCCGCCCGGCGTGCTGCAGTTCGAAATCGGCATCCAGACCTGGAACGAGGACGTGCAGGAGCTGAACTCGCGCCGGCAGGACAACGCGGCGGCGGAAGCCAACCTGCGCTGGCTGCGCGCAAGCACCAACGCGCACCTGCACGTCGATCTGATTGCCGGCCTGCCGGGCGAAGATGTGGAAAGCCTGGGGCGCGGTTTCGATCGTCTGGTCGCGCTTGATCCGCATGAGATCCAGCTCGGCGTTCTGAAGCGTCTGCGCGGGGCACCGATCGCGCGCCATGCGGACGCGTTCGGCCTGCGCTTTAACCCCGATCCGCCGTACAACGTGCTGGCAACCGATCGCATCGACTTCGCGACCCTGCAGCGGGTCGCGCGCGCCGCGCGCTGCTGGGACCTGTACGGCAATTCCGGACGCTTCATTCGTGCCCGGCCGGTTCTGCTCGGCGATGCACCGTTCGCGCGCCTGCTCGCGTTTTCCGACGCGCTGTTTGCCGAGACCGGCCGCCTGCATGGCATCGTCAACGAACGCCTGTACGAGTCGCTGTATCGCTGGCTGACGCAGGCGGGCGGCGTGCGTGCGGCCGATGCGGCCACGCTGCTGGCCGACGATTACGTCGACTCCGGCGCGCGCGGCCGGCTTTCCTTCTTCGATGTCGCGGCGCGCCTGCGCACGCTGCGCGGCCGGCCGCGCGCAAGGACCGCAGCCGCGACACCCGCGCGGCAAGCGCGCCATCTGCCCCGCTGAGGCGCGGCCGTCGCCGGGCAAACGCGGACGACTGGACGATTCCCGGCGCGCTGGATCTCCGCTAGTCTGCCGGCGTGAACTGGCAGCGTATCGACACCGTTCCGCTCGATCTCGATTCCGGCATCGACGCCGGGCGCGCGTTAGCGATCGCCGAGGCGTTGACGCGGCGAACGATTCCGCTGTTGCGCGTGGTCGATGGGCGCGCCGAGCCGCTCGCCAGTGCAGCGCTCTTTGTCGCCGACGGCCGCGTGATGCTGTTGACCTGTCGCCACGTGTTCGACGACGGCGCAACGCTCGACGATCTCGGCGTGCCGCTCGCGGACACCGGCGAGATCGCGTGGTTGCGGACGGCGCAGGCGCGCGTGCTGGCGCATCCGCAGCGCGATCTCGCACTGATCGCAATCGGCGCGGCGCGGTTCGCGGCGCTTCTGCGCCGGCACTGGCGCGCGGTGCCGCTGGCTGAACGTGCCGCAGTGCACTCCTGGCATGCGTTCGTGGTCGCCGGATATCCGTACGCGCAGATGCGCCGACGCGCCGCGGTGGTTGTCGCCCGGCCACTGGTGCTCTTTGCGCGCGGCGTGATCGAGCGGCAGGCGCTGCGGGTCGAGTATCGGCGTACTGCCCGGCGCCTCGATGGCCTGGAAGTGCACGCGCCGCCGTTGGACGGCGTCTCGGGCGCGGTGTGCTGGGCCATCATCGAGGAGTACGGGGACGATCTCGCCTGCCTGCTGCAACCCGCAGCGGTACAGGTCGCGTTCAGGCACGACGCCTACGCACGCGCCGAATTGCTCGCTGACGTCGAGCCGCTGACGCGCCGCTTGCGAAACTGAGCGCCGCGGCGCGCGCTATCCGTGCGCCCAGCGCGAATGCCGAGGCAGCGTGACCTGCAGGAACGCCATCTGGTCGGCGAGGATGCGCCGATTGCTGAGGATGAAGCCTTCGTTGCGACATACGCGGTACGGAACGTACAGCAGGGGCATGCGCGCTTCCTCAGGCGTGCGACTGCCTTTGCGCGTGTTGCAGGAACGGCAGGCGGTGACGACGTTGGTCCAGTCATGATGTCCACCGCGTGATGCCGGCAGGATGTGTTCGACCGTCAGTTCGCTCTCAGCGAAATGCCCGCCGCAGTAGCCGCAGGTGTGGCGATCCCGAGCGAACAACCGATGCTTGGTCAGGCCGACATGGGCATGCCCGAGCGGGATACGATGGCGGCCACGGATCATCACGATCGAACTGGTGATGAACTCCGAACGTTGGCCCGAGACCTCCTGCGTGCCGCCGATCATGGAAAAGATGTTCTCGCCCAGATCGGTGAGTACCTTCCCCGACGCGCGATAACGCGCGGCACGCGACAGCACCGCCCAACGGACCGGCTGGCCCTGGGAGTCAACAATCAGGATGCGTGGCCAAGACTCCATGGCGAACATAGTGCAAGTTTGCCACGACACCTCGCCTTTTGCATGAGCCGGCCGGTCTAACCGGTTGGCCGCAATGGCCTTACCGCCCGTTCAGGCGCGCGGCGGGCCCGAGTCGACGACGGCGCGGGAGCCCGACGCCGGCACCACCACGGCGCGCGGCAGATCGTCTTCCCGCGTGAATTTCGGGTCGCCGACCTCGCCAGACGTGGCGTTCCGCACGCGATCGCCTTCGCACCGCCCCTGCGCAGCGAGCCGACGCAGCAGGTCGAGGGCATGAGATCGTGGGCGATCAGGTCCCCCTGGCTTTGCAAGGAAAGCAAGTTCGCGGGCGGGCGTTGCTCCGGCGTCATCATGCGCTCCGGGAGCAAAGCGATTCGCCCCCATGACTCCTCGCGGCGCCATGTTGCGTGCGCACGCGGCGGCTCGCCATCCGGACGTGCCCGGTATCGAGCGGGTCAGCCGCAGATGGGCGCCGCCGCGCTTGACGCGTCACTTCCTGTGGTCGCCCCCGCCCAAAAAGCGCGGGTCCGGACCGGACTCTACCTTGCGGACGATGCCGGCCTGGTCGAAGTAAATCGCCATCTCGGAATCCCACGCCAGGTCTTCCTTGTATGGATACATCCACGCCGTCAGGCCCGAGAGCCGGAAGGTCACGATCAATCGGGGCGGACCAAACTCTCGCCGCACGACGGTGGTGTCGTCCTGCCCGACGCGCACCTGGGCAAAATGCGCGACCGAGATCACCTCCTCGACGCGCAGAACGCGTCCCTGCGCATCGACATCGACCATCCAGGTCTGCTGGTAGTGGGGGCCGATCGGATACGCGAGCCGGCGCGACTGCGCCGGCGCCGGCAGTGGATATACCTCGGCCGGCGGACCGAACCGGCGGATCACTTCGGCTTCCGGGGTGCCGGGCGCGAGTGTGCTCGGTGTGCCGCAACCGGCGAGCGCGAGCAGCAATCCCACCGCAACGGCGCCTGCCAGCGCGCGGGCGTGCAGTCCCCTTGATTGGAGATTCGGCATACTGTTGCTCCTTCGAGCTTGAAGCATAGTCGCGGGGAAGAAGGATGAAATGGCTTGTTCGTACGATCGTCGGTCTCATCGCGCTGGCCGTGCTGCTGCTGGCCATCGGTCTGGCGCTGCCCTCGCATTTCCGCGTTGAGCGCACGGTCGACATCAATGCGCCGGCAGAAAAGGTGTACGCGCTGCTCGCCGATCCCCGCGAGTGGAAGCGCTGGACCGTGTGGAACCAGCGCGATCCGGCGATGAAGGTCGAGTACAGCGGCCCGGCGAGCGGCGTCGGCGCGCGCTGGGCGTGGCAGAGCAAGACGGAAGGCAACGGCGCAATGGAGTTCACCGAGGCGGTGGCGAACCAGCGCATCGGCTACCAACTGTCGTTTCCCGACTTTGGGATGCAATCCGCCGGCGTCGTGGCGATCGCGCCAGGAGGCACCGGCGTGCGGGTCAGTTGGACCAACGAAGGTGAAGTGGGCGCGAACCCCATCAACCGCTGGTTCGGGCGATTCATGGACCGCATGGTCGGAAAGGACTTCGATGCCGGCCTGGCGAACCTCAAGCGGCTCGCCGAATCCGGTTGACGTTCGCGCTGCGACGCCGGTGCGGGCGCAACCGCGTCGGCATCACGGGTCGGATTTCGATTGCCGACCATTGCGCCAGCAGAGCCGCACGCCGCAGGCGCGGTGCGCGGTCGCGATGGCCGCGACCTTGGCCTGGTCGACCGCATTGGCCAAGATCCGGGTCGCGGTCATGCGGGCGCAGCCCGCGGCGGTATCCGTGTTGCCACCGACGGGGGCCCGAGCAACTTCGGTTTCGTGCCTTCCTGACGGTGATCGGACGCTGCCCGCGCCGTCAATCACGGGTGATTCACTTACGCTGGCCGCCCGGCCCTTCAGGCCGGTGGCGATGAACGGAGATGTTCCCGGCGCAAAACGGTGCGCCGGCGGGGGATTTCCGGCTCATTGGCGTGCGCCGAGACGATGACACGCGCGACCGCGGCGCTGGTTACGACGACCGCAATCCAGATTGCCGTGGCACTGGCTGCGCTCACGCTGCCGGCGATTGCGCCCGTTGTGGCGCGCGATCTGGGCGTTGCCACGTCGATGATCGGGAACTACGTTTCCGCCCTGTACATCGGTGCCTCCACCGCCGCGCTGGTTGGCGGTAGCCTGGTGCTCCGACTGGGCGCGATCCGGCTTTCGCAGGCGGGGCTGATCGCCTGTGCCGTCGCGCTCGCGCTCGTGCTGGTGCCGTCGGTCTGCGTCGTCGCCGTCGCCGCCGTGCTGCTCGGGCTGGGTTGTGGTCCGATCACGCCGGCCTCGAGTCACGTACTGGCGCGCACCGCGACGCCACAGAACATCGCGCTGACGCTATCGATCAAGCAGACCGGCGTGCCTGCCGGCATGGCGCTGGCCGGACTCCTTGTGCCACCGCTGGCGATTGCCTTCGGGTGGCGGGTGGCGGTGCTGATCGTGGCATTGCTGTGCGTGCTCGTTGCGCTGGCGGCACAGCCACTGCGCGCCGATCTGGATGCCGACCGTGATCGACGTGCGCGCGTTTCCTTCCGGCAGTTGCTGGCGGGGTTGCGCCTGGTGGTCGCGACGCCGCGTCTGCGTACCGCGGCCGCGGTGTCGTTCATCTATTCCGGAATGCAGATGTGCACCTCGAGTTTCATCGTTGCGTATCTGGCGGAAGAGATCGGCTTGTCGCTCGTCACGGCGGGCATCGGTCTCACGGTCGCCAACGTCACCGGGGTCGCGGCGCGCATCGCGTGGGGCGCCGTGGCCGATCGCTGGCTCACTCCGCGCGTCACGCTGGCGCTGATCGGCGCGCTGATCGCGGCGTTCTCCTGCGTCGTCGCTTTGTTCTCCAGTGCCTGGCCGGTGCTGGCGATCTTCGCGGTGCTCGCCGCACTGGGCGCGACCGCCATCGGCTGGAACGGCGTGTATCTCGCTGAAGTGGCGCGCGTTGCGCCGCCGGGTCAGGCCGGGGCGGCCACCGGCGGATGCCTGTTCTTCACGTTCATCGGCGTCGTGATCAGCCCGTCGCTGTTCGGCTGGCTGCAGCGGGCGAGCGGAAGCTATGCCGTGAGCTTCGCTGCCGCCGCGATCGTGTGCGCCGCGGTGGCGCTGCTGCTGTTCTTCCGCGGCAGCGCCAGCAATTCGTCTACGGCTTCTTGACGATCTGCGTCACGATCAGATCGTCGCCCTTTTGCTCGGCGGCGAATTGCACCTTATCGCCGACCGCGAGCCCCGTGGCCATTTTCGGGTCCTTCAGCTTGAAGCTCATCGTCATCGCACCCATGCCGATGTTCTTGATCTCGCCGTGCTTGAGCAGGATCGTCCCGCGCGCCGCGTCGATGCGGCGCACTTCGCCTTCGGCGAGTTCGGCCTTGGCCACGGCGCTTGTCGACTGCGCGACGATCGGATGATTGTGCTGTGCGATGGCGGACGTCGACATCGACAGTGTCGCCAGCAGCGCGGCGGGTAGAGCAAGGCTCAGGCACCTCATTTTCAGATCTCCCATTGAACGAAAAGAAAGCCTAAGGGCTGGAGGCAGGCGTGCCACGCAGGCGCCATTGCATAACGAGCGTATAGATTGCCGGGATGACGGCCAGCGTGAGCACCGTTGATGAAATCATCCCGCCGACCATCGGCGCCGCGATGCGCCGCATGACTTCGCTGCCGGCACCGGTCGACCACATGATCGGCAGCAGGCCCGCCATGATCGCCACCACCGTCATCATTTTCGGCCGCACGCGCTCGACCGCGCCGTGCATCACGGCGGCGTACAGGTCCGCAATCGAGACGTTCTTGCCTTCGGCCTGACGTTGCGCGCTGATGTCGCGCCACGCGCTGTCGAGATAGATCAACATCACCACGCCGGTTTCGGCTGCCACGCCGGCCAGGGCGATGAAACCGACCGCGGCCGCCACGCTCAGGTTGTAGCCGAGCCACCACAAGAGCCAGATGCCGCCCACAAGCGAAAATGGCACGGACAGCATCACGATCAACGATTCGGTGACGCGGCGGAAGTTCAGATACAGCAGCACGAAGATGATGCCGATCGTCAGCGGCAATACGATCTTCAGCTTCTCGGTCGCCCGCTCCAGGTACTCGAACTGCCCGCTCCACGTCGCGTACATGCCGGGCGGGAACTTGATGTTATCGCGCACGGCCTTCTGCGCATCGCGCACGTAGCCGCCGATGTCGCGATCGCGGATGTCGACGAAGATGTACGCGCTTAACAACGCGTTTTCGGTACGGATCACCGGCGGGCCCTGTGTCAGCCGCACGTGCGCCACCTGGCCGAGCGGGATCATCGCGGGCAGCTGGCCCGCCTCGGCCATCAACGGTACCAGCACCTCGCGTTCGATGCGCTGCGGGTCGGAGCGCGCCGCGCGCGGATAACGCACGATCACGCCGAAGCGGTTGCGGCCCTCGACCGTCGTCGTCACCATCTCGCCGCCGAGCGCCGTGGAGACCACGTCCTGCAGTTCGCCTACCGTCAGACCATAGCGGGCGAGCGCCGCGCGGTCAGGTTCGATGTCGAGGTAGAAGCCGCCGGTCAGCCGTTCCGCGTACGCACTCGTTGTGCCGGGCACGTTGCGCACCACCGCCTCGATCTCCCGCGCGACCTTTTCCATCTGCACCAGATCGGCGCCAAACACCTTGATGCCGATCGGCGTGCGGATGCCGGTGGAAAGCATGTCGATGCGTGCGCGGATCGGCATCGTCCACGAATTGGCCACCCCGGGAAACTGCAGGGCACGGTCCATTTCCGCGATCAGCTTGTCGATGTTCATGCCCGCGCGCCATTGCGACTCGGGCTTGAGGTTGATCACCGTCTCGAACATCTCCAGCGGTGCCGGGTCCGTCGCGGTGGCGGCGCGGCCGGCCTTGCCGATCACCGACTCGACTTCCGGAAAGCTCATGATGAGCTTGTTCTGGATCTGCACCAGTTCGCCCGCCTTGGTCACCGACATGCCCGGCAGCGAAGCCGGCATGTAAAACAGCGTTCCTTCATTCAGCGTCGGCATGAATTCGGTGCCAAGTCTGGTCGCCGGCCAGATGGACGCGGCGCTTGCCAGCAGCGCGGCGACGATCGTCACGATCTTGTTCTTCAGGACCCAGGCAATGATCGGCCGATACAGCGCGATCAGCACGCGGTTCACCGGGTTCTTCGACTCCGGCAGGATGCGGCCGCGGATGAGGAAGATCATCAGTAACGGCACGAGCGTAACCGACAGCAATGCCGCGCCCGCCATCGCGAACGTCTTGGTGTAGGCGAGCGGCGCGAACAGTCGCCCCTCCTGCGCTTCGAGCGTGAACACGGGCAGGAAGCTTGCCGTGATGATCAGCAGCGAGAAGAAGAGCGCAGGGCCGACCTCCTTGCCGGCGTTGATGATCGCCTGCGTTCTATCGCCCCCGGCCGGAAGGCGTTCGAGGTGTTTGTGCGCGTTCTCGATCATCACGATCGCCGCGTCGATCATCGCGCCGATGGCGATCGCGATCCCACCCAGGCTCATGATGTTGGAGTTGATGCCGAGAGCGTGCATGCAGATGAACGCGATCAGCACGCCGATCGGCAGCATGATGATTGCCACCAGGGCGCTGCGGACATGCAGCAGGAACAGCACGCACACGGCGGCGACGATCACGGACTCCTCGGCGAGCGTTCTTTTCAGCGTGTCGATCGCCCGACTGATCAGTTCGGAGCGGTCGTAAACGGTCTGGATCGTCACGCCCTCCGGCAGCCCCGACTTCAATTCTTCGATGCGCTGCTTGACGTTGCGGATGACGTCCAGTGCGTTGGCGCCGAAGCGCGCCACCGCGATGCCCGAGACCACCTCGCCTTCACCGTTCAGTTCCGTGATGCCGCGCCGCTCGTCAGGACCCATCTCGATGCGCGCCACGTCGCGCACGCGAAGGGGCGTGCCTTTCTCGGCGCGCACCACCAGGTCTTCGATATCGGCTGCGCCACGCAAATAGCCGCGGCCGCGCACCATGTATTCGGTTTCGCTCAGTTCCACCACGCGCCCGCCGACGTCGCGGTTCGAATCGCGGATCACCTGTGCCACGCGCATCAGCGGCACACCGTAGGCGCGCAGCTTGTTGGGATCGACCACGACCTGGTACTGCTGCACGAAGCCGCCGACCGAGGCGACTTCGCTCACACCCTGTGCCTTGGTCAACTGGTAGCGCAGGTACCAGTCCTGCAGCGTGCGCAACTCGGCCAGCGTGCGGTTCTTGGCCAGCACGACGTACTGGTACACCCAACCCACGCCGGTCGCATCCGGCCCGATCTGCGCGCTGACGCCGCGCGGCAGCCGCGCAGCAGCGAAGTTCAGGTACTCCAGCACGCGCGACCGCGCCCAGTAGATGTCGGTGCCGTCCTCGAAGATTACGTAAACGAACGATGCGCCGAAGAACGAGAAGCCGCGCACGACCTTGGACTTCGGCACTGACAGCATGGCGGTGGTCAGCGGATAGGTGACCTGGTCCTCGACCACCTGCGGCGCCTGCCCCGGGTACTCGGTGTAGATGATGACCTGCACATCCGACAGATCGGGAAGCGCATCGAGCGGCGTGCGCATCACACTGATCACACCGGCGAAGATGATCGCCAGCGTGCCGAGCGCGATCAGGAATGGATTGCGTGCGGACCAGGCGATGAGTTTTTCCAGCATCGCAGTGTCCATCAGCGCCGCGGCTCGATCTTCGTCACCACCCACTCGCCCGGCTTACGCTCGACGAACTCGAAGGTGATCGGTGTGCCGGGTTTGACTGCCTTCGCAATTGCGTCGTTGGCTGGCTTGAATTCCATCTTCATCTTCGGCCAGTTCAGGCTCGCCACCGGCTCATGCGCGATCAGCAGCGCGCCGCTCGCGGCATCGATCTCGACCAGCGTGCCGCTCCCCTGATGGCTGGTGCCGGCCTTTTCCTTCGTCGCACCGGGTCCACCGCCGAGTCCGCCCAGCGCCGCCTTCAGGTTGCTTTCGGCGTCGATCAGGAAGTTGGCGGCGACGACCACGGTCTCGCCTTCCTGCAGGCCCTCGAGAACGGCCACGTACTCGTCCCCGCGCGCGCCGAGCTTCACGTCCCGCGGCTCGAAGCGGCCGCCGCCCAAGTCGACCAGCACCACGCGCCGCGTGCCGTTGTCGATCACGGCCGAGTTCAGTACCGCAAGCACGGTGCCGCCCCCAGCCGACATTTCGGGTATCTCGACTTTCGCGTACATCCCCGGTTTCAGGCGCCCTCCGGGATTGGCCAGTTCGATGCGCACCTGTGCCGAGCGCATCTCCGTCTTCAGCGTCGGATAGACGTAGGTCACGCGGCCATCGAAGCTCTCGCCGGGATACGCCTCGAAGCGCACGCGTGCCGCCTGCCCGACACGTACGCGGCCGATGTCCTGTTCGAATACGTCGACGATCACCCACACGCTGGACAGATCGGCAATCTGGTACAGGATTTCGCCCGGCATGAAGCGCATGCCCTGCGTGGCTTTGCGCTCGATCACCATGCCGCTCGCTGGCGCGCGGAAGGTGAGCGCGCGCCTCGCCTCGCCTCCGGCGGCGAGGCGCGCGACGTCCTCGTCGCTGACGTCCCAGTTGCGCAGACGCACCAGGGCCGAATCCGCCAGCCGCTTCATGCCGGCCTGCGTCTGCGCGTCGGCGTCCTTCAGGCTTGCCAGCCCCTGCATCGCCACCGCGTACTCGCGCTGCGCGGCCAGCAGCTCGGGGCTGTACGCCTCGAAAAGCGGCGCACCGCGCGCGACGTACTGGCCGGTCGCGTTCACGTGCAACCGCTCGATGTAACCCTCGTACTTGGCGGTGATGGTGTTCAGGCGCCGCTCGTCGATCTCGACGCGGCCGGTCGCGCGCACCACCGCATCGAGCGCGCGCTTCTCGACTTTGGCCGTGCGCACGCCGAGTTTCTGCACCTTCTCGGTGCTGATCGTGATGCCGGAACCGGTATCTTCTTCGCCCTCGAAGACCGGGACGTAGTCCATCCCCATCGAGTCCTTCTTCGGCGTCGGCGAGGTGTCGGGCAGCCCCATCGGGTTGCGGTAGTAAAGTGGTTTCTTCTTCGCGTCGCCGCCGGGCATCGTGATCTTTCCGGCCTCGGCGGTCGTGGTCGGCATCTCATGGCCGCCCTGCCGCGTGCCGAACCAGAAGCCGGCCGCCGCCGCGGCCACGGCGGCGATCAACGCAACAAACAGCGCGGTGCGGTTCATAGGTCTTCTCCCAGCAGCCGTTCGATTTCGGCCTGCTTCATGCGCGCCTCGACGCGTGTGCGGATCAACGTCAGTCGTGCCTGGCGGATCTGGCGTTGCGCTTCGAGCACGGTCGAGAAATCGACCTTGCCGGTTTCAAAGCCGGCCAGCGCCGACTGCCACGTCACTTCCGCCTGCGGCATCAGGCTCGTGCGGGTCAGCGTTTCGACCCGATGTGCCGCGGCAAAGGCCGCGACGTTCTCGCCCAGTTGTGCCAGCAGATCGTTCAGTTGCGCCTCGCGCCGCGCCTGCGCGGCCGAGACCATCGCCAGCGCTTCGCGTTCATCGGCGCGGCGCGTGCTCTGCTGAAGCGGAATGTTGACCTCGAACATCACCTCCCACTGGGCGATGCGGCTGCCCATCTGGATCGGCGACACCCCAAAGGTGAACTCGGGATAGCGATTCGCGTAGACGGCGTCCTTGTTGCGCTCGACGGCGCGGATACGCGCGTCTTCCGCCTGCAGCTGCGGATTGCGCGCCAGTACGCGACTGCGCAGCGATTCGAGATCGAATTTCGCGAGTGGTGGCAGCGTCGCTTCGCTGCGCGGCTCTGCCAGCGGTGCGTCCGACGGGCGCGCCAGCAGACCATTGATCCGTGCGCGGGTTGCGGCCAGATCCGACTCCAGCATCACGATGTCGCTTTGCATCGCCGTGCGCTCGACCTGCGCGCGAATTGCGTCCTGCTGCGACCCCAGCCCGCCCGCATACCGCACCTGTGCCACCGATTCGAGACGGTTGACCAGTTCGAGCAGTTCGCGGTTCTGTGACAGGGTGGCCGTGACCTGCTGGTAACGCGCGAAGGCGGACTTGATCCGCATCGCGAGTTCGGTCCACGTGGCGTCGGTTCGGTATGCGGCTTCGTCGGCGGCGGCCTGCGCGGCATCGCGCTTGGCATCGCGCTTGCCCCACGCCGGAAAGGTCTGCCGAACCTGGTAGCGGGTGTTGCCAACGCGGCTCGGCTGCAGGCTCGGACTGGTGGTGCCGCCGTTGTCGATGTCGCGCAGCTCCATCAGGAACATCGGGTCGGGTAGCGCGCCGGCCGGCGCCACGCGCTGCGCGGCGGCGTCGGCCTCGAAGCGCATCGAGCGCAGCTCCGGATGCCGCGCAGCCGCGTAGGCAAGCAGGCCATCCAGCGCGGCGCCGAGGTCGGCGGGCGCGGGCTGCGCAGACGCAATGCCGCACGTGAGCGCCGCCGCAATCAAAAAGGTGAGACGCTGGGACTGATTTCGTGTCATCCGCTGCTCCGCTGTCTCGACGCTGCCCGATCCGGACCGGCGCGTTGCGCGCGCCGGTCTCAGGGCATGTCTGCGATGGTGTCGGTTGGCGGCACGCCACAATGGCGCGTCGCCCTGAGGAGAACTACGGAATCAGCGTCGGTGGAGGCCGCGGAACGTCGAGTGTGATCGACGAGAAATGCAACGGCGAGTATGCCGGCGGAAAAACGGGAGCGTCGGCTCCGTTGAGGAAGGTCATCGTTGTCACGATCGACGCCATGCCCAGATGCGGGCAGGGATGATCGTGCACGGGCGTTCCCTGGTTCGAATCATCGTCGGCCTCTGCCATCCAGGCGCAATGCGGCCCGGGAGCCGCATGGGACTGGCCGTGATCCGGTTTCACATGGGACACGTGCTCATGCCCAGGAGGGCCGGCGATCGAGACCACATACGCGGTCGCCGCCTTCAATGGCAGCAAGAAAGCCAGTACCAGGATGAGGAACCGTCGCATGACGCGCACTTTATAGGCAGCCTCACGCCGCAGGAGTTTGCGCGGGCGCAAAAGATCACCAACTACCGGCGGCCAGATGGCTATGCGGCGACGGCCAAGGTGGCGACCCACGCATGACAGCTCGTCACCCGGCCTCTTTGGCACGGCGCGTGCTCTGCACACGGGCACACGTCCCGTCGATGGCTGCCTCGTTGGACCGGTCGATCGCGCCGGGCCCGTTCGACGAGCACGGCGTGGCGATTGAGAAGCAGGCCCGCCCCACGTATCGCTTCGACACCGGCGCCCCCGTGGTGTTCGACATTTGTCATCAGCGCGGTGGCCAGGTGCCGTATCCGGTCAAGCGGGATCGTGTCCGCCGCCTCGAGGGACGATGTCGCGCCCAGGATACGGACGACTACGGCCTGATGGGGCAGAACAAGGGCAACAAGGCAGTGGCGATACGCGGCGTGGTCGAATACTGAGCGCCCGTGCACGTTGTCACATTCGGCGTGATGCAGGCTTCTACACTGGCCAGCCATGGAAACGCAGCGCGAAACCGAACTGAAGCTGGCGGTCGCCGCCGCCGATCTGCCGCGTTTGAAGCAGCGGCTGCTGCGTTTTGGCGCCGGGCAAGTCCAGCGTCTTGAAAACGTCTACTACGATACGGACGACTTCGCGCTCGCGCGCGACCGCATGGCGTTGCGGCTGCGCCGCCTGGACCGGCGCTGGCTGCAGACCCTGAAGACCGAGGAGCCCGGCGCCGCGCTTTCGCGCCGGGGCGAATGGGAGTGGCCGGCACCGCGCGGACGGCTCGACCTCGCGCGCTTTGCCGGCACGCCGCTCGCGACATGGCGGCGCCGTCATCCGCGCGCCCAGATCGCGCCGCGTTTCCGCACGCGCTTTGCGCGCACGCTGTGGACCACGCTGAATGAGTCGATCGAGATCGCGCTCGATGAAGGCACGATCATCGCTGGAGACCGATCGACGCCTCTGTGTGAAATCGAGCTGGAATTGAAGTCGGGTGATGCGTCCGCGCTGTGGACGCTGGCGCTCGAGCTGATCGGAGCGGGCAAGACGGCGATTCCGTTGCTTGCGCTGGGAGAGTCGAAGGCGGCGCGGGGCGTGCGGCTGGCACTCGGCCACGACGCCGAACCGGCGAGAGCGAACGCGAGGGCATTTGTGTTCCTGCTGACTGCGCGCACCCACGTTGATGCGGCACTGCACGCGATCATCGCAACGGGAACGCGCATCCTGCTCGCCAATGTGCACGGCATGCGCGCCAGCGATGATCTCGAGTTCGTCCATCAGGCGCGCGTGGCGGTGCGCCGGATGCGCACGGCGATCCGGCTGTTCAAGGATGAGGTCGGCTTTCCGCCGCGGCTCGCCACCGATTTGCGCTGGGTCGGCCGCGAGCTCGGTGCGGCCCGGGACTGGGACGTGATCGTGGTGCATACGCTGCCGACGTTCGCGCCGGAATCCGGGTCGCAGCCCAATCCGCTGCACGCAGCGGCGGCGATGCGACGCACCGAGGTGCGCCGGCATGCGCTGGCGAGCCTCGCCAGTGCACGTTTTGCCGCCCTGGCATTGAAGCTTGCTCGGTGGTCGGAGTCACGGACGACCGACAAGGTCGCCCTGCGCGCGTTTGCGCCCAAGGCATTGCGCCGGGCGCATCGGCGCCTGCTCAAGGCGGCGCGCTTTTTCGTCGCCCTCCCACCTGCAGACCAGCATCGCGTCCGCATTCTCGCCAAGCGGCTGCGCTATGCGATCGATGCACTGGCATGCGTGTTCGCGCGCGGCGCCACGGAGACCTTCAGCGCAAAGCTCTCGGCGCTGCAGGATCTTCTGGGCGAAATGAACGACGTCTCGGTCGCGCGGGAGATCCTGGCCGAACTGGCGCCGCATGCTTCCGACCTTGAATCGACCCTGAGCGCACTGGCGCAGCGCCGCGAAAAACTGGCGTGGGCGAGCGAAGTCGCGCTGGCCGAACTGGCGAAGTTGCCCGAACCCTGGCGCTGAAGCTGCGCCGGCGCAACGGCGCCGGTGATCCGGGTCACATACCCTAG